>Ga0207093_1006_pt1 | contig 68449 bp, 67 predicted proteins | sample Alteio_BWMinHeat_89_FD_153519 | JGI IMG/M metagenome (GOLD analysis project Ga0207093, IMG submission 153519) | Enriched cells from forest soil in Barre Woods Harvard Forest LTER site, Petersham, Massachusetts, United States -... | ecosystem: Environmental > Terrestrial > Soil > Temperate forest >... | reverse complement strand
GCAATGACCTCTCCGGCCGCGCGAATAATAAGTGCAGCCTTCTCTTTAGAGAGCTTGCCGAGGGCGAGATTGACCTGAGCGGCCGATTTTTTGATGATGCCGAAGGCGCGGATGACGCTGGGGGGCATCTGATCCTGGCCAATGGCAAAATGGATAAGCGAGCGTGCTGTCTGTGCACCCCAATAACGGTCTCCAGGGACCCCTATTTCGCCTAAACTATCGCGTTCTTTACGCTTTTTCATCTTATTTTTACTCTATAACTCAATTATTTATAACCATCAATAAATAATTGACAAAAACTGTAAGTTTATACTATTATGTTTATATGTCGTTTGAAATTTTGCCTCGAGATGTTCAATTATTAGTCTTCGGTCTTCTCGATTGGGAGGAGCGTCTCTCATTCGCTCGAACCTGCAAATCCAATAATACCCTATTTGAAGTATTTAAGAATCAGTTATTTAAGCGCTTTGCTGAGAAAGGCTATGCTGACCCTCAATTCTCTCTCCAAGATAAAGACCTCGTTTTTTTTAAACGCTATATTTCAACTGTTAAACCTGTTAAAGACCTCGCTGAAAATATTATTTTGAATTCTCCGCTCATTCTTGAACAACAACTGGATGATGGGCAGATCATTCGTATAATGTCCGCCTCTATAGATCATGCATTTGTTAAGGACCTAGTAGTCAGTTATTTAGTATTATTTCTTGAGCAGCAGTCACAATGCCAAATTAGCCATGATTTATCCTTCCGTTCCCTTCAATGGATACAGGAGAATCCTCAGTGTGTCTTCATTCTTTCAGAGTCTGTTTGGAAAGTCTTTAGCGCAACAAGGTTGGCAGCATGCCATGGCCGGCTAGATATTATTGATCGTTTTTCTTCTTACCCGCTTGAATCAGGCGAGGAATTTTATCTCGCATGTCAAAATGGCCATCTTGAAGTAGCAAAAAAGCTATATACATTAAATCCAGGATTTATTTTCTTCGGGGATAAACTGCCTCTTCATGGTGCATGTGAAAATGGCCATCTTGAAGTAGTGAACTTTTTGCTCGATTGCTATTTGAGAGATGATGAGGATGAAGATGGCATGAGCTGCATAGATCGAATTTTTCTTGATCATATGGGTCCCACTCCCTTTGAACTTGCTTGTAGAAATGGGCATAGAGCAATTGCAATGAAGATTATCTCGATTGGGGTAATAGTAACAGAGAAGGAATTGGATGCAGCTCTATGGAATGGACATTGGGAGCTGTTTTTAGAGCTTCTACCTGATGCCAATGTGGAGAATCTTCAAAAGTATCTTAACAACCTTTATTTAATGGCAGCTTGGGATCAGAAATTTGAAATCGCAGATAGATTGCTTACTCTTGGGATTAATGTTCCTGACCTATCTATGTTCTCAACATCTTGGAGTCATTATCTCAAACATAATCCAAAAAAACTTGTAACCTTTTTGTGCTACTTGCTTTCCAAAGGATTTAAGTGGGATAAAATGAACGGAGAGCAAAAGGGAGCATTCTTTTCTGCTGTTACGAAGGTTAAAGACTGGAGTACTGCCAGGGTGCTGTTCGACCTGGAGATCCGCAATTCAAAAGGCCCTATTGCACAGAGGGATGTGAGCACTGCTTGCACAATAGGTTATCTGGATTTTGTGCAAAAGTTTCTCGCTTCTTGTGCCTCGTTCGATCGCCTATCTGAAGCATTTTGCTCAGCTTGCGAAGAAGGCCACTTGGAGATCGTAAAATTGCTCGTAGCAAAAGGCGCCTCTGTAGAAGAAGTTTCTTCGGACTGGAGAGGGCCCCTACACATTGCATGTGAGGAAGGACATTTAGACATCGTAAAATTCCTCATCGAAAAAGGTGCCAAGCTAGAAACATTATGTAAGCGGAATTGGACTCCTCTTCACTATGCGTGTCGAGGAGGCAAAATAGATATGGTCAGGTATCTTCTTTCCATTGGGGCTAACGTAAATGCACGGAATAACCGCCTGGGCCTGGGTCCGATCGATCAAGCTATACAAAATAGGTATGACGATATCGTAAAACTCCTAGAAAATGCATAATATTCCCCATGCTTGCGGATCTTTGCGGCAACCAGAACATCGCCCGCATCCTTATTTTTCTTCTTGTCAATGAACGCTGCTATGGAACCCAGCTCCAGCGTCTTTTAGACATTCCCCTTACTCCCGTGCAAAAAGCTCTCCAGAAGCTTGAAAAAACGGGAGTCGTCACGAGTTTTTTCGAGGGCAAGACGCGCCTCTACCAGCTCAACCCCGCCTATCCGCTCCACTCAGAATTAGAATCTCTCATCAAGAAAGCCTACTCGCTGCTTCCCATGCAGGAGAAGAAGCGCTATAGCTTTGTCCAACGAAAAACAAGCGAGATCCTCTCAGGTGAGGCCGCAGCGAGAAACTGCTTGCTGGCGATATGGCAGCAGCTAGGCAGCGTTACACGCCTCTCTTTTCAAGCGCGTATGCCGTATGGCAATAAGGGCAAGGGAGAGGTGCTTGTCACCCGTGATGGGCCTTCCACGCTGCTTTTCCAGGAACAGGGCAATTGGCGCTCTGAGGAGGGGAAATTAATCGACTTCCGCAATGTGTTCCGCTGGTCGCTCGACTTAAGCGCCTGCATGCTTTCGCTGGAGCATTTGCGGCATGGGCCTAACCGACCGGTGTTTCTCTTTCACTTGATTCCATCGGGCACGCTCCTGCTGGAATCGAAGGATGCGCATCTCTGTGGCGATGATACATACTTTGGACGGCTCTATTCTGAGAGGGGAATTCTACACCTTACATGGCGCATCTTAGGCCCCACCAAGAACGAAGAGATCCACACTTTTTATAATTAATTAACAGGATATTAGGATAGACAGGATAAAAAAATATCCTGTCCATCCTAATATCCTGTTATTTTTTCTCATTTAAATAGGTAAGACGGTTAGCCCTTTGCCCTCTTCTGCTAGCTTCGCGTTCTCTTTTTCGATCTGCTCTTTCCCTGCATAAACAGCAACGACTCCCTGTTGCCCCTTCAGCTGCTTTTCTACTGCGTTTTTGAGCTGCTCTTTGCTGACTACAAGCAGCTGGTTGCGGAAGTGCTGGCGCATGGCGTCTGTTTTGCCGTCGCGCTGGTAGTTATAGCTCTCCAAGGCTCTTGCACCAGGCGCAGTCGGGACGTCGAGCTGCTGGATGATACCGATCTTGGCCTCTTCCAGGTCATTTTCATCAAACTGCCCGCTGGCAACTTCATCAATCGCATGCGTGAAGGTGTGGAGCGAGTGGGCGATGTGGGGATCGCGGTAGGAGTTGAAGGTGAAGGTGCCCCAATTGGGGTTGTAGGTAGCTCCTGCGCCATAGGCGCCGCCCTGTTCGCGGATGCGGTGCAGCAGGAACTTGTTTTCCATGAGGAGAGTGGAAACCAGCAGGGCCGGAGCATCTGGATCTAGGTAAGCGGGTGCACGCATGGCCATCGCATTAAAGGCTACCGGTGAGGAGATGGGGCGCGCTTGCGATGGAACGGGGGGGACGGGGTAGTTGTTTGCCCAATGGCGTCCGGGGCGAGCAAGAAGGTGGCTTAAGCCATAAAAGCCCTCTTTTTCAAGGGTGTGGTAGATCTTCTCTTCGCAGCTGAGGACGAGGTGGGGGTTGGGGACGGTGAGGAGTTTGTCCTTGAGGGAGGTGAGCTGCTCTAAAAAGGCGGGAAGGCGTTTGCTGAGGCCTTGGGAGAGGTCTTGCAGCTTGTGGTAGAAGGTCAGGCCATACCAGATTTCGCTGATGTGTGAGGGGGTCGAAAAGCCGCTTAGGGCTGTCTGGACGGCGTAGCGCATGGCATTGCGGCTCAGGCGCCCTTTCAGGCTGTTGGCCATCTTGCGGATGAGCTCTTGGATGCGCTTCTTTTCGTTGAAACGCGCCCCTTCGACGGTCTCGCGCATCAGAGTGAAGAGCTGGGGGGCTTTGCGGTGCAGAGCGCGGCTGCGCAGCTGCAGAGAGGGTTTGCAGTGGCTAGGGTGGGTGGCTTGAACGTGCAAGGAGCAGCCGGCGCCAATGCCGCCTGTGTGTGCGTGGATGTAGGCGAGGTTTTCGGTGTAGCTGCGCTGTCCGGCACCGAGTTCTGGCCATAGAGCGAGAAATAGCTGCAGCAGGAAGAGCTCTTCTTCGGTGAGCGCTGGAAGATCGAAGAGGAGGTCGGCGTAGATGATGCCATTGGTGAAGGTAGGGGTATGGAAGACTTCGAGCTGTCCGACATTTTTGGTGTGAAGGGGATAGCTGCGGATGTTGTGGGGCACATCTTGGAGAGTGACTTTAGGCAGGCAGTCGAGCTTTTGCCCCTCGACCATTTTCTGGTAAACGGAGAGCGCTTCAGTCTGGTCGAGGATGTGGGCGATCTGCTTCTCGGTGAGGGTCTTTTTGAGGGTGGCGAGCTCTCGTTTTTCCTCGTCGATCTGTTTGGTAGTGAAGTCGGCGTCGGGTGCGAAGGAGAGATGGACGCGGTGGGTGTTATTCAGGAAGTATTTTTCGATGATCGGGTTGAAGCAGAAAGGGTCGCTTGCTCTTTCGAGGAGTCCTGCAAAGAGGGAGTGGATGATCAGGGCGCGCTCAGGGGCGCAGCCGTGCTGCTTGCCGAGGGCCGCGCGCATGAAAAGCGTGAGGCCGAAAGGAGAGTGGTCCCCGCCGATTTCCGTACGTGCGAATTCGAGCTGATGGATCGAAGATTCGATCTTTTCGAAGGGGATGCCTTTTTCGATGATTTCGCGCAGGGTCTTTTCGATACACGCGAGGAGCTTGGGTGCGGCGTCTTTCTCGCAGCCGCGGCAGATCATCACGTAGGGAAGTTCGCTCATTTCCGTGTCGATAGAGCTATCGGCCTGGACGCAGAGCTCTGAGTCTAGGAGCGCTTTTTTGAGAGGGGAGGCGTCTGTGTCCATTAGGATCGAATCGAGAACGATGATCGAGAGCACATCTTCTTGCTGGAGCAGCGGAGCGGTTAAGAGGGAGAAGGTGTGGATGTGCTGCTTTTCAATGTCTTTGGACTCCTGCAAAGGGTATGTATAGGAGCCGACGTGTGTTTTTTTGAAGCGCTTCTGCAGAGGGATTTCGGGAAGGGGGGGAAGGCGTTGCGCTTTTTTCAGAGAGTTCTCCCAGATGAAATCGAGATTCTTCTCGAGTGGCAGATTGCCATAGAAGAAGAATAGGCAGCGGCTCGGGTGGTAGAAGGTCTCGTAAAAGTTGATCAGATCGGTAAACTTGAGTTTGGGAATTTCTTTCGGATCCCCGCCCGAGTTGTGGGAATAGGGAAGGTCGGGGACGAGGTGAGTCATGATGAGGTGCCAGATGTGCGAATCGATCGAGGACATGCTCCCTTTCATCTCATTGTAGACGATCCCTTTGATCTCAAGGGGGGAAGAGGGGTCTTTGGGCTTGGTGAAAGAGAGGCGATGGCCCTCTTGCAGGAAGCTCTCCTCTTTGAGCAGCGGGTGGAAGACGGCGTCGAGGTAGACCTCGAGGAGGTTAAAGTAGTCCTTCTCGACCTGGGATGAGGCGGGGTAGCAGGTAAAATCGCTGCCGGTGAGCGCATTCATGAAGGTGTTGAGGCTGCGCCTGCTCATCGCAAAAAAGGGGTCTTTGACGGGGTATTTGCGCGAGCCGCAGAGGACTGTGTGTTCGAGGATATGGGGGGCGCCGTTGCCGCTAGTCGGCAGCGTTTTAAAGGAGAGGCAGAAGAGATTTTCGGGATCGTCCGTCTCGATCTGCATAATCTGCGCGCCGCTTGGCACATGGACAAGCTCGCGCAGGGTAGATTGAAGCTCCTCGATAAAGGTGACTTTAACGAGGAGAAAATCGCGGTACTTCTGACCGGGCTGAGAAAAAGGCATGAGGTCTACTGTAAGACATCTATCCTTTTTTTAGAATTCGAAACTCGCCTCTACAGTCAAGCCTTGGAAGCTCACGTCGCCATGCTCATCATTTTCAAACAAGAAATAGTTTGTGCTGAAAATGGGGTTTCCGTTTGCCTGGAAAGCTGTGTGATCGTCAAAGGTGTCGATCAACTGAGGAACTTCGTAGAGCTGAAACCATTGAGACATTTCATAACCGACATAGAGCTTTAAGGTGTATTGATCACAGCAGAATGTCTGTTGCCACAAGAATCCTAAGAAGCCATCGAGGCTAGTGCGTAGACGCCACATGTCTTTACGGGCAAAGAGATCTGCTGCAAGCAGTTCATCCAATCCATCATTGATGGCGTTTGCCTGAAAACCTTCAAAGTTTTGACGGATTTTATATTTTCCATACACAAAAGAGGTGTCTAAACAACCGACGAGGGCAAAGCAGTCGTTGAACCACCAGGTAGAATCAAGACCGAACTTGAGGCCTCCTGCATAGTAGTGGAACCTTGCCTTTTGAGATGTGGGATTTTCTTCAGTAAAGCGATTGGCAGGAGTGGGGCTAAAGGCGCTATTATGGAAAGACCAGCTACCGAGAAACTCATCTTTCGAGCGGAAGTTAAAGAACGCTCCACGTATGCCTACATTTGGGCGTAGTGACAAATTACAGGTAGGATAGAACTCTTTGCCTAATTCTAGGTCGAGGAGATTAGTCATGAGGCGCCATTTAGCTTCTACTGTAAGAGCGCTAGGGCCTAATAGCGAAATTCCAAGGGGTTTAATTTCTGGTGAGTCAAATGATTGATCGACATGTCTAGATTTTGCACGGAAATAGGTCCAGTATAGAGAGAGATCCCAGTCGTCATAGTCATTGAGTTTAGTCCCGATGCCAAAGCGGAAGCCAGGCTCCCATTTTCCTTCTACTTTGATCGTGCTTAAATCGGCTGTAAAGGGAGATGTGCCAGTTGTAGAGGTGCGAACAAACTTCTCAGCAACTTCAGTGCCTTCGACATCGCCTCTCCACCAGAGGAAATCAGCAAAGACTTCAAATGAATCACAGCACTGACTAGGGCAGCAATTTTCTTGTTCTTCATCAGCAGAGAGCGCAGTCATTGCGAAGACGCTCATTAACAAAAGGGACTTTTTCATCATATTTCTCCTAAAAAAACTATGATGAAAAAGTATTACCTTAATTTTTTTTTGTCAACAGTCACGTGCTACCAGGTAAGCGTTGCGCTCGACTGGTATTCTGTGACGCGCGTTTCGAAGAAGTTTTTCTCCTTGCCGAGGTCGATCGTTTCGCTCATCCACGGGAAAGGATTGCGCGAGTTCCACTGCGGCTTGAGGCCGATGCGCTCAAGGCGGCGGTTGGCGATATACTGCACGTATTCGCGGAACATAGGAGCTGTCAGGCCCAAAATACCGCGTGGGAGGCAGTCTTCAGCGTATTTGACTTCGAGTTCAACGGCCTCTTTGACGAGGTCGATGATGTGCTCTTGGAATTCAGGCGTCCACAGGTGTGGATTCTCTTCCTTAATGCCGTTGATCAGGTCGATGCCGAAGTTGAGGTGTACGGTTTCGTCGCGCAGGATGTACTGGAACTGCTCGCCAATGCCGGTCATCTTGTTCTGACGGAGGAAGGAGAGGATCATCACAAAGCCGCTGTAGAAGAAGAGGCCTTCCATGATGATGTAGTAGCCGATCAGGTTCTCGAGGAACTTCTGAGCGCCTTCCGGAGTGGATGTGGTGAAGCCCTCTTTCATCATGTCTTCTGTGAGCTTCATCTCGAACATGTCTTTGTCGTGGATCGTGTTGATCTCGTTGTACATGTTGAACACTTCGCCCTCGTTGAGGTTGAGCGACTCGACGATGTAGTGGAAGGTGTGCGTGTGGATCGCCTCTTCGAACGCTTGGCGCAGCAGGTATTGGCGCGCTTCGGGATTGGTGACGTGCTTGAAGATCGCGAGCACGATGTTGTTTCCGACGAGGCTCTCAGCGGTGCTGAAGAACCCTAAGTTGCGCATGATGACGCGTCTCTCGTCTTCACTTAAGCCATTGGACTTCCACAGCTCGATATCTTTTGCCATCGGCACTTCTGTCGGCATCCAGTGGTTGGCGCAGCCATTGAGGTAGTGCTCCCAAGCCCATTTGTACTTGAGGGGCATGAGCTGGTTGACGTCGACGGCATTACAATTGATCAGCCGTTTATCTTTTGCTTTTACGCGTGTATTTTTATTCATTTTTATCTCCTACTGACAGCTCTCGCAGCCTTCGCTCATGGTGCATGCGATGGGTTTTGGTTCTTCTTGGCGATCTACCGTGATATTGCTCGATGCGGATTTATTTTTCATCCAGCGCGGTTGCAATCCTCTGGCATTGACATCGGTTGTGGATTTTTCGATCTGGGTGGCGGCAAGTGTGCGCAGATAATAAGTCGTTTTGAGTCCTTTTGTCCAGGCCAATAGATACATCTGGTGGAGCTTCTTGCCACTTGGTTCAGCCATGTAGAGGTTGAGCGACTCGCCCATGTCGATCCACTTCTGACGGCGGCTGCCGCACTCGACGATCCACTCGGGATCGATCTCGAACGCGGTGAGGTAGACATTTTTAACTTCCGCAGGAATGCGCTCAATTTCGGTAATTACGCCATCGAAATACTTGAGGTCGTCGAGCATCTGGGCGTCCCAGAGTCCGAGCTCTTTGAGTTTTTCGACGAGGTAGAAGTTGGGGAGCGTAAATTCTCCTGAGAGATTGGACTTCACAAAGAGGTGGCGGTAGGTCGGTTCGATCGACTGCGTGATCCCTGTGATGTTGGAGATCGTTGCGGTCGGAGCAATCGCCATCGTGTTGCTGTTGCGCATGCCATGTTTTTTGATCGATTCGCGCACAGGTGTCCAGTCAAGCGAGGAGCTGCGATCCATTTCCAGATGAGAGCCGCGCTCCTTTTCCAAGAGAGCAATCGTATCGATAGGCAGCAGGCCGCGGTCCCATTTTGAACCCTTGTAGGACGAGTAGGGGCCGCGCTCTTTAGCGAGCTGGCTCGATGCCAAGATCGCGTAGTAGGAGATGAGTTCCATGCTCGTATCGGCAAACTGCACGGCTTCATGGCTGGCATAGCTGATATTCATGATGTAGAGCGCATCTTGGAAGCCCATTAGGCCGAGTCCGACGGGGCGGTGGAGCGAGTTGGCATTCTTCGTCTCTTTTGTAGGGTAGAAGTTGATGTCGATCACGTTGTCTAGCATGCGGATCGCGATGCTCACTGTGCTGGCTAGCTTCTCGCGATCGAGACCTTTTTTGGTCATGTGGGCGGCTAGGTTGATCGAGCCTAAGTTGCAGACGGCTGTTTCTGCCTGTGAGGTGTTGAGCAGGATCTCAGTACAGAGATTGGAGCTGTGTACGACTCCCTTGTGGTCTTGGGGCGAGCGGATATTCGAAGGATCTTTGAAGGTGATCCAGGGATGGCCTGTTTCAAAGAGCATGCTCAGCATTTTGCGCCAGAGCTGCATCGCTTCTACTTTCTTAAACAGCTTGATTTTGCCTTCTTCCACCATCTTCTCATAGGCGGTGTAGCGCTTTTCAAAGGCTGAGCCGTAGAGATCGTGCAGATCGGGGACGTCGCTTGGGTTAAAGAGCGTCCATGTGCCATTTTCCGCGACGCGCTTCATGAAGAGGTCGGGGATCCAGTTCGCTGTGTTCATATCGTGTGTGCGTCTGCGCTCGTCGCCGGTATTTTTGCGTAGCTCGAGGAAGTCTTCGATATCGAGGTGCCATGTTTCCAGGTAGACGCAGAGCGCGCCTTTGCGCTTGCCACCCTGGTTGACGGCTACAGCTGTGTCGTTGGCCACTTTGAGGAAAGGGATAACGCCTTGTGAGCGTCCATTGGTGCCCTTAATGCGCGCACCAGTCGCGCGGACATTCGTCCAGTCGTTGCCAAGACCGCCGGCCCATTTAGAGAGCTGGGCGTTATCGGAGATGATTTTGAAGATGTGGGTCAGGTCGTCGCCGACAGTAGAGAGGAAGCAGGAGCTGAGCTGAGAGTGGACGGTGCCCGAATTGAAGAGCGTCGGCGTTCCTGATACATAGAGGAATTGCGAGAGCACATTGTAGAATTCAATGGCGTGTTCGTTTCTCTTCTCTTTTTCATTCAGAGCAAGGCCCATAGCAACGCGCATCCAGAAGATCTGCGGTGTTTCCATGCGCTTCTCTTCATCATGGATGAAGTAGCGGTCGTAAAGGGTCTGGAGGCCTAGGAGCAAGAACTGGTCATCGCGGTCCAGGTTCATGGCTTTGCCGAGCATGTCGAGGTCAAATTCGGCAAGGGAAGGAGAGAGGCGGTCGATCTTGATCGCATGAGAGACATATTTCTTAAAGTAGGCGGTGTGCTGTTCTTTGAGTTTGGGCGAGTGGGCATTGACTCCCATTGTTTCGCGGTAGATCAGATCTAGAAGCAGGCGCGAAGAGACTTGTGAATAGGCGGGATCTTGCTCAATTTTGGCACGGGCAGACATAAGCGCTGCCTGGTCGATTTCGCTTTCCTTGATACCGTCGTAGAATTGCATGATGCAGCTCTCGAGAATCTCTTTAGGGGAGACGACTTTTTCTAAACCGCGGCAGGCATAGGCGATCATCTTTTCAATATAGGCTTGCGAAATCTCTTTCTTCTGGCCTTTTTCCGTTGTGACAGTAAAGGAGCGTCCCTTTTCTTCAACAGGAAGAGCGACCTCTTCTTTGACTGTTTCTACACCGGCTCTATGGAGAATGAGTTCGCGTGCGATTTCAAAGAAGCTTTCGCGCATCAGCTGGTTTTCAATCTCATTCTCAATCAGCGAGAGAGTGAGATCTGTACCTGATTTATGGAGCGTGGCGATGCGAGCGACCACTTTTTGTGTCAAAAGATTGACGGCTTCGATCACATCTTGGCCGGAGAGTCCTTGGATATTGCGCGCTCTGCGGAAGGCCTGTTCGATCGAGGAGGCGATCTTCATCGGGTTGAAGCGCACTTGCGAGCCATCTTTGCGCGTGACTTTAAGGTTCTGAGGAGAATCGTCACGCAGCGCCTTGTGCTTGTCGCGGTAGATGATATAGTCGCGTGCCACATCGAGATGGCCCTGTTTCATGAGCGTCACTTCTACTAGATCTTGTATTCCCTCTACAGTCAGGCAGGCGCCCTTGGTCGCTAGATGAGCGAGCTGTTCGACAACTAGATCGGTTGTCTCTTGGATGTCATGAACCATTTCTTCAGGGAGCTGCTCGTTTTTAGGCACCTTTTTCGTGTCGCGGAATGCCGCTTCGAGCGCGTGCGTGATGCGTCTTGTGCGGAAGGGGACGAGCGTTCCATTGCGCTTGACCACGGTAAACGGGTAATCTTCGTTCGTTTTTGTAGGGGAGGGGGTGAGAAGCGACTGATTCATAATATCTCCTAGAGGGCTCATTCTACCACATGTGGTAGTCGATTTAAACTTTAACCACTATATATAGTGGTTTGAAGCTTTTAGTCCACAAAAAAATGTAACCCTCTGCTATTATGCTGTTAAGATGAAAAAAATCTACCTTGTTCCCAACATCATCACTGCGTTTAGCCTTGCGTGTGGACTCTTCGTCATTTTCAAAGTGAATATGATCGAACCCGGCATGGGCACCTATCAAGCTTTGCAAGTTTCCGCCTATCTTCTTCTCTTGGCCGCGTTCGCTGATTGGGTCGATGGCGCCATAGCGCGAGCGATGCACGCCGAAAGCGAATTTGGCTTTCTCTTTGACTCCCTCTCCGATGCGATCACCTTTGGTGTCGCTCCCTCCGTTCTACTTCTCAAGAATCTCTCTCTTGAACAGGGGACTACGCTCTCATTTTACGCAGTCATAGGCGCGATGCTCTTTTCCATTTGCGGTGTACTCCGTCTCGTGCGCTTCAATGTCGCTGAGTCAGCGGCTAAAGAACAGAAAGCTCCGAAAAAGAAACACTTTACCGGTCTGCCGATTCCGGCTGCCGCTCTTGCGGCGATCTCTGCTAATCTACTCTTTGTCGATCCGCGCCTCACCTTTCTAACAGGCTCGAGCGAGATGGTTAAAACGATCGTGCTGAGCTCCTTAATGGTAGTACTCGGCTTTTTCATGGTCAGCCGCTTCAAATTCCCGAGCGCTAAGGTGCTCCATTTCCGCGTGCCCTCTTTCTACCTCGTCTTCATCACTGTCGTAGTCGCTCTCTTTTTACTCTACGGCGGACTCTATTTCTTCCCGATCACCCTCGCCGTTTTAACGTGGGGCTATGTGATCGTCGGTTGGGTGCTGGCCATCATCCGCATGATTGCCGGTAAAAAATCGAAGACATTGGAAGAGTTCGAGCCAGAAGAAGATGATTGAAATCGCATTTGCCCTGGTCTTTTTAGGCCTCGTCTTTATCGGGTGGAAAGCCCTTTCTTCCAAGTTCAAGGCCCTTTCCCATGAAGCATTGGAAGCCAATAGCCGCCTCTTTATGGAGATGGCGCGCACCCAGATAGAAAGCGCCCAGTCCCAGCTCGACCAGCGCGTTGAATCTGTAGAGCATCTAGTCCGTCCTGTAAAGGACACTCTTGCCCAGCTCGAGGGGGGCCTTCGTCTCCTCGAAAAAGAGCGCAGGGGAGATCACTCCTCCCTGCGCACGCATATTAATATGCTGATGGATGCACAAAAGGGACTCGTGCACGAGACTGCACAACTCTCCCGCGCCCTACGCGCTCCTGCCGTACGCGGCAGCTGGGGCGAGCTGCAGCTGCGCAGGGTTGTCGAACTCAGCGGAATGATCAACCATTGCGACTTCGCCGTCCAGCAGATGGGCGAAGAGACGAGAATGCGCCCCGATCTCCTCATCCGTCTGCCGGGCGGCCGCAACATCGTCATCGATGCCAAGGCGCCGATGGAGGCCTACTTAGAGGCGATGCAGACAGAGCTTGAGTCTGTGCGTCTACACAAGCTCGCCGAACATGCGCGCCATGTGCGCACACATGCGCTTGCGCTTGGCAAGAAAGCCTATCATCAGCAGTTTCAGCCCACGCCTGAATTTGTGGTGCTCTTCCTGCCTTCGGAGAATTTCTTTAGCACGGCGCTCGAGCAAGATCCCAGCCTGTTAGAATTCAGTGTCGAGCAGGGCGTGATCTTAGCCACGCCCACCACGCTGATTGCGCTTTTGCGCGCAGTTGCCTATGGATGGAAACAGGAGAGTCTTTCTGAACATGTCGAGCGCGTTAGCGAGCTGGGGCACGAGCTCTATAAGCGCATCGGCGATATGGCAGGTCACTTCGCTAAAACCGGAAAAGCTCTAACGTCAGCCGTCGACACCTACAATCAGACCGTGCGCTCTCTTGAGTCGCGCGTGCTCGTTACGGCGCGCAAATTTCAAGAGATGGGCGCCGCACCACGGGAGCTGGATCTTCCTTCACTTGAAGCTTTGCAAGCCACTCCTCAGGAACCCCAGCCCTTCGACGATGCTCCTCTAGAAAAGTGATGCCTTTCGTGCGCGTGACCGGCAGTCTTTCCGGCACAGCTGCGCGCCAAGCGTCCCACGTCGACTCTTCCGGTCCCTTCAATTTTTTCAGCCAGCTGCAGCCAAAAGCGACATGGCCGATCTCATCATCCAGAATCCGCTGCATCAACGCTGCAGACTCCTCATCGCCATGCTTGGCAAAGGAGGCGCCATAATGTGGCGCAAAATCCAAATTCGCCATTTCAAACGTCAGGCTGAGAACACTGACATACTGGATGGGATCCTTTAGAAAGGGGACATAGGCCCAGAAGTGGCGGTATAGCGGTAGGTCGCCGAGCTTGACCCCGAAGCCTTTCAATCTCTCCACATAGAGACGCACATGCTCCTGCTCTTCGCGCAAGGTGTGGGCGACTCCTCTTCGAAAGGCTCTCGGCGCCTCAGGAAAAGCGATAAGGGCATAGGCCATCATCTCTACGGCGAGGAGCTCGTGACCGGCAAAGCGGTGCAGGCAGGCTGCGCGTTTGTCAGGATGATCATGCTCACGTAATTTGGGCAGGCGATCTTTGCGGGTGTGCTTGTGGAATCTAAGCTCCACAGGGCGGACGGGCTCATTCCAAAAAACGGCGGGACCTGGAGCAAGATCGGTTAGCTCATCGGGTGCAAAGAGTTTTTCTTCAAGGGTGTCGGCGCTTAGGATGCGCTCGGCCCAGTGACGTAGTTCCATGGGAGAAAATTATAACAGGATATTAGGATAGTCAGGATGAAAAATATATCCTGTCAGGATGTCCATGAGAAAAGTAAGAGCACAAATTTAGACCATTTGGGGGAAGATAATGTCAATCTGCTGGCGCGTATAATAGACCGCAGATTCGTCTTGTCTATAAGGGGTATAATACTCAACGAAATTTTGATATATTTCGCGCTCGCTGATCTCATTTTTACTGAAATAAATATCAAAACTGTGAAATAGAGCTATCGACCTGTATTCAATTTCAGAAATGTCAAAACTAGAACAACCATGGAAAAAGTATTTAATCCATTCTACGATCATGTGAATCAATTTTGTCAGGCAACCACTCTCTCCGATTTTTTTATCAGCAAGATCGTGTAAGTCAACAATTCGGTTTATCAACCAATTATTTCTAATTCGATCAACGGGATCATCAGAGTGCTTAGGAAAAAAAGATAAGGAGAGATCATAAAAAAGCCTTATTGGAATATGTTTAATTGGAGCATGTTCATTTTCTTGAATCGCAACGTAAGCATCACCCCAAAAATCGATAGAGACAATATCTTTACTCATATTTAGGGCTTTACATAACTGATTCAAACTTAAATTGCCGACAGACATAAACATCCTCCAAAATAGGCTATGTTATATATAAAATATGAATTCTCTTGCAAACGTTTTGAGGAACTTTTGTGGGCATACTTGAATTTTTATTACCACAGAGATCACAGAGAAAAAAATCACTCGGTGTGCTAGTTTGCTGATTTTTTTTAATCCGTAGTGAAATAAAAAAGCCTCGTGGACGGGATGTCCACGAGGCTAGAAGGATGGAGTTTATTCTACTGAAAGAACGTAGTAGGCAGGATACGCAAAATTATGGTTAGAGCGAGGTGCACCCACTAGGGTCACTTTCTTGCCCACATAATCATGGAGATCGAGCTGCGTGCTGTAGACATAAGCAACAGGCAGATTTTTCTCTTTTAGGACGTAATCGCCTGGTTTGTTCTTAATAGGCTGTGCAAACGCTTCAAGGATACCCGAGACGCGTACTGATGCCATTTTCTGGTCATCGTAATACTCGTCGAGGTTCTTCTCATGGTGAGCGCGTGACCAGCTCATGTATAGAGCTTCTTCAATCGGCTCCCACATTTTCATGCGGTCGCTGAGAGAAAGTGGCTCTAAAGGAGCTACTGCCTGATCGCTAGGCGAAGAAGCAACTGCTTTTGTCTCAAGATGTGAGATGCGTTTCTGCAGGTAGGTCTCTTGTGCTAAAGTGAGAGCTTCCTTCGCTTTTTCAGCATATTCGGGGAAGTCCTTATAGTCGTTCACAATCGACAGGTAGTTGCGCTTGATGCGATCAAAGTCGACCTCATCAAATGGCTTCAGGAATTCTGCTTTGCTGACAAGAACAGCAGAGTCGAGAAGCTGCAGAGCTGCTGCTTTGCGCTTTTCTACTTGCGTTTTGAGATCAGGGCCACCGGCGAATTCGACCAGCTCTTTAGCAATATAGAATTTTGCTTGAGGAGGTGGCGCGATTTCGAGCCATTTTTTATTCGCTGCAACGACAGCACCTTGGACGCGGTCACCCGCATTCAGATGGCCGACAATCGGAGCTTCTAGATCGGGCTCGAGGCGTACATTAACGCGGCTGCCTTCTACGACGTTATCGAGAACGAAGCTGCGGAAGATGTAGGCTTTGACACCTTCTGGAGCTTGAACGCACCAGAAATTGCCCTCTTCGCCAACGACGGAAAGGAGATCATTTTTGTGCATTTCGCGCACAATATGGCTCTCGAGATCGGGATTAAGGCGTAATCTCACCTTTTCCCCTTTAACCTTACCTGTGAAAGGAGAGAAGATCGCTTTTACAACGGGAGATCTTACTGCAACTTTCTTTTCAGGTTCGGCACGATTTTCGGTTTCAGTTTGCATTGTGAGATCGACCTCTTTTGGGGTCAGACCCACATCGTCCGCAAATCCTTGTACAAGGAGAGATGCGGCACACACATAAGCGCATGCAAAGGAAAAAGACTTAGACATGAAATTCCTCCTGGACACAATGAAGTAGGAAATCCTCATTCTAGGAATTTGCGGCTTTTAACACCACGATAAATTTTCAGCTATTGAGAACTGCACGGATGTGCTCGCAATTTTTCTCGCCGCACGTGCAGCCGATAGGATTGCCGAGAAAGACGTTGTAGTGCTCTTCTTTGTTCAATGGATTGGCCACTAGGTAAAGTTTGTCGGCAGATTGCCGGATGTCCCAATCGCGGAACTTAAGATCGACATCTAAAACTTCTTCCTGTTCATCACTAGTTGGTGCAATCGCATGTGCAGGTTCTACAGAAAGTGCGCGTAGAATCTGGCAGTGTACGCAGTTGCAGTGGGGTTCTGCTCTAGGCAGTGTGTCTTGGCTGTCGAGACCGACGACCTTGGCAAGCGAAGCGATCTTTTCGAGGACTTCTTTAGGAAGGTCAGGTGTGTGCGCGGCTTCTTGATTGTGTTGAAGAATGTTGCCGATTTCCATGCCTTCCATGCGTAAACCGAAGGGGAGACCGATAATCGTAGAAGCATTTTCTGCAGGAGCTGTTTTGACGGGTGATTGCTCCTGCTCGAGATGCTTTTCATGAGCTGCAAATGCTGCCTGGAGGGTGATCTTGTCGAGGTTGGGGATTTCGATCGTGGAGCCGCTGACAAGGCCTACAATAAGGACGGGGACCTCTTCGCGGAGCTCCATATGGAGGGAAAGGACGTTTTTCCAGGAGGTGGAGATATAGGGAGGAATACTCAAAATTTTATGGTTGATTCTCATATTGTCCTCAAACTTTTCCTCTTATTTTATCCAAATAGGGCTAGGCTGTCAATACCCATCTTAGCGCTCGGGGTCTTAGATTGCTGGTTTGTATATATAAGCGATTGACGCTAAGCGATTAATAAAATATCTTGCCTTGCAAGTTAAATTGTGGCTATTCTCAAAAATAATGAGTCGAAATACCTACGTTATCGATACTAACGTCCTCCTGCATGATCCCGATGCAGTGAGTAAGTTCAAAGGAAGCGACGTCGTTATCCCCCTCCCCGTTTTAGAAGAGTTAGACAGCTTAAAGCGCAATACGGATGAAAGAGGCCGCAATGCCCGTAATATCATTCGCTATTTTGACTCGATTAAGGAAAAGGGCAACCTTTCAACCGGTGTTTCTCTCAACGATGGCATCGTCGTGCGCATCATCACAGAATTAAAGGAAAAGAAGACCTTTCCTCTTTCTACGGATCGCAGCAATTACAAATTGCTGATGGCTTTTCAGCTGCTTGATACCTTGCCTCGGGTCGTCTTCGTCTCTAAAGACCTCGTGATGCGAGTCAAAGCCGAGTCCATTGGCCTTGAAGCACAAGATTACGAGAGTCTGAAATTTTCCTACGACAAGCTCTATAAAGGCTACCGCAAACTCGAAATTCCCAAAGCGGAGATCGATCAATTCTTCAAAGATGGTTTTGTTGCAACAAAAGAGACAGATCTCCATCCCAATGAATACTGCCTGCTTACATCGCCTGAAAAATCTTCCGCCGTCTGTAAATACAATCCTGAGAGTAAGCGCCTCGAGCCTCTGATGAAGCTCTCCCGCGACATCTGGGGGATTCTACCTCTTAATCTCGAACAGAAATGCGCACTTGACCTTCTCCTGCGCGACGACATCAAACTCGTTACGCTCATTGGTCCAGCTGGAACGGGAAAAACGCTGCTTGCCTTAGCATCTGCTCTGCGCAAAGTGTTCGATGAAGGGGTCTACTCGCGCATCCTTGTGAGCCGTCCCATCGTTCCCCTCGGAAAAGATATCGGGTATCTGCCGGGTTCCAAAGAAGAGAAGCTCTCCCACTGGATGCAGCCGATCTATGATAACCTCGAGTTTCTCTGCGCCTCGACAACAGGCGAAGGTAACACCAAAGAAACGCAGTCATGGATACTGGAGAGCAAAAAGATTGAAATGGAAGCCGTCGCCTATATCCGCGGCCGCACACTGCCCAAAATGTTCATGATCATCGATGAGGCGCAAAACCTCACCCCGCATGAAGTCAAAACGATCATCTCGCGCGCAGGACAGGGGACTAAGGTCGTGCTGACGGGAGACCCGACGCAGATCGACAACCCCTATCTCGATAAGGACTCGAATGCGCTGACCTATGTCGTCGGCAAGTTCAGTGATTATCGGATTTATGGGCACATGTTTCTGGAGCGAACAGAGCGTTCAGAACTCGCTGCCCTTGCTGCTGAAATTCTTTAATTTTCTTTTCAATATAGCGGAAAATTTTGTGTACTTTCACCAGAAGGAAGTTTCTTTGCGCAGGAGCAAGATTGTTGCCGAGATGCTCTTGAATCTCCGGGTTCTGCGCATGCATATGGCCATAGCGCTCGGGTTGCTGTAATTCCCGATTCATCTCATTTTCTTTCTCGATAGCGTAGGATTCTTCGAGGTTTTTGAAGCACTTGATGAAATGGGTGCGATCATTGCAATTGAGTCCTAATTGATTGTGATGAGCGTGAGCAAGTTCATGAAAAAGAGCGGAAACGAGTTCTTCTCGTTTTACGCATGGAGAGCCTTCCTCAGCACACTCTTTAGTCGTAAAGAGCTTCTGCTCGCAATGATGAAAGTGGTGATAGGTAAGGACGAGCGGAAGGTTGCCTTCTACGCCGGGATGGATAAATATTTGCGAGCTAGATCCTTTATGGGGATCTTTGGCTGCTAATGGATCAAGGGCGCGGGTTTTAAGGGTGGTAGTGGGGATCTTCTCGCATTCAACATCAATAGGGTGGGTCGTTAGTTCAATCGTGTGTGGAGAATGAGCAATAGATTCAAATAATCTTTTACCGGCCTGGGTCCCTTTAATCTTTTCAAAACAAGCTAAGATCTTCTGATGCCAGCCACTTGCTTCATGCTGCAAATAGCAGCACTGAGGGATATAAAAACGAATGTTCTGTGCAGGATAAAATGTTGGCATAATTAAAAATTATACGCTAATTATAGCTATAAATCAAGTTTTTTAAGGAAGTTGTGGGCTTGAACAATTTCTATTCCTTTATCAACTCTCTCTATTCTCAAGTCTTTCACTACCTGGAATGAAGGAAATTGATACTTATCATGAAAATAGGATAGGCCCGCACCTATAACGTGGTTTGATAATTTGGCTTCAATAATTTTAACGATGCGATTGTCAAGAACAAGAGCAAAATCCACTTCCTTTCGCTCTTTTGTTTGTAGATATTTAAGAGCGTATTTTTCCGCACGATAGTCAATGCGTGCAAGAACATGTTTAAGTAGGCAGAGTGCCACGAAATTTTCAAATTTTGCTCCTTCATCTCCTTGTACAAGTCCATTATCAAAAAAGTAGATTTTAGGCTCTTTAAGTAGGCTGCGAGCGATATTATGTGAAAAAGGGGTAACGCGAAAAACGATGTAGAGGGCTTCTAAAATCTCGATGTATTTTTTTACTGTATTGGGTGCTATGCCCACATCCTCTGCAATCGAACTATAGGAAATTGGAGAACCGACGCGCTGTCTTAAGAGTTCGAATACAAGGCGTATCGCATTTAAATTATGGATATTTTCAAAATCGAGAACATCTACTCTGAGCAGGCTATCGATATATTGGAGTCTCCAACGGTTCGCATCGATTAGATCTTCGGCTAAAAATGGCTCAGGAAATCCGCCCCTCTCTAAAAATCGGTCGATAGTATAGGCCAGATTGACTTTCTCGCATTCTGCTGGGGAGAGGGGGAGCAAGCGATGTAAGAAGTAGCGACCCGCTAGAGAGTCGCCTACGTGATTGAAAATCTCAAGTCTGGCGCTTCCTGTAACAAGTATCTTCTGTTGAGGTGGTTTTGTATCGTAGACACCTTTTAGAAAGGATTTCCACTTACGCATTTTATGGATTTCATCCAGGATGAGGAGTTCTGAAGAGGGATGCCAAGCCTCCTCTGAAATGATCTTTCGATCTTCTAAATGGTCGTAAGTTAAATAGGTTGAGGAGCTAAAGTCTTGTGCAATGCGTTTTGCAAGCGTTGTTTTTCCAGCTTGGCGAGGACCAGCCAGAAAGACCATTTTCTTCTCTAAATCGCGGATAATCGCTTTTTTTTGAGCTCTTTCCATAATGACTATTCTGCACGCTAATGCGGAAAAGTCAAGACTATTCCGCAATTTCTTGCGAAATAGTCAAAATAATACGTATATATTAGGAATGATTAGAGTCTCATATAAGGGTGATCTCCGCACCGAAAGCAGGAGTGAGGGCAGGGTATTACTGACCGATGGACCCACAGAATTTCATGGCAAAGGAGAGTACTATTCTCCTACGGATCTTTTAGCCATTTCCCTAGCAAGCTGTGTCTTGACGCTGATGGGGATAGCCGCGCGCAAAATGGGTAAGGACTTGGGAGCAACAGTTGCCGATGTCGAGAAGGAAATGGCATCAGGTGTGCCGCGTCGAATTGGCAGAATCAGCGTGAAAGTCCGCTCACCTTTAAATCCTTCATCAGAAGAACGCTCAAAATTAGAACAAGCGGCTCTGACGTGTCCTGTTCACGCGAGTTTACATCCAGACATTAAGCAAGAGATCACGTTTGAGTGGGGAGCTTTTTAGATGAAAAAAGAGCTGTGGACGTTGCCTCTGTTGATTCTCATCATCTTCCTTGCAGTGTATATGCATCGAAAGGAAGGCCCTACAACTCAAGAATGGCAGCAGTTAAATCAAAGTGTGGAGGGCAGGCTGGTTCAGGTAGGATCGCCCAAACCTAGCGAGTTAGAGGAGTTGCAAAATCCCTTTGTGATCGAAGAATATCCATGGGGAACATCGTCAACCGGCTGGCTCAAGGGCTGGTCCGCGGTTGCAGGTCCCTACGCTGTTGCGGCAGAGAACACGAATGATATTGTGGCGGCCGTGAAGTTTGCCCGTAAACATGGATTAAAGGTGGCGATTAAGGGCACCGGTCACGACTATCTCGGAAGATCCACAGCTCCCCATTCTCTTCTTATATGGACGCATCCTATGCGGAATGTAACGGTACATGACGCCTTTATTCCTGCTGGAGCACCTCCAGAGAAAGCAGGGGTTCCGGCTGTCACTGCAGAAGCGGGTGCGCGCTGGGTTGAAGTGTACAGCGAGGTGACGAGCAAGCATGGCCGTTATGTACAGGGCGGGGGATGTGCCACTGTCGGCGCGGCTGGTGGATTTATCCAGGGCGGTGGATTCGGGAGTTTTTCCAAAAAGTATGGTCTTGGTGCAGCTAGCCTGCTTGAGGCTGAGGTCGTTCTTGCATCGGGCGAAGTGGTGATTGCCAATGAATACCAAAATGCCGATCTACTGTGGGCGCTAAAGGGGGGCGGGGGAGGAACATTCGGCGTTGTTTCCAAAGTCACATTGCAAACGCATGACCTGCCGGAGTTTTTTGGTGACCTACGCGGCAAAATATCGGCTAAATCTGACGAGGCATTTCAGGCTCTTTTAGAGCGTTTTATCACTTTCTATCGCGAGAATTTGAGTAACGAGCATTGGGGCGAACAGGTCACGGTCAAATCTGACAATTCTCTTGAATTGGCGCTGCTTTTCCAGGGTCTGACGCAAAAAGAAGCGGAAGATCTATGGAAGCCCTTTTTCGATTGGGTAAACAGTCAGCCTGAGCTCTATGCGCTGACTTCGTTATTTGTCATCGTCCCTGCGCAAAAGTTTTGGGATTTCGATTATTTGCAGAAGAATCTTACGCATTATATCACACCATATAAGGGGGATCTTTTTTACTGGACTGGGAATCAAAATGAAGTGCTGGCTTATTGGTATGCTATGCAGTCTCGCTGGATTCCGCTTACGCTCTTCACCAAGGATTTGGCGCAATCGTTCTTTCAAGCCTCAAGGCAGTGGGAATTCGTCATCCACTTTAATAAGGGATTGGCAGGTGGGTCTCCTGAGGCGCTTGAACGCTCGCAGAACACCTCTATTAATCCCGCTGCACTGGATGCAGCTGGTCTGCTAATCTTTAGCGCCCTCACGCAAAATGTCTTTCCGGGGATGCCGGGTCATGAGCCCGATGCCAAACAGGGCGAAGAGCAGATCAAGAAGGTTCAAGCGGCCTTCAAGTATATTGAAAAGGCCATACCCGACACTTCAACCTATTCGAACGAGGCGGACTATTTCCAAAAGAACTGGCAAGCGGATTTTTGGGGGAAGAACTACCCACGATTGCTTCAAATCAAGAAAAAATATGATCCGGATGGCTTCTTCAAGTGCCATCACTGTGTTGGAAGCTAGTACATAGTCAACAAAGTTTTTGGTGTTTCGGCTGCGTCAAAGCCCCGGGGTTGAGATTCTCGCAAAAGGGGTTGTATTGCAGTAATACTACCCCTTTTGCGAGAACTCAACCGCGGGAGCTTTCACGTCAGCCCAAACACCAAAACCTTTATTGACTATGTACCAGAGTAGTTTCTTTTACAGCTTTTGCAAGGTCTTTCACCGCTCCCTTGCCCCAGTAGTGCACAAAAAGCATGCGCGGGTTTTCATGGTTCATGTGATTGTGGATGGCGACGATGTGGATGCCAGCGCCTTGTAGGGAGGTTACAACACTCTGGAGCTCATCTTCGAGGACAGCTAGATCGCCGTCGACGAGGGCTTTTTCGTCCGTGCCGCCAAATGCAGCCCAACTATTGATTCCCATCTGTTTGCCGAGTTTTGTCTCTTCCATCTGGAGGGTTCTGCCGAAAACGGCTTTGACCATACCCTCTTGCTCTTGGGTCTCTACGCCCAGGATCTCATCGACGATTCTTTTGGTAATCGCATTCTTATAGGCAACGACGGGTCCCTCAAAACTGCTGGCAGGGGTGCGTTTTTTGGTGCGGATCTCTTTGATCTGGTCGAGGGATTGCTTTAGAGCATTGCCAAGCGTTTGCTCACTTCCTTTTCCCATGATGTGCATGAAAAAGACCTTGGGGTGGTCGTAGAAGAAGTGATTGTGCAGGGCAGTGACAGAGAAGCCGTGGGCTAGAATCGTTTTCATCACGGGGTTCACCTCATCTTCGAAGAGCATCAGGTCACCCATTGCGAGAAATGAGTCGTCGATTTTTTTAAAGCTTACCCATGAAGATAAGCCCATAAAGGGGGAGAGTGGCCTCTGGTCAACTATAACTTTGACATCTCGGCGCGGAATCGTGATTTTGTATACCGATTCATCCGCATACCAAGTTCCTTTGATGCCGACGATCTCCTCGATCTGGCTCATCTCTTGAGCCCATGCTAATTGTATGGCCATACAGGCTAAAATAAGTATCCATCTCATAAATTTCTTTGATAAGGCTAACAACATAAAATAACAAGAAAAATAGCGGGCTTGATATAATGTTTAATCAATCAAGAGGTTTTTATGTCTTTAACAACTAAACTTCATGCTGATTATGTAGAGCTGATCAACGCGAAGTTAGATGCTCTTCCTGCATCATCTGTCGAGGATTTCGATACAATTACTACAATATTGAAAGGATTTTTGGAGCCTAAATCTGAAATTCCAAACATGCCAGCAGACTTGAAAGAGAGAATTATCTCTTTTCAAGAAATGTATGAGCAGCCTGAAATGTATGCAGCGCCCGAACACCAGGGAAGCTTTAGGGACATCATCGTCTGCCAAGTTAAGAAAAAAATAAACGAAATCGAACATCTCTCTAAAGAGGAAAAATTACTCTTTATCGAACAGCAGAAAATTAAAAGGGCCCAAGCGGAAAAGGTTAAAGCAGAGATGGCCACCCATACTCCTCCTGCTCCCGGGTCAGAAGCACATGTTGTTAGCGATACTGCATGGTTACTGGAGCTGCAGCAGAGGTTTCAACAAGAAACGGGAATGCCCTACCCCGACACAGATACTGCTGATCTTCGTGCATTATATGAAGCAGCGCTCCTGAATGAGCTTTCGCTTGCTGGAGCTCCTCTTGGATTGCTCAACTCCCTTGGAGCAGCAGCACGAGAATTCATTTTCTTAAATAGTGCGCGAGTTATTGCACTCATGGGAGCTGGCGTCTCTTTACAGACCTTGCTTTCACTCGATCCTACAATGTGCAGGAATGTCATTAGAAATGCGTATTGGCACTCTGATAGAAATGGTATAACGAATAACGGGGGAATAGTAGGCCTCATTGAAGCAGGTGTTCCATTTGAAACAGTGATTGCCCTTCCCAATGATCTATTTCATCAAGTGGTCAAGCAATCCGCGCAGTTGAATCGCTTGCTCGGTCTTGGAGTATTTTTTGATGCTGTTATCACCCTAAATCAAAATAAAAGAGATCGATTACTGGATGAGAGATATTCTAGTTGCGATAGCGTGGCTGATTTAGTGCAAAGATGGGTTCCTTTCCTTCAGATCATGGGATATGAATACCAGATATGTGAACGATTAATGGGATGTGGATATGTCATAGCAAAAATAATCGATCTGGGCATTTCTTTTGATAAGATAATGTCCCTTGAACCGGAGCCAAGAGATTGTTTTCTTCGTTTACCTCCCTTAAAGCTTCTTCAGCAAAATATATCTTTGCAGACAATTTTGGATTTCCCTCCAGAGCTGCAGCTTCTTATTTTAGAAAACTCCGAAGATCTAGCTAAGATCATTATTGCAGGCGTTGCATTTAAAGAAATTATTGGATTAGAGGTAGCGAAGAGAGAACTTATAATTAAGCATGCAAAGGTTATTCACGCTTGGTTGGCTATCGGAATTTCTTGGGATGTAATTAACTCTTTAGAATCAAATAATTTGCTTGAATCTACTCTTGGTTTTTGTAGAGGGTGGTCGTCTTATTACTTTGGGTCGCCCGATTTGGATCGCCTACCAGAACAAATGAAGGGCAAAATTAAATTCAACATGATTTGATTATGAAAGAATAATCAAATCCGTTAATATCCTACTCGTCAGGGACAATTTTTCCTGAATTTATTATAAATGAAGGTGAATTGTGTCAGATTTTTTAAGCTACGGCTTTGACGAAAGAATAACAAAAACCCTGAAAGAAATCGGGTTTAACATTCCTACTGCTATTCAAGAACTTGCTATACCGCAAGTGCTGAATGGTTCAGATATTATTGCCTCTGCGAAAACGGGCACAGGTAAAACAGGGGCTTTTATGCTCCCCATACTCCACCTCCTAGCTTCTGAGCCTGCTAAAGGGAAGGGACCGCACGTATTAGTCCTCGTTCCGACGCGCGAACTCGCTCTTCAAGTAGCTATGGAATCGCAAAAATTTAGTAAGCATCTCCCGCACATCAAAACAACCTGTATTTTTGGCGGCGTTCCCTACCCGGCTCAGAAAAAAGCGCTCGCAAGCAAGCCCGATATTATTGTCGCGACTCCTGGTCGCCTGATCGACCATATGGAACAGGGTCTCGTCAACCTCTCGCATCTAAAAGTGCTCGTACTCGATGAGGCTGACCGCATGCTCGACATGGGTTTTATCGATCCGATTGAACAAATTGCAGCGGCATCTAATAAATCGCGCCAAACTCTGCTTTTCTCTGCAACGATCGATAAACGCGTGCTGCCGATTTCTAAAAAGCTCCTGAAGGATCCTTTTGAGATTAAAGCTCCGGAGACAGCGGCTGAAAAAACATGCATCACTCAACTGCTCTACTATGTCGACAATATCGATCACAAGACACGCATCCTAGAGCATCTACTCGAAAATACGAAAATGGATCAGACGATCCTGTTTACATCAACAAAGCGCCTTGCGGACGATCTTACTCACCATCTGCTCAAAAAAGGGATCCCCTCTAGCGCACTCCATGGCGACATGAACCAGAGACAGCGCACCCGCACTATCGATAGAATGCGCAAAGGCGATGTGAATGTCCTTGTTGCCACAGATGTGGCTGCACGCGGAATCGATATTTCCTCGATTAGCCATGTGATTAATTTCGACCTTCCTCACAACCCAGAAGACTTTGTTCACCGCATTGGCCGTACCGGTCGCGCAGGTGCAACAGGTGTCGCAATCACATTTGCGACGCGTCGTGAAGAGCCATGGGTCGTGAAGATCAATCGGCTGATGGGTACCCCAATGCAAGTACAAACTGTTGAGGGGATGGAACCACAAGCTAAAGGCAGCAAACCTTCAGGCGGCGAAAAGCGCTCTTTCTCAGGCGAAAAACGCCCATTCAGAGAAAAACGTCAGTTCGGTGAAAAGCGTCAATTCGGTGAGAAACGCTCTTTTGGTGAAAAACGCGAGTTTTCCGGTGAGAGACGTCCATTCGGTGAAAAGCGCGAGTTTTCTGGTGAGAAGCGCCCGTTCGGTGAAAAACGCGAGTTTTCTGGTGAGAAGCGCCCGTTCGGTGAAAAGCGAGAATTCTCAGGTGAGAAGCGTGAATTTTCAGGTGAAAAACGCGAGTTTTTTGGTGAGAAGCGCAAGTTTTACGGTGAAAAACGCGATTTTAATGACACACCTGGTTCTAAGAATAAATTCAAAAAGCCTTTCTTCAAGAAAAAGCGTGAAGGCTTTAGCGGAGCCAGCAGACGATCTGGTTTTGCCTCATCTCGCTAAAATAATTCTATTTCTTTAAAAACACGCTCAGACACTATTTATAAATAGTATTTGAGCGTGTTATCGCAATATTTAAAAACTTCAGCTTTCAAAAAAATAGTTAAATCCGTATTCACTCAAATAAGAGGCTATTCGCAAACTCAGATTAAAAGAACCCGAAAATTGATGAAGCTAAAAAGTTGCGGATAGCCTCAAAAGGGTGAATATATGGGACATATTGTCTTAGAGAAAAATACTGCAGCATTTGTAAGAGAAGTGGAGTCGAAAGGGGGCAAGCCGATCTATAAGCTCTCTCCGGCAGCCGCACGCGCTGTTTTGGAGAAACTCCAGACAATCCCCATAGAAAAACCGCCTATAAAAATCGAAGAGCGCATCCTCCCCGGCGGACCAAAGGGAAAAGTCACCATCCAGATCTATCGCCCCGTCCATACGAATGAAAAACTACCTGTCATCATGTATTTCCATGGAGCGGGTTGGGTGATGGGAAGTTCTGTTACGCACGATCGTTTAGTCAGAGAGCTCGCAGTAGGCGCCTCTGCTGCTGTGGTTTTTGTCGATTATTCGCGATCGCCCGAGGAGCATTTTCCTGTCGCTATCGAAGAGGCGTATGCGGCGACGAAATATGTCGCAGAACATGCTGAGATGTTCAATTTAGACACGACGCGCTTTGTTGTGGCAGGGGATAGCGTGGGTGGAAACATGGCCATTGCGATGACGCTGCTCGCTAAGGAGAGGCGCGGACCCAAGATCGATGCCCAAGTGCTCTTCTATCCTGTGACTAGCGCTGAGATGAACACTCCCTCTTACAAGCAATTTGCCGAAGGTCCGTGGCTGACAAAACCTGCGATGGAATACTTTTGGAGCTGCTACGAAACTAATGAAGCCCACAGAAAAAACATCCTGCAGTCGCCGCTTCTTGCAACGCCCGAACAGCTCGAAGGTCTTCCTCAAGCACTTGTTATCACTGCAGAGAACGATGTCCTGCGCGATGAAGGGGAGCAGTACGCCTCAAAATTGATGCTGGCTGGAGTGAATGTGACGGCGTCGCGATTTCTCGGGACGATCCATGACTTCCTCATGTTAAATGCACTGGCGCAGACACCTGCTACTCTTTCAGCCCTTGCACTGACCAATTCCTATCTACAGCATCTCTTCACGCAATTGAAAAAGAGCGTGAAGCCCAAAAAAAGAGCTGCATAAATTTACCATTTCGCTACTATCTCTTCTGTGAAGAAAATCTTTTATGCATGCGTTGGGCTACTGACCACTCTAGCCATTGCTCTATCCGGGCATCTGATCCATCTCTATTTGCATCCCGCCTTCAATCCGACCGAATTTAAACGTGCGCTCGTCCATGAAGTGGATGTTCCTGAGCAAGAGGTGAGCCAAATTATGCCTGTTCTGGACCAGCCCTTCACTTATCTCGGATTGGGCAAGCAGATGACAGCCTACGAGAGCGCCGATCATAAATATGTGCTGAAGTTCTTCAATCCGCGCGTCCCCGTCGAGGCGCGCACCTTCCAGAGCTTTAAGAAGCTAATGACACTCTGCTCTATGAAGTGGTTTTCCAGAGCTTACTTCAAAAGAAGTGAGAGGCTGCGCGAGCTTTTCGAACGCTATGCTATGGCCTTCCGAGAGATCCGTGAGGAGACGGGGCTTGTCTATGTCCATTTGAGTCCTAAGAGCGCGGTGGATCAATTCGTTGAAATATGTGATGAGGATGGAAAGAGCTACCGGATCAATTTAAAGGATAGCCCCTTTGTGTTGCAGAAAAAGGCAGAACTTGCTGGAGCGCGTCTGTATCGTTTACGTAGCGAGGGTAACGAGCAAGGCTTCAATGAAGCGATCCGCCAGCTCGAAGAGCTCTTTGCGATCCGGGCGAGCAAGGGGATTACCGACCGCATCCAAACCCTACACAACAATTATGGATTTTTAGAGGGTAGAGCCATCCAGATCGATGTGGGGCGCATCTCATTCAATGAAAAGGTTCAAGCAGATCCTGCTGAAGAAGTGGATAGAATTCTTGCATATATCCGGCAAAATAGCACAATGTAGACACAACCTAAGGATTTTTAAACGATTATGACAGACTCTCCACAAGCTCTTCTTGATGCTCTTAAAGCTCTTCTCATGGGGCGCAAAGCCAATACGCAGGAAGATATTTGTGCGGCGCTTGAACGGCAAGGGTATGAGATCAATCAATCGAAGGTATCCCGCCTTCTGCGCAAGATTGGCGCTATTAAGGTCGTCAATACCAAGGGTCAGACCGTTTATTCTCTGGCGCGCGAGCCTGCCCCTCCCACCTTGAGCACGACACTCCGCGAACTCATCATTGATATCGTAGCCAATGAGGCGCTTGTCGTGATTTTTACGAGCCCCGGCTCCGCTTCTATGGTCGCCCGCCTGCTCGATTACCATCAGGCAACGACCAAAATTCTGGGAACGATCGCGGGGGACGATACAATTTTTGTCGCTCCTAAGTCCCTTAAGGACATCCCTCTACTCATTAAAGAGATCAAAACCCTCCTCCAGAGCTGAATATTTATGCAAAAACTTGCATAAATATTCGAAATTTGCTATCATATGTGAATATATGGGCAAGTTAGACATCCATTTCCTTCCTATCTTTCTCCTCCGGCGAAGCTAATCGTTTCGTTGTTCTATTCACAGATGTTTTTCAAAAAAATGAGGAGATTTATATGTCTATTTTTACGCTCAAGCCATTACACGAAAAGGCTTACGAACTAAGTATCAAATGCGCGGGCTCGGATAAATCGTTTATATTTACCCAGCAGCAAGATTTAAATAAGGGAGAGATTCTCGATGTCTATTCTCAGAATGGCTTCGTTTTTACGAGCAGTGATGAGAAGGGGGTCAAAAATGCCGCGAAAAAGCTGGCGCTAGCCACTCCGCATGGTCCCGTGGTTTTCGTCTTGGATATCAAAGATGCAGAGAAGTCCTATCTGGATCTTTCCACGATCTCCAAATGCGAGGAGGCCGTCTGCTCTTTTTTCGAGCAAAACATGGCTTCAAGCACATTAAAACACGCTAATAAAATCCATGCGCTCTTAAGTTCAAAGCTCTCGCATATTATCTGCGAGGGGAGCCTTAAAGCTGAGCTCGTCAAAACATTTAGCGAAGCCCAAGCGGACTATCTGCTGAATACACCCGCAGGAGCTATCGACTTCTGCCAAATTACCGAGTTTTTTATGAACGGTTTTAAATTTGGCCAAGAGGCGCCTGGTATTTTAGCCCAGGACTACATCTGCTCTCTTTCGGATAGCGCTTTTAAACCATGTGAGTCGAGCACCGTTTGGTACCCCGCGCTCTATGAAAAGGTCTATGCACCAACAGGTGCATTTGCGCAGTCATTAATGCCGGTATTTTCCGTCTCGGGCTCTCTAGATGCCAAGAGCAAAATCACGACGCTGACCATGGAGATGAAGGTATGAAATACATCTTGGCTGAAGCGTGTCAAAATACCTTTCTGCTCTTTGACTGTCTCGACGCCTCTCATATCGATTTAGCAGAGGCGCATCGCTCTCTTGTCCTGGAAGACAGAGACGACGCCCTCATTTTGGTAGGGGGAAAAGGGGAGGGCGATGCTTTTACTGCACGCATGATCGTGCTGGGCCACGATGGCGCTCTTGGGGAGTTTTGCGGCAATGGAGCGCGCTCCTGTGCGGCCTATTTGTTTGCGCACTATCCGCAGTATGCGCGCTTTTTCTTAGAGACAAAGTGGGGAAAGCATGAGCTCCTTCAGCATGGAGAAGGGATCTATTCCGTGAAGCTGCCCTCTGCGCGCTTTGAGCAGAATAGTCATTTTATGACAGCGGCTCTGGATTCTTTTTCTTATGTCGAAATGATCGAGCCGCATCTCACTTTTCATGGAAAACTGAGCGACAAAGAGCTTTTCTCCATGGGCCAAGAGCTGAATGCAAAAAGAGATATTTTCCCGCTCGGCATCAATGTCAATGCGTGGCATGAACTTGAGGAGGGGGTTCTCTCTGTCAAGACGTATGAAAGGGGAGTGCAGAGGCTGACGCGATCGTGTGGAACGGGGTCGCTGGCCTGTGCAGCTTCCTATCAATCTTCCGGTCTTGTCAAAGTCATGACCCCCGGAGGACAACTAGAGACGTTCATACAGGGAGATGGAGTGGTGCTTAAGGGGCCTGCTCGATTTTGTTAACGCGCTCTATTTGTTGAAGATTCCACGCATCGCTGCTGTAGGGAGTTTCAAACCAAGCGGTGAGGATCTCCTTTAAAACGGGCACAGATACCGTCCGCAGGCTTAACGCCAGAACATTGGCGTGGTTCCAGAGGCGCGCGCCTTTGGCGGTTTCCGCATCGGCACAGAGGGCAGCGCGTATTCCGGCTATTTTGTTGGCAATGAGCGCACACCCCGTACCCGTCCAGCAGAGGACGATGGCTTCATCTGCGCGTCCCTTTTTCATCTCTTCCATTGCCTGAAGAGTCACAAGGGGCCAATCTAGGGGCTTTTCCCCAGAGGAGGGGCCAAAATAGACCACTTCATGGCCTCTTTTTGTGACTTCTTCTATCAGCGGATCGAGTAGAGGAAGATATTCATCAGAACTAATGGCTATTTTCATAGATCCAGATTATACCCTAAACTATGCTATTGTAAAAGGTGCAGGCTATGCTGGTAAGAGAAAATTTAACATTAAACCCTATCGTATCTGCTGAGGCGGGTCAGGGATGGACTCTCGAATTGCGCGCGCTTTCTGAAGCATTTTCCCTTCAAAACCAGATTCTTCTGATCGTAGAGGGTGCGTTAAATGTGGATGGGGTTTTATTGAGCAGCGGTGAATGTTTTAGGACTGCTTCTGGACTGCTGAACCCCGAGGGAACTGTGCGCTTTTTTTCTATCGACATCCTTGGATCGCTAGTAGCTGAAGAGGTGGACTACGATGCTCCCCTTGAAGTGAAGTGGTCTCCTACTGTGGCAGCAATGGCTCCCTTCCCAGGGGAGAGAATCGATGCAGGGAAATATGGAGTGTACGAGCTTGCAAAAGAAGAAAAGTGGAGTGTCGCGCTTTTAGAGATCGACGATTCTCCCAAACACTACCATAAGATAGAGAAAGAGATCTTTGTCGTCGTAGGCGGAGAACTGAATATTGAAATCGATGGCCAACAGCAGGTTTTAGCTGTAGGAGAGTGGGTGGAGATCACACCCGGTCAGATCCACCAGCTCAAGTCTGCTAGAAGCACTCCGGTTCGCGTTCTCTGCTTCAATTTCCCCGCTTTTAACCCAGAAGATATGCATGAAGTGGACTGTCTACATCATCCAAACTGACTCGGGCAAGCTCTATACGGGAATCACGAATGATCTCGAGCGCCGCTTTGCCGCTCACCAGAAGCAGAAGGGCGCGCGCTTCTTCCGCATTTCAGGCCCGGCCAAAATCGTCTATCGCGAGTCTCTTGCTAATCGCTCCGAAGCCTTAAAGCGGGAAAGCGCCATTAAGAAGATGACTCGCGCTGAAAAATTACAAATTCTTGCACAGGCCGGCCCCCTATCAGATGCTCCTGGATGATCCGTTCGAGCACTGCGGGGCTGCAGGAGTGGTACCAGACGCCTTCGGGATAGACCACCGCGATCGGCCCTTGGGTACACACACGCAAACAGCCCACTTTCGACCGGTAGATCCCGCCCTGCTCGCTTAAATGGAGCTCTTTGAGCCGCGCTTTGAGATATTCCCAGGAGGCGCTGCTTTCCTCTGCGATGCAGCATTTGGGAGTGGCGGCGTCGCAGCAGAGGAAAATGTGCCTCTTGATCTTGTCGATGCCTAAACTTTTAACTTTATCGCTTAGTGTGCTCATAGAAGAAGAGTTTATTATTTTGGGCTTTTAAATTATACTAAGACAGCATGATCCAATTCGACCGCGTGGCCCTGGCGTTTTCTGGCGACCTTCTATTTGACGATGTATCCTTTACTCTCCAAAAAGGGGAGCGGTGCGGCTTTGTCGGCCGCAACGGTTCGGGCAAGTCCACCCTCTTTCGCTTGGTCGAGGGGGAAATGGAGCCAGACCGGGGCAGCATTAGCGTTCCTAAGGGCTATCGCATCGGCTACTTGCACCAGCACATCCGCTTTACGGAGCCGACGCTGTTGCAGGAAGCTGCGCTGGGCCTCCCTCCGCATGAACGCGACCATCTCTACAAAGCCGAAAAGATCCTCTTTGGTCTGGGCTTTACTGAGGAGGATCTAGATGCCTCGCCCGATACTTTTTCCGGCGGCTACCATCTACGCCTGCACCTGGCGAAGGTGCTCATCGCAGAGCCCAACTGCCTTCTCTTGGATGAACCGACCAACTATCTCGATATTCTCTCGATCCGCTGGCTGATGGGCTTTTTGAGCAAGTGGAAGGAGGAGTTCATCATCATTTCGCACGATCGCGATTTCATGGACAGAGTGACCACTCATACCATGGGCCTACATAGGAAAAAGGTGAGGAAGATCAAGGGCTCTTCGATCGACTTTTTCCAGCAGATTCTCGAAGAAGAAGAGATGTATGAGAAGAGCCGTATCAAGACGGAAAAGAAGCGCGCGCACCTGCAGAAGTTTGTCGATCGGTTTGGCGCCAAAGCTAGTAAAGCCACCCAGGCGCAGTCGAAAAAGAAGGTGCTGGATAGAGTGCCTGTCTTGGAAAAGTTGAATGCACTTTCAGAGCTCTCCTTTGCTTTCCAAGAGGCTCCTTTTCCCGGAAAGAAGATGCTCGAAGCGCAGCATCTGATGTTCTCTTACACAGGCGAGCCGCTCATCGAGGATTTTTCGCTGGAAATTGCCAAGGGAGAAAGGGTGGCTATCATCGGGAAAAATGGCTTTGGAAAATCGACGCTCCTGCGTCTCCTGGATGGCGATTTGGTGCCCAACAAGGGTTCCGTGGACCTGTCAGACAATACGCGGATCGGCTATTTCGGCCAGACGCACGTCGATAGGCTCAATCCGAAGCACACCATCGCAGAGGAGATCTCCCTTGCCGATCCCACCCTGAATTATACCGAAGTCAAGGGGATTGCGGGATGCATGATGTTTAGTGGAGATGCCTCTGAAAAGAAGATCTCCGTCCTATCTGGGGGAGAAAGAAGCCGCGTGCTCCTCGGAAAAATTGTCGCAACGCCCTGCAACCTTCTCCTATTGGACGAACCGACGCACCATCTCGATATGGAGTCGATCGAAGCGCTCATCGATGCGCTGGAGGACTTCTCGGGCGCGATCGTCATGGTGACGCACAGCGAGCTGATCCTGAGAAGACTTGAGCTCGATAAAATCATCCACTGCGAAGAGGCAAAGCAGACTCTCTTTCTGGGCACTTATGATGATTTTTTGGAGAAGATCGGTTGGGATCAGCAGAAGAAAGAAGCCCCTGTCAAAAAAAGCGAGCCCAACGTCCGCAGAGAGCGCGCAGAGCTTGTCACTAAAAGGGCTGCGGTTTTAAAGCCGATTGAAAAGCAGATCCAGGAGTGCGAAAAGAAGCTCATTTCTCTAGAGGAAGAGCAGAAAAGGATCTTAAAATTGATTGAACAGGGAGACACCTCGCCAGAGCTTGTCAAATCCACAGGCCTGGGAATGAAGCTGATCGAACAGCTCGAAAAAGAGCTTTATGCCCTTTATGCGCTCTATGAGGAGCGTAACAAGGAGTTTTCTTGAATCAGGATCGGCCATCCCTTCAGTGAGGTCTCTTTTAGCGCTTGAAACTCCTTTTCAAGCTCAGGATCGATCGAATAGAGGCGCACTATCTCTCCATTCTGCTTTACCCAAGGGTCGATTCCGCGGCACCGGAATTTCACGAAGTGTGTTGCTTTGGCTGGATCGACGGTGCGGAAATAGTCGTGTGGATGAAAAAGCATATGCATCTGCTCTTGGATAAAAGGATTTGCCGCGGATTGTAGCTTGTCCCACACCTCTTGGTCCGTGCCGAAATGGAGTTCTTTCCACGAAATAAGGCCCATTTTTACTCCTTCTAGCATCGCATCAGCGAGGCAGCGAGAGGTAAAATGGTTAATAGCGCTTCCCCAGCATGTTTGCGTCATGAAAATCGAGAAATGGGCTAATTGCGCGAGGAGATCTTTGCGTGTTGCTATCCAGCGACCATCCTCGAAGTGGAAATCTGCAAATAGCTCTAATGCTTCTTCTTTGGTCAGGAAATCCTGGAAGTAAGCGCCTTGAATGTTGTAATCGAGTCTATCCGCACTCATGTTGGGCAGGGGTTGTTCGAGCATGATGAACTCTTTTCCTTTTGGAAGAACATCCTCTACCGTGTAGCCATATTTGTTGAGCGTTTCTTCAATCCCCGATGTGGCTAAATAGATCTTATAAATCGTCGTCTGGTAGTCGTTTTCCTGGTACTCCTTTCCAAATACCCAATCTCCTACATGAGAGAAAACGGTGTGCGAGACATCGTGAAGTAGGCCGGACATCTGCTCTTTTAGTGAGGCGCCTTTCACCTTTAGGATTGCAAAGACTCCAATGGAGTGATCAAAACGGTTATATTCCTCATGGTGAGTCGTGTAATAAGCAACTCCATACTGATGGATCGCCTTCAGGCGCTGAAGAGGAGGGCTTTTGATGAGTTCCAAAAGGACTGGTTCTTCTACCTCAATCGGTCCATAAAAGGTATCGATTGTTTCAGCAAAAAGAGATGCGCTTACCAGCAGGATTACGAGCCTAAACATGAGACATATTTTTCTTAATTTACTGCTTTACTGAACAGTAAAAAATCCACTAAGATATCTGCCCATGTGAGGTGCACTATGCGTATGAATCTGTCTTTTTTAGCTTTTATCTTTTTCTCTCTTCCCCTTTTTGCTCTTCGTACCTTTTACCCTGCCATTGAACCCTATCAAACAGGCTATCTTCCGGTTGAGGGAGGGCATACGCTCTATTGGGAGCAGTGCGGCAATCCTGAAGGCAAACCGATCCTATTCCTCCACGGCGGTCCCGGGATGGGCATTTCGGCTTACCATCGCACCTTTTTCAATCCTGATGAGTACCGCATCATCCTTTTCGACCAAAGGGGCTCCGGCAAAAGCTTGCCCTTTTCCAGCTTGGAGAATAATACCACGTGGGACCTTGTCGATGATATCGAGCGGCTCCGCGAGCATTTAGGAGTCAAAGATTGGGTGGTTTTTGGCGGATCGTGGGGATGCACACTTGCGCTCTCCTATGCGATCAAGCACCCCGAGCAGGTCCAAGGACTCATCTTGCGCGGGATTTTTCTCTGTCGCCCTCAAGAAATCCAGTGGTACTACCAAGCAGGAGCGCATCACATCTACCCCGATATGTGGGAAAGTTACGTGGCGCCGATTCCTGCAGAGGAGAGAGACGATTTTGTTAAAGCATTTTATGCGCGTCTGACTTCAGAAGACGCGGCGGTGAGAAGCGAGGCGGCAAAAGCCTGGTCTGGATGGGAGGGAGCGACTTCAAAGCTATGGTTTGATCCGGCGCTTTTTGCTCATTTTACGGCAGATGATACCGCAGATTCGGTGGCTCGCATCGAGTGCCACTATTATATCCACAACACCTTTTTCCCGACCGACAATTGGATTTTAGAGAATATAAATGCCATCCGCCACATCCCGTGCATTATGGTTCAGGGACGCTACGATATTCCATGCCCTATAGAGAGCGCATGGGCGCTCCACAGAGCGTGGCCTGAGGCCAAGCTGGAGATCATTACTGATGCGGGTCACTCTGCATTAGAGCCGGGTATCTTAGATGCGCTTATTCGTGCAACGGATAGCTTTGCTCAAGGGAAACCATAAAGGTGTGGATCTTTTCCCACTGCTCTTCGGGTAGTTCAGCGCCGATGACTTCCACAACGGCGCTTCCCAAGCGGTTGCCTATTTGGGCGCAGGTGGCGAGGGGATAACCTCTCAGATATCCATACAAGAAACCGCTGGCGAATAGATCTCCCGCCCCTGTCGTATCGATAGGGGTTGCCGGAAAAGTGGGAATTGCCAGCAGGGTGTTTGCATGCCCTACCAGGCAGCCATTAGGACCTTTTGTGACGACGACAACAGGGCAGAGCTTTTGCAACTCTAGACAGCCCTCTTCAGGGGAAAGGCCTGTTAATGCGGTGATTTCATCTTCATTGCAGAATACGATCTCGACATAGTTAGGAATTAAATGCAGAAGAACATCCTTAAAATCTCTTGCCAACTCAAAGTTGGACAAATCTAAGGAGACTTTTGCGCCATTTTCTCTGGACATGTGCATGACTTTCTCGACAGAGATTCCGCTTTTCAACTGCCGTGCTTCAATATGCACCCACTTAAGATTATGAAAGTCTTCATTACAGAGTGTGGAATCGGTTATACGCTGGTCGTATGCGATAAAAGTCCTTTGGCCGTCGGGTGTGATTAGACAGAGAACGCGCGATGTAGCGAAATCGGGCGATCGGTTGAAACGCTCTTCGATTCCGAGTGAGCGCATGTGGTGGCTAAACCTCTCTCCATACTCATCCATGCCGATGTGAGTGTAAAAGGCGCACATTTCTCCCATTCTGGTCAGTGCGCGGACCGTATTGGCTGCGCTGCCGCCTACGACGATTTTTGCAGGCGTGTTGCTCTCCAAAAGAATCCTTTCAATCATTTCTAGATCGAAGCCATTGGAGCCTCCCTTCATTTCAGGGAAGTGGCTGAGGAGAAATTGGTCATCGACGGGGATTAAGAGGTCAATAGTGGCGGCGCCGACACCAAGAATGCGCTCTCCGCTGTAAAGAGTAGTGATAGACATAAGAAGAAAAGCGATAGATCGATAGAACATAAAACTCCGTTGCGTAGAATGAATGTGTTTTATATAATTAGGAACGTTCTTTAAGCAAGGAAATTTTTATGAGTACAGCACTGATTCGTTCTGTTTCACTCTCCAGCCGTCCTTGCCATCACCATCATATCTAATTTTTTAGCACTCGTTTTGCCTAGATAATTTCTAGTTGCATAAGCGCACGTCTGTATTTATTTAATTTTTTTTAAGAGGATTTTGAAAATGAAGAAGTATTTATTCACATTATTATTATCAGCACAGCTCTTTGCAGATGAGCTGGTCGTAGGGACGACCAGCGGGTATGCACCCTACGTCAGCTTAGATGCGAAGGGAAATTACGAGGGCTTTGACATCGATTTTGCGACAGAGCTTGCGAAAAAGATGAATCGCACGCTTGTTATTAAAGACTGCGGCAGCATGCCGAGCCTTCTGCTTGCCCTGCAGCAGAAGAAGGTCGATCTGCTCATTTGGGCTATCTCCATTACCGAGGAGCGGATGAAGAAGATGGAGATGGTCTACTACCAAGGTGAAAAGGTGAGAGAGATGCCCTTTCTCTTCTGGAAAAGTGTTCCCGATGGGATCCGATCCATTGAGGATTTAGCGGGTAAGGTTGTCAGCGTTGAAGCGGGGTCATTTCAGGAGAGTGTCTTGAAGAAGTATCCCACGGTCAACCTGAAACAGGTGGAGAAAATCACCGACGCCGTGATGGAGATCCGCTTTGGCAAGTCAAAAGCCGCCATGGCAGATCCCTCGCTCGTCTCTGAATTGAAAACCAAATATCCCACTATCAAGGTTCTCTATCTTCCCTTAATGCCGGAAGATTATTCCTTGGGCAATGGAATCTGTGCGTCCGATAAGGAGCTGGCTGCAGAGGTCAAAAAAGCCACTGAGCAGCTGATTAGCGAGGGCAAGGTGGCGGAATTAGAAAAGAAATGGAAATTGGGGAAATGATGGACCTATTTATTCGCTCACTTCCTCTTCTTCTCAAAGGGCTGGAGATGACGCTCCACGTGCTGTTTTTTGCGGCTTCTTTGAGCTTTACGCTCGGGCTTTTATTTGGGATCTTTTCATCTCGGCGCCTCAAGGTGCCCGTCATCACCCCGCTCATTGAGGGGATGACGTTTGTCTTGAGGGCAGTGCCCTTTTACGTGCAGCTGATGATCGTCTATTTCGTTTTGCCGGATCTGTTGGGTTTCAATTTGGACCCCTTTCCGGCATCGGTGCTAGCTCTCGGTCTCTGCTCGTCGGGATATGTCGCGCAGATCGTCCGCGCGGGGATCAATTCGATCCCTGTCTCCCAATGGGAAGCGGCCTTTGCGCTCGGATATAGCATGCCGCAGAGCTTGCGCTCCATTATCCTGCCGCAGATGGTGCGCAACGTGCTCCCGGCCTTCAACAATGAGTTCGACTCCCTGCTCAAAAGTACGTCGATCGTCTCTTCCATCGGTCTATTGGAACTGACTCGTGCGGGGATGAATCTCGTCAGTCGAGAGATGGAGCCTGTGCCGATCTACCTCATGGTAGCGCTCTTCTACCTCTGTCTATCGGCCATTGTCAATATGACCACCCGAACCCTTGAAAGGAAGATAACTTATGTTAAAAGTTGAGAATGTATCCCTACATAAGAGATTAAGCCGGATCGACTGCGTCTTTCCGCAGAGTAGAACCACCCTAGTGCTGGGAAAAAGCGGCTCGGGCAAAACCTCGCTTTTGCGCTGTCTGGCTCAGTTGGAATCGTCCTACGAAGGAGAGATCTCGTTTGGGGGGCGTTCTCTCCAAGACATGCCGCAGAAAGAGCGCTGCCGGCTTCTGGGCTTTGTGCAGCAATCCTACGCGCTTTTTCCTCACATGAAGGCGCTGGAAAATTGCGCTCACCCCTTGCGCACGATCCTCGGCTATAGCAAAGCGTCATCAGAAGAAAAGAGCCGGGAGGTTTTTGCCTACTTGAATATGGAGAAATACGCCTCATCCTATCCGCATGAGCTATCAGGGGGCCAGCAGCAGCGCGTTGCGATAGCGCGTGCGCTTGTCCTAGATCCGCTCTTTCTGCTTTTGGACGAACCGACATCTGCCCTCGACTCTGAGAATACCCAGAGGTTGGCTCTCATCTTAAAAAGGCTCCAAGCAGATGGAAAAGGGATTATTGTCGCCAGTCATGACCGCGAGTTTATTGCTCAAATGGGGGAGGAAGCGCGGATCTTATTAATTAGCGAGAAAATCAGCCACAACGGTTGAGGCGTTTTGCTGAGAATCGGTGAGATGGGCTCCAATAGGGGCAAAATGCGTAGAGAACCCTGTCTCTTTTGGATCCAGGCCTATTCTCTGCTGAAGCGGGCATTTAGATGCCAAGCTCGCCTCAACGGGTACCAGAGAATCATTGGGGTGGTAGATGATGCGTTTATCGCCTGTTAGCCTCGAGAGAGCTTTCACTCCATCCCACTCCCAGCCTAGAAGATAAACAGGGTAGGCGATGAAGATAGAAAAAACGAAAGAGGTAATTTTCTTGACCAGCCAACCGAGGCACTCGATGCAGAAATTCTCGGTCAGAAGGCTAAATACAGAGCTAAAGGGGCGATCGCCCGCATATTTGCCCGTGGATTCGGGGTGGAGAGCTTTGACTTGAGCTGCAATTGCGCCGCCCAAGGAAAAGCCATAAAAGTGGACCTTATTGATCGTAGTACCCAGCTCCTGCGTCACATACTGAAAGACACTCTCTCCGTCTACAACCAAATCCTCTGGCCTCCACGTCGTCCCCAAGCCGCGATAATCAAACGTCACCACATTACAGCGCCTCTCAACTAACTTGGCTTGTAGCTCATCGTGAATCGACGAAGAAGCGCCTAGAGGGTTAAATAAGATCACTGTCGGAGTCTGAGGATTAGCCCCATGTGCAAGCCTGATATGGGCGGATAAATGCACCTGATCAGGTGTAATAATTTTTTTATTGAAATAGCCCTCATAGGAGCTGGGGTGGAATTCTGATTCACTTCTAGGATTTACGCATGCAGCAATGAGAGAAATAGGGAGATAAAATAGGAAATTTTTTATTTTATCAATTATATTATATAAAAGTCCATTATCTGGATTTAAACGATTATTGCTCATATCCCAAGTGGCTTGAAAGGGCTTATTAGGTTCAATCTTTAGCATAGAAGATGAATTATATAATATTTATACATATAAATCTAGTACATGACGATTAAAATTTTTGCCGTTTTTTCTAGCGTGAAAGCTCCCGGGAGAGAGGGTGCCTCTACTTAAGCTTCTGTCGATTTTCGGGTTCTTTTGAGCCTATTTTCGATTCAAATTGCAGGGGTAATATCAACTTCGTATATGACCCCTGCAATTTGAATCGAAAATCGGCCAAAATAATCCCGAAAATCGACGAAGCCTTAATTGGAGGCACCCTCCTAGTTCTCGCAAAAGGGGTTGTATTGCATTAATACTACCCCTTTTGCGAGAATCTAGAGCCGCGGGGCTTTGACGCAGAAAAAACGATAAAAACTTTAATCGTCATGTACTAGACCTAAAGTTTCTTGTTGAACAGCAGCTTCAGAAATGGTAAGTTGCTCCCTACTCAACAGGAGAACTGATATGAAAATTCTATCCATTTTAGCTTTGTTAGTTGCTGGACCTCTTTTTGGAGGCGTCATCTCTCCTGATCAGCGCTCTGCGTTGATGGAAAAAGCATTGGAGGGGCAAAGGAATTCCTACGCTCCCTATTCTCACTACCAAGTAGGGGCGGCCGTCCTGACCAAATCGGGTAAAATGTATTCCGGTTGCAACGTAGAAAACGCTTCTTATGGTCTTGTTATTTGCGCTGAACGGACAGCTGTATTTAAGGCTGTATCAGAAGGCGAAAAAGATATCGAAGCGATTGTAATTGTGACGCGCGATGGAGGCATGGCTTGTGGGGGCTGTCGCCAAGTATTAAATGAATTCAATCCCCATATGCATGTCATCTCGATCGATCAGAATAGGCGCGTGCACCATGAACAAACTCTCGATCAGCTACTACCGCATGCTTTTGGACCGGCAAATTTGGAATAACTACACCCTCTTTGTTTAAAACCGGGCGCCAATGCCTCCGCCAGCCTTTAATCCACCAATGTCCTTGGTGCCTCCCATATGAATGGGTAAATAGAGATAGTCGGCAAATCCTGTGAGGTAGAAATGGTCGGTAAAATAGACTTGTAGTCCTCCTTTCAGGATACCGCCGATCCCCAGAGCACTTTTGGACTGATGGGTTCTCTGGCAGTCTGTACAGCAGGTGATTCTATTCTTAATAAAGGCCATTCCTAAGTCGGGTCCAATGCCTGCGTATAGATAGATGATATCCCTAAATACGCTACCGATACCTTTTATACCCAGACTGATATTTCCAATGTTTATATGTGTGCTGCCACAACCTCCGTGCGGTTTGCCGTGCATATAAATCCACTCTAAATTACCCCAAATCTCGAGATTGGGATGTGAACTCCAAGCGCGTGCACCTTCCACTTGAAGACTGAGTCCTTCTCTGCCATAGATTTGGCGGAAATGGCGGCTCATAGGAAAGAAAGCCGCTGCACGCACCTCGGTTTTGTTTAAATCATCGCCGGCATAAGCAGGAAACATGGTACAAACGGAAATAAGACTTAAGGTGGCTAAAATGCGTTTATTCATTGACGATCCTAATAGGTAGTGGGGCGCTTTCTATGTTATTTGGATAAAGAGCTACAATGGCAAATTCTGAGGCTTCGCTTTTTGAATGGATACACGCATCAAAAACGTAAGGGCCTGATGCGGGCACTGTTTTTACGAGCACGCCGTTCTTAAAGATTAAATAGGACACCACACTCGGTAGGGGTGAGGGGACCCAAGTGGTTTGTAAACAGCGCTTGGTGGTGTTAAGAAATTTGCTCGTCGTGACGGTGCCAATGAAATTGGTAGGCGGTGGCATAAGATCGGGATTTGGAAGTGTAATCAGGACTACATTTGAATTATTTACACTATGGAACGGTTGAGTTCGACTGCAAGCAATAAAATCGAAAGGAGATGTCGCAAAGTTATGAAAAACATTGCCCGATATGGGTTTGGCAATAATCATCACGTTATACTCGATAGTTACTATATCCATCTCATTTATCGACCCAAGCGAGACACCGGTTGCTAGCTGACCGCCGGTAACACCCGGCACAAGGACATTATTCACCTTAAAAGTACCGGGAACTAACATAAGCCCCGGCTCTAAAATGTCTTGAATAAAGACATTAGAAGCACCCCCAAGACCCGTATTATCAATTGTAATTGTAAAGGTGACGGTATCTCCGATATTGGACTCGATGCTATTTTGTCCATTGACCTTTTTAATAGGGACGATGACGGGTGAAACAACGCTAATTTGTATGCCTACGGCATTAATTGTATAATCGTCACCAACAGTTGTGCCAAGAGCAACTGCTGTAGTTTGATTAGGCATAATGGTTGATGTGCAATCCACATTCGTGATGTCGTAACCCTGTCTACCGCCAGAAATAAGAGTATGGGTGAACGGGTTTGCGTTCAATAGACAAAAAGTACCGGTCGTGTTTATTAAATTACCCGAGTCATCATTGATTTGGGAGGCAAAGAAATTGTTTACGGGATTATTAGGACCAGAAAGTGCAGTTAGGCTCAGTAAATTCGGTCCAAACATCATCATGTCGCCCGTTTTGTTCGCATCTCCTTCAAGACAACTCACCATCAACCTAGCTTGTGGCCCTAGTGTAGTTGCAGTAGCAGCGCAAAACCCATTAACAGCAGCCGGGAGGGATAAAGGCGCGCGTGATCCTTGTTGTGCACCTACGAAGATGCTCATGTTGTTAATATGAGGATTCGCCATGTCCCTGTAAATGATAGCTAAAGTCCATCCCGCACAATTATGAGTATTGTCAAGGCCAGACACAGTTGCAGGCACTCCACTGACGGTATAAGTGCCGTTAGGATTTGCAAGAGATGCCGCTAGAAATAGATTTGTAACGTTAGCACTGCGCGTATAATTCCCAGCGCAATAGAAAGGCTGGACATTAGGAGCGGGGTTTTGGGACAACATGCTCGTGGTGGGATCAGCTGTTACAGGATGCACTACACCATCTGCAGTAGTAAAATTAATGGGTCCATCGGCAAATTGAAGAATACAATTGGGATCGACCCCGGATCCTCCAGTACTAGCCTCGCAGCAGTAGCCAAAGCTTCCGCCCCAGCATAATTCAGCATAGAGAATGGTAGCCCCGGCTGGGATACTTAAAACGGCAGATGAGCCATTATTTAGCCAGTTAAGAGTGGTGCCTCCTGGGCTACCATCACCTGTAGTTGCACTGGGATAGGTGCCGACTATTTGAGAAGGATCCGTAGTAGTGAAGGCCCCAATGGCATCAGAGGTTCCCGGTTCATTAAGGCATAGTTCTTTGCTAAGGCCTAGCGTGTTGCCGATAAAAGTCATGGCTCCATGTTCACCAGTGATAGCATAGCGCAGTATGTATGCGGCAGCTGATGGTATGGAACAGGGGCCAGGGGTTTGCGGTTGACAATTCGGATCGGTGGAGGGACACGGTGCAGGAGCGCTGCAGTCGCATTCTGCAAATAAATAGCCAGCAGTCGACAATAAAAAGCTGAGAAGATACACGGTTATATTTTTCACAAAAATTCCTTGGTCGAATGGAAGAGTCTCACCGATCAGCGCATTTCATGCAATTTTTATTAGGAATCTTAGCCGGGTGTGAATCCCCAATAGGTCAGGTATATTCCTATGACGAGAAGAATCAAGAATATGAGCGGATAGCCTTTATGAAAGAGGGAAAAGACACGTTTTTGAAAGCGTGAAGGAAAAGCGAATCGGATGATGCCTCGAACGATCATCAGATAGCCTAATAAGGTAATATTGCCCTTGTTTGTCGGAAGGCAAAATATCCGGTGGGGAATGCTTTAAGATGCGGAGGTAAAGCCCGCATAGGTCAGGAATATGCCTAGAACCAAAATAACCACGAATATGGCCCAATAGCCGTGTTTAAAGACAGATACAAGCCGTTTTTGCAGGCGTGAGGGAAAAGCGGTTCTAATTGCGCCTCTGAGAATGAGAAGGTAGCCCAATAGTGTAACGAGACCGCGCCAGTTCAACTCATAGATGGGGTGGGCAATCACAATGGCAAGACCCAATAAAAGAGAAAGAGAGCCTGATAAGACAAGAAGGCCCTTTGAAGAGGCAAAATCTTTTACAGCACCTTCGAGTTCATGCCTGCGCAGGAGCAGATCTGCCGCAATGATGAGCATATAAAGCCCGAGTAGCTTTGCGAAAAATAGGGATAGTTCCATAGATGACTCCTTTTACTAGCTTTTAAGGCGTCTTAGGAAATTTGTCTATTCCATAAAAAAGCCGGGAATTTCCTAGTTTTGTGGTTTTAACGCTACTGCTGGTAGAACCATCCTATCGAGTGGAAATATTCGAGATTATTAAGGAAATATCTAGGGTATGTGCGATTAATTTTCGAATCAATGGTATATTCGCTAAGCATTTTATTGAGTGTGTTTTTTAGTAAATTATCATCTGCACTCAAACGTTCTAGCATTTCTTTATCGAAGAGAACCTCGTTATTTTGCCATTTATATAGAGCTCTTTTTTCTCCGCCCATCGTATCGAAATACCAGCCTGCATCCATGAATTTTTTCGGGTCATGATGGACAAGATGGTATATTCTCACTTCCCAGGGTTGATGTGTTTTGAGAAACCAATAGGGGACGGCTTTACATCCCCCAATCCAAATTTGTGGATTTTCACGATTCATGTAATAAGCAAGCCATTTTAAACCAAGTTGGCAAACAAAAAGATTCTGATGAACATCAGAATGGCTTCTTTTTTGATTTAAGCCATTCAGATAGTTATCGATTTCTTTAACGGATGCAGCACGAGGAACCTCATTAACATTGGAAATGAAGATCGTATCGGTGTCTTTGCAATCCTTGAGGGCGTTTAGAATAAAGTCCCTTGAATAATTTTCCCGCGTCCAGAAGTCCTCATTTTCATACATTAACTGAAAGGGGGAATCAGGGTCTATATCAATAAAAGTAAAAGGGAATGAGTCAATTACTAAATGAACGATCTTGTTTTGATACTTAGAAAACATTTCACGATTTTCGTCAAAAAACAAAGGCTTATCCTTTCCTGTGAGAGATGTTTTGCTTTCAACAATAACAAAATAGTCGACAACATTATAAAGTTCCTCGAAACGCAATTTTAATAATTCAATCTCATCAAAAAACAAGCAACAATCATATACCGCTCCTTGTAGAGCTGTTCCTAAAAATACAAATAAGATAAGTAAGGATTTTCTCATGTTTCTCCAATTACAAGTTGCTTAATGATATTTTCCATTTGTATGTGTAATGAAAAAGCCGTCTTCTAAGCTTCCATATAAATATATGCCAAATAAATCATGTGCTTTTTCAAATCCATTGCGTTCAATTTCATCCCAATATTGATGAAGAATATGACTTTCCATATAGTTGCCTGGGCATCGAGGAAACACAAAATTTCGATAGTAATCGGCTCTAGCCACATGACATTGATCCGTCCAGCCCCCGGCTCGGCATAGAGGAACAAAATGTACTCCCTTGATATTGTCATCTAGGTGTTTCCAATAGGGCAGGTATCCTGCACCATTTGTACCAGGTAAAAGCGTGACATATCGAACGGCGGGATTGGCGACCATTGTTGCAATGAGTGCATTTAGGTCGAATGTTTTTAACAATAATAGGTCGTGTTGTTGGATAAAAACAAAGGGCGTTTTGACGCGCTTAAATGCTTCTTTTAATGCTCCTACTAGACAGCCCCATTCTGTTAAAAAAATCAATTCTGTATTAGCAAAATAAGGATCAGTCTCAGTAAGTTCTTTTATATGCTTCTTGTACAGATCATAGTCTCGTTTCCGGTATGCAAAGTTTGATGTAGGTTGAATGTCATCAAAGGCTATGATTTTTTTACAAAGAGCAAGCGCAGGGATTTGTGCAAGGCTTTTCTGAGCGTAGTAAAGGTGCTTGGTTGTGGGTATGGATTGAAGAGGGCTAGTAGTCGTAATTACAGTGATGAGCTCGGCAACAGTTCGATCATCGTAAGTGACTCCTTCCCATACAACATTTTCATATGCCATAGATTCAAGGTGAAACCCAAGCACAACAAGCACGATCCTAGCGACCCATTTACATCTATTTTTCATAAAAAACCTCACTGTTTCCTCGGGCACCTAGTGCACTAGCCCAGCAGAAAAAAATTTAATCGCATAAATATTTTTTCTCAACCCCTAAAAAAGGAAAATATGGAAAAAATCTAAAATCTATCTTAACATCCGTTAAACAAAATTTGACGATGAAAGTGGAGGTTAAGAATGCAAAAGTTTCTTTTTTGCTTAAGTACAATCTGTTTTTCTGCCCAACTCTTGAGTGCTCTTCCAGAATACACAAGTGCAGCGGATACAAATGAGTATAGGGATGTTTGTAAAGAAGCTGTTAGAGATGAAAATGCGTTTGCTCATTTTAAAAGACTACATGAGTATACGCGCATTTTAGAACATCTCGGTACGGATACGGGGATACCCTATCTAAAGATCATCAAGCAACAAACTCCTGAATTTATAGCAGCTATTGAGAGATTCAAGGTCAATGACCGCATCGGAGATCCGCGGACAGACGTATATCCTGAAATTGGGACTATTTCAACAACAACATTGCGTTATATGAAAGTAGCTTCAGATTTGAAAGTGCTATTCCAATCACTCAATGGAAAGTCTATTGTTGAAATTGGAGGAGGCTATGGAGGTCAATGTTTAATCCTTTCATTGGTGAATCGCTTCAAAAGTTATACAATTGTGGATCTTCCTGAGCCGCTTGAGCTCACAAGAAAATACCTGGAAAGACACCATGTATCCAATGTCACTTATAAAACATTTGATGAAGCCATTACGGATGGGTCTTTTGACTTGGTAATTAGTAACTATGCTTATTCAGAATGTGTTCCGGAAATGAGAAAGAAGTATGTGGAAGAGATACTTAGCCGTTCGAAAAGAGGATACATCACAGGTAATGGATTTGCAGAAGAGCTCACAGAGTATTTACGCCCTTATGGCATTTTATGTGAGCAATTCACAGAAACGCCTCTTACATGCCCCGATAATGTCCTTGTTCTATGGAGATGATTGAAAGATGGCTCGCTTGTGAAATAAATCAAGCGGGTGTTATCTTTCCTTAACTTTTCAAGCGAGGATTTATGACGGATAGGAAAATAGGGGTGTTCTTCTTGGGGGTGATTGGCCTATGGCAATCGCTTTTTGCCATTACCATTATCAACCAGACAGATTCTTCAAGGACAATCGAACTAGAAGAGGCCTATCGACCAGTGCCCGTTAAGCCTGGAGATTTAGCTGCTCCCGTCTCTCTTGGCTATAAAGCACAAAAAGTGAAAGTTGCGCCCCATTCAGTGGAAAAAATTCCGCTCAGAGAACCTTGTAGTGTTTTGTTAATGAGTGTGATCAACGAAACAAAAAAAGGAAAAAAGACGGAATCTATCAAGACTTGTTATGAACCCTATAGCCTTGAGGGGGAAGACGAGCAGTATTTCAATGACGATTGGGGGTTTGTCATCCATAAACCGATTCAGGGAAAATCCTTATCTTTATTCGATCCGGACTATTATTCAAAAAAATGGACTATGGAGCAGGCTGAGAAACAAGGTTATGGAATCATGTGCTTACATCCCTTGTTGCTCATCAAGATTACTTCACTTGAAGAACTACCTGAAGACCTGAAATGCGATATCGGCGGGGAATCGGCTTTTAGTATCAGGCTGGATTAAATTATTGGAAGTTGAAGAGGGGTTATGGCAATTATCGAAAGAATCAATGAGGGCATCAAGGAAGCAATGAGGAGCCGAGATCAGATTAGACTCTCGACATTGCGCATGCTCAAATCAAAAATATTAGCCGTAGATGCCCGTGCAAATCTGCCCGATACGGAAGTCGTAAAACTATTTAAAACGTATTACGGCAGTCTTCAAGAAGCTCTAGAACAAGCTCAAGGTGCTAATCGCACGGATGCCGCTGAGCAACTAAAAAGCGAACTCATGATCATTCAAGAGTTTTTGCCTAAAGCTCTTTCTCGTGAAGAAACGAAAAGATTGGTTGTGCAGGCTATTGCAGAGTCGGGAGCTAAGTCGAAAAAAGATTTAGGCTTGGTAATGAAGGCTGTTAGAACCCTGAATAGTGAAGTGGATGGAAAGCTCGCCAAAGAGTTAGCTGATGAATTACTGGATTAGGAAAAGGTAGCTATGAATACAAACTCTCTAAAATCGATCTTTCTTTTTTTCATGGCCCTATTCGTACCGATTCTTTGCCAGTCCAAACTTGTGGAAACTCCTTCCGCTTATACAAATAATCTACTCCATACTAATGGAAAGCTCTGCTGGAAGGACCCGAAAGTCTATAGCAACACATGGGGTCCCAATGACTCTGGCGCTGTCCACTATTCTAATGGTCAGCTCTGCTGGAAGGATCCGAAAGTCTATAGCAACACATGGGGTCCCAATGACTCTGGAATTGTCTACCATTCTAACGGAAAACCGTGCTGGAAGGATCCGAAGGTTTACAACAATGGGTGGGGTCCTAACGATTCCGGTATCGTCTACTATTCTAACGGAAAATTGTGCTGGAAGGATCCGAAGGTCTACAACAATACGTGGGGTACCAATGACTCTGGCGCTGTCTACTATTCTAATGGGCAACTATGCTGGAAAGATCCGATAGTCTACAAGAATTCGTGGGGCGCCAATGACTCGGGCATTTTATACCATGCTAATGGGCAGGTGTGCTGGAAGGATCCCGAGATATATTCCGATGGAGGCAAATGTTTTGACTCGGCAGGAAAGCGTATGGATCTTCAAGGTCTGGGCAATTCCATATCTGTGGAGTTGGGAAAGGATAGCAGAGCAAATATCTCGGCGAATGGACAATTAAAGCTGAGTATCGATATGGGAGACGAAAATTATTTTGTACGGTCTTATGACTCAACAGTCACTCTGATTAAAAATCTCGGAAGCGCTCTAAGTCTATATTTGCCATGCCTTGAATCGTCCAATGAATCAATATGGATATTCGATAAATCCAATAATTGGATGATGATTAGCGAGTAACCATAACACAGGCATAGGAAACGCTTTCTAAATTTTCACATGGGAAATTTCCTTAGAGATGGTCCGCAATTTTGCTTAAAATTAATGTTTGCAATCATCTCTGGTTAAATGATTTAGAACATGTTCACTTAAGCTTTGTACGTCTGACGATGTAAGGATCCTCTAGGCCACTCCCTACTCTAAAGAAAGAAAATGTGGAATCGCTAAACATCGAAAGCCCTGAAAGGCCAGTACTCCTCTGAAGGTCCAATTTGATTACATCATCCAGACTTAGAAGAATATTTTGATCAAAGGGGATCATATCTGCTGTCCATTTGTCAGACAGCTTAATGCTCCTATAGGTGAACTTCTCTTGCTTTTCCAAATGGCGCGTTTTCTCTAGAAGATTTTTTAATGCCTCTTCAAAACGCGGACCAAAATCATACGTTTCTGCAATTTCTTGCATGGCCTGTTTAACAGCATTTCTAAAGCGGACACTTCTTTTTCTTTCGATATGGAATTCAGCTAATCCTTCAGGATTCAATAGCCATTTTTGTTCTGATTTATATAATTCCAATTTAAAAATTTCTGGATCTTCCTCGGTATAATTAGAATATTTATTCTTATTTTCATAGTAAAAACGCCCTTTTTTGATAATTTCCGAGGGGAGAGCTTTGTAAAATTGTTCCATCAGGTTTCTTTTGTGCTGAAAAACTTCCATCGCGGGCATCACGTTCTTGCTGATGATTTGCGAAAAGGTCTGATCGCCTGTTCCCAGCTCTTCTTCTTCAGCTGCTTGGTGCAAGAGAGGGACAACATCGGGATGGACTTCTGCTGTGATCATGTGGATGGATCTTTTGCCGGTCCATGTGTATTGATCTATTGCTGAAGAAGAAGATTTATTTGCCAAAGTATATTTATCCCTTCCGAGAGCTTCGGTAAGCTTATCGATATTAATACGAGGTTTGCCTAAAAAGAAAAATCGAAGAGGACGCTCATCCTTGAGTTCATCGTTCATTTGGACGATTGCTCTAACAAAAGAAATGATTTCTCGACTGATGTGAGCATAGCCTAGATAGAAACGGCCATCAAAGGCTTCTTCAGATTGGTTCCCGTGAAGAGCAATTTGGAGGTATGAAGGCAAGGATTTGAACGCAGTTGATTTTTCGCCTGCGTTGAGAGAATGATCGATGAGAATACCCAGAGACCCTGGAGCAAGCCCCATTGCATAGGCGTGTACATTAGGATCTTTGTCGAAATCTTCTGGACGCTTATAACCATATTCTCTAATGGCGAGGGTAGCTGTATCTTTACAAATTAAGAGGGGCGAGACAAACGAGTAATCCGCGATGGGAATGAAGATCTGAAGGTCGGGGCCCCAAGATCTGACGCTATCAAAATCAAACGAGAGGGTGCAGACGTCTTTCAGTTTAAAGAGCTCGGGAACTGAACCGACTAAGGCGAGATTCTTTAATTCCACGGCCAATTTCTCGAGGAGATAGCGACAGACTTTTCGTGCGCAGGCATAATCGCCATAACCTTTTAAGCCTATAGTAATAACGGCGATCTTTTTTCCTTTTAACTCATGGCGAAGAGCGGTGTTAACTTGCTGCGTGTATGCGTCTTCGGCTGTTGTTGGATTTCGATCTCTATAAAAACTCTGGATAATACTCATTTTTTATATTATAACAAAATACCAAAATTAATCTAAATACATTTCTAAAAATGAAGCTGTAATTATTTTATTTTAATCAAGCTGAATTTTTCAAGGTTTGGACACGCCCTAATGCTTGCCAAATTGCGCATCAAGGCCTCCCTGCCGGCAGGCGGGGTGCAAAAATATACAAAGTCGAGTTTAAGTCATCTCGTGGCCATCAGAGGGCTTTAGTTTTAAAAAGACGAGGACCGACAGGATGGCGATCACTCCCATGACGAGAAATGCCCAGCGAAAAGGCGCTGGGTCGTTGTATGCGAGTGGATGATTCCAGCCCACAAATAGTTGTAAAACCAAAGTGCTCAACGTAATTCCTAAGCCCATCGAAAGCTGTTGAAGGGTGCTGGAAATACTGGTTGCGTGACTCAATTCAGCCCGAGCTACATCCACATAATATAGAACATTCATTCCGGAAAATAGCAGAGAGGTAACTAATCCGTTTATAAAAATCATAACAATAATAATTGGCACATTAATTTCGTTAATTAATGAATAGGAGGCAATGGTTATTCCTGTTAATACGGATGTAACGCATAATGCTTTTCTAAAACCAAAGTGATGTAAAATGACTCTATTAATGGACTTGGAGCTGATCATCCCTAAGGTCGAAAAGCAGGTCAGCAATCCAGAATGCAGGGGAGATAATCCAAAACCGATTTGAAAAAGGAGCGGGAGTATAAAAGAAACACTAAAAATGCTGGGTCGTGACCATAGGTTCCCCAGAGCTGCTACAAAAAACGTGCGTATGGAAAATAGTTTTAAGTTTAACACAGGGTAGCGGGTTTTATGGTAATGCCAATAAAATACCAAAAATCCCAGCAAGGCACAGGAACCAACGAGAACAACGATATAGGTCGGGATAAAAGGAGCGCTAATCGTCTCAAGAGCAAAAAAAATCCCCACCAAGCTCAGACTAAATAACAAAAAACCGATCGTATCAAAAGGACCTATGGATTCCATTTTGTGATTTTTCACACAATACCATGCGGCTAAAACCCCTAATAACCCAATAGGGATGTTAATATAAAAAATCCAAGGCCAAGAATAGTAGGTAGCAATGAATCCACCTAGAACAGGACCCAGTAGCGGCCCGAGCAATGCCGGCGTGGTCACAAAATTCATGGTGCGGATTAATTGCGACTTTTTAAATGTGCGCAGGATAATTAATCGACCCACAGGCATCATAAATGCCCCGCCCATGCCTTGGAAAAAGCGCGCGATGACAAGTTCTGGGAGAAATCGCGCGTTTCCACATGCAAACGAACTGAGAGTAAATAGGATTAATGCGCAGATAAACGTGCGCTGAGTTCCCCATTTATCTGCCACCCACCCGCTTATGGGGATGAACATCGCTATGCTCAGCAGGTAGCTCGTCATTGCGAATTTTAAGCTAAGGGGATTGACCATAAAGCTGATAGCCATATTGGGAGTGGCCGTGCTTATGATAGTCATATCGAGTGTCTCCATGAACAGTGCGATCGCAACGATCCATGGAATAACTTTCTCAGCGGTTGTGTTTTGACTCATTATCTTTCGTGGATTTTCTGGATGGGAAATCCGCGTTATTTCTTCGAGCGAGAGAGTTTTTCATCTCCTACGAGATTTTTATTGAACTCTACATAGCGCCCTTCTAGGGTATCCCCGTTGATTTTATAGACTTGAATCCCTATATCAGTGTTATCTTCTGCATTTTGGAATACAAAGCTAATGAGACCATTTTGTTCTAATCCAGTACCCTTATAAAGGAACTTCTTTCCTTTTTCCATTTCATCCCATGTCACCTGATAGACCCCATTTTTATCCTTGGTGAAAGTAGCAGTTACCGTGTAAGTAGTCTTTTCATAAGGATCTGTACCGGAACCAGTATAGGTTCCTTCAACAGCGCAAAAGGCGGCCGATGTGAATAAAGAAAGCAAACAAATTTTTAGCATATAGCCTCCAACAGATATATACCTTTGTCATAGACTATTTTATTTTTTTTGTCTTGATTTGCCTGTATCCTTGGCCGCTTTATTAAGAGGAAGATTCCATTAGAGATGGAGGAGATGCTTAAAAGAGCTTTACGAGAATAGAGCCATCTTAAATGATATTAACATGTTTAAGAAGCTTATTTTTATGCTAGCACTGGTCTCTTCTGCGGTTGCCTCAGAAGTGTTGCCGATAGAGGCGCAGCTTGTGAATGAGATTTTCATTCCCAGCTGGGGACTTAATAGAGAGGAAAGCGATTTGATGCTGGCCAAATTGCGCACCGCTCGTATGAATCCCGATTATGAGACCATGTTGACAGATCTGTACAATGTGGCCCGAAATTTTGATCCAAAACCCTTCGATCCCTCTTTATGGCAGGATGCCGATGATGCCCTGGCCGTAGAGCCCACACATCAGGTTCTAATTGAAAACCCTTATGTGCGCATTTTAGAGGTGGTGATACCATCCGGATTCGATCAAGACTATCACACCCATAGGTGGGCGGGGATTACCGTCGATCTCATTCCTTCGGACTTCATTCTCTACAGTAATGGAGAGCAATTTTTGCTCCATGCGACTGACGACCCTATTTGGCATCACGATGAAGGCCAACCGCTGCATAGAGTAACAAATGTTGGCAAGACCGCCTATGTAGGTATTCACATCGAGATCAAAAACTAGATGACGCTTTCTTTGGTGTGAAAGAGAGGCTTTTGACCTTCAGGGGGCTTAGGCGAATGCCTCGTGTTTGGGCGCCTTTTACCGGCACTTCTTTCAAGGGGAATTCCAGCTTGGTTGTCTTCTGATTGGGCGAAAACTGGAGCGTGACAATCGTTTCTAAATTAGTGGAAAGGAGCTCTAGTTGGGTATTTTCATCTAGATAGCGGTAGGTCTTGTCCAAGATAAATTTATCAATGATAAAGCGTTTGGCCCACACTTGTCTGGTCTCTTTGTTCTTGTAGACGACACCCAGAATGGTTTTTTTATCGGCAATCCCGACCCATGCGATGTTCTCGAAATACTGCTTTTCAGGAATGTTGATGACCTTATAAGTGCCATCTTTGAAGAATAGGAGCAGCTTATCGAAGTTGGTGCAAGAGCGCTGAACAGCGTCTGAGACCTTGGTTCCTACAAATCCGGTCTTGGGATCATAGCCGACTTTGATCTCCTTCGTCTCAATCGCTCGCCGATCAATCTCCTCGATCGCCTTTATCTTCGTTTTTCTCGGAAAATCAGCGCCAAATTTCTCGAGAAGCATTTGAAGGTATTTAATGGCATATTTTTTGACATTCTTCAGGTGTTTTTCTACCTCTTCTTTAGAGGCCACCAAAGCCGCGATCTCTTCTTTATTTCGATCAATATCAAATTGCGAAACGCGCCGTATGGGAATCTGTAATAGTTTTTCTCGATCTTCCTCTGTCGGCTCGCGTAGTAGCTTTTTTCGATAGGGCTTGAAGGCCTCTTGGAGAGACTCATGGATGCCTTCTAAGGTCTTGATCTTCTCGATTTTTTTATACAGCCTATTTTCGATAAAAATTCTCTCGAGGGTTTTATAGAAGATCTTTTCCTTGAAGTGGTCTCTGTCGATCTCGAGTTCCCATCTCAAGAATGCGACAAGCTTGGTCGCATTATACCCCAGAATCTCGTTGACGTCCGTCTCCCAAGGAAGACCATCTTTGATGACGATAATTTGCGAGTTTAGGCTCACTTCGCACTCTGTGAAACCATAGAGCGCATCGAGCATTTCTTCTGCATACTGCCCACGCGAGAGCTTGATCTCGATTTCGACATGTTGCGCCGTATAATCGTTGATCGCTTCGATTTTAATTTTTCCCTTTTTTGCTGCTTCATCAATAGACCGGACAAGGCTTTCTGTTGTGGTTCCGTAGCAAATTTCGCGAATAATCAATGTTTTGGGGTCTTTAATTTCAATTTTCGCGCGCAGTTTAACTTTCCCGCGGCCTTTATCGTATTCGCTCTTATCCATGATTCCGCCTGTGGGGAAATCGGGAAAGAGTTTGAAATTTCTCCCTTCTAAAAAGGCGATTTCTGCCTCTAGAAGTTCCGTAAAATTGTGTGGCAAAATGTGCGTCGCCATGCCGACGGCAATCCCATCAGCGCCTTGAAGTAATAGAAAAGGAATTTTTGCAGGCAATGTGACAGGCTCTACATTTCTTCCATCATAGGAAGGAACCTTCTCAGTGATAGCGGGGTTGAATAGCGCTATGCGAGCCAGGGGAGAGAGGCGCGTTTCAATATACCTGGATGCTGCTGAAGGGTCTCCTGTGAAGATGTTTCCAAAATTTCCCTGCCTGTCGAGGAGATATCCCTTGTTTGCTAAAGTAATAAGAGCTTCATAAATGGGAGCATCGCCGTGGGGATGCAGCTGCATCGCCTGTCCGATGATATTTGCGACCTTATGCAATTTCTCATCGTTTTGTCTCCAGAGAATCTCGAGAATGCGCCTTTGAACGGGCTTTAGTCCATCGATCACATGGGGGATCGCGCGGTCTAAAATGACATAGGAAGAATATTTGATGAAGTAATCCTTCATCTGCTCTTTAATATCATCCATTTTCATTTTCCAGGTTTTGCATGATAAATGCCTTGCGAGCGGGTGTGTTTTTCCCCATATAAAAATCTAGGGTAGGTTTGATATCGGATAGGTTTTGGATCGTGACAGGCAACAGACGAATATCTTTCGAGATAAATTGTTTAAATTCCGCAGGGGAAATTTCTCCAAGACCCTTAAATCGAGTGATTTCAATTCCTTTCTTGAGTTCTTGCGCAGCTAAGGATTTCTCCTCTTCCGAATAGCAGTAAATCGTCTTTTCCTTATTTCTTACTTTGAATAGAGGCGTCTCAAGAATATAGAGATGTCCATGGAGGACAAGCCCTTCAAAATAGGTCAAAAAGAAGGTAATGAGCAAATTGCGGATGTGCATCCCATCGACATCCGCATCAGTGGCCAAGATGATTTTATTGTAACGCAGATCGGATAGATCCTCTTCAATGTTGAGGGCGGACATCAAGTTGTACATCTCTTCATTTTTATAGAGCTGATCCAACTTCATGCCATATACGTTGAGAGGTTTGCCGCGCAGAGAAAATACAGCTTGGGTGAGGGGATCTCGACTACCGACAATCGATCCAGAGGCAGAGGCTCCTTCTGTGAGGAAGATGACAGAATTTTCCCCCTCCTTTGATCCATCTCCATAGTGGTATTTGGAATCGCGTAGCTTAGGGATCTTAAAGGAGATCTTCTTCTGCTTTTCCTTTGCATCTTTTTTGACTGCTGCAAGCTCTTTTCTGAGCTTTTCATTGAACAGGATCCGTTCAACAATCGCCTTTCCGATCTCTTCATTTTTATAGAGAAGGTCTTGAACCGCATCTTTGACTTCTTGAACAATGGGACCTCGGATCTCATTATTCGACAATTTGTTCTTGGTCTGCGATTCAAAAACAGGGTCTTTCACCTTAATGAGAATGGTGCCTACGATTCCTTCGCGTACATCGATGCCCTGAAAGTTCTTCTTTGCATACTCGTTGACTCCCTTGAGAATCCCTTCTCTGAAAGCCGATAGATGTGTGCCGCCATCTTGAGTGTATTGCCCATTGACAAACGAAAAGTAGGTTTCGCCATAGCTAGACGAGTGAAGAAAAGCAAACTCGAGCTGTTTTCCCCGGTAATGGAGCGGTTCATAGAGTCGATCTTCTTTCACTTCGGCGTTTAAAAGGTCGAGCAGTCCGTTTTCCGAGTGAATATTCACCCCATTAAAAACTAAGGTCAACCCCGTGTTGAGATAGGCGTAATGCCAGAGACGTTTAAGGATGATATCGCTTTTAAAGGAGAACTTCTTAAAGATTTCAGAGTCGGGAGTAAACTCGACCCAAGTCCCGTTTTTCTCAGCGGTTTTCCCTTTCTTTTTCTCTTTTAGCACGCCTTTAACAAAACGGGCTTCGACATACTCCCCATCGCGATAGCTTTTTACAATAAAATGAGAAGAAAGCGCATTGACAGCCTTGGTGCCTACACCATTCAATCCGACAGAAAATTGGAAGACATCGTCGTTATATTTTGCCCCTGTATTGATTTGGCTGACGCATTCAATGACTTTGCCGAGGGGAATCCCTCTTCCCCAATCTCGTACAGAGACTGTCGAAGTCTTCTCATTGAGCTCGATGGTAATTTGGGTGCCGTTACCCATGATGAATTCATCAACCGCGTTATCGACGACCTCTTTGAGCATGACGTAGATCCCATCATTAGGGTGTGATCCATCGCCGAGCCGCCCAATGTACATTCCTGGGCGCAGTCTAATATGCGTGAGCGCATCCAAAGAGACAACGGCGCTCTCATCGTATTTTTTAGCCATATTCTCTATTCATAACATTTCGCATTTTTATTCCCAAGGACTGAGGAGATACTATACAAGTCTAAAAAATCCTGCTAAAATTTTCTTTTTTTCTATATCATTTTGATGAATTCCAGAAACCATGGAATCTAACCACAAAAAAAGGTGAAGTATGAGTGAGTGTTCAAGCGAAGAAAAATGCTGTTGTCCCTGTCATGCAAGACATGAGCAGTGTCATGAAGAGGAAGACAACCATGATAAGGGTAGTTATTTTTACGAATTAGCCGATCAAGCATGGGAGGAAGTCCTTTTAGAGAAAATGAAGAAACACATTTTAGACACGCAAGACAAGCGGATGTCTGAACTTGCGAAGATTGTCGCCGAGGGGAATAACCAGCGCTGGCGCAATAAGATGGAAAAAAAGCGTGGCTGCATGGAGATGCAAGAACAGCTCATGGCTTTTTTTAGTCGCGCAAAGAAGTAATAAATAGAAGGCTTCACTCATTAAAGTGAAGCCTTTTTGTAAACGCTATTTCCCAAAGGGTAATCATGGCCTACAAAAAGCTACCTGCATTTTTCCTCTTGAGTCAGGTTCTCTTTGCCGTCGGAAATCCATTATTCTCTATCACGATTCCTGTCACCAGCACCGACAGCTTCTACGGAACCCCTGGTACTCTAGGTGCAGCTCTTTACTCAGCTGAAGATGGCGACGTCATAGACTGCTCGCCCATTGCAGGGCAAATGATCGGCTTTACAGGGAATCCCCTACCAGCGATTGGTATCAATTTCACATCATCCGCTTCTTCTCTCACCATTCTAGGCAGTGGAGTGATCATCGACTTCTTCTTGTGCGTTTTTTCCGAGATTATTTAGGAAATCTAAATATGCAGATCCTGCGTTTTTTAAATAGTCATAATTGAATGGAGTTCCAGACATGTTTTTACCTCGTTAAGAAATTTGACGATCGATGTGATTTTACAATAAGCCCAAATGGAGAGCAATCTCCCATTTTTTCCCATAGCGGTTGACAAGATCTCAATGGCTCTATAAGTTGGAAAATATGGTTGCAGGAAAGCATACTCCTTTGGTCCCATTGCGGATATTTGTTAGGAAAGTCATCCGCAATTTGGTCGTAGGTTTGGTGATCATTGCGCTGTCCCTGTTTTTAGGAATAATGGGCTATCGCTATTTCGCAGGAATGAGCTGGGTCGATGCTTATGAAAACGCCGCGATGATTTTGTCGGGCATGGGGCCGGTGGATACTTTAACATCGGATGATGCAAAGATATTTGCAGGTACCTATGCACTATTTAGTGGAATTGTATTCCTTGTTGTAATTGCGATTTTAATAGCTCCTATTTTTCAACGGTTTCTTCACAAGTTTCTCCTTATGACTTCAAAATAATAACCTGCTTTGAATTGTTTTTAACAACTTAAAAAATTTTGATCGATCATTTGTTCAATTAAAATATCCCCGAAATAAGACAACTTGACGTTCGAGGTCTTCTTGACACAATGGGTCTGGCACGATGTCAAAGATATCAGACCATGCTTCAGAATGAACGGGGAAAAAGTGGAAGTGAACATGAGGGACTTGTTGGAATGCGTTGAAACCATTTTTTTCCAAGATAATATAGTCGCTTGTTCCAAGAAATTCGGAGCAAACATTTGTTATTTTTGGAATGATATCACCCAACTCGGACCACTCTCCTTGAGATAACTCATGCGCCTTAAATATATGCCTTTTGGGTATGACTAAAAGATGTCCAGGCACACGAGGTTCGTAATCGAGTAAAACATTGAAATACTGGCTTTCAAAAACCTTCTGATTTTTAATAATTTCTGGGATACAGAACTCACATGTCTTGGCATTCAGCTGAGTGACACAGCCTAATATAAAAATGAACTTCTTCATAAACAAAGGTTAGGGGTGGATGAGGTTTTTGTCTAGTTATGTGGGGATTGCTCGAGTACAAAATTACCATCCTTTTTAATTCGGCCATCATTTTAAATGAGGATGGGGGCGGAGTACGGCATGAGAGGGCAAAAAGCACACATTGAAGTCCAAGATTTTAAAGAAGCGATCGGCAAAAAAGCACAGCAGTTTTTAGAAGAAACAAAGCTTTATAACTACAAAATGCTATGGACTTATGTGGTTAACGGCATATTGGCGATATGGCTCATCAGCCAGCCTTTTCTTTTCGATTATAAGAGTTCGGCTTTAATGAAGAGTGATATCCTATCTGGTGTCGCTGTAATTCTTGTAGAAATAATAGCATTTGTTCCAAGGCTTGCTTTGCTCAGGTGGGGTACAGCTGTTGTAGCGTTTTGGCTCTTGCTTGCACCACTTATATTTTGGTCGCCAACGCCTACTACGTATTTGGTCGATACATTAATGGCCTGCTTATTCATTGCATTCGCTATACTCATCCCAGGACTGCCAGGACGGGCTGGTATTCAATTGTCTGGGCCAGACAAACCTCCTGGCTGGTCATATAATCCTTCCTCATGGATTAGACGTTGGATGGGCATTGCCCTAGCACTGATTGGCTTCTTCCTCTCGCGCTATTTAGCAGCTCATCAGCTAGGTTATATACCTCATCTATGGGATCCATTTTTTGGCGATGGCTCTGATATAGTAACAGGCTCTGCATTGTCGAGGTCTTTTCCCATATCTGATGCTGGTTTTGGTGCAGTTGCTTATATGTTGGAAGTGCTGATAGGTTTTATGGGTAGTCGTGCGCGCTGGCGTACTGCCCCATTCATTGTAGTTTCGTTTGTTCTACTTGTTATTCCTTTAGGTGCAACAAGTATATTATTAGTAATTATGCAGCCGGTTGTCGTGGGTGCCTGGTGCGGATTTTGTTTAATCAATGCTGCTGCATTACTTATTTCTGTGCCTTTAGCAGTGCATGAGTCTATAGCGGTAGGACAATTTTTGATGCTGGCCTATAGACAAAAGAAAAAATTCTGGTCATCTTTTTGGTTAGGCGGCAATGTACTTGGTTACGGAGGAAAAGATCCAGATCGTACACGTTGGTCTATTAGACAACTGTGGGCAGCAAGTTACCAAGGAATTTCGTTGCCTTGGCTCATCATTTTGCAGGCTATTGTTGGCGTGTGGTTAATGGCAAGGCCGCATGTCTTGCCTTTTACTATCGAGAGCGCTGATTGCGATTATTGGATGGGAGCAATAATAGTTACTGTAGCTGCGGTTGCTACAGCTGAAGTTACTCGAACAGCGCGCTTTGTTAATGTACTTGCTGGGGTGGTAGTGCTAATACTGACTCTTATCTTTTCATCGGGATCTACAGCAATATTAATTAGCGGCATCGCCAGTGCTGTTATATTGATTATTGCCTCGATTCCAAAAGGCGTCATCGTGGAACGATATGCTTCTTGGGACAGATTTATAAAATAAGCTAAAATTGGTAAGCTTTTCCCAAGAAATGAGGAGTAGTGGGTGATGGATAAATCAATCGTTCTTTGGATAAAAATCACCCCGAAGCCGGAGTTTTTTGAAGATACAAAAGAAGAGATATTAAAAGTGATTCCACGTGCTTTAGAAGATGATGGATGTATATGTTTTTCTTTGCACGAGTCGGTTGTGGAAAATGATCGCTCCTTCTATTTATATGAAATTTTTGATTCGCAAGATGCCTATAACCGTTATGCTTCACAACCCTTTTCTTTAAAGATAAGAGAGTCATTTAAGCAGTGGTTAGCCTGTCCACCATCTCTGATCAAATTATCAAAAGTAAGATAAAAAAGTCCGGGGATACCCGGCCAGGTTTGCGTTCTGAATTTTGCAGTTTGCGTTAAAAAACGAGAGGGGAAACATATGATGATGAATAGTTTATTTTCAGAAAAGCCGTTTAGCTTAGAGAGACGTAAATTAGGAAGAAATGGACCCGAAGTCTCTATGATCGGGTTAGGCTGTATGGGCATGTCCGAATTTTATGGTCGGGTAAACATACCCGACAGCATAGCAACGTTGAATAGAGCCTTAGAATGGGGATGTAATTTTTTTGATACCGCTGCGATATACGGATTGGGACACAATGAGAGATTGCTCGGTACATTTTTGTATAGAATCTCAAGAGAGACGTATTTCCTTGCGACAAAATGTGGCGTAAGAAGAGATCCAGGGGATTTGACTAAACGAGTTATAGATAATAGTCCTGAGCATATTAAAGAAAGCTGTAGAGATAGTTTAACTCGTCTAGGGACCGGTTATATAGATTTATATTATCTACATCGTATTGCACGTGATGGAGCTGATATTGAAGCTAGCATGCATGCTATGGCTGAATTGCTAGCAGAAGGCAAAATTCATTATGTGGGTCTCTCGGAGGCTAGTAAAGAAATTATAGAAAGAGCCAATAGCGCTTTATTGCGGTTTACTGAAGGAAGACATCACATTGCTGCTTTACAGACAGAGTATTCCTTAATGAGTCGTACACCGGAAATTGATGGAACCCTGCAAGTGTGCCGTGAGCTTGGGATAGCTTTTGTGCCATACGCACCACTTGGGCGTCAATATCTTACCGCTTTGGGTAAGACATCTGATTTCTATGATGAGGGTGATTGTAGAAAAATGTTTCCCCGTTTTCAAAAAGAGCACATGGAAAGAAATCAGAGAATTGTTTGGCAGATTGTGGAAATGGCAGCTGAAAAAGCGTGTACTCCAGCTCAACTTTGCTTGGCGTGGGTATTGGCGCAGGGGGACAACATTATTCCGATTCCAGGCACTAAACATGTTGGATATTTGGAAGAAAATTTATTAGCGAATAAGGTTAAGTTATCGGCTGAAGATTTACGCAGATTAGATGAAATTGCTCCAATAGGTTCATTCTCAGGTACGAGATATCCTGAGCAATTTATGAAATCTAATCGTTTGAAAAGTGAGGAAGAAGTTATTAAAGAACATGCTAGAAAAGGGCCTTAATGATTTTTAGAGACAAAGCTATCAGATGAGGAGCTGTCTCTTTCGCCCTATTGGAGGTGGAGAGACGCTATTGCAGAACTTTTCAGTGGGAGAAAGTTCGTGATTCTCTTTCTCATTTAACTTGCTGAAAATCTCTTCAATATCGCGATTCCAGCAAGGAAGGCCCCGAAAGAGGCTATACTCTGAATTTTCTTCACTTTCTAGATAGAAAGCATGAGCTTTTTTGAGGCCCTCTTCGATAAAAGGGAGCAAGTAGGGATGTATCTGTTTTTTAGGAAAGACATTGAGCAGCCAATCGATTAGTGTGATGCCCCCACGCTGCTTAGAGGCTGCTAGTACATCGGCCACAGATTCGAGCATATTATTCCGCAAACGCTCCTCTGAAAAGCGGCCAAAATCAAATCCCTTTTTGCTGTATGCCTCGTAATGATGCTCCTCATATTGATGAAGTTCCCAGGCTGCAAGACAGGCTAATTTGTCTGCAACTTGCCTACCACCTCTGAAATAACGTACATAACCTTCAAATTGCCCTGTATCGAGCTTGGAAAGGTCATGACGCAGCAGTTGCTTTGCAGGACATCCTAATGCAACACCGAAATCATAGACGTATTGTCTGTGAATCTTTAGCTCTGCAACAAAGAAGAGCATTTCTCGAGCAAATTCCACATCCATGTGCTTCACTCTGGAGATAGCTGCTTCATTACTTTTAAGCTGCGCATCCATTTCTGAGCTATCCAGGTCCGCATTTTGCAACATGTCAATAATCCGCAAGCGTGTTTCTTTGATTAGAAGACTTGTAAGATGTGAAGCAACTTCTGGGGAGAGCTGGTCGGCAAAATCTTTAAATTCTTGAATTTTTTCGAGCTGTTCTTCGTGAGTCAAAGAAGCATCTAATTCAACTTCATCGAGAAAATATTGAAAGGCAGCTTGGGCTTCGCCCTCTACTGAAGAGAAGAGAATTTCTGTTTGAAAATTGACATTTTGGCTTTCAGCAATCGGCGCAGCACTTATGGCATGGATAAACAAACAAACTAATAAACTTTTCATCGATTTTCCAGCCTTTTATTTGCAAGAATATACCAATATTTGGCAATTTACAGATAATTTGAAATCAAAATAATGAAAAAGGCCGGGATTTATCCCGGCCGAAATGGAGGTGGAGAGACGCTATTGCAGAACTTTTGACGGGTCAAAAATGATCTCGAGAATATCCGGTTTTATAGAGAAGGGGGTCCAGTCAAGTACTCAATGAGCGTAAAAAGGTTTGGACGACAGCTGAAAAGCGCTCAGGCTGGTCATAGGGAACCCCATGGCCCGCTTCCTTGATCTGTACAACCTCCAAGCGTTCATTGAGCAGAGCGAGTTCTGCAGCCATCTCGGCGGAGACTACTGAACCAACATCACCAACCACGAGCAAGCTTGGAACATCAAAAAGCCTGATCAGCTGCATGTAATCAGGGTTCGGCGGTGTCAAAACTTCAAAGGCATGAATGCTAGTTTGAAATCTTGCTTGCATGAATAGTTCGATCATCTCACATGAGCGGCGTCTGGGCCGGGCTCGCATCTCGGCCAAAAGATCCTTTCTTGGTCGGTTAAGAACTCGACGATGCTGATCCACAACATCACTCTCATAAACTGCATACTGACGTTGCGGTGTCAGGAAGGTTGGATCAGCCAAGACAACCCCTCGCAGTCGCTTGGGGTTCCGACTGGCGACCACAGCTGCCGTCATGCCTCCCATAGAATGGCCAAGCAAAACGGGAGAGGCTAGACTGAGTGTGTCAATAAGACCAATAACATCGGCAGCGAGGTCGTTATAGCGGTAACCATGGTCTGGGGTGCTGGAGTTCCCGTGGCCCCGAGCATCCGGCATGACAACGTCGTAATCCTTTTCCAGCGTCCCTGCTAAAGGAGTCCAGCATGCTCCATTCGTCATTAGTCCATGCAGCAGAACGATAGGAGGCTTGTTGCCACCGGTTCGGAGATAGTGTATGTCAATTCCGTTTGCTTTACAGGTTCCTGTTATCCAGCCAGCCATTGCTCCCTCATTTATCAACTTTACTCAAAAAGATAAAGGCACTGTCATGAATTAATACAGGAATCTCTCAGGAATTTCATAAAGGTCAATCCTTTTTTCCTGGCAAAATCAATATTGCGTTCCGGAATATTTTCTGGGTTTTCATAGTGTTTTACAGCTTTGTCAATACTGGATTCCCGTAAAAGATGCAGCATCGGATAAATGGACCTGTTAGTATAATCAGCCGCATCATTTTTTACTGAGCTGGCAAACCGGTACATTGGATGAAAACTTGCCAGTTGATAAACTCCTTCATATCCTTTTTCTTTTAATAAATCCTCAGCAATGGATGCCATATACAGATAATCATCAAATTGTTGAAAAGCGTTGGAAAAGATTAGAAAGCTGGTTTCAATATGGAGTTCATTATCCAATCGGGCAATTTCCTTTAAAAAAGCATCCAGGCATAGGGTTATATTCGTACTGGCTTCAACCTGGTAATGAACATGATGTTGTTGTAATGTCCTAGCAGCAAAAGGACAGAAGTTACAGCCTACTACTACTTTGCGGATCCAGGCTATCGTTTGATCAATTATTTGCTGAGATGAAGACATTTTGTGCCTGATTATTGAGTGGATCGTATCTTTCTCTACTAGTCATAGAGGTCATAAGTGTCACAGAAATATATCAGAAAAGAGACGAAATAAAAAGATTTTGCTAAAGCTTCATGTAGTCTAGTGCGTAAATGATGGATTTGCGTAAGTTTTTGAGGTTAGAATTTTATTGGAATTTTTCTATGAAAAAGGGCCCGGGGATTTCCCGGGCCCTGTGTTGTTGGAGGTTACCACCTCCATTTGAAATTGTAACATGCAAAAAGCCCCTACAGGGGACCATCTTTCTGACTAGCGCTCCTTGGCCAACCTAGCGGTTGGCCTGCAGAGCGCTAGCAAAAATCTGGACCCCTGCAGGGGCTTTTTGCTGTGTTAAAATTACAAATTGGAGGTGGAGAGACACATTCAGAACTTTTGATTGGAGCAGAATAAAGATCCCAAGTGTGTTGGCTTCTTCTAATCGAGAGCAGAGGATCACCTGACAGAAAGTTAATGGGACTCCAGGGGGTGGAACGAGCACCTTAGAAAAACAGAGGGGGTATGCTCCTTAAATAGAAGCGGTACCTGTCCTTATTTATGAAAATCGTCTTAAGGAGAGAGAGTCGTGAAAGTCTATCAGCAGTTAAAAAGTCTCTAAATAGAATTGACCATCTTGGCTTAAATAATAGATCTTTCTAGCTGGAATATGGACACTTACATAAACTATTCCTGACAAAGCCAGCTGTTTATGAAAATCGGCTACCGAAATTTTCCCAGCGTCAAAATCTTCAAGAGCTTTTTCTAGCATAGATGAATTGAATTTTTCTGCGACCACAAAAGGCTGAGGTTGAATATAACCTTTCACGTCCGTTGCAGGTAATTGCAACAACAATTGATCTGTTGAATAAAAAAATAGTTCATCACTAACAACATCATATGTTTGACGAATCACTTGCAGATCTAAAAGTCGAGCTGTAAATTCTTCAAAAGGTCCAGGATGGAGACATCGCTCCTCAACTAAGCTGATGATTTCAGTATTTGGCATATAGTCCATATAAAGTTCCGTGGATTGAAAAAATTAGAATGTACCAGAGTTTGCCTATTGTAATCTAGTTTTTTCGAGAAGAGATTTCTATAGATTGAAAAGATTAATTTTGATACTCTTCTCCTCAAAAAAAGAGACCTATGACTAAAAGAATTTTCCCTTTGCGAGCATGCTTACTTTCTCTAGCTTCCTATTTTTCCTTTATTCAAAAATTGAGGTTTACTGTATTTTTTTGTGTGAAAAAGGGCTGCCGATTTTTTTGGTTAGGGATCGCTTTTGGTTGTAACCCTCTATTATACGCAACAGAGCCTATGACAGTCATTATTTCTCATGGAGAAAAGGAAAAAGATCTTTTGCCAATTGTAAATCAGTGGGTGATTTCCCATTATATACAGTTTCCTTTTTTATATGCGTATCAAGGAGAGGCTCTTCCCAATCACGTTTTTTTTGAAGATCAGAACGCTTTCGTTCTGTTTGCTGAAAAGGAGGGGAAAAGAGTAGGACTCATGATGGCTCTTCCTCTAGATTCTTATTTTTTGGATGTAAAATATAGCCCTTACCCAACGCTTGCTGAAATGGAACAAAAGGGGTTTGATCCGCATAAAACCCTCTATGTTGCATGCTTTTTAGTGGCGAAAGAAGAAAGAAGTGATCGAGAGATTGCAATACGTCTTTATCAACGAACTGTCGATTTAGCAAAAAAAATGGGGAAAACTCATATTTGTTATTTTACCACAGTTCGAGAAGAAGATCATCTATTGAAACCAAGTCCTTACATCTCTGTCGAACCCTGGGATGAAGTGACAAATCCGTTTAGATATACGGGAATTATGTTTGATCTTATTTGGCCGACGCTGCAAAGCGATGGGTCAGTAAAGGATTGTACAAATCCGCAAGCCCTCATGATTAAAGAAATCTAGGAATTTAAATGAAGCAACGACAATTAGGGAAAAATGGTCCTAAAGTATCAGCCTTAGGACTTGGATGCATGGGAATGACTGGCTTCTATGGCGAAGCAGATGAGTCACTAGCTATCAATGTAGTACAAAGGGCTTATGAAGAGGGAGTAACTTTCTTTGATACAGCTGACATGTATGGTAACGGAGCCAATGAACTCTTACTTGGAAAGGCAGTTAAAAAATTCAGAAACAAGATCGTTTTAGCTACAAAATGCGCAATCGAATTTGATGGTACGACGTTAAAAATTCATAACTCTCCCGAATACATCTTAAACGCATGTAATGCTAGTCTAAAACGCCTACAGACCGATGTAATTGATATTTTTTATTTACATCGATTTAGTGGAGAAGTGTCTGTTGAAAACTCCATGCAGGCTATGATTAAATTAATCAACGAGGGCAAGATTCGCTATGTGGGTTTATCCGAAGTAGATTCGGACACCCTGAAACAAGCCCACGCTGTATTAGGGGACAAGCTAGTAGCACTTCAATCCGAATTTTCCATACTTAATCACAAAGATGCAGAGGCTATTTTACCCACTTGTAGAAAGCTTGGAATCTCATTTGTCGCTTTTTCTCCTCTTGGAAGAGGGCTTTTGCCTGGTAAACAGAGAAATGCTGAGGTCTTTTTTAACAGTAAAGTTTTAGATGTCAGAACTTTTTCTCCTCAGTTTCAACGAGATACATTTCCTAATAATCTTCATTTGGTGGATGCTTTACAAGCTATAGCTAATAAGAAAAAGTGCACCACGTCACAGCTTTCACTTGCATGGCTTCTTTCGAAAGGAGAGGATATTATCCCAATTCCTGGTACAAAACGTATGGAATATCTGATAGAAAATCTGAAAGCATTGGACGTATCACTTTCTAGTTCAGATCTTTCAGCTATTGATGATGCAATCAAGGCGAACCCAATTCAAGGCGTGCGACTACCTTAATTTTCTGAGCTAAATATGTATGAAAGATGTAAGTGAACTTCTAGCTAAGCGTCTACAAAGGTTAGAAGGACCTTTTTCTCGAGATTGGATTGCTGATTTTTCTAGCTTCATGGAGTTTGTCCTAACTAATCCCTCCACCCTACAAATTCTTGAGTCAATAAAACAGCAGAAAGAAGAGGCGCATGCGTCTTTGATATGTGATCTAAAGGGATTGCTTCATGAAGGAGCTATATGCTTGAGAGAAATTCAAAAAACGGTTCAGAGAAAAAACGATATGGGGGTTTTAATTGACTCTCTTTTACAAATGAAGATTGATCTTAAAAAGATAGAAGATCCATT
>Ga0207093_1005_pt1 | contig 75031 bp, 71 predicted proteins | sample Alteio_BWMinHeat_89_FD_153519 | JGI IMG/M metagenome (GOLD analysis project Ga0207093, IMG submission 153519) | Enriched cells from forest soil in Barre Woods Harvard Forest LTER site, Petersham, Massachusetts, United States -... | ecosystem: Environmental > Terrestrial > Soil > Temperate forest >... | reverse complement strand
AGCAGAAGTAGCAACATATAATTTAGATCCATCAGCAGATACATCTAACCCACGCGGCGAACCAGCCAGCGAAATCTTACTAATCAGCTTCAATGTGGTTGCATCAATAATAAGAATACCATTGTCAGTGGATGCATATATTTCTGAATTGTTAGGATTTTTTGCAAAAAAATAAACCGTTTCGGGGAATGTTTTTATAGGGATGTTTTTTTGAGCATAGGCAATCGATATCGAAGAAACACTAAGCATAAAAAACATTAATAAGTGCATCAATAACTGGCATTTAAAGCCCGCTTTTAATTTAATTTGAGTCATTATTTCTCCAGTAGATCCTATTATTTTAGTTAATTTAGCCACAAATTTTTTTGTTATGCAATAACAACAGATAAAGCAGCATATTATCCACCGTATTCAATACGGTATTTTTGGTTAAATTAGTAATAAAGCTTAGTGCATATGAAAAAATTGATGTGATTATTGACAAAACGTCATAAATACATACAATTAACTCCTAATTTTATTCATTTTAATAACATGTTTATCTCCGTCACTGGAAATACTGCTAAATGATAGAAATACTCGAGGATCCAACCTTAAAAAAATTAAATTTCATTCGCCATGGCTTTTTTACTCGTCTTGGCGGAGTAAGCACGGGCATTCATGCATCTCTTAATTGTGCGCACCCAAGTAATGATGAACCCTCTAATGTACGAGAAAATAGACAGCGTGCGATGCTGCATCTGGGACACACACTTGAATCATTAGTTACCGTTAGAAGTATACACAGTAATACTGCTATTATTGTAGATAAACCATGGCAAGAACAAAATAAACCTGAAGCTGATGCAATAGTTACTAAGCTGCCTCAAATTGTACTGGGCTCTGATAGCGCGGATTGCCCTATTATCTTATTTGCTGATAATCATGCAAAAATAATAGGTCTAGCCCACGCCGGATGGCGTGGAGCTAGAAGCGGTATTATTGAAGCAACTATTGAAAAAATGCTTTTATTAGGCGGAAAATGTGCTCATATTGCGGCAGCAATTAGTCCGTGTATTGCCCAAAACTCTTATGAAGTTAGTGCGGAATTTCAGCAACAATTTTTAGAAGATGATTCTTACAATCAACATTATTTTAAAAATTCCCACAAACAAAATCGTTTTTTATTTGATTTACTTGGGTATGTAAAAAATCGTCTTGCAAAATTAAATCTAAAATCTGTTTCCTCTGAAGTAGCTATTGATACCTATTCAAATGAAGAAAAATTTTTTAGTTGCCGTCGAGCATTTCACAAGGGTGAAGAATGGTTTGGCGGTCATTTATCTTGTATATCTATACAATAATGAATAAAACCGTCAATAAGGAATATTCACATGTCAAATCACGTTTTTGTTATTTCAGAATGGCTTCCGAAAGAGGGCTACGAATACGAACTGTGGAAAAATTTTAAAAAACTAATGGCTTTAACATTAGAAAAAGAAAAAGGTTGTATAAGAGCACACGCAACTAAACAAATCTCACACCCTAATTCACCAGGAAAATCAAAATACACCATTGTACTTCTCCAAGAGTACGTCGATAAAAAAGCATTTGATATTCACTGCGCTTCCGAATACGTAAAAAACTGCTTTAATGAATTAATTGAAAATAAAGAAACCTCAATAGTTGCAGATTGGCGATGCAGATTATTCAGCGAAGATGAATAGCATTTTATGTGGCGGTATTTATAATGCTTTTTTTAACCAGCTATCAATTGCAGCAACAGATTCCTCAATAACATTGATATCATTTGGCACATGTCCTTGTTTAGGTAAAATAAACATTTTAACATTTTTGCCTTGTTGTTGCAGTGCTGTATATAATTCAATAGATTGTGTAATTGGAACCTGACTTGTATCATTTTCCCCATGCAAAATAAGTAATGGAGTTTGGATATTTTTAGCATACAAGATGGTTGATCGTTTTAAATATAAGGCATCATCTTCCCAAAAAAAATTTCCGAAATAACTTTCCGTAAATAATGGTTGACTACTTGTACCTTCATAAGAAATCCAATCAGTATTTCCATCTCCATCAACTGCAGCCTTGAATCGAGAAGATTGACTAATTGACCATGCGGCTAAATAACCGCCATAACTCCACCCTGCTATTGCAAGATGATTAGCGTCTACTATTCCTGATTGGATTAAATGATCTACCCCGCTAATAATATCCTGATAATCAACATTGCCAATATCTTTAAAATTTGCCAATCGAAATGCTAACCCATAACCATCGCTTCCCCGCGGATTTGGCTGAAAAATAATAAATCCAAGATTTAACAGATTGTTCCAGCAGGTGGTTGGATCAATCATTTCTCCATACTCATCACAACCACCCAAATAACGCTTTGACCAAGCAGCTGCAGGACCGCCATGTACACTCACTAATAATGGGTATTTTTTCTTAGAGTTATAATTTTCTGGGGTAATCAAAATACCTTCTATCGTTTTTCCATCAAATGAATTCCATTGAATAGACTTCATTTGCCCCAATGGTTTTGAAGATGGCTCTTTAAAATCACTTATTTTCTCCATATGAAGTAAGTTAGTATTTGTTATGAATGCCTGTGGAGCGTTTGTAGCAGTTTCATAACCAAATCCCAAAAAATTATGGGCGTTATTTAAAGAGATAGTCAATGGTTCAATAAATCCCTCAGTTATGACAATTAATTTTGGAGGTATAGCTGGATTAATATTTAACGCATATATTTTAGGACCTTCAGATTTATAATAAGGATCAAAAACAAGAACATGATCACTCGATTGATTCCAACCAATCATAATGGGATCTTGATTAAAAGTATCCGCCAAACAATGTGTTTCGAATGTTTTAGCATTGGAAATACAAATATGATTTGACTTTGTCATTGCTAACAATAATGGATATGGCGAGTGTACTCCCATTTTAATTAAATTATTTTTAGCTTCCGAAGTAGTTGAAGAAGCTTGATATGCTATCCACTGGCCATCTAATGAATATGCCGGTTGTGTGCTATTATGGTTCTCAGTATATGAAATAGTTTTAAGTTGATGATTTTCCAAATTAATCACTGCAATTTTATTTTGAAAAGTATATGCAAGTCCAGGATGTGGCTGATAAGAAAACACGATTGCCTTACTATTAGGAGCCCAATCAAACCCAGGATAAACGAAAAACTGAGAAACGCTATAATGATTTGATGTTAACAATATCGGCGCTGCATTTCTTTTGATTTCAACCAAATAAAGACAAATATTTTTAATCTCGCCATTTTTTTCAATCAGTGTTGAATCTTGTTTGGTATTTTCTTGCTGTTCTTCTGCGGTAAACGCAATATATTTATTATTAGGGGATAATTTAAAAGCTAAAATATCACTTTTATATTCTAGCACTTTACTAACTTCATGTGTCGCCGTATCCAGTACCCATAGCGCATTATTATTGTCTCCTTTTGCAAGAAAATAAATTAGCTTTTCATCATATGACCAAGCTAAAGACGATATCTTATCTTTCCGAATCAGTAGATTCACCCTACCTGCAGAATCTCGTAAATAAAGAATATATTCCCATTTTTTGACATTTGCTGAGGATTGTATTTGATAAGCAATAAAAGCAGTTTGTTTACCAGTAGTCGATGGAACTACTTGGCTTATCCGGTTTAAACGTAATGCAGACCCTAGAGGAGATGTCTGTTCGGCAAAAATATTTGAAGAACATAATAAAAAAAATATTATATTTAAAAACCAAACTGAAATTCTCATATAATCCTGCTTACATTTAATTATGCAATATTAATCTTATTAATCACATTATGCTATTATGCCAACCTTAGTATTATAGACTTACTAAGAAATTGATATAATTATTATCCTTAATAAATATTTTAGATTAAAAATGCGTCTAATTAGTTAATTTCAGCTAATCCAGCTTGTGCTACAAGTGCATCTTGATCCACAGTGCCACCACTCACTCCTAAGCCACCGACAACTTCATTTTTGATTTTAACATATCCACCATCAAACATGACGTACCCTGGTATTTGCGAAATACTGATAAGCATCACTCATTGTATTTGTTGAATATGGAGTTATTTTCTGAATTGACCAAGCGAGGGCATTGACCCAGCCCCCATTATTGGCGGTAGACCTAATAGTAGGGGTGCATTAATTAGCGGATAAACTCGGTTTGCATGAACAAAAGCCAATGCTTTAAGAAATGGATTTTGATTAATATCCACTTTAGTTTCCATTTTTTGTACTTGGTAAGGTGCTTGCAATTGCTGAATACTCCTACCAAAAAGTGTAAGACGAGCTTTTTTATTATCAAGAATATCGCCACCTACATAATCCAACACAGTTGACTCAAGAACCTTAGGAAATGAGTCCATGTTAGGAAATACTTCAAGAGGAGCATCAGGCCCAGGACCTGATGCAGCTTCTTTTTTAGATATCCATGGAAAAAATCTTGCTAACATTAAAAACCTCCTCATATATTATTTATAATAAAGTATTACGTAACGTGAAGGTCAATATTTTTTTTTCTAAAATATTTCCAATCTTTTAAAAGCTAGATAGTTTAACTCAAGTAGTGAATTATTTATGCTTATTTTTGGATATTTTTAATCCGGTGGCTTGCCTAAAAAGTTTTCATCAACCAGTGATTTACTTCATTAATACCATCATAAATAACATCTGCTTTTGTTGGAACATGTTCCGAATCAGGCAAGACTACCATTTTTACTGATTTATTTTGTTGTTTTAACGTGTTATATAGTTCATAGGATAAGGAAATAGGATCGCGAATATCATTTGCACCATGCATGATTAGCAATGGAGTTTGAATATTTTTAGTCAATAAAATAGGCGCACGTTCAAGATACAATGTGTTGTTATTCCAGAATGTTGCGCCTAAATACATGGGGATAAACCATGGCACATCACTCAAACTCGCATAAGCAATCAAATCAATATTACCTGCACCTTCTACAGCGGCTTTAAAACGATTAGTTTGAGAAATAGCCCAGGTTGTCATATAACCACCATAGCTCCATCCGGCTATTGCCATATGATTGGAATCTACGATATTTTGTTGAATCAAATAATCAACACCAGCCATAACATCACGATAATCTCCACCGCCAAAATCTTTAAAATTTGCCATGCGAAATGCCTTACCATAACCCGTGCTACCTCGTGGATTTGGCTCTAAAATAACAAAACCTAAATTTAAGAAAGATTGCCAACAAGTTGTTGGATCAATCATTTCTTGATATTCGTCACATCCTCCTATATAACGCTTTGACCATACTCCATAAGGGCCACCATGCACTGTGACAAGTAATGGATATTTTTTTGTGGGATCATAATTGTGTGGCGTTAACAATAACCCATCAATAATCTTATTATCAAACGATTTCCAACTGATATTTTTAGTATTACCCAATTGCAGATTTGATATATTTTGAAAATCGCTTACTTGTATTAATTTAAAAGGAGTAAGCTCGCTGATATAAGCTTGTGGTGTATTTAAAGCTGTCTCATAGCCAAAACCTAAAACAGTATGTGCATCATTAAGACTTACTGTGAGCGGTTCAATAAACCCATCCACGTTAGAAATTTTTCTCACGATTGAGGTTTGATTTAAACCTAGTTCATAAATTTGATATCCTGAAGTTTGATAAGCATCCAAAACAAATATTTTATCACTGTACTGCCCCCATCCTATGATATACGGATTTTCATTGGGCGTATTAGACAAACAAAAAGAATTAAATGATTCTGTATTTACGACACAAATTCGTCCATTAACTAATAAATTATTATTTAATTCAGGAGCAATCTTTGTAGGAGAGACATTGGAGCGAAAAGCAATCCACTTACCATCAGGCGAAAATACAACTTGTTTTCCCGTGTGTGCATCTGTATAAGGAATATTTTTTATCTCGTGAGTTGCTATATTAATGAGGTGTATTTTACTATCATTTGCATATTCTGCACCCGCTTGTGGTTGATATGAAAAAGCAATGCGTTGACTATCGGGTGACCAGTCAAATCCTTTGTCAAAAAAACCTAAAGAAATACTCTGCTGAGCCGATGAAAGCAATATGGGTTTTGTATAAAGCTGATCAGCAGGAACAAGATATAATCCTTGATTAATATAATTCTGACCAAAATCAATTAATGTTGTATTTAATTTTTCTTTTTCAACAGCTGCGACAAATGCAATATACTTTCCATTCGGTGAAAATTTAAATGATTGAATATCGCTGCTGAATTCAATTAATTTATTTGTCTTCTTTGATTTTATATCCACAATCCAGATACTTTTAAAGTTATTTCCTTTTGCAAGGTAAGCAATACTTTTGTTATCTGGCAACCAACTTAATGCTTCTATTCTTTCATTTTTAATGAGTAAATATGGTTTATCTTTACCACTTGATAGATAGAGTGAGTATTCCCATGCTTTTTTTACGGCGTTAGGGTTTACAGTAAAACTAGAAAATGCAATATGTTTACCATCGGGCGCTGCAAGCACTTGACTGATTCTACTAAAAGCAAAAATACTATCTACAGATGATGTGTTGGTAGTCACGGCAAAAGATGTGTTAATTTTGAGGAAAAACAGCGCCAAAATAGCAATCCTTGCAAGTATACGCATAAAATCCTTCAAAATCTCATTAGTCAATAAATCTTACAGGATAAAATATATGATGTCAAAATACGCGCTACTTTTGCTTGAAAAGTTTATTTAACAAAATTCATCTATATTTAAATTAAAATATGCCATTGGGTCAATTATTTCAATCGGTAGATGAAGTTGCTCTGCAAAAGCTATTTCTCCAGAAACACCTTTTGAAATTTCCCATCCTTGGATTTTTAAAACAATAAGTTCATCGCAACGTGAGAGCATCTCTTTGTCGAATACACTCCAATCTTCCCAGCTATTTTCTTTATCACCCAAATGGATCAGTGGGATATTATCCGTTAATGGCGAATAAACTAATTTTCCACGCTTATGAAACTCAAATGCAACTTTATTAACTAACTGATGGCGCATTATTCTAATCGCTGGATCTTGATGAGAGTAAGGACATGCTAAATATGAAATTTTTTTTGAATAATCCATCATCTTTTCCTCAAAAATTTGATTGTCATTCATTATATTAATCACAACCTCATGTCTTTAATGACCTGTGCAATTGCCCTAGCAAGATCGGAGTGACTATCACGCGCAATGTGTACGCCATCGCTATGATCAATTTTGACAAATAACCCTGCATCGAGAAAAGCACAATGTTCTTCTTTTGCAAGATTTTCATAATGCTTTGCAAGTTGTGTGGATTTATTAATAGAAGCATCATCATAAAATAAATTAAACGCGGGAACATCAACTTGTAAAATAGGTGCGGGTGAAATAAGCATAACTTGAGGGATACCATAATTATTTCCGAAATGACTATTTTTTATATAGTGGATTAACTGTCGCATATTTTGCGTAATTTTTTCTAAAGTTACATTAAATTCAATTTTTAAATCATTAGTACCCAGCATAAAAATTACTAAATCCAATGGATAATGCATTTCTATTATCCCAGGTAACATCGCAAGTCCATTGCGCGAAGGTCGTGCAATAATTTTTTCATCTAACGCCGTAGTGCGGCCATTTAAACCTACTTCAATAATATGGAAATTGTTACCCAGTATTTGTTGTAAAACACTAGTCCAGCGAACACCATATTCATATCTCTTTGCAAGTCTAAGTTCTAAATTCATGGAGCCGGCTATATTGCCCCATGTATTTGAATCTCCATAACATAAAATATTTTTCATGTTTAATTTTTCTCCGAATGAAATTTTTTTTATTATATTTAATTATGCAATATTAATCTTATTGATTGCATTATGCAATCATGCCAATCTTAGTATTGTAGGATAATTAGTATATTGATATAATTATTGTTTGTAAAAAATACTATAGGGGATAAATATGGTTATTCACGAAAAACGTATGAAAGAATTAATTGATTATACGTCTACAAATAAAGTAATCCCTTATGGCTGCTCTATTTATGATGAGACAGGTAAGCTGCTAGTCAAAATGCTTGGTAACAAACATAGTCCTATTAATCATGCAGAAATATTAGCAATTAAACAATGCACCGAATTATATCCTAACCTACAGTGGGACACACTAACATTATACTCAACAGGTGAACCTTGCTGCATGTGCGCTGCCGCATGTTGCTGGGTCAATCTCAAAGAAGTTGTTTATGCAACAGGAATACCATTAATGGTTGAATTATGGGGAATTGAGGGTCCATTGCGTGCAAGCGATATTATGAATAATTATCCCAAAAGACCTAAATTAACTGCGGGGGTTTGCGAAGAAATATCTAATATGATGTTTAAAGAATGTAAGGATAGTTTTTTTGAATTAGTAGCTGAAAAAAGCTGGAAATAATTATTATTTATATAGGACTTCATCATGAGTTATCCAAATCAAATCAATTACAACTCGTGTTCTGGTATTTGCGGATTAATATTATTAGAACGATAAATCATATGTTGCACTATATAATGATTGGTGATTTCTTTTCTGAAATGCATATAGTCAGTTCCTTTTTTCCAAAAACCTCCCCATATCCAACCATAATGAGTAAACGCATTGAATGCAATACTACCAGGTTGAATCATTCCCATCATGGGTACATCCCGATTCAAATATGGGCTACCTTCTATTGGCCATGCGTGCTTTGTCATAAAATCATTGTAAGGATTCACTAACGGATTAATATCAATAGCAATGCCATAGCTATGTGATGACCATTCCGATGGATTATCTTGTGCAGGACGGCAATAAAACCCAAGCGTGTCGTTATGTTTCGCATATTCACCATCTGGATAAATATCGTATGGCTTCATTTCATATATCGGGAAATGATGGTTGTAAAGTATTTTAAATATACTTACAACTTCAGTTGCAACTTGTTTATGAACAATTAAAATGCCTATATGCGGTTTTTGATCATATCCCCAATAAGATAATTTTAAATAAGCCAATTGATTGAGCTCAACGGGACAACCAGGATTCCATGAATGGCCTATCATTTTTTGTTGCCACGACTGAGGGATAGCACTTATAGTGCCAGAAAATTCACTTTGTGCTATTGTTAAAGAACTATGAAATGTTATGACTAATAGTAAAATCAATCTCATCAAAATTGTCATTGTGCAGGGCCTTTAGAAAAATTGTTTTTGTAAACAATGCAGTAACATACATTATAAAATATGTATACTAATATAATCAACAATGAAAAATGGCCAAAAATAGACTCAAGCAAAGCTCTGGTGTTACAATAGAGATATGCATAAGAAAATCCCTAAAAATCAAACCTTTTCTCTTGGTGCAGTGAAGCTAATCCAAGAAATCTGCCAACCTTTAAAAAGCAAAGGGTTAGTTCATTTTACCCATGATATTACATTTGGTCAAAGGCAAATTTCTTTATTAATGAATGATAGAAATGCTTTGATGTTTTATTTTCATCATAAAATGCCTGCCATTTGTGTAGATGAAACAGGAAGAACATTCGATGATGGCACTTATCTGGGAAAAGTTCTTAGAGAATATTACCAAGATGCTGCTAATATTTTCCCAAGATTACCTTTTATGCAAAATTCAATTCACATTTGCAAAAGAGAAACTGATCGCCAGCAACTGTATTCCTTTTACTTTGGCTTAGAAGAAAATGAATTTTTACATTGGGTATTGAATAACGGCAACCTATTAACTGATTTTATTGATGGATATCATATAAAAGCACAGGACACTTTGTTAGAAGCATATGAGCCAGACAATAGGACTATTTTGCCCTTATTCAAAGATGTCGCACATCAGTTCACAGAGCCCTCTAAACCATTTCAAATTAAAATCATCCATAAATACACGCATCAGTCTACTGCCTTAGCTAGTCAACAAAGTATTTGTTTGTTACTTCTCTCACAAGGAAAATCAACTAAAGAAATTGCCACCAACATGAAATTATCTCGTCGAACCATAGAACATTATCTAGAAAGAATCAGAAAAATTCTTGGCTGCCGCACCAATCAAGAATTAATTGCATTTTATGGCGAACAATTATCTAAAATTATTTTTTAATAATCCTTTTACTTTTCCATCTTTCTTGCGATCCAAACCATATGTTGATCTTGATCATATTCATTTAACAGAATTTCAAAATTATTATCTTTTAATAATTTTTCATACTTCTTTGCATCCAAACTATAAAAAGATATTGGCTGATTTAACATATCACTATTAGTTTCAAAATATTCGCTATCGCCTGTTGTAAAATGTAATATGCCGTGTGGTTTAAGCCAATTTGCAAAACGTGATATCATGAATGAATGGTCTTCCTTAGGCACGTGAAATAACGCCCACCATTCGACGATTCCATCATATTTTTCTGTTATTTTAACTGTCCGCATGTCTCCATAAATTTGCTTCATTGAAGAACATTTATTTTGTGCAATTTTTAATAATTCTTTTGATGCATCAATTCCTGTCACTTGAAACCCTTGTGAAACTAGATAAGCAGCAATAGGATGTCCCGAACCACATCCTACATCAAGGATTTGTGAGTTTTTTGGCAGATAATTAACAAATAAATCTAAATATTTTTTTTCCAAATAAAATTCACTTCGCATATTTGAAAAATCTTTAGCAATTCTATCATAAGCCGATCCTTGATTCTTATAAATCTCATAGCGAATAACTTTTTCTCCCCCATAGCTATCTTCTCGCACAAAATGCATGCCAATTTTTTCAAGAATATTCCGTGAAGATGTATTATTTGGCTGCGCAAAACCACAGATTCTTTCTATATTTAAATGAAAAAATCCCCAATCGATTAATGCTGTTGCCAATTCAGTCGCGTAACCTTTATTCCAATATTTTTTATATAGTCGATACCCAATTTCAATATCTGGCTGTGAATCGTCATAAGCATTATGACTAATTCCTGCTCTGCCGATAAAATTACCGCTAGCCTTTTCATATACCAATCCAAACGAAAAACCGTATTTCTCAGCATATTGAATTGATTTTTTATACCAAGACAATGATTCTTCTCTTGATCTTATTTTTCCATTTCCAATGTATTTCATGACATCAGGATCGGAATCTAGCTTATAAACATCTTCAAATGCTGCCATGTCAGGCAATGTAATTATTAATCGATCAGTTTCAAGAATTTTTTTCATGAATTTAACAAATCTCTAGAGATTATACTTGGTAAAAGTATAGCATAAAATTACATATTCCAATAAACTACATTCGTTTTAGCGTATAGTTAACACTCTTAGAAAAATATCATAGCCAATGGTGATGAAATAATATCTCCTAAAATAATTGCGACAATAAAACTGATCCATAGTTTCTTTCCAGTCAAGCCAGAAGATTCTTTTAGAGCATAAAAATAAGTCGTTAACTGCCATGCCGCACACAATATTACAACAAAACTGAATGCGACCATCGATAATGAAGAATGTATAGGAAAACCCTTAGTAATATCAATTTCCATAAAAGCTGGATTAACAACGCGAATGATACTAATAAATACAACTAAAACTAAAAATGGAAATCGTGACAAAGCAACTGTTCCAAAAAAATCAATTAATCTTACTTGTCTCTGTTTAAATATTTTAGCGGTAATTATAAAGAGAATTGATAAAATTATCCACGATACAAAATTTTGATACATTCCCCATGAAAAATTAATTGGCACAGCTGGATTTTTAACAGTAGATGCATTAAGAACTGCTAATATTCCAGGAAAATATACTTTTGCTATGACTCCAAGATAGCTCATACAACACATGACAAGTATTCCAGAAAACAATGCATACCAACCTGCAATTTTTTGAAATGGATTTATTGCAAGTGTAAATAATCTGGAAATACATGGTTTCCTTTTATCTAAAGCGGTAGATAATAGCTGAAAATCATTTTCAGTAATTTTTCCTTCTTTGAGCATGTTGCGTAATTTTTCATTTTCCGTATTCATCATTAACCTCATAATTTATGTAACATTTTGGCTGCATCTTTAGCAGATATTTTGCCCTGCTCAAGAAGTTTTAATATTTCCGTTTTTGACCCTTCTTTTTGGATTTGTAAGTTTTCAATATTTTCAATTAATGTGTTTAATCTATTCCTTAATGTGGGGTATGAGATACCTTGCTTCGCCGCCATATCTTTTAAGCTTCCTGAACATTTCACAAAATCTAAAATGAATTGCAAATCTTCTTCTGCAAATTTAAGTAATGCAGGAATATCGAATCTTCCTTCAAATGCAGTACCGCAATCCGCACACTCGATTCTAACAGCGTGTAGTTTTGCACTATCACAAGAAGGGCAATGTGTAATAATTTTGCTCATTTGAAGACTGACCTCCGTTATTTCTTACCTGAGTAATTTATAACATTAAAATTTAATAAATTCAATATATAATTTAATATTATTTAATATATATTTAAATAAATTTATATTATAGATTTATTTTGTAGCTATTTTGGTCTGTTTCACTTAAAATGCAGCAACATTATTATGAAAAACTCGTTGCGTATGACACACTGAAAAAAGTGCATTTACAGTGTTGACTCTATCGTTACGTAATACCTTATGGTGTGGTTTGTTCAGTTAGAGGAAATGATATGGCTTATACAGTAAATAAATTAGCAAAGCTTTCAGGAGTCAGCGTTCGGACGCTTCATTTTTATCACGAAATCGGATTATTAAAACCAGCTTATTGTGGAGATAATAATTATCGTTATTATGAAGAAGAGCAACTCTTGATGCTACAGCAAATTTTATTTTACCGTGAACTTGGATTTCCTCTAAATGATATACAGAGAATCTTGGACAGCGATGACTTCGATAAAATTGAAGCGTTGCAATCGCACAAACTTATTCTCGAAAATAACCTTGATCATGCACAAGCACTGATCAAGACCATTGACAAAACTATTTCACACTTGAGAGGTAAAACAAAAATGAAAGTTGATGAATTATATTATGGGTTTGATTCAGAAAAACAAAAACAATATGAACAGGATTTAATAGACAGCGGCAAAGTCTCTGAAATTGAAATGAATGAATATCGTGAAAGGTATAAAAAACTGAATAAAGAACAAAAAGAGGAATTACAAAAAAAATTCATTGCAGATGGCAAACAAATTAACTTTGATTTAATTAGAGCTATCGATACAAAATTGCTTCCTTCTTCAGAGGAAGTTCAGAAAATAATGCGCAGACATCATGCCTGGGTAGGATGGAACCCGACAAGAGAAAAATATATTGGATTAAGTCAATTATATCAAACGCCTGAATTTAAGAAATTTTACGATACACATGATCTGAGATTATTAACATTTATTGTCGAAGCAATGCAAATATTTGCTGAACGCGAGTTGTCTTGAGCGCTAAGGGTCAGATCAATTGTGGTCTAGCCCAAGTAACAACGTTGCGATGCAGGATAACAACCCTATGTATGTTTAGAAATCTGTCATTTTTTAAATTCTATAACGTGTTGAAATTACTGGAGTTAAAAAATAAAGAACCGGACTGAGATAACGTAAAATTACCCTATTGCATACACAAATAAATAATAGATATTCTGTTATAATAAAAAGAGCGATTTATTCAATCATTATTTGCTTATTTTTTAAAGTTAAATAATGTCGAGAGGAGTATATAGTAATGTCTAAGAGCCGATCTGATCTTTCCAAAATGACATACCTAGAGTTTGATCAATATATGCGGTCAGGAAAAGGTGGCAAAGGCGAGCAAGCAGCACTTATGCTAATTCATTATTTATCTGATGCAAAGAACCTAACTAACTCCGAAAAATGCTTATTACACTGGCATGCAGGTCAAGACTATGCAAAAGCCGGTAAAAATGATTTGGCAATACATCAATTTAATCTTGCCAGCGAAGAAAAAGAAATAATGAGCAAGACATTTGGCCCAACCGCAAATGCCTATTACAAAGCAACTATTGCTTTTCTTAAAAAGGATAAAGAAACTATTGGAAAACATTTACAAGAAATTTTAGCAATCCCAATGAAAGACTATCCTCCACTTTCAAATCTTGTGCTTCTAGCAGGCCGTGTTCATGATATGTATGAGCATCCTGAATATACTTACGACCAAATCTTCGCAATGAATGCCTCCATGCCTCCTACTTCAGACAAAAAAAATTGGCATCTAATTAAAGCATCTGGAAAGCCAGAGGAAGATCCCATTCAAACATATCGAGATATTTTAGAGAAAGATCAACTTGCTAATTTTAATACCTCAGCTGCCCCTAAAAGTAGCAGCACAGCTGACCAACCTAACACTACCACAGTAATAGCAAAAGACTTGAAGCTTGCTGGTACAGCATCATCCTCTCACTCACCACTCTCTCAAGAAACAAAAGATAGCGAGAAAAAAACAAAGGCAGAAATATCATATAAAAATAAAGACGTTGATGTGACCAACGATCAAATGGCTGATACAGCGAGAAAGTTTCGAAAATAGATAATTGACCAAAATTACAACCTCTGATTCTTGACCAGGTATCACTACTATGTAGGCTCGAAAACCATAAGTTACTCCTATTTTATCGATGAGCGTATATAGTTTCAACTATTTTATTTAGAATCTAATGCTGAACACTCGCCTAACTTTTATTAGCTAACCATTATTTGTTTTTTTCCATTGCCGAAATTGTTTCATTGGAAAATACTTTTAGATTTGCACCCTGAAAATTTTTGGTATCGGGCAATAATAAATGGAAATCTTTAATGATCTCTATGCTTACCTTAGCGTCTTTTATTCTTAAATCATACACATGCCCCACTTTTCTTTGATCATTGCTAAGAAAATGAAAGTGATATCCTGGTAAAGAAATATTAGAAGAAAAATCCGGTGATCTAAAGCCCACGATAGTCGCCAACATATTATTAACATAAAAAATATGTTCGTGTTTCTTAAGCCATTCAGGAAGTGGTTGATATGGCTTCTCTTCAGGATCAAATGAGCGCGCTTTAATTTCAGAAAATATACCTTCAATTTTAATAGCGTAAAAATAATTCATGCCTGGCAAGTGTTGATCAATTGCTTTCTCTAATTCATCTATATTTTTTATATCATGCAAAGTTAAAACAATCTCTGGTTGAAAATGAACAATCATAGCAAAAGGTGTTTTCTCATTAGCAGATATTTTCTTTGCATTTCCATTCTGATCAGAAAGATAAACATTTCCATCTACCAGTACCATTTCTCCTTTTGCACCATTTATCGTACCTAGGCCTAAATTTCCATACTTATTTGTTTCATACACTGTATCTGAACCATCAAGCACAGCGTTAGATAAACTGATTAATGTTCCTGATTGAAAGAGTGTGTTAGGTTGCTTAGAAAATATTAAAGAACTGTGGGCAACCAGTGATACTGTACAAAACAATAGTAAAATGTTTTTAATCATAATAAACTCACATATTTATACGCTGATAAAACCTTATTGAAAACTTACATGCTATTTAAGAGCAACAGAACTCACTTGTGCTACTGTTGATGTTGCTGGCTCAGATTTCTTTTTATTTATTGCACATAATTCCTCCGTAAATGATCCCATATAAACATGACCTGATGGTCGTTTTGTGCCGATGTCATCTCGCATTATTGTAGCTTCACCTACTTTTGGAGGTTGAATATCTTTCATTGTAATTGATATTGGACTCTCAACAGTTTTTTCTATCGCCTTATTATTAAGAGCAAGATTTTTCCATGTAAATCCTTCCAAAAGATTAAGATCTACAAAATTATCATTTCGTTGGTATTCAGGATTTGCAGCAAATCCAAGTTTTGAATAAAATACTCTACCTCCTTTATTTTTCTTTCGAAGAAGTAAATGAATTGCACTTAAAGCTGTAATCTCGCGCAGATTGAGTAATGATTTAACGAGCTCTCCACCAATTCCCATTTTTTGGAATTTTGGATGAACGACTAGCAAATTCATATACACCGCATTTTGATCCGATTTCTCACGCTGAAATGTCGCCCATCCAACTAATTTTCCTCCTATCGTGGCTTGAATCCAATAATCTAAATGCCCGTTAGTAAAATCTCCTAATTCAGTTCTAAAATAATCTTCATAGTATTTTTTAACAGATTTATCACCATCGCGCCATGAAACCAAGCCATCGCCAATTTCCTTAGGTAAAAGATATTTTTCATATTCACCAATAAAGCTTTCAACGAGAATGGTTCTTGCTTCCCCTTCGTCGATATGCTTCCGATCGTTGACCAACTCAATTAATCCAAGAGAACTCTGCCCTCTAATAGAAAAGTAATGCAATTTTTTTACTTTATCTAGAGTAGCAAAATTCGCGGATGAATTAGAAAACATTTTTATATATCCTCAAGTAGAATATCTATATATAACACTACCAATCGCAAGACTCAAGCCACAATCTTCGAAAATATTTTTTTAAATCAGATATGGTTTCAGAATGAATACGCTGTAATCGCGTATATAAACGTTGTAAGCTTGATGAAAAATCATCTGTTAGCTCATCAACTAAACCAATTTTTTGCGCTGTGTTTGCATCTATAGTTTGTGTGGTTAGACTCATATAATAGGCTTTTTGAAAGCCAATACGACGAATTAAAAATGGCATAACACTGGCGGGCAATAATCCCCACGGGGTCTCTGATATACTAAACTGTGTTTGTTCACTACTGAAAACTAAATCGCTTACCGCGGCAAAGCCCAACCCTCCTGCTAATACTTGCCCATCTAATAGAGTAATAATAATTTTATCTGTTGATGTAAAATATTTTAATAATGCCATATAGTTTTCGCAAAATTTTTTGTTTAATTCTTCTTGCAAATCGACGTTATCGTTAAAATCAGTATTAGTAAAAAACAAATCATTTTCGACTTTTAATACGATATATCTACAATCTGGATTGTTATTAGCGATCGCTAATGCAGCATAAAGCTCTTCAAATAAAAGCAAATTGATGCTGTCTCCATCAACGGATCTATGGAGAGTAATTGTGAATGAAGGCCAGCACTCTTGTGTGTAAATTGTTTCAAAATGCATACTTTACTCCGCGCATATTTTCGCATGTATTTAGGTTAGCTCTTGATTGAAGGCCTGCGTTGAAATATTAATTTTATTATTTTCACTACTATCAACTTTATCGGCTTCTTTCATAAGATCATATATACTTTGATCTTTGAGTTTACCTGCTAAAATTTTTCCAAGAGCAAACCATTCATTAATTTCTGATGTGCTCATCCAAAAATTTTTCATAACGGTATTACCTATTTTTTAGCAAAATTATTTGAGTGCATTGTATGAAGATGAGTATTTTTCTGATATATGGTAAGATCACCATATCTTTTGATTAAAGCCACATTAGTATCAATAAAATCAATACGTTATATGATATTGTCATCAATTTTTAGCATTGACACGACTGTGCATTTATAGTACACTAAAAGATCATTTTTCATTGCAAATGAGCAAAGCAAAAATATGTTATCCGTCAGAAATTTTTCTACGAGAGCAAGATATACTTTAATGTCTGTCGGCCAGAGTTTTTTTGCTGTTTTAGAGCCAAAGATTCCTGACATACACTTTCGGCAAAAAATAATTCAATCTCAAACAAAGCACATGTCAATAGTCCAAAGCCTCAGGAACGAATGGAGGGATAAAGAAAAACAACAAATTGCGTCTGATATGAAAAAATTGGCGCTAGAAGTTCAAAATATCAAGGGACAAGCATATAACCAATGGTGCAGAGAAGGTAACTTTTTTCAAAGATCTTTTAATCCTGAATATCCAAATTCTCGTCTTAAACATCTCATTACATTTTGGAATCTTTCTTCAGTTTTAACCATCCCAAAAATTACAATCACGTATGACATTGATGAAAATGTTGAAGTACGTCTTTGGTTCTCTATTTTTTATAAGGAAGAGCTAAAGAATTTGAGCAAAATATTTTTCATGAGAGAGTATGAAAATTGGCATGATATAAGAGTAATTACATTAAAAATTCAATCAGATGCTTCTTTAATAAAATTAATTAATTTTTTAAAGTCGTTAAATAAAAAATATGGGCGCAATGAATTTTCATCCAATATTTTAAATGAATTGGAGAAAATTTTTAATTTCATTTGGAATAAAAGTATTAATAATAAGCATCTCATCCCCGAGTACGTTCCAGATCATGTCAATCTTATTAATCCTTTGTTAACTACATCAGCTAGATTAGTAAATCATCTTCGAACCACAAGAGATGCTAAAAAAAATGTTAAAAGTGAAAAAGAATTACATTATTACCAACAAGGGGAAAATCCTAATCAACATGACGTTTACGGAATCACGGCATTCCACGAATCTGTTATTCGTGATCTACATAATTTCGAAATTTCAAAAAAAGATGATTGGAAAGCAACAAGGATAAACTTATATTATGGGGGAAATCTTGATTATAGGCCACCTGGACATTTTAACGATACAGGATTTGAAACAATCGCAGATTATGGATTAACTCAAATCCATGCGCTCGTTATGGCAGCTGCCAAAAAATCATTTAAAAAATTAATTCTACAAGACCTAATAGTTAGCTGTGAAAACAATGAAATCAATATCAAAATGATTTTTGCTGATAATAAAACTATAAAAACCCGCTGGATTACTGCTATTGATTTTCATAACAATCAAATGATAAGCATAAAAAATACTGTCCACAAACTCTTCATTTTGTCCTTTAAAAAAGAAAATCCTGACGACGTAGAAAAAAACTTCAAAAAAGAATTTTCTCCAGAACATAACAAATGGATTGAAATTATTATGGACGAAGGTGAAATTATTGGATTTAATTTGTTTAGGTTAGTAAAAGATAATGGCATGCTGACAGTTAAGAATGAATATACCGCAGTCCATCCAGATTCATTTTTTCGAGGCGCCGGCATAAATATATTAATGTTTGTCCCAGCACTTGCTTTTGCCGTCATGCTAAAAGCTTTTGTAAAAGCTTATTATATTGCGATAAGCGAAAACAGTGCTGACTTAATGAGAAATCACCGCAGTACATACAAATATATATCTCCATTTATGGGCCCAGGAAATCACAGACTGGCGAATGTAGAATTTCAACGAGAAGTAAAAGTCTATGATGGCAGACGCATCAAAGAACAAGACCTTCTACAACCAGTCAATCATTCTAAAAATAATTTACCTAAAAGTTTTGCTTTACAGTGCGCTCGTGATCTTGGAGTAAACCCAGATGAACATGAAGCCGTTTTAGCATCTGCAATAGCAGATGAAGAATTTTTTACTATTGAATCTAGAAAAATAGAAAATACTTTAAATTTTAGTCAAAAATTATATGCAACGTACATTGAACAACTTGCCACTCTACTCTTTTCATTTATTGACAAATATTTCCCTTTGCTCTCCGAAGAAAAATTAAAAATTAAAAGAAATTTACCATTTACCATACAACATTTACCCAATGGCAAATGGTTATTTTGGACAGGCGCACGCTCAGTCAATGATATGATTAAAATAGAAAACAGCTTAACTGAAATACATATGATAGCGAATCGATAGAGGTATTGCTAATGACAAAAATACTTGAAAAACATCCTATTTCCACATGCGCACGAGACCTCTCTGAAATTTGCAGCCCTCTCAATCGCTTGGATATTTCATACTTTAGTTGGGTACATACAGACAATAATGGGAAATTTTCAGTCTTAGCAAATAATGAAAATTTCGTAGAACATTATTTTCAAAAAAAATACTATAATGCTGATCTTCATACTGATACTGAAGATAAATTTGGCAATATAGTAATATGGGATGCTCTACCTAAAACTGGCCAGTCAGAAAAACTCGACCAAGAAGGGGTTGAATTTGGAGTAAGACATACTTTTACAATCATCGAAAGAAAAAAGAATGGCAATGACTTTTATCATTTTTCCACTCATATTGCTGACAATAGCTTCAATCAAGTTTATCTAACAAATTTAGATTTGTTAAAAATGTTTATTTTGCACTTTAAGGAAAATGTTAAAAAATCAAAAGAATTATCCAATCAATTAATGTTTAGCGTTGATAATAATGCATCAGGATTCACATTAAAGAATGATTTATTATCTAACTCGCTTAAATTTAAAGAAGAATTCATGAAAGACCTTTCTTTGAAAAAATCAAATAACAGTGAAATAATGCTAATACATAAAGATAACAACAAAGTGATATCACTCGCACCACATCAGAGCAAGTGTTTAATTTTACTGCTTGACGGCAATTCTTCGAAGAGTATTGCCAATAAATTAGGTTTATCTGCAAGAACTGTAGATCATTATTTAAATGCAATCAGAAAAATTCTAGGTTGTAAAAATAGCAAAGAACTCATCGCTCTCTATCTAGATCAAATAAAATAATATGGTAATTTTGCCATAAAGAAGGCACTTTTACAAATCATGACACTCCTTATATTATTAAACATCTAGATGAAGCATGTATATATAATCGTGGATCTATTTCCGCTGCACCCTATTCTTATATGCGTTCTTGTGAAATTCGAGAAGGAACCTATCGTCAAAGATGTACAGGTGACGGTTATCAATCTGCATCATGCACTAAACCTGAAATTATAAAAGGAAAAACACCTGAGGAATGTCAAAAACAATTTATTAAAGAGAGATTTTACAGCCAAGGTACAACTTCTACTTTATTTTCTAATTGTGCACATAAAAAGTATCCGCCAAAAAGACCCAGAGATTTTGAATGGCTACATAAACATATTGATTATGATGGCACTTCATATTCACATCCTAATGCAGATGGTTTTTCATTGACTAAATAGAAGAAATAAAGTCCATATGCAAGCATGAATTAAAATTGTATCCTAGAAAAAACTACTTAATTAAACCAAAGAAATGAATAATGACATAAGAAAAAGAGCCTGCGAGTACTAACCACGCAGCTCTAAAGAGATAATCCACAAAACGATTGCGAAATTCTCGCTGTGCATCTTTGATTGAGGCTAATTCTGATTCTACGTGGCGAATAGCAGAAAACTGTTTAGTCATCTGTTCACGTAATTCATACATTTGTTCATGAACTTCATGTTTTAAATTTCTAATCTGATCTACGACACGATCGATTGCTTTAGTGACTGCCATATCCACTTTCCCCTTAACCAATTCAGATTGTAATTGGAATAAGTCTTTTGCTTGATGCCTGTTCATAATATACCTCTATATTATCATAAATTAAAAAAACAATACGCGTTAACAAACACAAAGATGTTATAAGAGTTAAAACTGAGGAGATGGCTGTAACTATTTGATTTTTATTTAAAATTTGATGGGTCGTGTGCGATTCGAACGCACGACCAACAGGTTAAAAGCCTGCTGCTCTACCGACTGAGCTAACGACCCCGAGTGGCTTGTTTGAAAGGGGACATCATACAGAATTTAGAAAAAATATCAACGACCTGGGGTGTCGCCCCATAAATATTTATGGAGTTGGATTTGCATTCTGACAGGGAGCTTATCTTGGATAATCCAATCGGCTAAATCGGTGGCGGATAGTTCATTAGCGCTAGGGGAAAAAAGAATTTCACATTTTTCAGGGAGTTTATATTCGGCAAGAATATTTTTTGCCCATTCGTAATCTGCACGGTGGCAGAGTACGAATTTGATTTGATCATGGGGCAGGATGAATTGTAAATTTTCGAAGCGGTTTTTTTCTACCTCTTTGGAGCCTGGTGTTTTTATATCTACGACTTTATCCACACGAGCGTCTACTGCTGAGATATCGAGGGCTCCGCTGGTTTCTAGAGAGACTTTGTAGCCGGCGTCGCAGAGTTTTTTTAATAATGCTATGCAAGATTTTTGGGCGAGCGGTTCGCCGCCCGTGACGGTGACGTAGTGGGCTTGGTAGCTTGCGACTTGCTTTAGAATGTCATCGATTTCGTGCCATTGGCCGCCGTGGAATGCATAAGCAGTGTCACAATAACCGCAACGTAATGGGCAGCCGGTTAGGCGGATGAAAACGGTAGGTATGCCTACAGTGCGAGTCTCGCCTTGGAGGGAGAAAAAAATTTCAGTGAGGCGTAGGCGGGTCATGCGAGTGCCTGCCTACATTCGTCATCTCCACGTGCTTTTAGCAAGGATCTCCTGCTTATTGAGATTTTTGCTAAGCAGGGGATCCCCGCTAAAAACATGCGGGGATGACGAGAAAAACTGGATCCCGCGGACAAGCCGCGGGACGACGTGTTGTGGGAGCAAGGAAAAATACCCGCGTAATAACATGGTTGGTAATGAGTATATCTCTGGATCCCGCGATTAATCCGCGGGACGACATCCTGTTCGCAGACAAGCTGTGGGGCGACAAATAAAAAAGTACTATTCATCCTCTGAAGTTTTTTTCTTGAGTTGTTTTAGTTGTGCGGAGGCGAGTCTTGCGGATGCAGTGCCGGGGTAACTGTTAACGACTTTTTTGAAGGTGGATTTTGCTTCGGACCATTTTTGCATAGTCGCATAAGCCATGCCTAATTTTAATTGAGCATCTGGAAGACGTGGACTATCTGGAAATTCATTAATGACAATATTGAATTCTTGCGCTGACTCTTTAGTTTTACCTGTTAAACCATATAATTCACCTAACCAATAGTGTGCATTTGCTGCAAACTGGCCAGACGGATATTTGATTAACATTTTTTGCAACGCAGCAATAGCATCGTTAAATTTTTTGGCTTTAATTAATTTATACGCTGTTTGATAGATCTGTTGCTCTTCCGCGATATTAGGTTGTTTCGCAGCTGGAGGTGCTGGTGTTTCTTCTGCATTCGCTGTTGCATCGTTAGTAGCAGGCGCTTCTGTGCCCTGCTGTGCATCAGCTGCAGAAGAATTAGCAGGATTATCACCCTGCTCATCGGCATCGGTTTGTTTTTTAGCTTTCTCTGCTTTTTTGGGTTTTGTAGCAGCTTCTTCTTTCTTTGTATCTGTCTCTTCTTCTGTCGTAGAAGATTTCGCTGACTTGCCCGTGTTGTGCTGTTGGCTCTGCATTTTTTCTAAGTCGTGGGTCAATTGTTCTACTTGACCACGTAATGATTGCACTTCAGTTTGCAAAGAATCTACACGTTTGGTGGGTGTTGTTTCTGTTTGTTCTTCATTAGCTGTGGGCTTATCAGAAGCATCTGTTTCTTTTTCTTTGGCTACATCACTTTTTGGCTTTTCTGACTTATCAGGGGCTGCCAAGGGTTGTTGTTGATTTGCTGCAGGCGGTGGCGCTTCCTGTTGTTGCTGTTGGTCAGCTGATTGGGAGGGAAAATTATCGATGTCGTACACGGGCGCAGAATCTTCTGCAAAAACCGGTAAACTCATTAAAACTAATACCAGTGTTAACAGTATTTTTTTAAAATGAGAGATCGACATTATATTTCCCCACCCCATTTTTTAGCTTAACCTTGCACAGAAGCAATAACAGCACGACGATCCATTTGATAGTCTTGCTCTGTGTGTCCTGGCATAGCTAGACGTTGCGCACCGTAACTCACAACACGAATTTGCTCTGCATTCACGCCTTTGGATTTCAATACTTCAGCAATCGCATTAGCACGACGCTCACCTAAAGCAATATTGTATTCACGGCTACCGCGTGGATCGGTATGGCCATCCAAGGTAATGGTTGCATGAGGATGTGCTCTTAAATAATTGGCGTTAGCGTAAATCGCTGGCATATCGTCTTGGTGAATATCGCTTTTATCATAATCAAAGTAATACGTGTGTTTTCCAGCCAATTGCGCACCACTGCCATCACGACCGCCAAAGCTATCGCTGTCTTGACCTAACCCTGCAGTTTGTACACCACTCGCACCGGCTGCGCCACTTTTACCATCACTATTGTGACTACCCGTGGTAGAACACGCGCTAATTGTAAAAATACCACACACAACAATGAATGCTTGAACTAATTTTTTAAATGTCATGGTTTAAGTCCTCTTGATACTGTTTAACATCAAGCTCAAAAGTATATGACACATCTAGCAAAATATAAAGTAATTATGAAAGATAAGGAGACCAAGCAGGATCCTGGGCTTCACCATTGCGTGCCGGCAAGCGAATTTGCACGCTGCCATCGGTTGTAACCATGGCTAAAACACTTTGGCCGCCATAAATCATGTCATATAAAATCATACTGCCATTGGGTGCAAGACTTGGCGAACCATTATCGGAATCCGAATGGGTCAATACTCGAAAAGCACCTGTATCCAAGTCTAAAATGCCTATATTATAAGCACCACCATCACCGTGAATCATGGCAATATGTGCGCCATCTGCAGTAAAAGCAGCACGTGCATTATAGTTGCCATCAAAAGTAATACGGCTAGCTGCGCGACTTGCTAAATTCATTTGATAAATTTGCGGATTGCCGCCACGGTTGGAGGTGAAAACAATACTCTTCCCATCAGGCGCCCAAGAAGGTTCCGTATTGATATAAAAATCATGAGTCAATGCAGTCAATTGACGCGATCCAATATCTAAAATATAAACATTAGGAGAGCCACTTTTTGACAAAACCAAAGCAAGTTTATGGCCATCTGGCGACCACGAAGGTGCGCCATTAATACCCGGAAATTCACTGATTAAACGTCGTGATCCGGTGACCACTTCTTCTACATAAATCGAGGCATGGTGATTTTCAAATGACACATAAGCTATTTTACTACCGTTTGGCGACCATGAAGGTGACATAATAGGATCTAGCGAAGTCAGCAATGGTCGCGGATTGTAACCATCTTGATCAGACACTTCTAAGAGATAGCGAGTAGGCGCTGTTGGTGAGCGTTGCACAACAACATAGGCTAAACGTGTTGAAAAAATACCGCGGATGCCTGTTAACTGCTCATAGACTAAGTCACTGATATGGTGTGCTAGGGCACGGAGTTTTTGTTCGGGTACTGTGAAATCTTTTTTCAGCAGGATGGCGGCGGGCGCTGATTTTTTTTGGAAGGCTTCACGTAATTCAAAACTCACTTTATAGCGATTATTGCCTACGTTTTGGATCTTACCAACGACGACGTTGTCTATGCCTGAACTCTCTTGATCCGCCACTTTGAAACGACCACTGTTTTGTAAATCATTGCGAATGATTACAGAAGGATCCTGCGAAGAGGTGTTTCCACTGGCAGCAAAAGACAGAACAGCGATGGGGATAGCGCTAGCAATTCCGCGTGTGAGTTCCATGCTAAGCATGGCATTAGCGTTTATTGCGAATAGCAAAAAAGGGAATAATAAAAAAGCGACAATTTTGCGCATGCTGCAAAGATCTCCGGAAATGATAAATTGCTTGGGATTATATACTGGATCCTGTGCGCAAGTCACGAGACAACACCTGGATCCCGCGGACAAGCCGCGGGACGACGTATGCTAGAAAATTTTTGCGACCATAGTCTTTAAAAAAAGAAAGAGTTATCGATTTACTTTTTTTCTAGCGCTTTCTTGAGCTTGGCGTAATCCGTTGCAGGTTGAGGCGCGCCGAAGAGGTAGCCTTGCATAAGAGTACAACCTAAAGATAATAAATGTTCTTTTTGCTTTTCAGTTTCAACGCCTTCTGCAACGAGCGTCAAATCTAAGCTTTTTGCAAGCGCGACAACGGCTTTAACGATGGAATCTGTACTTGAATTTACCATCATTTCTTGAACAAGAGTTCTATCGATTTTAATTTGACTGACCAATAAACGACTTAGATAAAGTAACGACATATTACTAGTGCCGAAATCATCGATAGCAATCTGCACACCCGCATGTTTTAGCATATGCAGGTTTTTTTCAATGACATCAATTTGGCGCAATAATTCTGTTTCTGTGACTTCTAGCACCAAACACTCCGGCGACATTTTAACATCATGCAATAATTGTGAAACTTTGTAAGAAAAATGCGGGCTCTCTAACTGTCTAAACGAAATATTGACAGCGATATTTTTTAATTTAAATCCTTGTGATTGCCATGCTTTAAATTGTTTGCACGCTGTTTGCAAAACCCATTCACCGATATCCAAAATTTTACCGCTATTTTCAGCAAAACGTAAAAATTCTCCAGGCGCCACCAAACCAAAATCAGGATGCTGCCAACGCAGTAAAGCTTCCATACACACAATACTATTATCTGTCACATCCATTTGCGGCTGATAATGCAGGGAAAAATCTTGAAAAATAGAAGCACTACCCAAACTAGAGGTCAATACCAATTCACGCCGACTTAAATTATAAAGCTCACTGGAATAAAAATCGAAAATATTCGGCCCACGCGATTTGGCTTGTTGTAATGCAGTGTCTGCATTTTTCAATAATGTTTTCACCTCGATACCATCTTGTGGGAAAACAGCAATACCAATATTCGAAGTAATAAATAATTCATGATTCATAATGTGAAATGGTTTGGATAACTCATCTAAAATACGTTTAGCAATATAAGCAGCGGCTTCTGGTTTATTCAGTTGCGATACGACAAAAACAAATTCATTACCATAAAAACGGCTAACAATATCCACTTTACGAATACAGCGTTGTACTATATGACCAATTTCTTTCAGTAAAGTATCGCCCACTTCAAAACCTAATGCTGCATTAATCGCTTTGAAACGATTAATATTCAGGAAAAGCACAGCAAATTTTAAGTGATAACGTTCGCTTTCGTGTAATACTTGTTGCAGGTGGTTTTCAAAAATTTGTCTAGCAGGCAACTCCGTTACGGAGTCACGTAATAAATTCTTTTGCACATCATCGCGTAAGTCTGTTAATTGTGAGAGTAAATGCTGGTGCTCGGCTAGACTTTCACGATAGCTTTTCTCACTATCGTTGAATTGTTTTTTTAAGTGTTTTATTTTATATGCGCTTAACAAGTTTTGATATAACAAAAAGAGAGCGAGAACAGCGAGTAAGATGGTGACGAAGGCGTAGTCGTACATGTAGTAAAAGTCCTTTTCTCTTTTTGTTGAAAGTTTATTGAGTGTTCTACCCCTCATCCGCCCTGCGGGCACCCGCCGCCCCCGCGTGCTCCTAGCGGGGGTTCTCCCACAAGGGGAGAAGGGACTACTGAATAAAACGCATAGCGAATACTAAAAAATTAACACAGATGAAGAGCCGTGTCATCAATCATATTAAGCTTGTCGCCCTGAACCGCGTCATCCCGAGCGTAGCGAGGGATCTCCCTGTAAGCAGGAGATCCTTCGCCGCAAAAAGCGCGGCTCAGGATGACACGCGCCTATCTCATCACCCTTTTACAGATATATTATCCAGCAAATTTTCTGGTTTTAGCTTTAAAACAAACTGTTTGAAGGGGGCGAAGGCAGCGGTTTCTTTGGGCACAGGCAGTGGAGAGGCCTTAAAGACAGCGGCGCGAGCTGAGCGATCTAGAGTGGGGTCGCCACTACTTTTGATAAGTTGCACATCTAAAACTTGACCATCAGCAGCCACTCGAATCATTAATTGTGCGGAAAGTGTTTTATTGACAGATGCAGGCACTAACCAATGCTGGCTTATGCTTTGCAAAATCAATGCTTTGTATTTGTTGATCTCACCTTGCATTTGTTGGTTTTTTTCTCCGGCTAGACGTTTTTCCTCTTGTAACATTTGTTGTTGCAAGGATTTGGCTGTCAGGTTTTTCATTTCTTTTTCGAATTCACTGACTAATTCTTTATGCTGTATTTTTTTAGTTTTTTCAGTTTGCTTTTTGACATTAGTGAGTGGTTTTTCGACTGGTTTTTTTTCGGGTTTTATTTTTTGTTTTTTGTCAGGAATAATCACAGCGACTTTCTTAGGTAGCGTCGCGACAAGCGGTTTCATTAATGGTTTCACAGGAGGAACAGGTTTAACTGGCTCGGGTGATATGGGTTTCGGTGGCACAGGTATAGGGGTTGGCGTAATCACTTTTTCAGGTAACGTGGTCACAACCGCCGAAATCACGGGGTCATTGCGCTGCGTATTTTCCAACACAGGTGTTTTACTGGCCCATTCAAAACTAAAAATTAAAAAAGAGAGAAGCAATACATGCAACACACATGAAAATAATAAATGCTTCCCTACTCTGACATTCATTGCGGCGTAACTGTCTGCGGTTGCTGGGTAATAAGCCCTACGCTTTTAGCGCCTGCTTGTTGCAATATCACCATGGCTTCTACAATTTTTCCGTAATTGGTATTTTTATCACCGCGCACTAGAACAGGTCTTTGTTCGCTGCCATTTGACACCGGTGCGAGTTGTGTTGCTGCGAGATTACTTAAAACACGCGCAGTAACAGGCTGATTGGGTTTACTTGAAATATTTAAATAAAAATTACCGGTGGCATCGACTGTCACAATCAATGGTTCTTTTTGTTGTGGGGGCAGTGCCTTGGTTTGCGTTTCTGGCAAATCAATTTTGACACCTTGCGTCAGCAATGGTGTAGTAATCATAAAAATAACTAATAACACTAACATAACGTCAATGAATGGCACTAGATTCATATCGGCAATCGGTCTACGGGTACTGCGCTGACGAAGCATGATTGACATAGACTTAAGACTCCGCCATCAAAGAACGTTCTGATTTCGTTGTCTGTTGCGATTGTGCTTGGCGAAAAATAATATTCGCAAATTCATCTTGGAAAATATCAAATCGATTCAATAAACGATTCATTTCTGCAGAAAAACGGTTATATGCAATCACTGCTGGAATCGCCGCAAATAAACCCATCGCTGTTGCGATTAATGCTTCCGCAAGTCCAGGTGCCACCATGGCAATCGTTGCCTGCTGTACTTGCGCTAAAGATTTAAATGACAGCATGATGCCCCAGACGGTACCAAATAATCCTAGATACGGACTAGTGGAACCTACCGTTGCTAACAATGGCAATGTTGCTTCCATTTTTTCTTGTTCACGCATTTCAGCGCCACGCATAGCACGTTTAACGCTTTCTACGGTTGCTTCTGCACTCGATGCAGCGTGTTTACTTAATCGTAAATATTCTTTGAATCCTGCATAAAAAATTGCTTCGGCACCGACAAGATTTTCTTTGTTCGCCGTACTGTCTTGGTATAATTTAGTTAAATCACCACCTGCCCAAAACTTTTCTTCAAAATCGTGCGAAGCGTTTTTGATGTCTTTCAGATAAAATGAACGTTGAAAAATATACGTCCAAGAAAAAACAGAAGCCAGCGTCAAAATAAACATAACGCTTTTTACTACGATCCCTGCATTTTGGAAATAAGTTAAAAATGAAGTTTCTGCTATCACGCGGGTTCTCCTATCAGTGTTGCCAATAATGCTTGCGGCACAGCTTGCGGGCGCATAGCGGTATCCACGCAGGCTATCTTGATCTTGGCCGTTGTCAGTATAGTATCTTTTGTACCGGCCAAGCGCAATTGCTGATCGAAAATAATGCTGGCAGGGCGTGTGCTTTCTACACGGGTCAGGACTTCGAGTTTTTGGTTTAAGCGGGCGGGTTTTAGATACTCTATTTCGAGATGGCGCACGGGGAATATGAGTTGTTGTTCTTTTTGCCAATCTAAGCCGTAACCGAGTTGATCTATCCATTCGGAGCGGGCGCGTTCGAAATAATTTAAATAATTAGCATGATAGACTACGCCGGCGTAGTCGGTGTCTTCTATATATACGCGGATAGGAAAAATAAATTGCATATCCTCAATAACCTCAATTAAAACATTACATCGCTCCCTCTCCCGCCTATAGGTAGCAAAAAATAAAACGAACTCCACCGTGGGAGAAGGAGCACTACTGTATAACCTTTCTCATTTAAATTTTTTATTGTTCTTAGAATTCCTCAAGCAAGCTTAAATTTTTCGGCATGTGTTCCGGCGCTTTTAAACCAAAATGTAAATAAGCTTGCCGTGTCGCTACTCTGCCTCTTGGCGTACGCATGATGTAACCTTGTTGAATCAAATAAGGTTCTAGCACATCTTCAATCGTGCCGCGTTCTTCGCTAATGGCGGCTGCTAAATTATCAATGCCTACAGGACCGCCATTGAATCGATCAATTAATGCGAGTAATAATTTTCTATCCATCATATCAAAACCTTGCGCATCCACATCTAACATATCTAATGCGCGCTGCACAACTTCACAAGAAATATTGCCTGAATGTTTTACCTCTGCATAATCACGCACACGGCGTAATAAACGATTAGCAATACGTGGTGTACCGCGAGAGCGTTTTGCAATTTCCTCTGCTGCATCATTTTCCATAAAAATACCTAGAATACTTGCTGAACGCTGGATAATCGACGTCAATTCAATCGTATTATAAAATTCTAACCGTTGCACAATGCCGAAACGATCTCTGAGTGGCGATGTTAATAACCCAGCGCGTGTTGTTGCACCGACTAAGGTAAACGGCGGTAAATCTAATTTGATTGAACGCGCTGCAGGGCCTTCGCCTATCATAATATCTAATTGGTAATCTTCCATCGCAGGATATAATACTTCTTCTACCATAGGATTTAAGCGGTGAATTTCATCGATAAATAAAACATCGCGTTCTTGCAAATTTGTCAACAAGGCTGCGACATCTCCTGCTCTTTCTAACACAGGACCTGACGTTTGGCGTAAACCCACGCCTAATTCATTCGCAATAATATTGGCGAGCGTTGTTTTTCCTAATCCGGGGGGGCCAAAAATTAAAACATGATCCAGTGCATCACGACGATTTTTAGCTGCTTGAATGAAAATTTCCATTTGTTCGCGTACTGCTTGTTGGCCTATGTAATCTTTTAAAAATTTTGGGCGTATGGCACGATCAATGGTATCAATTTCTTGTTCGTGAGGAGTGATTATTTCATTCATACCACTTTTTCCTTGAGTGCTTTGCGAATAATTTCTTCGCTGCTGTATTGTCCATCATCCACTTTAGAAACCGCCCGGCTGGCTTCTTGTGGTTTATAACCCAATGCAATTAATGCAGAAATTGCATCTTGTAAAATTTGATTGCGGCCGCTGTTGTCTTTATTTTTTAATAAATTTAATTCGATAGGTGCAGTTTGCTGCCAATCGACTAATTTGTCACGCATTTCTATGATGAGGCGTTCTGCCATTTTTTTGCCGACACCGGGAATGCGTACTAAACTGGCGGAATCGTTTTGGGTGATGCAGCGTACGAATTCATTAGAATCTACACTGGATAAAATAGTCAGCGCTACACGCGGGCCTATGCCATTCACTTTTAATAATGTGCGGAATAAGTTTTTTTCTTCACGGCTGTAAAATCCATAGAGTAATTGCGCATCTTCGCGTACGACAAAATGGGTGTGCAAAATGATTTGTTGGTTGATTTCAGGTAAATGATAAAAAGTACTCATAGGCGCATCGATTTCGTAAACGATGCCGTTGACGTCGAGTAATAGTTGTGGCGGTTGTTTTTCTAGCAAGATGCCGCGGAGTTGTCCTATCATTTTTGGGGTTCCTTATGATTGGGGACATTCTCGGTGGTTTTGGGGGAGGATACAAGTGCCGCATTAGCAGGTCCCTTCTCTTCTTGTGGGTGCGTCAGCAGTGTCATCCCGAGCGTAGCGAGGGATCTCCCTATAAGCAGGAGATCCTTCACCGCAAAAAACGCGGTTCAGGATGACATCATCCAGCGCTACGCGCCACCTTCTCCCACAAGGGGAGAAGGGACTGCTAATATAGATCACCGAGTATTTAGTTAGAAGCACCGTTTGACTGAACAGGAAATCTACCTATCGCGGGTGTTGTAGGGGCGTCTATTATGTGTTGCTGCACAGAGGGTGGTTGAGGTTGCTTTTTGAAAAAATCACCGACATTACCCGTACCTTTTTTCACATAAAAATACTGGGCGATGCTATTGAGGAGTCCGCCATTTCCTTTGATAATCATTTTTTGGTACTCATTTCCATTATCCGATGGTGAAACAGAAGATTTAGTAAGCGGTAATGCTAACGATTCGCGATAATTAGGGGCTTTTAATCTCTCTTTGGGTTGCGTAGAAGTACTAGCAACAGCCATAACCACCTTATCTCCATTATTAACGGGTATAGAATTAAAAAAACCCTTAGATGTATTTACATTGCTTACAGACGCAATAGTGCCATTAGATGCTTTGCGATCGCCAGAATTGTCATCAGACATTAGAGTGTAAGGAGTTTGTGATTTTATCATAGTCCACCTCGTAGTTTGTTAATTTTTTTGTATTCTCTCTTAGTCCTGGTGAAAAAGCAAGCTGTTAAAACTTCAACACAGAAGAGCTAATACCCTCTACTTCAGACGGCGCAGAGGGTGCTGGCTGAGAGAGTTTAGCGGTAATTGCTGTGGTTAACGCTTCTGCTCTTACTCTCAACTGGGTTAAAAGTGTTTGATCACTTACTGTGCCTGAATGGATAGCATTTGTGAGAACATCTAACATAGTCACATAATCGGGTTGGACGCTTGCAGGTGGTGGTAATAGTCGATAGAAATTATTGGGTTCTGCTTTACTATCAATAAGCGCAGTGATGGCGGCACTGCCGGGTGGTACGGGTGCGGAGGCGCCTTCTGTTTCACCCTCTTCTATTCGGTGCACAACAACAATAGGAACATCTGTGGGTGTTGTTGCAACAACAGTTGCGATTGCGTTATTCACTATTGCAGTGCTGGATGGGGATGTTGAAGTTTTAACATCTGGGACACTGGATCCCGCCGACAAGCCGCGGGACGACGCCCCATTTGCGAACAAGCCACAGGAGGACATGTCGGCAATGGTTGGTAGTGCATGGATTGCAGCGATGCTAGGTGCAACAGCAGGTGGACTTATGGGTGCGACATAACAAGCTTGTCGAATGTCTACTGAGAACTGACTTGCAAAAAGCGGACAAGCTAATGCGTAATGTTTTTTTGCATCATCTATTTTATTAGCAGCAAAATATTTTTCGCAAAGATAATAGCTAGCACAAGGATTAAAACCGTCAGCTGCCGCTGCTTCCAATTGTGTTGCATTCCAAGTTGCATAATGCCTCACCGCAGCTATCCATTTTCTTGCAATCGCAGGAAATTGATCTGACAACTCTGAAGTATAATGCTCCACTAAACCACGCACAGTTTCGACCCAGTGATTAAACCATAGCTGATGTGTTGACGCGTCAACTTGTTTAGAATCTATGGCATTATAGCTATTGAACGCATGGATAGATTTAAATAATGCGACAGTGGCAGGTGGTATTGCGGAATGCTGTTGCATAGCACCCATAGATGTCCTATGTTCATATGCAGACTGATATTTTTTTTCATCCGCCATAATTTGGATAACTTCATTAGGAAATTGGTCAGAAACTTTATTGAGATAAGCAAATTTTTTATGTTTTAATAATACAGTTAAAGTAGCTTGCGTAGGTTGAAAAACATCATCCATCAATTCATCTCTGCCTGCATCTATCGCACCATCAAACAAACAATTCATATCCCAATCTTGTTTTTTGTAACAAGCAATAATACTTTTTGCAAAAGGAAGACGATCACGTCCCAATGCCAATGCATGTCCAAAAAGGCTTTGGGCTTTATGCAGAACATTGTTATAGCTAATATCCGCTTGAAGGTACCATATTTCATTTGGATTTTTTGCCAACATTCGATTAAAATGTTGTAGCTTATTGTGTGTAATCAATAAAAAAGCAATATTTGTATACTGTGGGCCATAACAACAATATCCCACAAAGTTACTCATATTCTTAATGAGATAATCAAAAAGATAATCAATCGCCTGCGCTTGATCAGAATAAGAAACAAGCGTGCGATGCAATATAAGCCATAGGTCTTTATTCACCACGTCTCTTACCATGACCCATTGCAACAACGCCATATTACCGCAATAAGCTGCGGCAAAACCGATATAAAAACGTACTCCAGAATAATTTTTTATTATCTTATCGCGATATTGCACTAAACAAATGTCTTCTATATCTTGCACTGTCGCTTTTGCATCTGTCGCGTATTTTTCTAACAGGGGAATTAAATGAAACCTTTGATTTGCTTCTGCTTTAGCATCTTTGCTATCAGTGACTTTTATACTGTTAACCGATATACTATCTTGTTTTGCTATGGTATTGATTTCATCTATATACTCTTGAGGAGCAGCGGATGAAACTGTCAATACTTGTGTAGCTGCTTGTTGCCATTGTTGTTGATAATGCGTGAAAAATTTCTTTTGGATGCTACCTCTATAGTATTTTGCGTTTTTATATTCTGATGCTGCCACAAAATATCTTAACAAATATTTCATTGCATCGGTTTTAGCTTCTTCTGCAATAACGCGTAAATCATCTAATGGGCACTGGTTGAGCTTAGAAAGCAAATAATCATCTAACTGATGATCTAGTAAAAGACGTAAATTTTCTAGGGTTGGCTTAAAGCTATTATTAAGGAAGGGGAAATCTTGATTGTATGTTTTGCAACTGACGACTTGGGCAAATGCATTTGCGCCCCCTAATGAGGTATTGATATTTAATCCCGCTCTTTGCAAACGTTTAATAATGCGATCGTTCTTCAATACATCATGCAGAGTATGATAATTAATCTCATATTGTTTAATGTCGGCGCCTGCTATTAACAAGCTATCTATAAAATGATAATGTTGTGTATACACAGCTGTATCAATTAGCCTCGGAAAAATATTAGGATATTTTTTAGAAAATTCCTCGCCCTCGAGATGGCGCATCAACTCATTTATTCTTTTTTTCACCAAGGGCAGTAAAAAATGAAAGGATTGTTCCCTATCATGCAAAATAGCTTTTGCTAATGCATCACAAAAAAAATGATATCTGCGGTCTACAACTTCAGCTGCAGAAGTGACCCAAGATGTTTCAGGATCTATTAATTGTTGTTTGACCCAAAGCAATATTTCCATGTGATCATAACGCGCAGCGGCTATGGTGATTGCTTTAAAAGCAGCGTAATTTTTAACGTCATGCGCATAGTAAGTACCTATTGCTGACTTTACTGAGTCGACTGTGGATGTTTCGCTACAAGCCATTTCTTCGAAAGTGGGAGGGCGTGAAACGACTGCGCTAGTCGTAGTCGTATTGGGGGATGATTTTGTGTCGTTTTTGGCATTGTTATGTGATGCTGTCATAGGGCCTCGTGTGTGGTATTTTTTGCGGTTATTGTACAGGGGTGGCAAAAAATAGTCAATTGCTGGTTGATATACTGGTTAATATATTTCCCTTTTTTAAAAAGCATTGTTTTGTTGCATAATTCGTTTGACTTCGTCGTCCCGCGGCTTGTCCGCGGGATCCAGTGTCATCCTGAGGTGTGTTTTTTACACCGAAGGATCTCCTGCTTAAGTAGGAGATCCCTCGCTACGCTCGGGATGACACGAGTACGCACTGGATCCCGCGGACAAGCCGCGGGACGACGTGGTCAAATAAATTATGCAACAACCTCTTTTCAAAGAGAGACTTTAAAATTCCGCCAACTGGTTTTGCGGCGGTTGTGTTTGCGAGCGAAACCTTGCGGACACAGGCGGGAATGAGCGTGGCAGAGAGCAATGGCGAGAGCGTCAGCTTCGTCGGCTTGGAGTTTAGTGGAGATATTAAGTAATCGTTGCACCATGTGTTGGACTTGGTCTTTTTTAGCAGCACCATAGCCTACGACGGATTGTTTGACTTGGCGGGCGGAGTATTCGGCAACCGGCAGTCCTAAGGCAACGATAGCAGCGCCACGGGCTTGACCTAGTTTTAAAGCAGAACCTGGATTTTGGTGCATGAAAATTTGTTCTATAGCGGCTTCGTGGGGTTGGTATTCGGTAATGATTTTTTGGATATCGGTGAAGATTTTTTGTAAGCGGTCACCTGGGTTTTTGGCATTGCCGGCGAAATGGCCGCTGGTGAGGTAAATGTTTTTGTTACCTATGCAGCGTATGATGCCGTAACCGGTTTTGCGGGAGCCGGGGTCTATGCCTATGATGGTGACTTCCATTTATACCTACCTATATCAATTCGTGCCCGCGCCCGCGTGCGTGCCCGTCTTTTCTATCTAAGAGGGTAATCAAGGGAAAAAACGGGCGCGGGCTCGCACGCGTAAAAAAACCTATTTATTCAAGATCATCTAAACTATCATCAATCTGCGCATTGGAATAGACTTCTTGAACGTCATCGAGTTCTTCTAACATATCTATCATCTTCAAAAATTTCTCGGCGGTTTCTTTGTCAGCAATATCCGCTTTGGTTTTTGCAATCATCGCAATATCTGATTGTGCGGGTTCTAAACCTGCGGTGGTTAACGTATTTTTTACTGACAGAAAAGTTTCTGGCGTGGTGATGACATCAATACTTTTATCATCATTCACTATCACATCATCCACACCAATTTCTAATGCTAATTCCATAATGCGTTCTTCATCACTGCCGGGTGCAAATGTTAATTGACCTAGTTTTTGAAAAAGATAAGCGACTGAACCATCCGTTCCTAAATTTCCGCCGCATTTGGTAAACACATGACGCACATCGCCTACAGTACGATTGCGATTATTCGTCATGCAATCCACGATAATGGCAACACCGCCTGGACCATAACCTTCGTAGCGAATTTCTTCTACGTCTTGACCTTCTAAACCACCTACGCCGCGCTTAATAGCGCGATCGATAACATCACGTGTCATGTTTGCTGATAATGCTTTATCTAATGCTGCACGTAAGCGGGGATTAGAGTTGGCATCGCCGCCACCTAATTTTGCGGAGACCGTAATTTCGCGAATTAATTTTGTGTAGAGTTTTCCTTTGGCTGCATCTTGTTTGGCTTTGTGGTGTTTGATGTTAGCCCATTTACTATGCCCTGCCATGCGTTGTGCTCTCCTCTGCTTTTTTTTCTTCGGTTAAATCTTTACGAATACGTATACCTAATTCTAACAATTGCGCGGGATCTACAGGCGCGGGTGCTTCTGTGAGCGGGCAGCTTGCAGTTTGTGTTTTTGGAAAAGCAATCACATCACGAATAGAGGCAGAACCTGTCATCAACATCGCTAATCGATCTAAACCAAATGCAATGCCTCCATGCGGTGGACAACCGAATGTGAGCGCATCCAATAAATGTCCGAATTTCGCTTTTGCATCTTCTTTAGAAATATTTAAGGTATTAAACACTGCCATTTGTAATTCAGTGTTATTAATACGAATTGATCCACCGCCAATTTCACTACCGTTTAACACCATATCATAAGCACGCGCTAAAATATCTGCCGGATTATGCGTTAATTCGCTGATATCTTTAATCTGTGGCGCAGTGAATGGATGATGACATGCAGACAATCGTCCTTCACCTTTTTCAAACATAGGAAAATCAATCACCCATAATACACGCCAGTTTTTTTCAATTAAATTTCTGTCTTGACCTACTTTCAAACGTAATGCACCTAGTGATTCATTCACTACGCTTGCTTTATCTGCACCGAAGAAAATAATATCGCCGGTTTTTGCTTTGGTGCGTTCTAAAATAGTTTTTGTCACTTCTTCTGGAATAAATTTTAAAATTGGCGATTGCAAACCATCCGCATTGATTTTGATATAAGCTAAACCTTTGGCGCCAAACACGCTAACATATTTTGTATAATCATCAATGTCTTTACGACTGATATCTGCACCACCTGGCACATGTAATGCAGCAACTCGACCATGTACATCATTCGCAGGGCCTGAAAATACTTTGAATTCTACGTTTTTTAATAAATCGCCGATATCGACTAATTCTAATGGAATACGTAAATCAGGTTTATCTGAACCGTAACGCGACATCGCTTCTTGGTATGTCATGCGTTGAAATGGTGTTGGTAAATCTACATCTAATAATTCTTTGAACATGCCGCTGATCATGGTTTCCATAATAGTTTGAATTTCTTTTTCTTCTAAAAATGAAGTTTCAATATCTAATTGCGTGAATTCTGGTTGACGATCAGCGCGTAAATCTTCATCACGAAAACAGCGGACAATTTGATAATAGCGGTCGAAACCTGCCATCATTAATAATTGTTTAAATTGTTGTGGTGATTGCGGCAGCGCGAAAAAACTACCTGGATGCGTGCGACTAGGCACTAAATAATCACGTGCACCTTCGGGTGTGGCTTTGGTTAAAAACGGTGTTTCAATATCGAGAAACCCTTTTTCATCTAAATAACGACGTAAATAGCGAGCGATACGTGATCTTAGCACCATGCGTTGTTGCATTTCAGGACGGCGTAAATCTAAATAACGGTAATGCAAGCGAGTTTCTTCGCCGACTTCGTGGTATTCATCAATTGGGAAAGGCAATGTTTCAGAACGATTGAGTATTGTCATTTCTGTGGCATCGATTTCGATTTCGCCGGTGCGTAATTCTTTGTTCACCGTTCCTTCTGGACGGCGGCGGACTTTGCCTTTCACTTGTATGACATATTCGTTACGCAGTGTTTCTGCTTGTTTGAAAAGATTGGCATTCGTAGGCGCAAAAACGACTTGCACCAAACCTTCACGATCACGTAAATCTACGAAAATAACGCCGCCATGATCGCGACGTCTGTGTACCCAGCCAGCGAGTGTCACGGTTTCATTTAATAATTTTGTTGTAACTTCTCCGCAATAATGACTACGCATTTTTATTTACCTTTTATCTGTTCGGGTTGGACCACACCTAATGAAATAACAAATTTTAATGCCTGATCTACTGGCATATTTAATTCAATTACATTTTTCCTTGAAACCATTAGCAAAAATCCTGACGTAGGATTTGGCGTTGTTGGAACATAGATAGCAAGCATATCTTCACCCGATGAAGCTGTTTTCGCTTCGGGTAATGCTTCACCTGTTTGAAATGCGATGGTCCATACGCCAACACGTGGATATTCTACTAACACTACTTTACGAAATGACTGTCCCGTGGGAGAAAACACTGTCTGTACAACTTGTTTCACGCTCGCATAGACTGTTCGCACTAATGGAATACGATCTATGATGCTGTCCCACAATGCAATTAAACGTTTCCCTAAAAAATTCGCAACAATCACGCCAGTAAAAAATATAACAAGCAAAGTGATGATGATACCAATACCTGGAATATGCACGCCAAACAAGGTATCAGGATGGTATTGCTCTGGCAATAAAGACACGACGCTGTCTAATATTTCCAACAAAAATTTTATCACCAATATGGTTATCCAAATAGGCAACCAGACTAATAATCCGGAAATAAAATAGCGGCGTAGGAGTGACATCATTCGGATTTTTTCCCTGTGTCTGTCGTAGTTGGTTTGGTTTCAGTTGTTGTCGTGCTTGCGGGTTTGTCTTTTTTATCTTTATTTTTAAAATCGGTTGCATACCAGCCGCTGCCTTTTAATTGAAAACCGGCTGCGGAAATTAGTTTTTGCAATGTAGGCTTGTGACAGTTTGGGCAATCGGTAAGAGGCGCCTCTGAAATTTTCTGAAACGCTTCTAGCGGGTGACCACAGGCGCTGCATTGGTATTCATAGATTGGCATCATTTTCCCCTTTCTTTAGCTCGGGTATTCTAGCAAGCTTAGACAAGAGGTGTCATATTTTTTTAAAAGGGAGATTTTTTAATTTCCTCATAAAAAAAACCCCGAGAGATTTTATCTCACGGGGCTTGGAATAAAGAGCCTGGCAATGACCTACTTTCACATGAGGAAACCTCACACTAGCATCGGCGCGGAGCAGTTTCACTTCTGAGTTCGGGATGGGATCAGGTGGTTCCTACTCGCTATGGTCACCAGGCATTGATCGGTGACGCTTTGTTCAGTAATAAAAGCATTTTCTTAAGCAGGAGATCCCCGCTTAAAACATGCGGGGATGACGTGTCTTGAACGTGTATAGAAAGTTTCTTTCTCTGCATTACTTTTGTCATTAAAACAACTTGGGTGTTATATGATCAAGCCTCACGGTCAATTAGTACGGGTAAGCTACATGCATTACTGCACTTCCACTCCCCGCCTATCAACGTTGTAGTCTTCAACAAACCTTTAGGAGCCTTGCGGCTCGAGAGATCTCATCTCGGGGCTGGCTTCCCGCTTAGATGCTTTCAGCGGTTATCCTTTCCGTACTTAGCTACTCGGCCGTGCCATTGGCATGACAACCGATTCACCAGCGGTACGTCCACTCCGGTCCTCTCGTACTAGGAGCAGCTCCCCTCAAATCTCTAACGCCCACGGCAGATAGGGACCGAACTGTCTCACGACGTTCTAAACCCAGCTCGCGTACCACTTTAAATGGCGAACAGCCATACCCTTGGGACCTGCTTCAGCCCCAGGATGTGATGAGCCGACATCGAGGTGCCAAACACCGCCGTCGATATGAACTCTTGGGCGGTATCAGCCTGTTATCCCCGGCGTACCTTTTATCCGTTGAGCGATGGCCCTTCCATTCAGAACCACCGGATCACTAGAACCTGCTTTCGCACCTGATCGACATGTCTGTCTCTCAGTCAAGCACCCTTTCGCTCTTACACGCTACGCGCGATTTCCGACCGCGCTGAGGGTACCTTCGTGCTCCTCCGTTACTCTTTAGGAGGAGACCGCCCCAGTCAAACTACCCACCATGCACTGTTCCCATCCCCGTTCAGGGGACCAGGTTAGAACTCCGAGTATGCCAGGGTGGTATTTCAACGTCGGCTCCACACATGCTAGCGCATGCGCTTCTTCGCCTCCCACCTATCCTACACAGGCAATCTCAAAGTTCAGTGCAAAGCTATAGTAAAGGTGCACGGGGTCTTTCCGTCTTGCCGCGGGTACACTGCATCTTCACAGCAATTTCAACTTCACTGAGCCTAGGATGGAGACAGCGTGGCTGTCGTTACGCCATTCGTGCAGGTCGGAACTTACCCGACAAGGAATTTCGCTACCTTAGGACCGTTATAGTTACGGCCGCCGTTTACCGGGGCTTCGATCAAGAGCTTCGCATTGCTGCTTACCCCATCAATTAACCTTCCGGCACCGGGCAGGCGTCACACCCTATACTTCCTCTTCCGAGTTCGCAGAGTGCTGTGTTTTTATTAAACAGTCGCAACCACCTGACTATTGCAACCTCTCTCAGCTTCATCCGTATGGACTTCACCTAACAGAGGCACACCTTCTCCCGAAGTTACGGTGCTATTTTGCCTAGTTCCTTCACCCTAGTTCTCTCAAACGCCTTAGTATTCTCTACTTGTCCACCTGTGTCGGTTTCCGGTACGGTTCAATCGTGTTTATGCTTAGCAACTTTTCCTGGAAGCTTAGCATCGGCGTCTTCTCGACCTTTACGGTCAATCGTTTTCATGTCTCAGAATTAATAGAACTCCGGATTTCCCTAGAATTCCTTCCTACTCACTTTAACCGGGACTTCCAACACCCGGCACGACCTAGCTTTCTCCGTCATCACTTCGCAACACAATCAAGTACGGGAATATTAACCCGTTTCCCATCGACTACGCGTTTCCGCCTCGCCTTAGGGGCCGACTCACCCTGCGCCGATTAACGTGGCGCAGGAATCCTGGGACTTTCGGCGTGCGGGTTTTTCACCCGCATTATCGTTACTCATGTCAGCATTCGCGCTTCTGATACCTCCAGCACACTTCTCAATGCACCTTCATCGGCCTACAGAACGCTCCTCTACCGCTCATATTTTTACATATGAACCCGTAGCTTCGGTGGATGGTTTTAGCCCCGTTACATCTTCCGCGCAAGCCGACTCGACCAGTGAGCTATTACGCTTTCTTTAAAGGATGGCTGCTTCTAAGCCAACCTCCTGGCTGTCTCGGACTTCTCACATCGTTTCCCACTTAACCATCTCTTCGGGACCTTAGCTGTCGGTCTGGGCTGTATCCCTCTTCACGACGGACCTTATCACCCGCCGTGTGTCTCCTGTGCTGCATTTCTCGGTATTCGTAGTTTGCATCGGGTTGGTAAGCCTATCAAGACCCCCTAGCCGGCACAGTGCTCTACCCCCAAGAATGACCACACAAGGCACTACCTCAATAGCTTTCGAGGAGAACCAGCTATCTCCGAGCTTGATTAGCCTTTCACTCCTATCCACAACTCATCCCCTACTTTTTCAACAGGAGTGGGTTCGGACCTCCAGTCAGTGTTACCTAACCTTCATCCTGGTCATGGATAGATCGCCCGGTTTCGGGTCTACTCACGCCGACTTAACGCCCTTTTCAGACTCGGTTTCCCTTCGCCTTCCTTATTCAGTTAAGCTCGCCAACGCAAGTAACTCGCTGACCCATTATACAAAAGGTACGCCGTCACAGAGTTGCCTCCGCTCCGACTGCTTGTACGCACACGGTTTCAGGATCTCTTTCACTCCCCTCTCCGGGGTTCTTTTCGCCTTTCCCTCACGGTACTTGTTCACTATCGGTCAGTAGAGAGTATTTAGCCTTGGAGGATGGTCCCCCCATCTTCAATCAGGATTTCACGTGTCCCGACCTACTCGTCGTCATCTCCTCAAACAGGTTTTTTAAATACGGGGCTATCACCCTCTACGGCCGGCGTTTCCACACCGTTCTCTTAAACCTATTCGTCTCTGATAACTGGGCTCTTTCCCTTTCGCTCGCCACTACTCAGGAAATCTCGGTTGATTTCTTTTCCTCTGGGTACTGAGATGTTTCAGTTCTCCAGGTTCGCTTAACAACTCTATGTATTCAAGTTGCCATGCCGTACCTTCGTACGGCGGGTTGCCCCATTCAGATATCTCCGGATCAATGCTCATTGCCAGCTCCCCGAAGCTTTTCGCAGGCTATCACGTCTTTCATCGCCTTCTACTGCCAAGGCATCCACCTTGTGCGCTTAATTACTTGATCATATAACCCCAAGTTGTCTTGCTTACATCAGCATTGCTTAAAATAACTAGATCTAGTCTGGATCCCGCGGACTAGCCGCGGGACGACAAGCTAAAAACTATCTATTCAACAATACCTCTACAACTTTAGCGTTACATGTCTTCTTACTGCTATCGTCTTTCAACTTCACAGCTAACATAAGTAACACCCATTTTTCAGTTTCAATCACTTGTGTAATACAGTTAGTACGTGCGCTTCAATCTCCACTTATATTTTTAATAAATAATTAAATTAAAAATCAAGCTTCCTTCTCGCGCTCCGCATCTTTCTATACTTTGCTTTTACTACCGCTTTTTTAAAGAGCTTTCATTGTGTCTCTTTCAACACAATCCTTATTTCTCTTAACAACAAAATAAGCTGAATGTTCTCTATGCCTTACCAAAAAACATTCAGCTTGTTTCGTTTTTCCTGGAGCCAGTCGGGATCGAACCGACGACCCCCTGCTTGCAAAGCAGATGCTCTCCCAGCTGAGCTATGGCCCCGTCCTTCTTTCATCCTCTTTTCTTTCTTTATTACTTTTACTTCGCCCTGCTTCCTTCTTCTTGGTGGGCCTGGATAGACTTGAACTATCGACCCCACGCTTATCAAGCGTGTGCTCTAACCAACTGAGCTACAGGCCCTCTCAGCCCTTCTTCCTTCTTCCTCTTTTCAACCAAACAATGAGTGTGAACACTTGACTTCACTTCCAGCTCTCTTTCTTTCCGTCTTTGCTTTGTTACTTCGTAAGGAGGTGATCCAGCCACAGGTTCCCCTACGGCTACCTTGTTACGACTTCACCCCAGTCATGAACCATACCGTGGTAAGCGTTCCCCTTGCGGTTAAACTACCTACTTCTGGTACAACCCACTCCCATGGTGTGACGGGCGGTGTGTACAAGGCCCGGGAACGTATTCACCGCGACATTCTGATTCGCGATTACTAGCGATTCCGACTTCATGAAGTCGAGTTGCAGACTTCAATCCGGACTACGATCGGCTTTTCCGGATCCGCTCACCTTCGCAGGCTCGCTTCCCTCTGTACCGACCATTGTAGCACGTGTGTAGCCCTACTCATAAAGGCCATGATGACTTGACGTCGTCCCCGCCTTCCTCCGGTTCTTCACCAGCAGTCTCCTTAGAGTCCCCGACTTGACTCGATGGTAACTAAGGATAAGGGTTGCGCTCGTTACGGGACTTAACCCAACATCTCACAACACGAGCTGACGACAGCCATGCAGCACCTGTCTCATAATTCCTTTCGGCACTCCCGCATCTCTGCAGGATTCTATGGATGTCAAGAGTAGGTAAGGTTCTTCGCGTTGCGTCGAATTAAACCACATGCTCCACCGCTTGTGCGGGCCCCCGTCAATTCCTTTGAGTTTTAACCTTGCGGCCGTACTCCCCAGGCGGAGAACTTATCGCGTTAGCTGCGATACTAACTAGCTACGCCAGATAACATCTAGTTCTCATCGTTTACAGCGTGGACTACCAGGGTATCTAATCCTGTTTGCTACCCACGCTCTCGCGCCTCAGCGTCAGTATTGGTCCAGGTAGCCGCCTTCGCCACTGGTGTTCCTTCCGATATCTACGCATTTCACCGCTACACCGGAAATTCCACTACCCTCTACCATACTCCAGATCATCAGTATAAGTCGCCATGCCCAGGTTAAGCCCGGGGATTTCACTACTCACTTAATAACCCGCCTACGCGCCCTTTACGCCCAGTAATTCCGATTAACGCTTGCACCCTCTGTATTACCGCGGCTGCTGGCACAGAGTTAGCCGGTGCTTATTCTTTGGGTACCGTCAATGATGGTATCTCTTAAACTCCATCACTTCTTCCCCAACTAAAGTGCTTTACAACCCGAAGGCCTTCTTCACACACGCGGCATTGCTGGATCAGGGTTGCCCCCATTGTCCAATATTCCCCACTGCTGCCTCCCGTAGGAGTCTGGGCCGTGTCTCAGTCCCAGTGTGGCTGATCATCCTCTCAGACCAGCTACCGATCCTAGCCTTGGTCAGCTTTTACCTAACCAACTAGCTAATCGGACGCAGGTTCCTCCTAAAGCGCCAGATATCTCTACCTAGCCTTTCCTCCTCAGAGTATCATACGGTATTAGCCCGAGTTTCCTCGGGTTGTCCCGTTCTTCAGGGCAGATCCCTACGTGTTACTCACCCGTCCGCCACTCGCCATCAGTCTGTATTGCTACAGACCATGCTGCCGTTCGACTTGCATGTGTTAGGCATGCCGCCAGCGTTCAATCTGAGCCAGGATCAAACTCTCCAATTTTATTCGTTTGAAAAACTTAACCCTTACTCAATGCAAAATTACTCAAAGTCATTTTACATTGCTTTCTTTCTTCTAAATTCGAAAATCCAGATTCCCAAAAACAAAGCCAAATGCCCACACTCATTGCTTGGTCTACTTGTTAAAGAACTCAATCCCCACAATCTCTTTCAATTCGGGGAATCGGAATTCTACCGGCTTATCAAACAGTGTCAATCATTTTTATTAAGACTTTTTAAGATTTTTTGTTAAGCTTGGTCCATCCGAATAAGGAGTAACATTCTGTGTCTAAAAAAACCAAACTTCCCTCTCTTGAGGTCTCCCTCACTGAAATTAGCCAATTGATTGACCAGATGGAAAAAGGCAATCTAACGCTTGAACAATCCTTAGAGCATTTTGAACGTGGCGTGCACTTGATCAAACATTGTCAGGGGATTTTGCAAGAAGCTGATCAAAAAATCCGTATCTTGATGGAAAAAAATGGCTCGGAACAATTAGGCGCCTATGAGGAACCTGAGGAATGAGTTTATCGTTGCAAGCGGTGATGGAAACTTGTCAATCGCGGTTAGAGAAAATGTTTCACCTATATTTGCGAAAAACACCAACGGCGTCTGCTGAACTACAAAAAGCCATAGAGTATGGCGTTATGAATGGAGGAAAACGATTACGTCCTTTGTTAGTATATCTGGTAGGTCATACGTTTGCAGCTTCCTTTGAAAATATGGATGCAGCAGCAACAACAATCGAAATGATTCACAGTTATTCTTTAATTCATGATGATTTACCGGCGATGGATAATGCGGATTTACGACGAGGGAAAGCATCTTGTCACAAAGCATTTAATGAAGCGCTCGCTATTTTAGCAGGAGATAGTTTGCAACCTTTGGCATTCGAAATTTTAGCGGTGCATCCTTCTACACTTTCTGCTGAGCAGCGTCTGGCAATGATTCAGGTATTAGCGAATGCCTCTGGCATGGAAGGCATGGCAGCAGGACAGGCTTTAGATATGGGAACAGCGAAAACATTAGATGATTTAATAAAAATGTATCGCTTGAAAACCGGTGCTTTATTAATTGCAGCGGTACAATTAGGTATGTTAGCTGCAAATCAAATTGAACATTTAGCTTCGTTAGAAAAATTTGCGGCTGCAGTAGGATTGGCATTTCAATTGCAAGATGATTTATTAGATATTGAAAAAACAGCGCAGCAGATTGGAAAAACCGTAGGAGTTGATGCGGCTAATTGTAAAAAAACATATGTTAGTTTTGTCGGTGTGGAAAAAACGCGGGAGAAGATTTCATTGTTATTTGCGGAAGCAAGACAGGCATTGGAATGTTTGGGGGAGAAAAAGAAATTATTAGATGAATTTTTAGAGATGGTGTTTCAAAGGGATAGTTAAAATAATTATAAAGCGTGTATCAGATGGGAATATTATTTTTTGAATTCACGATGTTGGGTTATATTTTGATTTTGTGAAAGAGAAGGTTCTTCTGGTTTTGCATCCGGCGCTTTATGAAAAAAGTGAAGATTAGGTTTATGGTGTTCCACATAATCAACCGTTTTTCGTGCGGCTTCTTCGGCAACAGCAGCACCTCCCGCAGCACCTAGCGCTTTTGCAGCGAGGAATGTACTACCGCTCACTACAGCCGCTTTCACACCTGCAAGCACTGCACACGCCACTACCACTTTCCAACCAAAAAATGCGCCTATACCCGCTACAACACTAATGACAGGGGTAGCCCAGGGATGATCGTGCGTGAATTTTTTCACTCTTGATAGAAAACGTCCGAAACGTGTTGGCCGTTCCTTTATTTGCACTTCGGTATTCTCAAGATTTTGTAAATTGCTTTGCATAAGATTTAATTGCATTGTAGCGGTATTTTCTTTTACTGATGAAACCACTGGTTTTTCAGCAGGAATTTCCGCAGAAAGTTTGGCCCGCATTTCTTGAAAATCCTTGGGCAATTGTTGCAATGCGATTGCAGCGGCAGCAGATTTTGCTTGATATTGCTCGCCAAAAGATGAAACCACAGTAACAGCTGCAGATGTTTCATTCAGCGAAGAAATAGCGTTGGCAAATAATTTTTGTTTTACGTCACGATTCAATGCCAAAGAAGAATCAACCACTTCACCCATATTTCTTTGCAAATAAAGTTGCTCTTCTGCACTTGCGATAGCAAGCGATTTACTTCTCGCTTTGTCACGCAATGTTTTTGGCAAAAAAACCATATCATTTTTACCTAACTCCAACCAAATATCTTCCGTATAAGTAATACGACGCGCATTAGACATTGGATTTGCTAACCATTGGTTCCACACTTGCTGGCCTATGGATTTTTCGAGTGCTAATTGTTCTTTACTACGTTGATTCTCACTGGTAATAACATCACCAGCTGCATTATGGGGAAAATAACGCGCGTAATCTTCACTGGATTCATAGTGAGCCAATTTAAACTGACAAAAATGGTTAATGGGTTTTGCAATTTTTTCCGCAAAAAAATCTTGTACCTGCGCGGTTAGTTTATTTTTATCGAAAAAATGACTTTGCCCCGAAGAGACATACAGTTCATTTAATGCAGACGACAGGGAAAGATCCACTGTGTCATTCATCAGTGATTTTATTTTAAAAACATCGCGATTGGTTGATTGACTAATTTCCGCTTCGAACTGAATCAGAATTTCTTTTTGGAAAAACTTTAGCACATCGCCCTGAAAGCCTTTGACATTTTCTTTGATTTGAAGAGCAACGGTATCACAGGTTTTTTCTAAAATAGCTCCTACGGAAGGCACAGGAACCCTGGCAAAAATCGCTTTTAAAGAACCTGAAATGAAATCGATATGGTCCCGAAAAGCTTCTGCATTTTTAGCCGTTAACTCTTCTACTCTCTTTAATGTTTTTTCCCAAACATGTAACACGGTGCGCATCATGTAGAGCAAATTAGTTTTTCTTTGCTTCAAATCTCTCTCAAATTGATTCACAAAATCATTGAGATTGATTTTATCAGCTAACTCTACTTTTAAATGTGCCCATTGCAATTTAACGATATCATTTTTTTCCGCTAATCTTTTGACAACAGCCGCAAGAGAGATCTGGTGAACTGCAACTGCTTTTTTCAAGGTGGGATGTTGTAACATTTTCTGAAATAATTCTTTTGTAGCTTTTTCATCAAGACCTTCAAAACAAGAACCCAGACCAGCATAGAAAGCTTCGATTTCACCTGTTGTTAAATATTTTAATGCTCGTAAAAAATGCATTTCATGTGTTGCAGATGAAGCAGGAGAATTGCGCGGCTCTCGCAAAAACATAGGATCTATATTCTCAACCGCATTAGATTGCGCTTCGGCAATCGCATTCATTAAAAATGCAGAATCTGTTTCAACACCAAAAACATCCCGCAATGGCTGCAATGATTGCCCTTGATGATAATTTAATAATAATGCCCGCACAGCAGCGACAACACCTAAACGTAACCATTGTTTACGCACATTCGGTTGCGTGAGCAACGCATAAAGACATGGATACTCTTGCTGCAATTTTTGCACTTCATTATTGAAATGAATATAAGCATCCAGATTAGCTTTGTCTGCTAGAGAAAATATTAATTTTTCAGGTTTAATATGTAGCCTTACTGTACGAATGGATGAACGACCTAAACCTGCTTTGATTTTTTCTGGTAGAGGTATGGCAAGATGGTTAATTTCTTGTATGAGTGTTATATACGCTTCGATAAATGTAGCGGATTTATTCAAAAAATTTCGTCTAAAGAGTTGGACTTTTTCTTGGAGCTGGCGATAAGCAGTATTTGATAATTGTGCATCTAAGACTTTACCAAAATAATCGGTAATATCTCGGTTATTTTCACCTATGCCATGCAACACGTCTTTTTTGACAAGATTGTTTGGGGTAAGTTCATCAATGGAAAACTCGAATGCTAATTCATTCAATAGGTTACGAATGGTCTGACTCATGCTCAAGCCCCTCGTTGGTGATGTTATATCTGAAATTGTACCATGCGCAGACAAAAATTTCTCGTTAGGGTGGCATCTCAGCGGCAAAAAAGCTAGACTACCGCAATGCTATGTTTACAAAGGTAAAAGTATGTATTGTCCTTTTTGCAATGCAAATGATTCTAAAGTCACAGATTCGCGCCTCATCCGTGAGGGCAATCAGGTACGTCGTCGCCGTGAATGCTTGATTTGCAAAGAACGTTTCACCACGTATGAAACAGCCGAACTAACACTGCCGCAAATTGTGAAACGCGATGGTCGTCGTGATCGTTTTAATGAAGATAAACTACGCGCGGGCATACAACGCGCTTTAGAGAAGCGTCCGGTAAGCGCAATTCAAGTGGACTTAATCATCAACAGTGTTATTCGTAAGATGCGCGCCTTCGGGGAAAAAGAAATCCTATCCTCACAATTAGGCGAATGGGTGATGGAATCGTTACGCAATTTAGATCCTGTCGCATATGTGCGTTTTGCTTCTGTATACCGTAGTTTTCAAGATATCAAAGAGTTTCACGAAGAAATTAATCGTTTACAAGATCTGGAACCTACACCTGAATGAACCCCTCTGAACGCAAACACGCAAGACATTATGCGCTGCAAGCCATGTATCAATGGCAATTGTCGCAAACAGCACTTGCCGATATTGAAACTGAATTCTTAAAACATCAAATTAACAAAAAAATTGACTTGGATTATTTTAAAGAATTATTACATCAAATCCCCAATCATCATGCGGCATTAGACCAACGTATCATGCCTCATTTGCAGCGCTCTTTTGCAGATATTGATCCTATTGAGCTAGCTATTTTACGCATAGGCACTTATGAATTAACACATCGCCCTGATATTCCTTATCGTGTTGCAATCAATGAGGCACTAGAATTAACCAAAAAATTTGCCTCTGTAGAAAGTTATAAATTTGTTAATAGCGTACTTGATCAAATCGCACATCAAATTCGCACCACAGAAATTTCTTCTGAGGGAAAAAATGCAAAATGAGTTTGAGATTATTCGAAAATTTTTTCAGCAACAAAATTTAACAAGACCCGATGTTGCCTTAAATATTGGTGATGATGCGGCGATTGTGAATATTCCCACAGACCAACAATTAGTAGTGACCACGGATACGTTGATTTCTGGCGTGCACTTCCCTAAGGAGACAACAGCTGACGCGATTGGACATAAAGCACTGGCAGTCAATTTAAGTGATTTAGCAGCGATGGGAGCAACACCAGCGTGGGTGACATTGGCGATGAGCTTGCCGGATGCGGATGAGCTGTGGTTAAAAAATTTTTCACAAAGTTTTTTTCGCTTAGCCAATCAATATCATACTCAGTTGATTGGTGGTGATTTAACGCGTGGCGCGTTATCGATCACAGTAACAGCATTGGGTTTAGTACCAAAAAATAAAGCGCTAACTCGAGCTGGGGCGAATGCGGGTGATTTAATTTATGTGACGAATACCTTGGGCGATGCGGCATTGGCATTGAAATATTTACATCATGATAATCTATCTAAAAATTTATTACGTAGCTTGAATTATCCTGAGCCGCGGATTGCCATTGGGGAAAAACTGCGAGGAATTGCCAGTGCGGCGATTGATATTTCAGATGGGTTGCTGGCTGATTTGGGGCATATTTTGGAAAGCAGCGGGAAAGGCGCACGGATTGAATTGACGAAAATTCCATTGTCTAAAGATTTTTTGATGATGGCCAGTGAGGAGGAAAAAATGTTGGCGCTGAATGGCGGGGATGATTATGAGTTGTGTTTCACGGTGCCGGCCACACGAGTTAGGATGTTGGAAACTGTGCTGAAAGATGAAATGGTGAGTTGTATTGGGGTAGTTACAGAGGGGAAACAATTGGAGCTGGATGGCATAGATGGAAAATTAATTGAGAACAATTTTCTTGGATATAAACATTTTTAAGAATCCAGGAGATCCCTCGCTATGCTCGGGATGACACAAAAAATGCGAAAGACCTTCAGGAAAATTATGTTAATCATTCTGTTATGGAGATCCCTCGCTACGCTCGGGATGACACCGCATGAAGAAGTATAAAGTACCACCGATTCCGGGTTCGGTTTGGAGGAATCCTTTGCATTTTATTGCATTTGGGTTTGGCGCAGGGGCGTTGCCGGTGATGCCGGGGACGTTTGGGACTTTGGTTGGGGTTGGGATTTATTGGTTGTTACAGATGTTTCTTGCACCGTGGGTTTATTTTTTTGTGGTACTAGCTTGTGTAATGCTGAGCATGTGGATTTGTGAAAAAGTATCTAGCGATATCGCAGTGCAAGACCACCAGGGAATGTGCTTGGATGAGATTGTTGGTTTTTTAGTGACGATGTTGTTTGTGCCGTTTAGTTGGATGGCGGTTATTTTGGGATTTGTTCTTTTTCGGGTGTTTGATATTGTGAAGCCTTGGCCGATTAATATGATTGATGAAAAAGTGCATGGCGGAGTTGGGATGGTTTTGGATGATGTGGTGGCGGGGATTTTTAGCTGCGCACTATTACATATAATAAAAATTATTTAGCTACGCTCGGGATGACAGCGACCTTCGAGATAACACACATCACAATGATGAAAAAGGTTTTATTATTTCTATTTTTGGAAAAAGCTCGCTAACGATTTTCAATTGTTTTTCTTCAAATAATAATTTTAAATTAGCACCAGCATCTTGGGTAAAGTAAACAGGCAAGCCTTCTTTGCGTAATTGCCAGATTTTTTTCATTAATACTAGTGTTTCAGGAAGATAATAAGTAATAGAAGGACAAGCAGAAAGCATAGTGGCATGCATACTCATCGCATTGGTTTCTGCTGTTTGGCCTAATAAAATAAAATCTTGCGCAGAAATTGCTTGTTTAAGCGCAGCTAAATCCTTCTTGACCTGTTTAGGCCATACAGAATACAAAGAGCTAGTCTCTACCGTCAATTGCATCGCTTCACGTGAGGAAATTGTTTTTTCTTGATCACTGACAATCAATAAACCCATACATAATTCTGGCCAAACATCAGGTAATAATTCTGCATAGGAATCCATACCGTCGATTTTATCACCCATATGCCATTCTACAAATCCGGAAAAAACAGAACGGCTAGCGCTGCCACTGCCTAATCTCGCCAAAATAGAAAGCGCCTGTGGCGATAATTGCCAATCATACAAGTGATTTAATGCTTGAATCATAGCTGCAAAACCGCAGGCGGAAGAAGCAAGGCCTGCTGCGATTGGAATATTTGTTTCTAAATAGATATCAAAAAAATGGGAATCTTTGGTGCGGAATAAATTAAGATACTCTATGAGTTTTTTTGCGAAAGGGGAGTCTGCGGAGAGAATTTCTTGCTGCGCAGGAGATCCCTCGCTACGCTCGGGATGACGAATTAAAATCCCCCTTTTATCCCCCTTTTTCAAAGGGGGAAAATTACAATAAATCACATCGTAATCTTTATCATTCACTTTAATTTCTGTAGTAGCACCTTTATGCGCGAGTGAAACTGATAGACTAGAGGTAATAGGAAGATTTAATTCTTGATTACGTTTTCCCCAGTATTTGCATAAAGCAATATTAGTTGGCGCAAATGATTTAGCAAATGAACATACAGGATTTTTTTGATACTGTTTTCCTAAAACCAACTGAACGACATCTTGTTTTTTCATTCATTCACCACAACACGTACGCCTTGCGTCTCCCCTACCGCAGGAAAATATTCATAAGCATACCGCGCACAAAGTGTTTGCAATAAAGATTCCTCTTCAATCACCACTAACACTATGCCTGCGTTATTCCCACGCACAGCACCTGCGCCGCAAATTTTTGCAGCGCCACCTAGTGTTTGAATTTCATCAATAAAATGCTGCACTCTCAATGGCACCACACCAATAGTATTTAACAAACGATGGTTTGCATGAATACCTTGCTGTAATTGCGAAAAATTATTTTGTTGAAACGCAAGATCGATAGTGTTGGTTACTGCGGAAAAATCTTCGCCTAAATGACTATCTTTGAAAAATGGTGCAACAACGCTCACACACTCACCCGTAGAAGTTTGCGGAATGCCCGTATTCACCAAATAAAGTTTCTGTTGAGGAACCGCTCTTGGAAAAACATTTTCTCGATGCATGTAAAGACAACCACCTTGCATCGCAACACGCAAATCCAAACCACTAGAAAATCCGTGTTGCATATTTTCTGCAGCCAGCCCTAATCGGTAAAAAATATCTTGTGACAAATCCATTTTTAAATGATGAGCAATTGCATGAATCACCCCCAGCACTGTTGCAGCTGATGATCCCATGCCACAACCAATAGGAATATCGGATTCCAAACGAATTTTAATTCCTTGAGTTAACTTAATATTCACCATTTCAAAAAATAATGTTAATGCAAACTGCGCAAGCTCGACCGGCTTTTGCAAAACATCACGAATTTTAAATTCGCCTTGCAAGAAACGTTGGTATTTTTCTTTAATACGATTTTTTAAATGTTGTAATGCAGAAAAACTTAAACGGCTATGATAAGCGTAATCTCGCAAATCAAAAGAAACAAACGGTAAAAAATGTCTAGCTGCACTCACTGTCACATAACGATTCACTGCCATCGCCAACGCAGGCTGGCCATACACTACTGCGTGCTCTCCAGAAAGAATTAATTTACCCGGCACTAATATTTTCATAAGACTTTTTCATAAATGCGTTTATGGTCTTCTATGCCTGCTAAACGGAATTTTCCCGTGTGATTTTTCTCAATGCGACATTGGCTGCCGTCTTTGGGATACACATAGGAATAAAACATTTCGTATTGAGAATAATCCAGTGAAATACGTTCAGCAAGAAGCGATTGATGGTGTTTTGTTTCTAAAAATTTTTCGTAACCCGGTTGAATAACACCGCTAAAATATTCAGCAACGCAACCCGAACCATAACTATAAAATCCAATGCGCTTGCCTGCTATATTGCTTGTCGCAAAATCTAAAACTCCTGCAAGGCCAATATAAAGAGAAGCCGTATAACTGTTGCCAATCTGCCGACCATAAAGCAATGAATCATGCACTTGATTCATCAACATGGTTTCAGCGATTTTCTCTGGATGTTGGGTTTTTGCTAAATGTTGATGCGCTTTTTCCACAAGCCGCGGCACAGGCGAATGATAACAATAATAATCGTGCGCAGTAAAACCACGTTGTGAAGCTGCGCGGTATTGTTCAAACGATTTTTCTAATAAATTGAGATAAAGTTTACTGGAATATTTACCTTCGACAAATGCAATATCTGAATAATTAGGACGCCAAAAATCCATGACGTTTTCTGTTACCACACCATATTCTGATTCAAATGCTAAAATGCGCGGATTCGCGGATAATAACATAGCAACAGCACCAGCACCTTGTGATGATTCACCAGATGTATTTAATCCGTAACGGGCGATATCTGATGCGATTAATAATATTTTTTTGTTTGGATGTTCGCGCAAAAAAGGCAGCGAAAGCTGTAACGCCATCGTTCCCGCATAACAAGCTTGTTTTAACTCAACAACACGACAACGTGCAGGCAAGCCCAATAAATCATGCACATAAATGCCAGCAGCTTTGGATTGGTCTATACCTGATTCGGTCGCGAATAATACCATTTCAATGGCATCCAGATTTTCGTGTTGTAAAATTTGCTGTGCTGCATTGGCGGCAAGTGTCACAATATCTTCATCCGGTGGCGGCACGGACATTTTTTGTTGGCCTAATCCTACCACGTATTTATCGGGTTCGACGCCACGCGCTTTTGCTAATGTTGATAAATCTAAAGCGTAATGGGACGTGTAAAATGCAATACGATCAATTCCCACTTTTATCATCTTAGCGGCCCTCTTTGGCGAATTGACGTTCGAGTTTAATATGAGCTTCCATTAATTCACCAGGATTGGTTTGTGCTGCAAGCAATGACAATTCACCACATAATACTGTGCAGCCTGCAATAATGGCTAGACGTCTTGCATTTTCGCCGGGTTCTCGTGGTTCTAAACAGCCTAATATTCGTAAATTTTCGCGCACAAAATCTAGATTTTTACCATTACCAACCGTGCCTACAATAATATTAGGCAAGGTAACAGAAAAATATAAATCTTTATTCCGTATTTCGGCGTAAACAATACCTTGCGATCCTTCGATAATATTCGCTGCATCTTGACCGGTTGCTAAATAAAATCCTAATAACATATTAGCAAAATGCGCATTAGCAGTGCGTATACCACCTGCTAGAATATTGCCGAGTAGATTTTTTTTAATGTTTAATTGCACGATTTTTTCAGGCGTGGTTTTCAAAAAACGTTTACAGACGCTGGCAGGAATGGTGACTTCTGCGACAACGTATTTGCCACGACCTAAAATGCCGTTAACGGCAGAGGTTTTTTTGTCTGTGCAATAATTACTGGTGATAGAAACATATTTTAATTCAGGAAAACGAATTAAAATCCAATCTAGTAAACGATCAGAAGCCAGCGTCACCATATTGTGACCTGAAGCATCGCCAGTATTAAATTCAAATCGCACATAAATCAATGTGCCTACGACTTGAAAATGCATATCTAATAATCGGGCATAGCGGCTGGTTTCGGTGATGATGGTTTGCATTGCTTCTTTGTGTTGTTGGAAATTAATAAGTGTTTCTTGTGCGGCAATCACATCCGTTGCTTCTAGTAAAACCGAGCGGGTCATGCGGTCATCGAGAATAACAGCACGGATACCGCCTGCTTGGTTACACGTTTTTGCGCCTCGGTGAGTGGATGGCCACAATGGAGTCTCGAAAGTGGCGAGTGGCATGACAACCTCTGCATTGACTTCAGTCCCTATGATTTTAACAGGGCCTACCAGCCGCATTGGAATCGTTGCGATTTGTTCGTTTGTTTGCCAGCGCATAAAAATGTTATTTCCATTTGTCTTATGATATAAAAAGCGCTCTATTTTACTGGAAAACCGTGAATGACAGCAACTGAACAACGCGTAATTTTAGTCGATGAAAACGATATTGCCATCGGCAGTGCGGAAAAAATGACTGCACATAGGGAAAATCTTTGCCATAGGGCTTTTTCTGTGTTTATTTTACGCAGAAATCCTGGTGTGGAAATTTTGTTACAACAGCGGGCAGCTGGGAAATATCATTCAGCAGGGCTTTGGACGAACACTTGTTGTTCGCATCCTCAGCCGGGGGAAGAGGTTATCATGGCTGGTGAAAGACGTTTACAGGAGGAAATGGGGATTCGTGCTGAGTTACAGTCGGTTGGGTCGTTTCATTATATTGCGCATTTTGGGAATGGCTTAGTCGAGAATGAGATTGATCATGTGTTGGTTGGATTTGTTGCGCCGGATATTGTGATTCGGTCGAATCCGGCAGAGGTGCAGGCGTTTAGATGGATTGGGTTGGATGCTTTGCAAAACGAGCTGGACGAATCGCCTGGGAGATTTACACCGTGGTTGGAGAAAGCGTTTGAGTTGGTGGTGGGCGGTATTTGATAAATCCTCTTATTTAAGCAGGAGATCCCCGCTAAAAACATGCGGGGATGACGAATAATGGCCTCGCAGGGGCGAGGAAAAATCTCCGTACAATAACATGGTTGATGATGAGAAAAACTGGATCCCGCGGACAAGCCGCGGGACGACACCTCGCGAAGGGCGAGAATAAAAACAATGTTTTGTACCTACGCCCCCGCGAGGCACATCCCGTCATCCCCGCATGCTTTTAGCGGGGATCTCCTGCTTAGAAGGGAGCTTTCAAACCGCGACTCCACTTTTTTCACAGTAAACAGGAAACCGATGACAAAGCTGCAACGCTTGTTTGCGGATTTCTGCGATTTTTGCTTCGTTGTGAATATCATCTAAAATATCGCAAATCCAACTTGCTAACATTTCACATTCTTTTTCTTTGAAACCACGTGTAGTCACTGCAGGTGTTCCTAGGCGGATACCACTCGTGATAAAAGGCGATTGTGGATCATTGGGTACGGAATTTTTGTTGACTGTGATGTTAGCGCGACCTAAAGCAGCTTCGGCGTCTTTGCCAGTGATGTTTTTGTTAATTAAATCGATTAAAAATAAATGATTATCCGTGCCGCCGCTTACAATATTGTAACCCCGTTGCAAAATAATTTTTGCCATTGCGCGTGCGTTATTTAAAATTTGTTGTTGATAAGGTTTAAAATCAGCTTGTAAAGCTTCTTCGAACGCAACCGCTTTGGCTGCAATCACGTGCATCAATGGCCCACCTTGTCCGCCGGGGAATACTGCGGAATTTAATTTTTTTTCTAAATCGGCATTAGCTTTTGCTAAAATCAACCCTCCTCTAGGGCCACGTAATGTTTTATGTGTGGTTGATGTAGTCACATCTGCAATATTGACCGGTGATGGATATAATCCAACCGCAATTAATCCTGCAACGTGCGCAACATCCGCCATCATCATCGCATTCACACTATCAGCAATTTGGCGTATGCGTTGCCAATCAACTACGCGTGAGTAAGCAGAAAAACCAGCAACAATTAATTTTGGTTTGTGTTCGCGCGCTAAACGTTCCATTTCATCATAATCAATGAATCCTGTAGCATCTAAACCGTAAGAAAAGAATTTGTAAAGCTTTCCAGAAAAATTAACCGGCGAACCGTGAGTTAAATGTCCACCATGAGCAAGACTCATTCCCAAAACCACATCACCGGGTTGTATCATAGCAGCATATGCTGCAGCATTGGCTTGTGAACCGGAATGGGGTTGCACGTTGGCATAGGCGGCGTTAAATAATTTTTTGACGCGTTCTATTGCTAGTTTTTCTGCAATATCGACAAATTCACAACCACCGTAATAACGCTTGTCGGGATAACCTTCGGCGTATTTGTTTGTCAGCACTGAACCTTGCACTTCTAACACACGCGGGCTCACATAATTTTCAGATGCGATTAATTCAATGTGATCTTCTTGGCGTTTTTTTTCGTCTTCTATGGTTTTGTAGATGACTGGATCAGCTTCACGTAGAGAAATCGTTTTAAACATGATTATAATTCCTTAAGGTAAGTGCTTTCTAAAACTTTTTTCGCTTGTTTTTCGCGGTATTTTTGGATGGCTTGACGATATTCGGAATATTTAACGCTAAGTATTGCTGCTGCGAATAAAGCAGAATTAACGGCACCCGCTTTACCAATTGCCATCGTTGCAACAGGAATGCCAGCGGGCATTTGTGCAATTGATAATAAAGAGTCAATACCATCTAACACAGATTCCATGGGAACACCGATAACAGGAAGTAATGTTTTGCTTGCGATGACGCCGGGTAAATGTGCTGCACCACCGGCGGCGGCGATAATCACTTCGGTGCCGCGGGTTTCGGTTTCTTTTACGTAAGCAAATAATTCATCTGGTGTGCGGTGAGCGGAAAGCACGCGGGCTTCGTGGGGGATATTTAATTCTGTCAGCACTAAGCTAGCTTGTTCCATCACAGGCCAATCGGATTTGGAGCCCATGAGGATGGTGGTGAGTGGTTTGGTCATGTGGGTTTCCCTTGTATTAAAAAATTCTTTCTTAAGCAGGAGATCCCCGCTAAAAGCATGCGGGGATGACGGGATATACCTCGCGGGGGCGAGGGGAAATCCCCGCACAGTAACATGGTTGATGACGAAAAAAACTGGATCCCGCGGACAAGCCGCGGGACGACGCCTGGTGGGGGTTAGAAAGAAACGACGTTTTTTACTTACGCCCCTGCAAGGTCTTTACTCGTCATCCCCGCATGCTTTTAGCGGGGATCTCCTGCTCAGCAGAGGATAATAGCGGATTTTTTATTTTATTTCGAGGGGCGTCGTGGGACGGTGGTGGATTTATCGTGCTTATTTGTGACCGCCGAAGACGTAGAGGTTGTGGCGGTTGATGATGATGTTGCGGTAGGCATTAGCGTTGTTGATGGCTGAGTATGCGGTGCAGAAGCTATGCTGGCTGCTGTAGAAGTCGTAGCTGCAGAGGCAGCTAAATTGGTGGCGATATTTAAAGTACTAGGGGTATTAGCATTTTTTCGCATTTTTTCTTGTCTTTGCCAATCAACTGGAGATGCGCTTGTTGCTTTTTCAAAAGCTGCTGAACTGAGTATGGTTCTAGGTTGTTTTATCTTTTGATCTGGGCTTTGACCTATGATAATGGATGGAGGATTATTGCCTTTAGTTTTACCTTGCGCTCTCAGGCGGAAATATTCAGGGATATCAGGGTATGGCACATCTGGTCTTACTCCACCTCCTATATCTTCATTCCATATGGCAATACGCTCCAAAAGTGCACCTACTGTTCTCATAAATGACTGGCCTTTTTTCAGCGTATTAAGATAACGAATCATGGCAAGGTCTTCTTGTGCTGTTCTAGTTTTTACTATTTTTTGCTCGATATCGGTTACCTTAATAACAGGTCTTTTAAGTACTCCTTTGTCTTCTAACCATGCCGCTTTTTGTTTGTTCCACAAATCAGTAAGTTCTATCATAATGCCGCCATAAGCTTGCATTGATATTAAATCTTTTATTTCACTACTGTGACTAACCTTCAATAAGCCGCCTTTTCCCGCTGCAATATAATCTTTTCCCATTTGCACAAAATAAGCGTGTAATTGCTCATGAGCTTTTTTACAAATCGCTTTAAACTCTTCATCGCTGAATTCGCTGGTTTTGCTATCTCGTTTATGGCTGTGTGACATAGTTTCCTCCTACCTATTGCGAAGATTGGGTGGTGGTGTCACGCTGTGTTTTTTATCTAAATGATCTCCACTGCCTGGGCTCACATCTGTTGAAGGCGGAGGTGTTAGAGGTTTAGGAGCAGCATGAGGTGCAGCGGCGATGCTGGTAGCAGAGGATGTGCTTGTAGACACGCTTGTTGCAATAGTGGCAGCGCTTGAAATAACTTTTTCATCCCATTTTTTCCCTAGGGCTTCATGCATGGCTTGTGTATTCGTAGCTATGCTATTTTTCTGTAAATATTTTTCGAAATCCTCTACGACATCGGGTTGTTTGACAAAATCCTCTGCATATTTCTCATGTTGCTTTGCTATGTCTACAGCTATTTCTTTTGCAGCAATGGCAGCTTTTTTATCGGCTTCTCGTTTTCGATTTATTTCATCTGCTTCTTCTTTTGCAGCTCGGACTTTTGCATAAGCAGTTTCTTTTGCTGCGACATAGGTATTAAATTTTGAGTGTTGTTCGGCATCTACATGCTTGGTTAAACTCTTGTTTATTTCTTTCAATTTTCTTGCTGTTTTTGAATCCTTACCACTCTTGCCTATGGATGGTATTGCTTTTGCATCAGTTTCTGCTTGCTTAAAAGCATTCAGCAAATATTGGATAGGTGTAAGCATTGCTTTTTCATTATTAGATGTAACCGTTGCTTTTTCCTCGGCCGTTAATCGACCTGTTATAGTGTTGTCAATAGCAGTCAGCAGTTTGTTTAATACTCTTATTTTACTACTTTTATTATCAAACACTTTTTGCATATTTACGCGCCTCTTAGCGCCAGCACCTACTGTTTCAAATATAGGCCCTGTTACCTCGTCCGGATCTTTTGCATCACGTTCTTTTGTTAATCTTGTAAGCAGTGTCAGAAGAGCTGCACGGTGTGTCGAAACAGCTACCAGCAATGGATTATCTGAAATTACTTCTCGTTTGTTTTCATTTGCATTAGATATTTCTCTCTCAGTATCGCTTATTGTTTCAGTATCTCTAGGAGCAGCTGTTGCAGCAATAAGCGTAGCTGTTACTTTCTCTTCACTTGGCGGAGAGACACCTAATCGATTATAAATTTGGTTCGGATTAGTCATATCTTTATTTGCTATTTCTACATAAGCTGGAAGATTCCCTATTCCAGGATGGAGCTCTACTCCTCGAATAATGGTATGCTTGCGATGTTGGCCTAATGCACGGTCCCATTCTTCCGCACAGCTCAAGAGATACCCTATCGTCCTACAAAGAGTTACTTTGTCTGTTTTGTCTTGCTCAAAAGAAATTTTTGCAGCTACATCACCATTCAGATATTGAATAAAATTATCTATGTTTCCATGTCTTTTACTTAATTTGATAAAATATTCTTCTAACACTTTTAAGGTTTCAACATAAACCTCCATGTTATCGCCTTGAATATTATCTAAATCTTCATATAACTTACTGTCTCCTGGTTCTTCTTTCCTAAGCCATTCAGAAGGATTCTTGTATTGGTCAATCGCCTCTTTTAATAAATCATTTAAAATTTTTACTTTTTCATTATTGACATAAAATTTAAATTCTTCTTTAACATCTAGTCCATTAACGTAAGAAAGTGCGTGTGTCTTCACTTGCTCTTGCGCAATTTTTCTGTCGGCTGCGATTTGAACGGCTCTCGCTTTTGTACCAGCTGCGGATACACTGGCAGTGATGGCTGCGGTGGATGTTTTAGTGGTTGGAGTTGGTGTTGGTGTTACTGCATCTTCTGGCGGTGGTGGTGGTGAATCTTCACTATCATCGACAAATTCTGGACCAGTGCCATAACTGGCTTGACGAGTCGCAGTTTTGCTAACTTTGCTTGCAGTAGAAGTAGTTGCTGTCATTGGCTGCGTTGTGCTGACAAGTGATGAACCAGGACCAGCGCCATGACTGGCTTGACGAGTCGTAGTTTTGCTACCTTTATTTGCAGTAGAAGTAGTTGCTGTCATTGGCTGGCTTATGCTAACAGTGGGAACACTTAAAGCAGCCGTAGGGGAATAATTAACTACATAATCTTGAAAAAATTCTTGATTAACAATGCTGTTATGCATTGTTTGAATATTTGCGAGTTCTGGAGCATTTTTGGGGATAGCTTTAACACCTTCTGCTTCTCGAAAATAAACAGGTAATATATCCATCTTAACACCTAATTCTAAATTCCATCGGGTCACTGTTTGCAAAAGATAAGCAATTGTACGCAAAGTTTGATGTTGTATTGGATTCTTATTAAGTAACTCAATCATAGCAGCGTCAATAGTAATAACTTCGTTTGCTCGTTTCATTAACTTTATTTGGGGAGAATCAATATTACTTAAAGTTATTATTTCATTATGCATCAAACGTTCTCTTTCGGCTTCCCAAAGTACTGAGAGCATTAAAGTCATTTCTTGATAATCTTTGCATGATGTTAGTTGCTTAAGATCGGGGTATTTTGAACTATTTGTAACAGGATCCTTAATATAAGAAGATAATTTTGTAAAACATATTTTCTGATGATCAGCATTACTGATTTTAGTATCATCTAATAATGGTGTTACAGATTTTGTTTCTTTCAGCATTGAAGAAGCAACCGCGCCAATTAATTCACCATTGGCATAAGGTGCGATTAGGGAGTGTTCTTCATCATCAAAAAGTATTGGTGGGGTTCCTGTAAGTTGTTTCCCGTGTTGTACTAATTTAAAATACCAGGGTGTATCTATACCACCAGGTGCATTTGCACCACGAAGGACAACCGTTTTGAGATCTTCTGGTCGCAGCGATTCGTTCCAACGTCCCACTAATAACATGAGGCTTGCCATTGTTCTAAGAGTCGTGCTGCCAGTACCTTCTCCATTAATCAGGGATATCATGGCACCATCAGAGTGATAAGAAGTTATCTGGTTCTCTGGTATTGCTGAAGGCTTTCCCATCTGCATTGCCATTTCAGCTAATAGCCCCGAGGTTATACCAGTAAATCTTCCTGCCATACTCGTTTTTCGCTCGTCCCAGGCTATTTGCAATTTACGTACAAAATCCGCGTAATCTTTTGCTTCGAGCAAGGGTTTTAGATCTTTATTGCTTCCTGTATAAACTTGATCAGCAATTAAGAGATATTTCTTTATTTTGTTGAAATATTGTTGTTGCAAGGCTTGGGATGTTTTTGCATCTTTAACTACTGGAGTAGTTAAAGTTAATGATGGTGAACGTTTGACGTCACTCGCTGATAATGGCAATGGTGTTAATGGTTCATTTTTTTCAGATGGTGGTGGAGGTGGTGGCTCAGCCGCATCAATATACTTATCAAGCTCCGCTAGACTAGTAGCAAATCCACTTGATAAGAACTGCTCTTGATTAAGCACGCCGGATCGATATAATTTGACTGATTCTTTTTTTATTAACTGCGAAATTCCTTTATTTTCATCAAAAAAATAATCAGGTAAATCGTATAACACTACACCCATATCTTTATATACACTGGTAGCTTGATCTAGAAGACAAACTACTGTTCTTTCTTTTTGATATCCTGATTGCAAATTACTATTCAGCAGGCTGATCATTGCAATATCAACCGTCACGGGTGAATCGGGATTTTTAGACAAATTACGCGCTCCCGTTATATCAAGAGTTCCTGCCTTAGCTAAAAATTCTTTTCGTGTATCCCAGTATACGGATAATTTAAAAATCAATTCTTGATAATTTTTCGCTGTTAAAAATTCTTTGATATCAGGATCTGTTGCATCTAATGTTTTTAAATAACTTGTTAAGCTACTAAATAAAGCTCTTTCATATTGCTCGCGTGTGTATTGTGTTGGTTTTACTGGTTGAACTGAAGATATTTGTCTATCTCTGAGACTTGCTTGTGCACGTGGAGCAATGATATTGGTTGATGTCACTGTCAGTTTTAATCCTATTTCTTGAAAAAAACGCGGTAATTCTACTTTGCTATCGGCAAGTGACAGGGTCTTTCGTATACCTGCTTCTTGTAAAAGATAGCCCACTGTCCTGATGAATGTATCGCCTGTTTGTTGATTGATCCAGCGCACCATCGCTATGTCTTCTCCATACTCTTTGGATTCAGCCATCTTGCTTGGATCTGAAGTGTTAGCCAAATCCTTAGGACGCTTAGTAGTCTTATCTTCTGTTATTGTTGCAGAAAAAAATCTTCCTGGTGTTGTTAATTTCGTTCTCGTGTTAGCCCATATCCGAGATAAGGCTAAAATCAATTCCTGGTAATTTGCTGCGGCAACTAAAGGTTTAAATTCAGCTGCGTGTGTGCCTGTTCCATAGACTTTTTGGGCGATTAAGAGATATTTTTTAAATTGATTAAAGTGTTGTTGTTCTAGCTCAGCGGTTGCTGAAGGTGTTTTGTCATCTTTAGGCACAGATGCAGCAGCAGTCATCGTTTTTCTCCTCGAATTGCTGGTTTTTTTTATATATATCATAATTATATCATATAATTTTGAAATCGGCGGGTAAAAATAACATCTTGAAAAAAAAGAAAAAATGCTAAGTAGGAGATCCCCGCTAAAAGCATGCGGGGATGACGAGAGATGCCTCGCGGGGGCGAGGATAAAAACAGTGTTTTTTACACACGCTCCTGCGAGGTACGTCCCGTCATCCCCGCATGCTTTTAGCGGGGATCTCCTGCTTAAGAATATTAATGCAACAATGCCTTATTGAAAAAGGGGGATTTGTTTTTCCCTGCAAAAATGAATTAATGCTTGAAACAGCGGTAACCGGTGAAAACCATAGTGAGGCCGTGTTCGTTGCAGGCGGCGATGATTTCAGGGTCGCGTAAGGAACCGCCGGGTTGGATGATGGCTGTGATACCGGCTTTGGCGATGAGGTCTATGCTATCGCGAAAAGGGAAGAAAGCATCGGAGGCAAGAATAGCACCTTGTGTTTTGCTACCAGCTTTGCGAATAGCAATATCTACTGCGTCAACACGGGAAACTTGGCCAGCGCCTACTCCACACGTCACGTTATCATTGGCAATAAGAATAGCGTTGGATTTGATATGTTTTACTACTTGCCAAGCAAATAATAATGAATGTAATTCTTGTGCTGTTGGTTTTTTCTCGGTTACTATTTTGAGATCGTTTGCTGTCAAGATCATTGTGTCTTTTTCTTGGATTAACATGCCGCCTTGTATGTGTTTGTATTCGTGACGGGAAATATTTTTTGGGAAATCGCATTGTAGAACACGTAGATTGGGTTTTTTTGCAAAAATAGCTAATGCTTCTTTTGTATAAGCAGGTGCTATTAACACTTCAAAAAAAGTATTTGTGATTTTTTCTGCAAGTATTGTTGTGCATTCGCGATTGAGTGCAATAATACCACCAAAGGCCGATTGCGCATCGGCCTCATGAGCTTTTGTGAACGCTTGTTCTATCGTATCACCTAATGCAACACCGCATGGATTTGCGTGTTTGACGATGACACATGCAGGTTCTGAAAATTCTTGTACGCAAGCGCAGGCAGCATCTGCGTCGGCAATATTGTTGTAAGATAATTCTTTGCCTTGATGTTGTATGGCAACAAGTATGCCTTGTTGATTTTGTGGAAAACGATAGGCAGCTGCGGCTTGATGGGGATTTTCGCCATAACGTAATGAAAGTGTTTTTTCTAATGTGATATTTTTTTGTAGAGGAAATGCGTTGGGTTCTAAATAATTGTGTATCATGCTGTCGTATTGAGCGGTGTGGGCGAAAGCTTTCGTTGCTAATTGTTTGCGGGTATTAAAATCTGTGCTTTTTTGTTGTTGTAATTGTGTTGTAATGAATGTGTAATCATTGGGATCAACGATGACGGTGACCCAGCCCATGTTTTTAGCAGCGGAACGTAGCATGGTGGGCCCACCTATGTCTATATTTTCAATAGCATCATCAAATGTCGTGTTGGGTTTTGCTATAGTTGCAGCAAAAGGATATAAATTCACGACAACTAAATCTATCCAGGGAATTTGATGTTGTTCTGCTATGCTTGCGTGTTCATTACGTAAACCTAGGATACCGCCGTGGATTTTAGGATGTAGGGTTTTGACACGACCATCCATCATTTCTGGGAATTTAGTGATTTCTGCAATTTCTTTGACGGGAATGTTGGATTCTTTTAATAATTTGCAGGTGCCGCCGGTGGAAATTAATTCGATGTTCATTTGTGCGAGTGATTGCGCAAAATCGACTATGCCGTGTTTGTCGGAGACGGAGATTAGGGCGCGTTTTATTGGCGTATTTTGTTGGTTCATTAAAAAACTCCTTGCATTAATACCTCAATTAAGGCCTCGCCTTCAAGTGTTTGTACGCGTTGTTTTAATGTTTCTACTGTATCGTTGGGTAGGACGGCACATTTTTTTTTGGAGCAGTATAGGGCCGGCGTCGATTTGTTCGGTGACTAGGTGGACGGTACAGCCGGTTTCTTTGACGCCGGCGTTTAATACGGCTTCATGTACATTGTTATTGATACCGCCTGCAAATGCGGGTAGCAGTGAGGGATGGACATTGATGATTTTATTCTGCCAATCGTTGATGAAACTTGTTGGTAAAATTTTCATGTAGCCTATGAGAATAATCATATTTATGTTTGCATTTTTGAAAGCGGAGGATAATTTTTGGTGGTAATCTGTTTGTTTGGGATCTAAGTATAATGTTTTTAAATGGTATTCTTTAGCGCGCTGGAGGATGATAGCGTCATGTTTGTTGCTTGCAACTAGGTTAATGGTTGCATTAAGGCGATTTGTTTTTATGGCGCTAATCAGTGCCAGCATATCGGTGCCGCGGGTGGAGCCTAAGATTCCTAAACGTAACATTACCTGAAAATCCCCCTTTGATCCCCCTTTTGCAAAGGGGGAAAATGCTATGTCATCCCGAGCTACGCGTGTGATCTCCCTGTAAGCAGGAGATCCCTCGGTGTGAAAAACACACCTCGGGATGACACTGGATCCCGCGGACAAGCCGCGGGACGACGTTTTAATCGCATGACCTCACATATAATCCATACACTGACGATTTAACTTCGCAATTTTAACATATGGTTTTTCCGCCGCTGGATTAATTCAGCAGTGCCTATGTCTTTGCGGTGAAACAATTGGCCGTGTAGGTTTTGAATTTCGGCTTCCGCAAGTTGTTCGGCTTCGGTAATTGTGTTCGCAATGCCTATGATAGCAGCAGTGCGGGAACCGGTGGCGTAGAGTTTACCATCTTTTTCATCCACAGCGCCTAAAAATAATTGGTCTTGATGCTTAACATCGGAAATATCAATTAATATATCTTTTAAAGGATTGTCAGGATAACCCAATGGCACTGCATATTTACAGACTGTTGCTTGTTTAGAAAAATCCACTAAGTTTTTTGATAGTTGTTGATTCACCATCGCTTGTAAAATAGCGACAAAATCTGAACGTAATAAAGTTAATAAATTGATGGCCTCTGGATCACCAAAACGTGCGTTGTACTCAATCAATTTTACGCCGTTTTTTGGTAGCGATAAAACTACCATATAAAATACCTATATAGGGTTCACCACATTCGCGAGTTAAAGCATGCAACACGTCTTCATTAATTTTTTGTGCTTCATGTAAATCTTTTTCAGTTAAAAATGGCAAACTGTGATCGCTGTCAGAATAACTTCCCATGCCTCCTGTATTAGGGCCTTCGTCATGAATAAAAGCGCGCTTATGATCTTGCACTAATGGCATGGGAATTAATATTTTCCCATCACTGAAACAGAGTAGCGAAAATTCTTGGCCAAGCAATTTTTCTTCGATGATAAAAGTTTTTTTCTGATGGTGTAATTCTTCACAAAATTGTACGGCTTCTTTTAACGAAGATAAATGATCGCCTGCTACTTTGACACCTTTCCCGCCCATTAAACCATCGGCTTTAATGACATAATTATTTTCACCCAAAATATGTAAAAAATCTTTGGCCTTATCCAAATCTTGAAAAATTTGATAAAGTGGTGAACCGGCAATTTGATATTTTTGTAATAATTCGCGAGCGTAAGCTTTGCTTGTTTCTATTTGCGCGAGTTTTTTGGTAGGCCCTACTGTTTTGATTGAAGCTTGCCATAATGCATCGGCCAATCCTTTCTCTAGTGGCGCTTCGGGACCAATGATGGCGAGATCTATTTGCCATAATTTCGCTTGCTTTACAATTGCATCTATATGGCACACATCCCCTACCCAATATTCTGTACACAATGCACGTATACCGGGATTATTGGAACTGCCGCAACAATAAATATTGGGTGCTTGCGGTGAGCGCGCAAGCGCTTTCGCAATAGCATGTTCACGAGCACCAGAACCTACAATTAAAATTTTCATTACTCACCTCGTTCGCTCGTGCGTATATTTTCGAGTTGTTGCAACTTCTCTGTATTGATATTACCCGTAATGTATTGCCCATCCATGCACGCCATGCAAGGTCTTTCGATATGATGATTACCTTTGCGGGTCACGGCTTCTACTAAATCTTCTTGAGTTTGATACAGTAATTTATCGACACCTAAATATTTTTCTATTTCCGCTTCAGATAATTTTGCGGCGATCAATTCTTTGCGTGAAGGAATATCAATCCCATAATAACAAGGGTATTGAATCGGGGGACACGTGGAAACAAAATAGATTTCTTTGGCGCCAAATTCTCGTACCATTTTGACGATTTCTTTGCTGGTGGTGCCGCGCACTATGCTGTCATCTAGGATTAATACTTTTTTGTCTTTAATTTCGGTTTTTTGTGGGGTCAATTTGTAACGTACGCTGCGGCTACGCTCTTTACCATCGGGCATAATAAATGTTCGGCCTATGAATGGATTTTTATAAAGACCTTCGGAATAACGTACGCCAATCTCATGAGCAAATGATAACGCAGCAGTGTTTGAAGTAAATGGCGCAGGAATAACTACATCGGGGACAATCTCTGGAAATTTTTCTTTCCAACGTAATGCGAGATTTTGTCCCATGCGTAAACGCGAACGATAAACACTGATTTCATTAAGTGTGGAATCAGGGCGCGCGAAATAAACATATTCGAAAATACAGGGGCGGAATTGACGTTGTTCTATGATGCGGCGAAATAACGTGCCTTTTTCGTTAACAAATGCAACTTCACCTGGTTGAATATCGCCTTTGGGTTCGAAACCTAATGCGTAAAACATTGTTGTTTCTGATGCAAAAATATAATCTTTGCTACCATCAGCATTATTACGTTCACCGAAAACTAATGGTCTGATGCCGTGTGGATCGCGATAAGCTAACAAACCTTTACCAATAATGGTATTAACAACTGAATAAGAGCCTTGGGCGCGGGAGAAAATATATTTTACCGCGCCACAAATTTTTTCGAAATAAGCGCTACCATCATCTGCCACGTATTCGCCTTGATCTAAACCATCTGCTAACAAATGCAATAACACTTCGGAATCGATGGAGGAATTTAAGTGACGGTGTTTTTGGTAGCGGATTTCATCAGCGAGTTGTTTATAATTCACTAAATTACCATTGTGCGCTAGACCTATTCCATAAGGACTGCCTATCCATAAGGGTTGTACATCGGAAAGATTGTAACCACCCGCTGTTGGATAACGGGTGTGGCCTATACCGTAGTGACCGTGGAATTTTAATATATCATCGGCAGAAAAAATTTCTCGCACTAAGCCTAAACCATGTTTGACATAGAATCGTTGGTTGCAAGTGAGGATGCCTGCAGCATCTTGGCCGCGATGTTGTAAGTGGATTAAGCTGTCGTAGAGTTCGGCTGCGACAGGCGCGTGAGCATAGATTCCTACAATTCCACACATTTAGTTCTTCTCCTGGGTTTTAAAATCCCCCTTTTTTCAAAGGGCTTTATTGTATAATTCGTTTGACTCTGTCGTCCCGCGGCTTGTCCGCGGGATCCAGTGCGTACTTGTGTCATCCCGAGCGTAGCGAGGGATCTCTCTATAAGCAGGAGATCCCTCGGTGTGAAAAGCACACCTCGGGATGACACTGGATCCCGCGGACAAGCCGCGGGACGACGTATTATGCAACAACACCTTTTTAAAGGGGAATTTTCACTCTATATAACACAGTTTTCAATTCGTTCTTGCACCGAAATTAACTTTTCAGGAAACACAAATTTTTTCCCGGTTATCATCTCATATAATTGTATGTAACGACTAGAAAGTTTTATGATTAATTCTTCAGGTGCTTTTGGCAATTCTTTGTCGTTATAAGGATCGCAATGATCTGCAAACCACAAACGTAAAAATTCTTTATCTATGTTTTCAGGTTCTTGTTGGTTGGCAAATCGTTCCTCATAAGTTTTAGCAATCCAGTAGCGGCTAGAATCAGGAGTATGGACTTCGTCGATTAAAATAATATTACCATCAGCGTCTTTGCCCATTTCATATTTAGTATCTACTAAAATTAACCCGTGTTTTAAGGCAGTTTCTGCGCCAAATTGAAATAATTTCATAGCAGCAGTTGATGCGATTTGCCAATCTTCAGCAGACATGAAATTTTCGCGAACTATGTCTTCTGCGCTAATAGGTCTATCATGGTGTTCTTCTTTGGTCGTTGGTGTCAGTAATGGTTTTGCTAATTTTTGATTTTTACGTAAATCCTCAGGTATGTCGTGACCACAATAGTTACGCACGCCTTTTTGATATTGTGTCCAAAGAGAAGTATTCGTTGTACCTGTAATATAACCACGCACAATAAATTCTATGGGAAACACTTGACATTTTTTTGCAAGAGTCACGTTAGGATCAGGAATCGAAATCACGTGATTATCAATCATATGTTTAGTTTGCTGAAACCACCAAGCACTGATTTGATTTAATACTTGACCTTTGTAAGGCACAGCAGCTAATACGCGATCGAATGCACTTTGTCTATCTGTCGTGACTAATAATAGTTTATCGCCTAGGTCATAAGTATCGCGCACTTTACCGCGATATTTTTTGCCACAGGTTAATGCGGTTTCTGTTAGGCAATAAGGCAATGCTTCGCGTATCAAATCGACATAATCATGTGCAATCATAACACTCCTGAGCAACAGGGTTAAATAAAATATGGGAATCGATTATCTTATGGATGTTTTGTTCATCTGCTTCTATTAACCATAAAATACCGTGCTGTATTGTTTCTAAACCTTGAATATTAAAATGATGTTTTAGCATTTGCTGTTTTTGCAAACCGTGCATATCTTCTTTGGAGCGCACTAAATATTTTTTAGAAAATTTTTGTTTTTGATGATTTATCACTAACTTTTCTTTGCGATCATTAAATAGCACACCGGATCGTTTTATCTGTTCTAAGGTTGCTTCTGAATCGCATGCGATTTCCCAATGGATTTGCCTTTTTATTTTTGCTTTTATGTTAGCACGCTGCAGTGCAGTTTCGACGGACATCGCGTGATTGTCTGTGATAATTAATTCAACTACACACTGGTAGTTTTTAGATTTGTATTTGTATATATCGGGTAACCGCGGATAATAAACTAATGGTGTAACGCGCTGCACATGACCTTTTTCAATATATTCACGCATGGATTGGAAAATAGCATCGCCATTAGATGTGCGCTCTGGATGTGGCATCATGGCTAACACATTACCTGCTTTATTGGAAATAGCAGCAATATTATTGACTGAACCATTTGGATTTACCGGAAATTCATCAATGATCGCGCCGGTTGCATCACAATATTGAAAAACATTCATGCCTTGTGCCTGAATTTCTTTTAATAATGCCGAAGGAATAATGAATCGACCTTCGGCATGAGCCACAGGGATTTGCATAATCTGTTTTGGTGTCAAATGTTGGGTAAAAGCGTTTAATTGGTATTGATCAGAGACACGCATATGTATCCAAGCATTGTAATAGCCAACCCCTAATACGTTATTATCTTTGATGCGTTTATTATCTGTAAGAGCAAGAGCAACTTTTTCATTTTCTACACTGGGCACTAATCCTGTTTCTACGAGTATTTGTGCACCATTGCAAATGCCTAAAATAGGTTTGCCTAATTTATTTTGTTCGCGTAAAACTGCAATAACAGGATCCAGCGCTGCAATTGCACCAGCGCGCGAACGATCTTCGTAGGAGAAACCGCCGACAATAATGAAGCCGTCGCAATTATTAAGTATTGTTGTGGGTTCATTCCACAGGAACTCGACAGGCTGCATATTAGCGCGTTTGATGGCTAATATGGTTTCGCGTTCGCAGTTGGAACCGGGGAATTGGATGATGGCTATTTTTGGCATAGTGTTTTCTTTCATAAGTTGGTTTTAAAATCCCCCTCGATCCCTTCTAATTCCGTGTCATCCTGAGTCGCGTTTTTTGCGACGAAGGATCTCCTACTTACAGGGAGATCCCTCGCTACGCTCGGGATGACAATATTCAAAATAATTCCACTGTTCTGTCGCCTTCGACAACAACACCGATTTCATATAAATTGTAGCTAGGGAAATCATGTAATGCAGAATTTATTTTTGCAACTTGATCATTGGCAACTATCATAATTAAACCAATACCCATATTAAAAGTACGATACATTTCTGTTTCGTTTAACTTGCCTATCTCTTGCATGACAGTGAAAATATTTTGTTGCGGCCAATTATTCTTGTTAATCTCAACTGCTGTGCCGCGCGATAAAATACGGGGAATATTTTCAGTTAAACCTCCGCCAGTGATATGCGCCATACCTTTGATTGCTATATTTTGTTCTAATAAATGTAATACGGGGCGGATATAACTTAAATGCGGTTCTAATAAGATTTCACCTATGGTTTTATTAAATCCTGGCAACATTGTTTCTACCGAATATTTAGCTACATCAAATAATAATTTTCGTGCTAATGAATAACCATTGGTGTGCAATCCGCTTGATGTGAAGCCTAATACCATATCGCCTGGCATAATGTTTTTACCTGTGATGGCTTTTTCTTTTTCAACAACACCGGTAATCACGCCAACCAAATCATGTTCGCCTGCGAGATAAGTACCTGGCATTTCTGCTGTCTCACCACCTACAAGAGAGATATGATTTTCACGACACGCTGCAACCATACCTACAATAATTTGCTCTATCACTTCGGGTTTTAATTTATCATTGGCGATATAATCCAACAAAGTAAATGGTTTTGCGCCTAAAACGACAATATCGTTTGCGGTTGCACTCACTAAATCTCTACCTATGGTATCGTATTTATTCATCATGCGTGCAATCATGATTTTAGTACCTACGCCGTCGATACTTTGCACTAATACAGGATTCTGGTATTGCTGGATAATGTCTTTTAAATCATACATTGCACCAAAACTACCTATATGAGTCATGACTGCGGGCGAAAAAGTGCTTTCTACGCTTTTACGAATACGCTTAACAGCTTCATTGCCTGCGCTAATATCTACACCTGCTGATTTATAATCGATTGTGTTCATAATAATTTCTCTCGCAAACCATTTTGCCAATGTTGCTTTGCCTCTACGACTGTTACATCAATGCAATTTTGCATTTTTAATCGCGGCTCCTTGCTGGTTTTTCCTAAAATAAAAATAGGTACTTGCTGATTTTGGAAAATCTTTTGTACCGCTGTTAAATTAGCATTGCTTATTTCAAGAATAAAACCGCCTGTTTCACCAAATAATTTTTTATCTGTTGCTAAGTCGCCTGGTATATTTATTTCAACACCTAATTGATTCTTAAAACTCATTTCTGCAACAGCAACAGCCAAACCGCCGTCGGAAATATCATGCGCAGATAGAATAAATTTTTGCTGCATGGCTGCATTGACAGCGTGGATTTCTGTTGCAATGGTTTTTAAATCCGGTTTTGGTACGTTTGCACCCAATTCATTAAACAATTGATAATAAACACTGCCACCGCATTCATTTTTGCGTTCACCCACTAAGATAACCACTGAATTCGCTTGTTGAAAACATTTAGGAACCACATGACGCACATCTGTCATATTACCTAAACAACTAATCATGGGACTTGCAGGAATAGCACCTGATTTTGATTCATTGTAAAAAGAAACATTGCCAGAAATCACTGGCAATGATGCGCCTGGAAATTCTTTTAAGCCAATCGCTTGGCAAGCATCTGCGATACCGCGTACGGATTCAGTGAAATCCCACATTTGTTCGGGTTTCTCGGGATTACCAAAGCATAAGCAATCGGTGACTGCTTGTGGTGATGCACCCACTGCAGTGATATTACGTACCGATTCAACAACAGCGTTGACCGCACCCCAATAAGGATCAATTTTATTGTAGCGCGGACATTGATCGAGGGATAAGGCAATACCTGTGTTGCGAATTTCTTCGGGATATTTTTCTTCATTAAACGGTTGCAATACACCTGCATCCGCATCACCGGCTTCAACAATGGTTCGGCCTTGTACTTGTTTATCATAATTTTCGAAAATTGGCATGCGTGAAGCAATGTTTTCGTGCGCCAATAATTTTAATAAAATTTCGTTGTAATTTGTGATTGTTGGTAATGTGGGTTCGCGAAGATTTTTTTGTTGTTGTGTGTACGGTCTATCGTAGACTATACCTTTGGTGACATCACTCGCGCGAGCATGGACGATTTCTTCGCCGCGATATTTTACAACATACATATTATCGCTACGAATTTTGCCAACAACTGCTGCTGCCGCACCTGCTGCGATATCAGATAATGCAAAAGTTTCATTATAATGTTTTAAAATAAATTCTACTAAATCACGCGGCACTAGCCACATGAATCGCTCTTGTGTTTCTGAACATAAAATCACAGATGGATGTAGATGTGTCATGCTTACTGGCACTTTTTCTAAATCGATTTCAGCACCATAGCCCGCTGCTTCTGCCATTTCAACGCTAGCACAAGCAACTCCGCCTGCGCCTAAATCTTTGAAGCCTACGCGGTGGATGAGATTTTTTTCTTGTAGGATTTTAAAAAGTGCGTAATTGGCTTTGAGTAAATGTCTTTTTAAAAATGCATTGGGTTCTTGCACTGCGCCTTTATTTTTTTCTTGATGTTCTTCAACTAATTCAGTGGAAGCAAAACTAGCACCGCCGAAGCCACTGTTGTCTGTAGGTTTTCCTACTAAAATATAAACATAATCTTCTGCATTTTTAGGCGCATAAGAA
>Ga0207093_1004_pt1 | contig 75147 bp, 77 predicted proteins | sample Alteio_BWMinHeat_89_FD_153519 | JGI IMG/M metagenome (GOLD analysis project Ga0207093, IMG submission 153519) | Enriched cells from forest soil in Barre Woods Harvard Forest LTER site, Petersham, Massachusetts, United States -... | ecosystem: Environmental > Terrestrial > Soil > Temperate forest >... | reverse complement strand
TCAACGAGTTGAAGCGCCTTATCTCATGTGAGAATAAGAAAGCGCGCACCTTAAGACCGGGGCGTCTCGTCCAATTAGGGCAGTTAACGGCCAAGCGGGAGCGTCTAGCAGCAGGCTACTATCTGGCTTGATTTTCGGGCACGGGCACGCACACGGGCACGGGCACGTTTATGATTTGACTTCCACCCACATATCGCGGACTTCTTTAGGAGAGTAGATCTTCTGGAAGAAGTGGAATGAATCGGTGTGCTCCTCAAACATGCGCAGGAGCTCTTTTGCGTCTTCATCTAATGCCTGCTGGCCAGAGTAGGTCGACGGGAAAAAGCCCAAGTTCTCAAAGTGGATGGCACCCACTTCGGGGCGGAAGAGGAAGTTGATGAAGGCGTAGGTCCACTCCTGGTGCGTGCTCTTGGCAGGGATGCAGACGTTCTCAATCGTGATGAATGATCCCTCGCTGGGAACGACGAAGTCGATGAAGGGGAAGAGGCGTTTAGCACGCCAGATATAGGAGGTCGAGGCAACAGCGATTGGGCAGCTTTCAGTAGCGAGGAAGTAGTCGGCGCGGAAGTCGGCATAGGCCTCGACCCACTCCTTCTGGCGCATGAGCAGATCTGTTATCGCGGTGAACTGCTCTTTGCTCAGCGGTTCGACCTTATTATAGAGGTAGAGATCCCCGAGAAGAAGCGCTTGCATCGGGTCGTTGACCATCATGATCTTAAAGTCGATGGGTCCCGGGTCGAAAATCGTCTTCCAATGGATCGAAGAGGAGGGCTCCTTATACATGGTGCTGTTGATGCCGAGACCAAACACCTCCCATTCAAGGGGAACGGAATAGCGGTTGTCCGGGTCGAAAGAGTGGTTGAGCAGTTTGGGATGGACATCGTGCCAAAAGTCGAGCTTGGTGTGGTCGATGGGGCTTAAAAGCTGGTCTTTAGCGAGGAGATAAACGGCATAATCGGAGGGCATGATCAGATCGTAACCTTCACCGCCGGTCGCTTTGAGTTTGACGACCAGTTCTTCATTGGACGCGTAGTAGCTCAGGCGCACCTTAATACCCGTCTGATGTTCAAAAGCAGCCACAACGCGCGAGTCGAGGATATCGCCCCATGTGAAGACGTTGATGACGCGCTCCTGCTTAGTGAATTCCATATGCGGCAGGTAAAGCGCGCTGAAGATGATTACTAACCAGACGAAGATGATAGCGGCGCGTTTGCCTAAAGTGCGGTAAGTCATCTAAAAATCCTTGAATACCTTTAAAGTTTTTATCGATTAAAACCCTGCGAGTAATATTTTCGCAAAAGGGGGAGTATTATTACAATACAACCCCTTTTAGGAGAACTCAGTCCCTGGAGTTTTTAGGCTAGAAATATCGATAAAAATTTTCATATATTAGGATTTGACCTCTACCCACATATCGCGGACTTCTTTAGGTGAATAGATCTTTTCAAAAAAATGGAATGATTCGCTGTGCTCTTCAAATGTGCGGAGTAGCTCTTTTGCGCCCGCATCCATCGCCTGCTGCCCTGAATAGGTCGAGGGGAAAAAGCCTAGGTTCTCAAAATGGATGGCACCCGATTCAGGGCGGAAGAGAAAATTGATGAAGGCGTAGGTCCACTCCTGGTGAGTGCTCTTGGAGGGAATGCACACATTTTCAATCGAAATGAATGTTCCCTCGCTGGGAACGACGAAGTCGATGAAGGGGAAGAGGCGTCTGGCGCGCCAGATATAGGAGCTGGAGGCCACGGCGATGGGGCAGCTTTCGGTCGCGAGGAAGTAGTCGGCGCGGAAGTCGGCATAGGCCTCGACCCACTGCTTCTGACGGATGAGGAGATCATAGACGGCAGCGAACTGCTCTTTGCTAAGAGGCTCGACCTTGGGGAAGAGGTAGAGAGCCGCAAAAAGGACTGCTTGCATAGGCTCGTTGAGCATCATGATCTTGAAGTCAATGGGTCCGGGGTCAAAAACCGCTTTCCAGCTGATTGAGCCAGCGGGTTGTTTGTACATCATGCTGTTGATGCCGAGGCCAAACACTTCCCACTCGAGAGGGATAGAATAGCGGTTACCGGGATCGAAAGCGAGGTTGAGCAGTTTGGGATGGAGATCGTGCCAAAAGTCGAGCTTGCTCTGGTCTATAGGGCTTAAGAGCTTGTCTTGAGAGAGAAGATAAACCGCAAAATCGGAAGGCATGATGAGATCGTAGCCTTCGCCGCCGGTCGCTCTGAGTTTCACGACGAGCTCCTCATTGGACGCGTAGTAACTCATACGCACTTTGATCCCTGTTTGCCTCTCAAAAGCAGCCACTACACGCGAGTCGAGGATATCACCCCAGGTGAAGACGTTGATGACGCGCTCTTCCTTAGTAAATTCCATGAGAGGCAGGTAAAGCGCACTGAAGATAAGGACGAGCCAGATGAAGACGATTGTGGCGCGTTTGCCCACAGTGCGAGTATTCATCAAAAAATCCTCACCCGCGTTTTGAGAGAGAAAAAGAGCAGCACAAAGAAGGAACTCAAGAAGAGCAGCAAGGCCGAAAGAGCATTCACGACAGGGGAGACACCGGAGCGGAGCATCGAAAGGATGTAGAGCGAAAGCGTCTGCGCCGAGCTTCCTGCTGTGAAGTAGGAGAGGATGAAGTCATCGAACGAGATGATGAAGACCAGAAGGGCAGTCGAGATAAGCGCTGGACGCAGTAAAGGGAACGTCACCTTAAAAAAAGTCTGTGTGGGCGTGGCGCCGAGGACGAGCGATGCTTCCGTCAGCTTCTTGTCCAATTCCAGATAGCGCGCATAGAGGATAGGCACGACGAGCCCAAGGCCCAGTACAGTATGGGCGAGGACAAGCGTAGTCAATCCGAGGGGTATTTTGATCGAACTGAAGAAGGAGAGGAGGCTGACAGCAAGGACTGTTTCCGGGATGATCAAGTTGCCGTAAAAAAGCGCCATGTATCTGCCGACGCGTCCTCCTTGGGCTGCGTAGAAAACCAGACAGAGCCCAGCAGCTGAACTAATCAGCGTGGCAAAAAAGGCTACGATCAGCGAATTCGCAAACGCTTTCCAAAGGTAGAGAGAGTGAAAAAGTTCGTTATACCATTTGAAGGTGAATCCCGTCCAAGGCGCAGGGAAGCGCTCTTTGTTGAAAGAGAAGACGAGCAGGACTACGATCGGCACATAGAGAAAAAGATAGGTCAGCGAGACAATGACAAGCGAACTGACCCGAGAGAGGCGATTAGACACGGTGCCTCCTCGGATTGAGGATCCAGCCGATGGCCAAGAAGAGCAGTATCGCGCTCACGAGGAGAATCGCGCAGCTTAAAAGGGTAAAGGCCGAACCAAGCGAGCCTGTGCCCTCGCCGAGGATGTATTGAGCGACTACCGAGCCGACAAACATAAACTTATCCCCACCCATCAGTTCAGGGATCGCAAACTCACCAAAAGAGGGGATGTAGACGAGAAAGAAGCCTGCGCGGATGCCGGGACTAGTCAGCGGCAGCAGAACGCGACGCACTGTGTTGCTCCAGCTTGCTCCGAGATCAAGCGATGCTTCGATCAAGGAATAATTGAACTTTTCGAGTGATGAATAGAGCGGCAGCACCATGAAGGGCAAGTAGTAGTAGACCATCATGATCATGATCGCAAAACGCGAGTTGATCAGGTGCGCGGGAGTATCGATGATGCCGAGCGACATGAGCAGCTGGTTGATGAGACCTTTATGCTCAAGAAGGTAGAACCAAGCGTATATATGGAGCAGGAAGTTGGTCCAAAAGGGGACGATGAGCAGAAAGAGAAGCAGGTTCTTATATTTTTTATTGGAAAAGGCGAGGAAGTAGGCGAGGGGATAGCCGATCATGAAGCAGAGGCAGGCGTTGCTGAACGCGAGGAGCAGTGACGAGCCGATCACCTTCATGTAAGTCGGAGTCAAAAAATTGGTCAGGTGCGAGAGGGTCAGCCCCTCAAACTCACCCGTCTCGCTGAGCTGGATGAAGCTCGACAGGGCGATAAGCGCGAGCGGCAGGTAGAAGAAGAGGATCTGCCAAATAAGAGCAGGAGCGCCAGTAGCAAAAGGGATTTGAGAAGAAGACGATTTCATTTTTCCAGCAGCACCGCGTTTTCTTTTTGCCAAGAGAGAATGACCTCATTGTCATAGTCGATAACCTCTTGCGCAAAGTGCTCCTCGTTCTGTTCGAAGACCTGCATGCGCATCTTATTAGCAAGAATGACATTGTACTGTGTCGATCTGCCGTGGTAGACGATCGACTGTACAACACCCTTGATCTGGTTGGAGAAATTCGGCGGTACTTTCTTCGAGATGAAGATCTTTTCCGGACGGATGCTGACCATTAGGTCTTGTCCCTCTTTCATCCACTCTCTTTTGTGCGGCATATACACCTTGAAACGGCCGAGTTCGGGGATCTCGATCTCCGGCTCCTGGTCGATGCCGCGCAGTTTGCCATTGAGTATATTGGTCGTTCCCACAAAGCGCGCCACGAAAGAGGAGTGGGGGAATTCGTAGATCTCCTTAGGCGTGCCGATCTGCTCGATTTCACCGATATGGTTCATAATCGCCATCTGGTCGGCCACTGTGAGCGCTTCAAATTGATCGTGGGTGACGTAGACGAATGTTGTTTTGAGCTTGTCCTGCAGGTCGATCAGCTCGATGAGCATTCTTTCACGCAGCTTGAAGTCGAGAGCGGCGAGCGGCTCGTCGAGAAGCAGGACATCGGGCTCATTGACAATCGCACGAGCCAGCGCAACGCGCTGCTGCTGGCCGCCGGAGAGCTGAGATGTCATCTTGTAAATGTGCGCCTCGAGGTGGAACGCCTCGAGAATTTTGATGACCTTTTGCGCGATTACTTCCTTGGGAAGTCCCTTCAATTTCAAGCTGTAGGCAATATTGTCGAAAACGTCGAGGTGCGGGAAGAGCGCATAGTTTTGGAAGACGATATTGACCGGACGCTTGTGGATCGGATGATGCGTGATCTCCTCGTCACCTAAAAAAATCTGGCCGCAATCGGCATTTTCGAGCCCGGCGATTAAGCGCAGCAGCGTCGTTTTTCCGCAGCCGCTAGGTCCAAGCAGGGCAAAGAATTTCCCTGCAGGAATTGTCAAATTGATGTTGGAAATGATCGACTGCTTGTTGATCGACTTCGATAGGTTTTTTAGGGTAATGCTCCGCATCCCCAAATTTTATAACTTTCGATATTTTCCTGGATCAAATTTCATCAGATCGGTAAAAGTTTTTAGCTTATGAGCAAGACACGTAAACTTATCATTATAGGATCCGGGCCAGCAGCCCTGACCGCAGCTATCTATGCATCACGAGCAAATCTCGAGCCACTCATGTATGAGGGCTTCTATTCGGGAACACCGGGCGGCCAGCTGATGACCACCACCGAGGTGGAGAACTACCCTGGCTTCCCCAAGGGAATCGCCGGCCCAGAGCTCATGCAGCTCTGTCGCGAGCAGGCGCTCCGCTTTGGTACGGAAATCCTCACGGAAGACGTTCAATTCGTCGACCTCTCGCAGCGCCCCTTCAAAATCAAGGGGCAGAAGACCAATAGTGAGGCCCAGGCACTCATTATCGCCACAGGAGCAACCGCCAAGCTGCTCGACGTCGAAGGCACCCGCCCGGGAGAATTTTGGCAAAAAGGCGTTACAGCCTGTGCCGTCTGCGATGGCGCAGCGCCGATCTTCCGCAATCGCCCGCTCTACGTCATCGGCGGCGGCGACAGCGCGTGTGAAGAGGCGATCTTCCTGACCAAATTCGGCAGCAAAGTCTACCTCGTGCACCGCCGCGACGAGCTGCGCGCCTCCAAAATCATGGCCGAGCGCGCCCTCAACCACCCGAAAATCGAACCGCTCTGGAATCGCGTCCTCGTCAGTGTGGGCGGCGATAACGTCGTCCGCCAGGTCGTTCTAGAGGATGTAAAAACGGGCAAACATGAGGAGCGCGAAGCAGCAGGAGTCTTTTTTGCCATCGGCTTTACACCTAACACCGCCTTCCTCCAAAACCAGATCGAGCTCGAAGAAAACCTCTACATCAAAGTGCGCCCAGGGACCACTCAGACGAACGTAGAAGGGGTTTTTGCCGCGGGCGACGTCCAGGACCACATCTACCGCCAGGCCGTGACCGCAGCCGGCAGCGGCTGTATGGCAGCCCTCGATGCGGAGCGCTGGCTCTCTGCCAAGGGACTCATCGAATGAGGATTCTCCTCGCACTCCTTCCCCTAGCCAGTGGCTTTGCTCTTCAAGAGCAGCCCTGGTTTTCTCTGCCGTTTGAGTGCGAGGGCAGTCTTTCCTATGCATACACTTTTTTTGACCATGTTCAGGACGCCAAACCCCAGCTTCATAGCACTTATAAAGAGCAGCTTTTCGCCTTAAATCTCGGCGTAACCGCCCCTGAGACTATCAACTGGGAGCTCGAGTGGGCAGTTGCCAAAACACCCCGCCACGGCGTGGGTTACCGCACCTTTGCCTTCCAAGCGCGCTACCTCTGGCTCGACGACTGCCAAGGAGACGCGGTCAGCTGGGCGACGGGCCTCACTCTCCGCAACGTAAGCGCTGGTTCCCTCCACGACCTGAGCAACCCTTTTCCTGCCCGCGGATGCTTTGAGCTGACGAATGCAATAGGGAAGGAGTGGATCCACGGCTGCAACTGGGGACAGCGCTTCTTCGGCTTTTTAGGCGTGGGGCAAGGCACACAGGGATCGCCTTGGCTGCGCACCGATTTCTTCTATTACGCGGCCTACCAAGAGCGGCATGAGCTACGCGCCTACTGCTTAAGCTATTTTGGGTTTGGATCGCACCACATCGTGCATCTCGAGCATTTCAATGGGTGGAGCAAGATCGCCCACCGTTCAATCGACGGCGGCATAGGCTATCGCTTCTGTTTTCCTTGCTGGGGAAGCCTTAGCGTCGACTATATCCGCAGGCTCTATGCTCGTTCCTATCCATCGCGCAGCAACTGCTTCCTATTGAGCTACGAGCTGCCTTTTTCTGTTTTCTAATAAATAAAAAAGCCTCCCGAAAGGGGAGGCTCTATATTTAGAACTAAATGCTCTGACTTATTTTTGTACAGGTGCTGGAAGAAGCTTTTGATCAACAAAGGCTTGAATGAGCAGTTCGAAATAGGCTCTATTAGATGGGCTGAGAACATCTTTTACTCTCGCATCGATATCTTTTTGCTCTGTAACACCTTCTTTTTTCAGATAAGTAACAAAGTTGTCATTGACAACTTTTCTAAGAGGATGATCCGGATTAGCACCATTTAAAAGATGACTCCAATCTTGGCTCTTGTCGTTGATTAGCTTTTGAACTCTTTTATTAAGTTCAGTTGCAGTTTCCTCCCAGAATTTTTTGTTTTGCTGTGTTTCCGGAAGGACAACATCCGCAGGCTTCATCTTCTCAACTTGTTTTCCATAAATACATTCGTAAATGTAATTAAAAGGCGTCATGAAAAAGTTTTTAATTGAGGTTCCCCACCCTTTGATGGTTTCCCAACAATCAGATAATTTATTGCTGATTGGATCTACAGTGTAAGACTTCATTGTGCTGATGCATGATTCATCAGTTTTTGGTGGTTGAGGCGTTTGACCGCCTGGTGTAGTTGGTGGGACGTTATTGTTATTGGTTGCTGGATTTATATTTCCTGCCATAAAGTTCTCCTTGGTTAGATTGTGCAATAATTATATCTAATTATAAAATTAAAACGAACTGCAATTATTTTATTAATTTTTGTTGTTTAAAAACTTGAATAATCAGTTCGAAATAAGGGCGATTTGCCCGACTATAAAGTCCTTTTAATCGACTCTGGATTTCCTTCTCATTGGTGACGCCTCCTTGTTTCAAGTAAGCGATGAAATTCTTCTCAAGAAAGGCCCAGAGATAGTGTTTGGGATTCGAGTTCCACCCCATCAAAACTTCTTTCCACCGCTCATCCAATGATGGACTTTTAAAAAGATATTTAAGTCGTTCGCTAAGGAGTTCAGCATTGTATGCCCAATTTTTGTTTTTAGAGATTTCAGGCGTAAAGACGATGAATGAGGTGTTGCCGACATTAACTTCAGCTTCACCGAAAAGCTTGTCATAAAGAGCCTGGAAAGGCCAAAGAATGAGATCCTTGATCCAGATCGCATATTCAGCGACTTTCTCAAAGAAGCTAGAGCAGCAGCCCATGACAGGGGTTACAGTGTAGGATTGGCATGTGCTTATGCAAGAGGTGTTCTGATTGCTTGTTGTGCCTTTTGCACCCCCTGGTTGCGGTGCGTGTGAGGCCTTTGACTGTACAGAAGATACGGGCATATGTTCTCCGGGTTACTTTTTAAGGAGTCCTTGATGTTCGAAAGCCCTAACCATGAGTTCAAAGAATGCTTGGTTGGCGCTTGAATAAAGGCCAGGCAGTCTTGCCTTGATCTCTTTTTGATCAGTGACACCTTCTGCCCTCAAGTAAGCCATAAAGTTGTTTGAGAAGAATTCAATGAGGCATATGGGAGAGCGTTTCTCAAGTTCTTGCCAGCTCTGGGTCTCTATTCTGTTTTTTGCATCATTAGCAATAGGGGGCCACAGGTTCTTTGTAACCTTTGAGAAATCAAAAACCGCTTCTGATGGTTGCATCACAGGTTTTTTAGCTTCGGTTTTTCCAAAGATCATTTCGTAAACAGAGGTGAAAGAACGAACGATCAGATCTTTGATCCAGACTGCGTATTCAGTAACTTTGTCGAAAAAACTAGGGCACAAATTGTACACAGGATCGATGCACGATTTGCATGTGGAGTAGCATGAAGTGGTTTGATTATTTGTTGTTGAAGAGTTTGTGTTATTTGTTTGTGAAGACTGTGTGGACTTATTTTCTACTAAAGGTACCGACATTTATTTCTCCTAAAAAAAATGCCCCCGAAACCGGGGGCGTGGTTGGATAGAGATTACTGTTGAGCTGGCTTTTTGATGAGACCTTGCTCTTCGAAATCTTTAATTATCTTCTCAAAGAAGTCTTTGTTTGCAGGCGTGTAGAGGTTTTTGACTCTATCAACAACAGCTGTTGCTTCTGTAATACCTTGTATCTTTAAGTGTTGAACGAAGTTTTTCTCAATAAGAGCAAAAACATTATCAGCGGTTCCAGGGAACAAGAAAGTTTTCCAATTTTGCTGATCTGGATTTGGTGATTTCATCAATATATCAAAGTTCTTTTTAACTGTAGCAGCGAATGCTTCTCTTCCATTTCTGTTTGCGTCAGTTGTATCGCTTGAAAAGGCAAATGAAAAAGTTTCGCCTTTGAACCAGTTGTAAATCGCTTTGAAAGGAGACAGAATGAGGTCTTTAATGTAGTTGAGGGCTCCGCCGATTTTGCTAAGAACTGTTTCTGTGCATGTGTACACAGGGTCTACAGTCCATTCTTTGCAAGTAGTGATGCAAGATTTTGATTGATCGCCGCCTGCTGGTGGTGTGGGCGTTTGTGTGGGGTCAGAATTGGGTGATACGTTGTTATTGTTATTGGTTGGGCCTGTGGTTGGTGATGCCATGGTTTTCTCCTGGTTATAAAAACAATCTAATTATAAACAAAAGAACATTTAATATAAATACGGAAGAAATAATTTAAGTGTAATTAAATTTTACAATTACTATTATATAAATAAAAAAGCCCCCAAAAGAGGGGGCTTATGAGCCATTCGCAAATGCGAGAGCTTATTTTGAAACTGGTGCTGGTGTTGGAGCAATTGCTCTGTTAAGAACGTTTTGAACAACAAGAAGTTGTCTAACGTTTTCTTTAACGAAAACATCGCCTGCTGTACGAGTTTCGATATCTTGTGAAGAGACAACTGGGTGGCTATTTTCTTGTGCCAATTTATTGTCATTCTCAATAGATGCTTTAACAGCACTTCTTACGAAATCAATAAAAGCTGGAGTGAAATCTTTCTTTGGGGTTAAAGCTGTGATGCCTTGTTGAACCAAAGACTGAACACCTGTAGGCTGAGCAACTGTTAGTTTTTTCAGGTCAGCATTGAATTTGCCCATGTTCGCAGTAATCTCATCTTTAGAAAGAGTAGCTGGAACTTCGATTTTAAATGGGTTATGCTTTTGTGATTCTGGTAAGCAGTATCCAAAATATCTGAAAGGTGCGAGGAAGAAGTTCATAATTTTAGTTAGAACGTACTTAATTCCATCGCTGATTTTTGAACAGCAATTAGAAACTGGAGTTACTGTCCACTCTTTGCATGTGTTCATAGTAGAAGCACAGCATCCTGCATCTGCAGGCTTTTGATTTGGATCAGTTGGTGTGTTGCCGCTAACTGGAGCGGGTGTGTTACCGTTAACTGGTTGTGTCATTGTTTTTCTCTCCTTTTAATTTAAGGGACGTGAGTAATTATACATTATTTCGTAATTTATTCAATACTGTTTTTAATTAAAATAATCATTCTAATTAGTAAATTTTAAAGTAAATCTGAAATTAATAATTTTCTGTTTAATAAAATATGTTTGAAAATACTCTCAGAGTAGTGTGTGAGCGAGATTTGCAAAAAGTGTAAATAGTTTTTTGAATTGTAAGTAAATAATTTATTTACTTAACCAGAGCGCAACGGCGGTTGCATTTTCTTTACTGTGGCTGATTGAAAGGAGTAATTGTGGCTGGTTAAAACGTTTATTTAGAGCAGGGGAGAGGAGAACGAGGGGTTTCCCTTCAGATGAGGAGAGAATCTGTATATCGAGCCAGCTAGCGTCTTTACCAAAGCCGCAGCCTAAGGCCTTGACTACCGCTTCTTTAGCGCAGAAACGGCCAGCTAGGCTTGGGCAGGGGTCTTGGCGCTTAAGGCAATAAGCCTGCTCTTCGGGGGTGAAAAGGCGGTCTAGGAAGCGCTGCCCATGGCTTGCATAGGCCTGGCGGATGCGGTCGATCTCGATGATATCGTTACCGATGCCTAGGATATTAGCTCTGTTCGTCATAGGCCGGCTTGCGGTAGGGTTCTGTGACGTCCGGGGCATTGCAGAAGATCATGCGCCCTGAGGATGTGTGCTTTACGGAAAGCACCTGAGCCTCAATGGTTTCGCCGATGTAGTCGCCGCCGCCATTGACGACCACCATCGTGCCGTCTTCGAGGTAGCCTACGCCCTGGTTGGGCTCTTTACCAAAGCGCTGTATTTTGATGCGGATGCTCTCACCCGCCTGCATGAGGGGTTTCAGCGCATTGGAGAGGGCGTGGATATTGATGACCTTGATATCTTCGACGACGCTCATCTGTAGACGAGAGAGATCAGCGGTCAAGATATAGCCATCGAGGAGGCGGCTTAAGCGGATCAGCTTATTGAATGTCTCTTTTACATCGGGGAAATCGGTGTCGTGGAAGCGGAGTTCCAAGTGAGAGATGCTCTCCAGGCGTTTTATCGTATCTAGGCAGCGCTTGGCTTTGGCTTTTGAGTTCTCATCTCCTGTTTCTGCTTGCATGTGGAGGTCTTTTATGATGAAACGCGGGATGACAAGCTGATGGTCGAGAAGTCCGGTTGCGGCGACATCGATAACGCGCGTGTCGAGTAATACGGAAGCGTCTACGATCAGATCTTTCTTCTTTTGCACACTGGGTGCGAACTTGACAAAAGGGATGCTCACGTAGATTTCGTCGGCGGAGCGCAGAGTTAAAATCGTTCCCAGGTATATGCCAAAGAGGAAAAGCGCCACTTTGATCAGATCAGTGGTTTGCGTATCTAGAGCCGTTTTGATGTGGCTCAAGTCCATGACTGCATCTAGGATGAGAACAAGCGCCTGGCCCATCAGGTAGCCGAAGAAAATCCCGATGATCGCGATGTTAAAAGAGCGCAGATTAAAGCGACGGAAAAGCATGTCAAAGCCGATCAGAAGTGCTCCAAAAGCTACTCCCAGACCGATCCCGAAAAGGGTGTTTTGAAGGGGGGTGCCGGTAGCGGTTGTCACCATGAAGGTGGTCATAAAGAAAATACTTAAGATCAAGAAGAGAACGCGAAGGAAAAGTAGAGAAATATTCATGAAAATCCTCTATAGCTATATAGTTAGAGTGGATTGTAGGGAGCTAAATCTTTTTTGTCGAATGAAGAAACATTCATTGATCGCCCTAGCGGGCTTTATCTGGTTTTCTATTGGCCTCGCTCTTCTCGGGAAAGGGCTGCACCTTCTTTTATCGCTCTCTTTCGTTAGCGGAAAAAAGACGGGACCTCTCCTCAATGCCCTTATGTACGCCTTTACCGGGGCTCTCGTGCCTTCTCTGCTCTTTATCGTGGTTCTCGGGCTTCTTCTCGGCATGATAAAAGGGCGATGGGCGCTGGCGCGATCAGCTAGACGCACCATTGCCCGCATTGCTCCTATGCAGGGGCATATTAAGCTCACCAAGCTCTACCGCATCCACGACTACCTGCTCGTGATCGGGATGATCGGCCTTGGGAGGCTGATGCACTGGATGCAGCTGCCAAGCGATCTCCACGGGCTGCTCGACGTGACGATCGGTTCTGCACTGGTAAATGGAGCGATGATCTACTTCCGCTATGCAATCAAGATGCGCGAAGTTCACTTGTGATAGGGAGAACCGCGGTCGATTTCTAGAGCGCGGTAGAGCTGCTCCAGGAGGATGAGCCGTGCGAGCTGATGGGTGAAGGTGAGGGGAGAGAGGCTGATCGCATCGTGAGCACCCTCTCGGACCTCTTTTGCGAGACCTTCTGCGCCTCCGATGACAAAGGAGAGGCGCGCTCCGCCGTCTACCAGGGCTTTTTTCAGCCATTTGGCAAAATGCAGCGAATCTAGGCATTTTCCCTGGATATCGAGGATGATGTAGGAGGCCTCTTTTCGCACGAGAGCGGTGAGGGCTGCATCGTCTTTGGCGAGGATCCATTCAATTGACAGAATGGACCCTAAGCGTCTAGCATAGTCGGCCAGAGCGGAAGAGAGCCACTCCTCTTTACACTTACCTATGGATAAAATTTTTACTTTATACATTTTCTGGGATCCTCAACGGGAGATATTCTCGTGGAATCTGCCGTTTCTCGGCAGGCCCCTGCTCTGGTATGGCTTTTTCTTCGCCTTGGGGTTTTTCCTCGCCTATCGCCTCTTCCGCTTCCTATTGAAGGAGAAAGGGGCAACGTCCGCAGATGCGCAGTTTATAGCTGAAAAAGTCAGCCTATACACGATTATAGGCACTGTGATCGGCGCCCGTCTCTTCGACCTACTATTCTACCAGGGATTCGGGCAAAATGTCCATGATCCCTGGGAGGCGCTGCGATTCTGGGAGGGGGGACTTGCAAGCCACGGGGGCGTGATCGGTATCCTACTGGCTCTCATCTTCTTCTACCGCAGGTTCCGCTCCAGGCTGACTTTTTCATTCTATGGGCTGCTCGATCTGCTTTGCATCCCTGCGATGTGCGCAGCGGGTTTTATCCGCATCGGCAACTTCTTCAACCAGGAGATCCTGGGACGGCCGACGACGATGCCGTGGGGCGTAATCTTTGGCCATCCTGCCGATTATAGCACCCCTATGCCGCTCCACCCGGTGCAGCTCTATGAGGCGATTTTCTATTGGGGACTGGGGCTTCTTCTCTACTTGAAAAGAGAGACTTTTCGCGCGGAAGGAAGGCTCGTGGGCCTATTTTTTCTGATCTGTTTTAGTTTTAGGTTCGCGGTGGAGTTTTTCAAGGCGCCTCAAAGTGCCCTTTTGGGGCCAGGGTTTCCATTGGAAATGGGGCAGCTCTTGAGCTTGCCTTTATTTTTTCTGGGACTCTTCTTCTTGAAGCAGAGCAAGCGCACTCGCGCCGTCAAAAGGAACGAGCGGTAGCATCTTCTGACAGATCTGACTGAGTTGGGCGATAAGCTCGTCGCTGTGACGGTTCATCAGCAATTTGATATGCCATTTGAGGAATCGCTCAAAGCTGGTTGCATCGGGATCGGGATAGCGCACGTACCAGAGATGTTTGATGAGGGCCCAGACGCGCTGGCCAAGGAGTGCGACGTGAGGGGTGAGTTGGGGATAGCGCTGGCGAAACGCCTCTGTGATCTGCGCTGCGCTCTCTTCTAATGAACTAGGGTTGAAATGCTCGCTGACAAATGTGTAGAGCGCGCTTTCTTGATTCATGCGGATCCAGCGGCAGAGCATGTCGCTTTGCATGGTCCAGACATTGATTTTGCGCTCGAGTTCTTCCTGCTCGTCTTTGAAAGAGATCTGACGCACTTTTTGGAAGAAGTCGCAGACGAGAAGCGCGAGCTGCTCGCTGTTTAGCTGGGGATCTTCGATGTGCGCTTGAGCTATTTCGCGTTCGATGATCTGAACTGCGCTGTAGGGAAGCTGTTCGAGAAGCGGAACGGGTTTTTCTACGCGATCGACAAGGGGAAATAGCGGGCGATGGCGCTCTGCGAGCTTCGCGATGACTGCGTGCATCTCTTCTTCAGAAACCTTTTCGAGAAGGTTCTCATGGGCGCGTAGGCTCAGGCGCACCTGGTAGGCCAAAGCGCATTGAGAGATCCAGGGCTTTTCAGCGGTGATTTCGAGAATGAGTTTCACGATCAGTTTGTCGATGCGGTCATAGTCGTCGTAGGGGCTCTTATGCTGGCCGACGGGCAATTTGGGAATGAGGTGCTTGTGCACCGACCAGATCGTGCGCGTGAGTTGATCGAGTTTGGGGCGCGTGCCGTCGACGATCGCGATGCATTCGCCCATTTTCACTGCGAGCTGGTGTGCATAGTGGTAGGGGTGGATCTGGCACGCTTGTTTGACGCGCGAAAGCGTTTTTAGATTCTCTTTGATCAAGAAGGGGATATTGAGTTTGCCGTCTTGTGTCAGCGCTTCTTTGTGATCCTGGATCTGCGAGGAGTAGAAGTGGACTTTTTCCCATGTTTTTTTCAGCGCATTGACGCCGAGGCGGTATCTCGGAAAGCGCTTTTCAAAGTCGGGTCTGATCTTGTCGATCAGTTCGTCTTGCAGTTTGTGCGACCATTTTTTTGAGCTGCTGCAGTGGCGCATTTCCTGTTTGATGCGCTGCGACAAAAAGAGGCTGAGTTCAGAATAGGGATCGTGGAATTCCGGCGTTTCATCGATCGCGTCGAGAAAATGGCGTGCCAGCTGGGGACGCTTCGTAGGGGGCTGAACAAGCCCTTTAGGTTCCTTAGGATTTGGGTTAGCCGGCTGCAACATAATATAAAAATTAGATCTACAGGATAAATAAATTTTTTGTCACGAAAATTTACTTGCTGCATTTCTTTTTTTTTATGATAATGGCGCTTCGGCCAAAACGGCCTATTGGGAGAGTCTAATGAACGAGATAACCATTGCAGGGCATTTGGGTGCTGATCCGGAAGTGCGTTTTACTTCATCGGGACAGAAAGTCACCACACTGCGCGTCGCGGCACGCGTTAGACGCGCGTCAAAAGGCGAAGACACCATCTGGTGGCGCGTCACTATTTGGGGCGAACAATTTGACAAGATGATCCCTTACTTGAAAAAAGGCAGCCCGATCATCGTATTCGGCGAACTGAGCAAACCGGAAATTTTCACCGATCGCGAAGGGCGCTCACAAGTTTCTATGAACATCACCGCGCACCACCTCTCCTTTAGTCCATTTGGACGTCCAGGCGATGCCAACGATAAAGAATCGCAAGCAGGCGACTCCTCTCACGAAGAGATGGCGCACAGCGGCGCGCAGAAAGAGTTCGGCCGCGGTAAAGAAGAGAGCGCTTCGTTTAACGATGACGAGATTCCCTTCTAATGAACTTGACATCTGCTACTACAAAAGCCCGTAAAAAGGCTGATCTTCTCATTGTTCCTTTCTGGCAAGGGGGAAAGAAGGGCCCTAGCCCTGCGTCTGACCTCAAGGTTAACGTTTCTCCCGCCATTGATTTTTCCGGCAAGAAAGATGAGATCGTCTATCTCTACACGCCAAAAGGGCCAGAGCCGCGCGTGCTCCTGCTCGGGTTAGGAGAAGAGAAGGAGTTTACGCCCGAAAAAGCGCGCAAGGCGTATGCAAGTGCACTCTGCTGGGGTCTTGGAAAAAAAATCAAGTCAGTGAATATCGCGCTGCCGCCTGAGGAGTATGCGAAAGCCGCTCTTGAGGGCGTGCTGCTCGCTAACTACTCGTATGAGGCGCATCGCAAAGAGCCGCAGATTAAACCGGTTGAGAAGATCTGTCTCATCGGCGAGCTCAAAACAGCCAAAGAGACAGCCGAGATCGTCGAGTGCGTCAACTATGCGCGGGATCTCGTCTTCGGCAATGCCGATGATGTCACTCCCTCTCTTCTCGCTAAAAAAGCGCAAGAGCTGGCCAAAGAATACACCTCTATTCACACCAAAGTCTTAAATCGCGAACAGATCTTGAAAGAAAAGATGGATCTGCTTGCTGCCGTTAGTCGCGGCGCAACGACTCCTCCTGCGTTTATCATTGCGGAATACCGCGGCGCTCCAGGCAACAAGGATGTAACGGCAATCATTGGCAAAGGGATCACCTTTGACACGGGCGGCCTACTTTTGAAGCCGCGCGGCGGCATGGAGACGATGCGCGACGACATGGCAGGCGGAGCTGTCGTCCTTGGCGTTCTGCGCGCTGCAGCAAAACTGAAACTAAAGGGCAATATCATCGGCTTTATTCCGACAACGGAAAATGCGATTGGTCCCGATAGCTACAAGCCGGGCGATGTCTATCAGAGCCATGCAGGTGTTTCGGTGGAAATTGCCGATACGGATGCAGAAGGCAGACTCGTGCTTGCCGATGCGATTTCCTATGCACAAAAGCACTACTCGCTCAAGCGGATCATCGATCTCGCTACTTTGACCGGTGGTGCGACCGTTGCGCTAGGTGAAGAGGCTGCCGTCATCTGCTCTAACTCTGACAAGCTGTCGCAAGAGCTGATCGCAGCAGGAGAGACGAGCTATGAGCGTCTCTGGCGCCTTCCTCTATTCGAGGAATACAAATCGCTGCTCGAATCAAAAATTGCCGATATTAAAAATGCGGGCCCGCGTAAAGCGAGCAGCATTTGCGGAGGGATCTTCCTTCAGCGCTTCGTGAAAAAAGAGATCGACTGGGCACACATCGACATCGCAGCCGTGGCATTTCCCGATGTGCTAAAGCCCTACCAGCCGATCCAGGCGACAGGCTTTGGCGTTCGCCTCCTCGTGGAGTACTTTCAGCACCTATTCAAATGATTTACAGCTTAACCGTTACCACTCCTCAGACTCTTCTCCCTTTTTTAAGGGAGAAGTGTCCTCTTTCTGGCAAAGCGCTCAAGCGCGCGATCGATGCCAAACAGTGCAAGATCAACGGACGCGTTGAGTTCTTTTCTACGCATCCGCTCAAAGTGGGCGACCGCATCGAACTCAAGCTCAAAGAACGTCCCGCTCCTGCTCGTGCGGAGATCCTCTACGAAGATGAGGCGCTTGTCATCATCAACAAGCCTGCATTCGTGGAGAGTGTAGCCCCTGCCGGACTTCACCTCGTCCATCGGCTCGACAAAGAAACATCGGGTGCTCTGCTCCTGGCCAAGAATAAGCAGGTGCTGGAGAGTCTCATTGCGCTGTTTGCAGAGCGCAAAGTGGAAAAGCGCTATTTAGCCATTGCTGATGCACCTTTTGAGATGACGGAGTGGCAGATCGACAATTTCCTCGTGCAGAAAGGCGGCTACCAGGGCGGGACTCTTTGGGGCTCTGCTCCAAATGGCAAGCGCGCAATCACGCGCTTCCGCGTCTTAAAGAGGGGAGAGAGCTGTGCCTTGGTGCAATGCATGCCCGTTACAGGCCGCACCCATCAGATCCGCGTCCATCTCTTTGAAATGGGCCATCCTATCCTCGGCGACTGGCAATACGCCCGAAGGTTTTGCAGCACCTACGACGCTCCCCGCGTGCTTCTGCATGCAGAGGAGATCGCCTTTCCGCATCCCATCACTCAGGTGCCGCTTCGCGTGCGCGCGCCCATTCCTAAAGACTTAGAAGCATGCGTATCCTCATTGTAAAGACTTCAGCGATTGGCGATGTGCTTCAGACGCTTCCCGTTTTGAGCTATTTGAAGAGCCGCTACCCGGATGCACAGATTGATTGGGTAGTTGAGGCTTCGAGCGCCTCGCTTTTGAAGGCGCATCCCGACCTAACTCGTGTGATTGTCGTCCACAGCAAGAAGTGGCGTAAAGCTCCATTTATGCATCGCAGAGAGATTGCAGAGACGCTGCGCTCTTTACGCGCAGTGTCATATGATCTGCTCTTCGATCTGCAGGGAAATAGCAAGTCGGCGCTTCTGACTTTTACTGCTCGTGCCAAAGAAAAGGTGGGATTTGCCTTTAGCAGCTTGCCTGAGAAGACCAACTGGCTGGTTACTAATCGCCGTTTTACTCCCTCTGCGCACCTCTCGCGTCCCGCCTATTATCTTTCGCTTGTGCAGAGCGCCTTTAACGACTCTGCGCCCTTTACGTCCGTTCCATTGGAGCTGCGCCTCACCGAGCAAGAACAGCAGCGTTTAGACACCCTTCTGCCATCCACCGAGCGGCCTAAATTCATGGTCTGTTTCGGATCCAATTGGACCAATAAACAACTTGAGCCCTCGCAGCTCGCCTCCTTCTTAGCCCAGGTAGATGCCCATTACGCTCCGCATTTTCTTTTCATCTACGGCAACGCTGTGGAAAAGAGCCAAGCAGAGGCGCTTCATGCGCTTTTTCCTCATTCACAAGTTGTGGGAGAGATGAGTCTGGCATTTTGGCAGCGGCTGATGCAGCGGATGGATCTGCTTCTCACCATGGATTCGGCGGCGCTCCATCTGTGCGCCACAACAACCACACCAAGCTTCAGCTTCTTCGGGCCTTCTTCTTCTGCGCTCTATAAGCCTGAAGGGGAGCAGCACGCCTCATTCCAAGGAAGCTGTCCCTATGGACGCACCTTTGCAGTCCGCTGTCCGGTGCTGCGCACCTGCCCGACAGGCGCTTGTCTCAAAGACGCACCAATGCATGAGCTCTTCGCTCATTTCCAACGCTTTTGTGCTTTTAAATACTCCGTGAGAAAATTTTAACAATTGCTTTAAAGTTTTTGCTGGTTTTTAACCCAAAGGAGACTTATGAGTACGACAACATTTACAACTACTCCTCCACAAGAGCAAGAACAAAAAACCTTATGGTACACAAGATATGATGGGTCATATACGACCGACCCTATAACGCTAAGACCAAAAGAAGGCATTGACGGCATTGAGTTTGATCGAAATACTCCTGTCCAGCAAGAGCTGCAGTCAAAAGTGCAGGCAATATATGCAATCACCCTTAAGAAAAATGCTGTCCAAGATGAAATCCGTTCATTTTTTAAAAAGTGCGTAAAAGCGCTTTGTCAACCCGAAAGTACGGGAACTGGAGAAATCGAGTATCAATCTAGAACATATAATAAAACCGACACTTATTATACTTTGAAATTTACAAATCCTGAACAAAAAGACCCAGCTACTCTTTGCACCACAATATGTTGGAATGAAAAAGAGCAAGTAGTTCAAATAACTTTATATAACGATTCTTTTCGTTCAAATAAAGATACTTGCGATTATAAAACAAAATTCGATCCAGAGCTGATTAAAGAAGCATTTGATTTGCACAATAAATATGCAGGTTTATTGGATGAGGAAAAATCAATAGATAGGAAATCTGTAACAGAATCTTTTAAATAAACTTCGTCGCTTTTCGGGATTCTTTTGTAATAGCAAAAGAACCCGAAAGGCATTTCTCAAGCTGCCTCAAACACAATTCATTTTTAGTCATATTACCGCTTAGGTATCATGGATACTTGTAGTGGAGGAAAGATGCACCCATTTGATGACCTGCTCGCCCTGACGGATAAATTGCAAAGCCCGGAAGGCTGTCCCTGGGATCGCAGCCAGACATTTGATACGCTAAAAGCCTATGTGCTTGAAGAGGCGCATGAACTTTTAGAGGCTGTGGATGAGGGAGAAGACAAAAAGATTATCGAGGAGCTGGGCGATCTCATGTATACGGTCGTCTTTTATGGAAAAATAGCCGAAAAGACCGAGCGCTTTACTATTTGGGATGTCATCAAGACGATCCATGAAAAGCTGGTGCGTCGCCATCCCCACGTTTTTGGTGATGTCGAAGCGAAAGATGTCGAAGAGGTGAAAACGCACTGGGAGCGCATCAAAAAAGAGGAGATGCCCACGCGCAAAAGTGCGCTGGATGGCATCCCGAAAACGCTGCCGTCCCTGGCGCGTGCGCAAAAAGTGCTGGGCCGCATGCACAAGCAGCATTATCAAGAGATGCAAGAGCGCCCCTCGACAAAAGAGAAGAAACTTGCCGCTGATCTTTTGCGCATCGTGGCTGATGCTTCGAAAGAGGATATCGATATCGAAAGCGCGTTTCGAAGCCTGCTCAAAGAAGAAGAAGAGAAGTTCCGCACATGGGAAACTACTAGATAGTTTTTGTATTTCTTTAGTAAGCTGAAGCGATGAGAAAAATCTTTGCGCTGACTCTTTCTTCGTTGCCGCTTTTTGCAGAAGGAAACTGGATCAACGGCTGTTGCACCATAAAAGACCACTATTCCACGAATATAGACTACATGTACCTAAGGCGCAGTCGTCTCACAAATCATACGATTGTCGAAGAAGAGGTGACCGTTGCCGATGTCATCCCTCAGCCCAATCCAAATCTGATTCCTTTCGACCCGAATTCTCTCGTGCCTATCTCATCATTGCCTGTCAAAAAGGTGATGAATACTGAAGATCTCCTCCACAAATTCCACTGGGAATCGGGAGTGCGCGCTACTCTAAGCTATACCTCTAACGGCTATTCAGCTGTGGAGATCTCCTATTTTTACATCTGGCCATGGAATGGGATGGATAGCGTCGTGGGTCCCGGGACCCTTTTTTATCCCTTTGACGATCTCGCGTTCACCACCGATTTTGTCCATGCCGATCAGGCGGTTGCTACATACAGTTCGCTTTTGCAGGGCGCGGAACTCAATTACGTCTACCATCAAACGCCGCTCCGGAGCGACTATTGGAGCTTTTCCTGGATCGCAGGAGGACGCTTTTTCTTACTGCATGAGCGCTTTAATCTCGCATTTAGCCGTGGGCCTAATACCTCCGACTATTCGATCAAGACTTCAAATCGCCTCTATGGTTTGCAACTGGGTGCTACGATAGACTACAACCCCAGCTCGCGCTGGACCTGGCATGTCATGGCGAAAGGCGCTGTCTTTTTCACCGTGGCGAAAAATCGGGTCTTCTTAGGCGACGAAAACAATACGGTGACTCTACAGCAGTTTAATGATGACCGCTGGGAGGGCACATATATGTTCGAGGGGATCGCCTCGTTGGGTTATCGTCTCTTTTCTACGTTGTATATCCATGCGGGTTACCAAGGTCTGGTGCTCGACAACGTAGCTCTAGCTCCCCAGCAGGTTGAACGCCGCACGCCCCCACATAAGAGGGTGAAAGCAAATGGCGCCCTCGTCATCGATGGAGCATTCGCCGGCATCGAATATGCGTTTTAAACTGCTTTGTTTCTGTTCTTTCGTTAATTTGCTTTATTGTGATAGTATTATCGACATGAGAACTAATGTTGTTAATAGAGATAATTTTAGCAATTATCAGAATGTATTTTATTGTTATGGTGTAGGAACGATTGATTTAGATAAGATCATGAGTATTCTTTACCCCTACTCAACAAACCCTTCTTACGCTTTTGCAATCCAGAAATTCTTTGACGAAGCGCGTAAATTGCAGCCTGCCCCCAAGCAAGAGGGCTGGGATCCAAAGCTCGATGCTACGTGCCAAGCACCCCTCTCGCATGAAGTCGTTTTTGAAAACGAACGCATACGCCTTTTGAAAGTGACGATTGATCCATTCACAAAAGAACCCTTTCATATCCATGGACGCAATAGCGTCATGCTTGTCCTCGAGCCAACGCGGATTAAGTATTACAATGAGAAGGGAGAAGCGAGTGAATTCAATTCATCTGTCGGAACATGGGTCTTAGAACCGGAAAAGATGCATGCAGTAGAGAATCTGGATGCGATTCCATACGCAGCTCTGCGTCTAGAAATAAAATAGCTCTTTTTTAACGTGCCCGTGCCCGTTTAAATAAAAAAGCTGGAGATGGTTCTCGGCATTAGACGCATGATCCTTAAGGCTGCTACCTTCCGGTCCTGACCTGGTTCGGAGGGTCTAATTCCAAGAAATCCCCAGCAAGTACTTATTCTAACCTATTTCCAAATATAGGCTGAAGCCTCATCTTGCCCAGCGCGCAATTTTGTCAGCTGCACCCCTGGGAAATGGATCAATAAAATTTTTCTTGCATCTTCTTGGCTCTTAGCCAGGCGATCTGCGCTAGCGAGGCAGAGGCCTGTGCCTGCTCCATCGCCATAACCGGTGAAGAGGACGCTGTCATCTTCGACTTTTACGCTAAAATCGTTGCTGCGGATGATTTTCGGGCCGATGGCTTCTTGAAGACGGAAGAAATCGAGGTCTTTAGAGCTGATGCCGTCGCTGAGGCGCAGCGCATAAACTTTATTAGACTGGTCGGCTTTGTAGAGATCGATCTGGTCGATTTCGCTGAATCCAACGAGCTCGGCAAGCATCTGCTTAGGCATGGATGCGCTCCATTTCGTCTCTTCGCGATCATCGCTGACGGGCAGTTTGCTGACGCCTGCAGGAGAATCGACGTTCTTGCGGAAGATCGAGGCGTAGGAGACGGTGCGGCCGGCGCTGTTACGGCTCCATGTCGCGGGGAAGAGCTGGTTGTTGTAAGTGAGGACCATGCCGCGTGTGCGCTCCACTGCATCGCTAATAGCTGCTTTTTGCTGAGCGGTGTGGCCTGTATAGCCCGCTTTATCGGCTGCGACGTGCCAGTGCGCGTAGCTCGCTTTATTGGCTAGATAGGTGAGGTGGGTGCGCTCTACGATGACGAGTGCATCGAGCACTTCGCTATTTAGGCTCTCATCGCATTTGGCGGCAAGAGTGTCTTTCAGGTAGTTCTCTACATCGACTTCGTTGACGATGTTGATCGTGCCGGCAATTGCGTAGATCTCGAGGCAGCCCTTGTAAGGGACGTTATTGACGAGAAGCGAGCTGTCGGGAGCAGGGACGAGGCGGATCTCGGTGCTGCCAGGAAATGGTTCACTGCCCCATTTCAGGCAGCTTGCGGTCGCCATGAAGCGATCCCACTTATTGCTGCCCGAGCCGATCAGAAGTTGATTCTGCGGATTGTAGGCGCGGTATTTTCCCTTCACTTCGACTGTCGCCTCGTCGGCGAGTTTGGTGATGAGAACTTTGATGGTGGCGGGCTTTGCTTTCTGCGAAGCGTCGGTGGGTAGTTCAGCAGCATAGCTCTGCTGAATAAGGGTAAGTGAGCCGATTAGGCTGAGTAGAAATAGTCTCATAGTTCTCCTTTTTTATTTTGAGCGCGACCGAGATGGGCATAAGCAAGCGTCGTTACTTCGCGTCCTCGTGGTGTTCTTTTCAAAAATCCCTGCATAATGAGGTAGGGTTCATAGACCTCTGCTAGCGCATGCGGATCTTCTCCGATCGCTACTGCAATGGTATTCACCCCGACAGGGCCTCCTTCATGATAATCAATAATAATCTCTAGGATCTTTTTGTCCATCTCATCGAGTCCTTTATGGTCGATGGCGAGCATCTGCAGCGCCTCGTGTGCGGTTTTTGCATCGATGGGCGTGCGCTTGTGGATCTGCGCAAAATCGCGCGCCCAGCGCAGGAGGTGGTTGGCGATGCGCGGGGTGCCGCGCGAACGCTCGGCAATGGCCAGCGCTCCGTCGGGCGAGATCGGGATCTGTAGAATGGCGGCGGAACGCGTGATGATGAGGGCCAGATCGCGCGGTTCATAATAGTCGAGGCGGCAGGTGAAGGCAAAGCGCGAGCGCATGGGCCCGCTGAGGAGGCCTAGGCGCGTGGTGGCGCCGACAAGAGTAAATTTAGCGAGCTTCACTTGCACACTGCGGCTGCTCGGTCCGCTGTCGATGAGCAGGTCGAGAGAAAAATCTTCCATGGCGGAATAGAGGTACTCTTCCACTTCGCGGCGCAAGCGATGCATCTCGTCGATGAAGAGGACGTCGCCCTCTTTTAGGCTCGTGAGGATGCCGGCCAGATCGCCTGCTTTTTCGACGGCGGGGCCAGAGGTGGTGACGAGGTGGGTGCCCATGGCAGTCGCGAGAATGTGAGCGAGAGTGGTTTTGCCCAGACCCGGTGGGCCGTGGAACAGGGCGTGGCCTAAGGGTTCACCGCGCTCCTTTGCAGCAGAGATAAAGACATCGAGACGCTCGCGCAGCTGGTCCTGGCCGATGAATTCATGCATCGAATGGGGACGCAGCGGCTGCTCAAAGGGTTCATCTTGCTTGGTCCAGGTCGACTGGATAAATGACGAGGGCATAGTCAGAACTCTAGCAAGAAATTGTATTTCCATGCTAGAGTGAACCCATGGGATTACAATCTGATAGATGGATTCGCCAGATGGCGAAAGAATTTAAAATGATCGAGCCGTTCGTGGATGGACTTGTCCGCCAGGCCGATGGAGAGAAAGTCATTAGCTACGGCTTGTCGAGCTATGGCTATGATCTGCGCGTGGCAAATGAGTTCAAGGTTTTCACGAATATGAACAATTCGATCGTCGATCCGAAGAATTTTAGCCCGAATGCCTTTGTCGATATCGTCGCCGACACGTGCATCATCCCTCCCAATTCATTTGCACTGGCGCGCAGCGTGGAATATTTCCGCATCCCGCGCAATGTGCTGACGCTCTGCATTGGAAAATCGACCTATGCGCGCTGCGGGATCATCGTGAACGTAACGCCCTTTGAACCCGAATGGGAAGGATTTGTGACGCTCGAAATCTCCAATACGACGCCACTTCCAGCAAAAATCTATGCCAACGAGGGACTGGCTCAAGTGCTCTTCTTTGAAGCGGCAGAGGACTGCGAAGTCTCCTATGCCGATCGCGGAGGAAAGTATATGCGCCAGGTAGACATCACTCTTCCTGTGGCGTAATATTATTTTTTTTCCCACAATAAAAAGTAGATGAAGCTACAGCATTTTTTCTTTCGTTTCTGGTGGTCGATCCTCTTCATTCTCATCTGCTATGCCGTATATGTCCATGGCATGCAGAAGAAGAAGGAGACTTTTGACGCCCTTAAAGAGAAGCAGACCCAGCTGCAGGCTCAGCTTGCGCGTAACTTGAGCGAGCAGGAGGATCTGCGTACCCAAATCGACAGCCAATCAGACCCCGCATACCGTGAACTCCTCATGATGAAAAAGCTCGGGATGGTTCCCGACGGGCAGACGAAGGTCTATTTTCACGAGGATAAAGCGCAGTGATCCTCTCTATCGCTGCACTGATCTGCCTCCTCTCATTTTCCGCCCTTCTATCCGCCTCCGAAGTTGCGCTTTTCTCTCTTTCGTCTATTAAAGCACGAGCTATGCGCAGCGATATCGATCCGCGCCGTAGACTCATTGCAGAGATCCTGCGTTCCCCACGCGATCTGCTCTTTACGATCATTATGCTCAATGTTTCGATGAATATCCTGATTCAGAACGTTGTGTCCAGCCTCTTCGGCGGTTATTCTGGGTGGCTGCTCAATGTCGGCGTTCCGTTGACTCTGACTTTGATCTTTAGCGAAGCGATCCCCAAGTCGGTGGGGCTTGCGCAAAATACCGCGGTTGCCACAAGAGTGGCTCCGCTCATCTGGCGCATCCAGCGCATCATCGGTCCCTTTTCTAAAGTTCTCGTCTCCATCACGAGCTCTCTGTCGCGTGTCGTCTTCTTTTTTCTGCGCAGAGAGCAGGAGATCTCCGTCGACGAGCTGCAGCACGCACTGCGCACGTCGCGTATGAGTGGAGTGCTGGCCGATGAAGAGGCGGATCTCATGCGCGGCTATCTCAATTTGGAGAACAATACCGCCAAAGAGTTCATGCGTCCGCGCGAAGAGGTGCTCTTTTTTGAAATCGATGAGCCGCTGTCCAAGCTCGTCCATCTGTTTGTCGATCAGGAGTGCACGCGCATCCCGATCTGCGATGGGGGACTCGATAAGGTGATCGGCATCATGACGAGCGGGAATTTTTTCTTGCACAGGGAGAAGATCAAAGAGGGCGAGGATATTCTCGCCGTGCTAAAAAAGCCCTTTTTTGTCCCGGAGGCGACCGCGGCGCATGCCCTTCTGGAGCAGATGTATGATAAGAAGGAGTCACTGGCGATTGTCGTCGACGAATATGGCTCGTTTTCCGGTCTCATAACACTTGAGGACCTAGTAGAAGTCGTGGTCGGAGAGATCATCGATCGGCGCGACGAAAAGAGCCGCTACACCCGCTCCGGGGAAGATGTGCTCATTGCAAGCGGGAAGCTCGAGCTCATGGAATTGGAACAGATCTTTGATGTGACGTTAGAGAGCGAAAATCACATGGTGACAGTCGGCGGCTGGCTCACCGAGAGGTGGGGAGATATCCCCAAGAGCGGAACCAAGATCGAGTATGGCAACCTCTTCTTCCACGTCCTTTCCTCCGATGCAAGACGGGTGCGCAGGGTCTATATTAGACGCACAAGGCCGAAGCGATGAGCTGGAAGTGGTGGCTGTTTCTTATCATCCTTTTTCTAGTGACGCAAGGCTTCTTCGCCATGCTCGAGATGGCGTGCATCTGCTTCAACAAAGTGCGTCTGCAGTACTGGGTCAGCCAGAATCAGCGACGAGCCAAATGGCTCAGCGATCTCTTAAGTCGCCCTGCTCTGCTCTTTGGCGTGGTGTTGATCGGCATCAACGCCTCCTTGCAGCTCGGCTCAGAATGCGCGCGCAGGTTCTACGAGTCGCTGGGCGTCAGCCCCGACTGGGCCCCGCTCAGCCAGATCTTTCTCGTTATCATCTTTGCAGAACTCACTCCGCTGTTTGCCGGCATGCGCTATGCTGAGCATGTCGCGATGATGGGGATCCCGATTCTCTACGCCTTTTCGATCATCTTTCGCCCGATCATCTGGTTCTTAGATCTGATCTGCCAGCTTATCAATCGACTGCTCAAAAGCCCCGTTAAAGAGGGTCTCTATTTAAGTCGCGAAGAGCTGCAGCTGCTGTTTGAACAGCGCGAAGAGGAGGGGCGCGCGCCGAAAGAGATGAACAAGATAGTCTCCAGCCTCTTTTCGCTCAAAAACAAGACCCCGAAAGAGCTCATGATTCCGTTAAAGGACGTGCAGATGATCCCCGCCTTTTGTACGGTGGGCGAAATGCGCGCGCTCCTTGCGATGCGCTACACCCCCTATCTCCCCATTTATCAGCGGCAGCCCGATCATATCACCGGCATCGTCTATCCGCGCGACCTGTTGCGCCTGAGTGAAGATAAGAAAGTGCGCGAACATGCCAGGCCGGGTTGGTTTATCACAGAAAATAGCTCTATCCTACACATTCTTAAGCAGTTCCGTAGCAACAACCAGAGCCTTGCCATCGTCCTTGGCGAAACGGGGGTTGCCATAGGCATTCTAACCTTAGATGAGATCGTCGATGAGATCTTCGGGAAATCCGATGATTGGGAGGCTTTTGGCGATATTTCCCCGCGTATGCACCACGTGATCGTCGATCGCACCTTCCCCGGCGATATGCTCATCACCGACTTTAACACCCGTTTTCACATCCACCTGGAAGCAGAGGGCGCTGAAACATTGGAAGAACTGATGGAGAAGCACTTAGGCCACGTCCCGGAAAGAGGGGAAAGAGTGCAAGTCGATCAGTTTGAGTTACTTCTTGAAGAAGCCCCCCTAATAGGCCCTAAAAAAATCGCTATTCGCACCGTATTTTAGTTATAATTTAAACTATAATTTGATATAATTCAAATTATGAGTTTAAGTGTTAATAATAAAAGAACATTAAGTAATAGTGGATATGTAATTAACGAAAACTTTTCGGCTGGAAAAGAGAACGTCCTTGAAAACAGGGCGAAATTTGCTCGAAAGTATTTCGATCGAGAGTTCATGCTTTCCGAATTAGAGTTAGAGCATGCAAGCTCCCTAGAAAATAGGATGGTGAAGATGCCGCTTTTTGCCAGTCTTAAGCAAGAAGGGTCTCCCCTGCTATCCAGTGTATGTCGATGCGTTGTACATACAAAGGGAATTACTAAATTTAAAAGTGGACTGATAGATGAAGGATTCCACGTTAAATATGACCACATAGCGCCTTATATTTACACCAAAGACCGATTTTTATCTGAAGGCTTCTTTAAGGAGACTTATAGTGCACAACAATACAATGTCAATACGGGGCAAGCGAAAGAGATCGTCTATCAAAAAACCAAGGTTAAAAAGGATGATCCTGAAAAGGAAAGAGCCCGCTTAACACTGACTGAAAGCGAAGTCAAAATCCAGATGAGCCTTGACCATGAAAATATCGTCAAGATTTTCGACTACAACTTGTACAGATCAGAAAGTGGTGATGAAAAAATTGGGGTGTATGCCGAGAAATGCGATATTGATTTGTGCTGTAGATTGACAAGCATACAAGCCCCCCCGTTGGAAAAAAGAGAAAAGATGCGGATAGCACTTGATGTGGCATCGGCACTGGAATATGTCCACAAAACGGGTTTTGTCCATTGTGATATTAAACCCAATAACATCATGCTCGTTTATGGTGAACCGATCATACGAGCAAAACTGACCGATTTTGGCCTTTGTGTAAAAACAGGCCATCAGTCGCTTATGAGGATAGGAAAAATTGATCCACCAGAAGCACATGACAATAGTGCACGTACAGAGCAAATGGATGTCTATCAATTCGGTTTAACTATGATGGAGCTCTTCAGCCCCGGCTTTGACAATGATTTCGATAGGGCGGTAGGAAAACTCATTTTTCGCTGTTTGAGTACACAGCCTGAAAATCGACCGCTAATGAGCGAAGTGCTGAGCGAATTGCAGAGACTGTCTGTTCAATTTCAGCTTCAGTCGTAAGACGCGAGAGAGAAAAACGCAAAGAAGAGCGCGCGTCGCACCCCATTTTGCGCAGAACGCGCGACGGTTCGATTGCACCTGACGAGCATGCAGACCCGAGACTTGCCGCAATCCCCGCCATATCCAAGCTCATAAGCAGTGCCTCTCCATCACAACCTGGAAAACAGAGATTCGATGTATTGCTTACGCGTGGCCCCTGTCCGTTTACAACAACCCCTTGCAGCTGCTCTTCAAAGTGATCGCGCAGATTGCGCATGCGTGCAAAATCCTCGGGGATGAGCAGTTCAATCGCCTTGGCCAAACCTACAATAGCTACCAAATTCTCCGTACCTGCTCGTCTTCCCAGCTCTTGATGCCCGCCCGACAGAAGAGGGGAGACTTTAAGGCCAGGAGCTGTCCAGATAAGGCCGATGCCTTGTGGCCCGTGGATCTTATGACCCGAGAAGGCCATGGCGCTTACGCCCGGATGGATCGGGCACTCCTCTTTCCCAAGCAAAGCGACGCCATCGACAACAAAAGTGATCTTGCGCGCCCTTGCGATTTCGGCAATCTCGACAATGGGATTCATGACTCCTGTTTCGCTATTAGCAGCGCCTAGGGCAATCAGATGTGTATTGGGGCGAATGGCTTGTTCAACCTGCTCCGCTGTCACGGCTCCCCATAATCCTGTCGTAAGAAAAGTTGTCTCGGCGCGCAGCCTCTGGACCGTATTATAGAGGGCGGGATGTTCGATATCCGATGTAATCACATGACCGCCAGATCTATCGAGTCCGAGCAAGAGGGCGTTGAGCGCTTCGGTTGCGCCGGAAGTGAAAGTAAATTCTTGGGGCGCCCTATCAAAATACGCCGCAATTCTCTGCCGCGCCCCTATGAGGCGCTGGCGTGCACTGCGCCCCCAGCTATGGATGCTTGAGGGGTTGGCAGGAGAGAGGAGCATCTCTTCGCTCATCGCCAGGATCACGCGGGGATCGATGGCAGTAGTTGCATTGTTGTCTAAATAGATAGGCATGGACTCATATTTTAAATTATTCTATCATTAATGTCCTTTATTAAAGAGGAGTTCTATATGTCAAGTTATTCAAGTACAATGTTAACAGCTATCACCTCGTTCCGTAACCCCAACGGACAGGATCACGAATGGCCTTTTGTGCTTCAGAAAAAAAATCCCAATCCCCTTAGTGTAATTGCTGCAGAGGTAGGGCTGATCCTCATGGTGCCTTTTGCTTTGGTAGAAGCGGCTTTTGCTGCAATTGCGCGCCTGGCCTCATTGTTCCTTCCACTTAGTGAAGAAAAGTGTCAAAAAATTGCTGAATGGCAAACGAGTAGCGCTTACTCCGTCATTTGGGCGGCAGTGGATGTGGTTATTAATCCCTTCATGCGAGATGTGGTCACATCAGAGAGAGTCGTGCGCGTTTGTATAGCAAAAGGGCATATATTTTCTATCCCCCCAGAAGTGTTCACCAACAAAGTATAATTAAAAAATCAAGCAATCTTGAACATCACGATCGTGATATTGTCCGAACCGCCGCGCTGCTTCGCCTCATCGATCAGCGCGTCGGTCGCTTCTTTAACTGAAGATGCGTTTTCAATAGTCTCTAAGATATCATCGTCGCTCAAGTTGTCGGTGAGTCCATCGCTGCACAGAAAATAGACATCTCCCTTTACCACTTCCTCAGAATGAATATCCGCAAGCACGTTGGGCTGTGTGCCGACAGCGCGTGTGAGCACATTCCTGTAGGGCACGCGGGTGCGGTTGCCATCCCCGCGCGCACTCTTGAGTGAGTGGTCGATGGTGAGGCGTGCGATCCGGCCCTTGCGCACTCTGTAGAGGCGGCTGTCGCCGACATGGGCATAGAGCAGGGTGTGATTGATCACGAAGGCGAGGCAGAGAGTTGTCCCCATGCCTGCCATCTCCCTATTTTGGGTGGAAAGGGTGTAGACCCAGAGATTGGCGTCGGCGATCGCTCTTTCGAGAAGAGGGGAGAGTGTGTCTTGTGATAGAGAAGCGGGGAGTTTTTGTGCCCACTGGCAGAGTTTGAGAACGGTTTCGTGCGCGGCGATCTCACCGGCCTGGTGGCCGCCCATGCCATCGGCGAGAATGAAAAAGTTCTGGCTCGCAACGTGGGCCCAGACATCTTCATTACTGAGTCTGACGAGGCCGATGTCCGATGCTCCGTAGCTTTCAATATTCATTTTTCTAAGCCGTCGCAGGGTTGAGGATAATGCGCAATGCGCTCACTGCATTGAAGGTCATATGCAGACCGACGGTGGCAAAGAGCGAGCCCTGCCGTTCATACAAAAATCCGAGGTAGCCGCCTAAAACAAGCAGTGCGCTGAGAAGAGGAATATTGCCGTAGCCTTGGCTCGGGGAGTAGTGAAAAGCGGTAAAGAGGAGTGCGGAAAGAACGATAGAGCTGTGAGGGCCTACGTAATCGCGGAGGAAGTTTTGCAGCACACCGCGGAAAAGCAGCTCTTCGAGGATGGGCGCGAGGAGGACGATCGAGACGAGCGCCATAGCAAGAGCAAAGGGAACGGGCAGCGTTTCCTTGATGAATTGTACGGCGGCTTGATCGTAGGTGTGAGGGCCAAAGAAGTGGTTGACGAAGCGATCGCCGAACTCGCCCAGAAGAGTGACGAGAGGAAAAGCGAGCAGCCAGGTCAATGCACCCAAGCGAAAGTCCTGAATTTTCGTCGAGGGAGAGCCCATGGCGCTTTTCCAGATCTGTCGCAGGGAGATGGAAGGATAGAGAGCGAGGAAAAGAAAGAGCGTGCCGATGATCAGCAGCATCAGCAGTGTTTGGAGGGTGCTGATGACTTCGATGGGCAGAGAAGTGACGTCAGGTTCTTTGGCGTTGGCGAGTTGCAGGACGTTGGTGGCGATAGAGGGGGCGAGATAGGAGGTGCAGAAAAAATAGAAGCCAAAACAGACGGCAAAACCGAGAAAGGGCATCCGGAGCGGCCAGCGCTTATTGGGCAAAATGAAGTATCTTTTGGCTAGCGCATAGGCGTTTGTTGCGAGCGCCCATAGAGCGAGGGCGAGTATCGAAAATAAGCTCATTCTTCCAGAATAAACGAGATGAGCATAATCGCGCTATAGGGAGCAAGTGTATAGGTCGCACTTTCGATCGGCTGCGGAGAATCGGTGATGTCATCTGGCGAGGGGAGGTTGGTGTCGACAACACGCTTCCATTTTGTACAACAGGGAGGAAAGGGGAGTTCGACTTCAACGGGCTCAGCAAAAGCGTTGTAAGCGATATAGAGCGCGCAGCCCTCGCTGTTTTGCAGAGTGTATGCAACAAGTCTGTTTGCGTCGCCCCAGTCGGGTTGGTTCACCTTTGTGCCATGCCAGGTCACATCGTGTGAAGAGAGAAAATGCGTTTTTTGCAAGAGCTTAAGGCGCTTTCTCCATCCTATGATGAGCTTGACGAAGCGCGAAAATGGCGCATCCTGCTTGTCCCAGAGAAAGTAGTTTTTCTCATTGTCGAGAGAGTAGGGGTTGTTATTGCCGTCGCGAGTGTGGCCATATTCATCGCTCATCAGCATCATCGGCGTGCCGATAGAGGTAAATAGCGCGAGCATGAAGTTGCGCATCTGCCGCGCGCGCAGCTGATTGACATTCTCATCCGTTGTCGGGCCTTCTGCGCCGCAATTCCAGCTATCGTTTTGCGACATTCCGTCGCGTCCCTGCTCCCCATTCTCTTCATTGTGCTTCTCGTTGTAGCTGACAAGATCGCGGAGCGTAAAGCCGTCGTGAGCCGTGATGAAGTTGATGCTGTGGTAGGGGGCTCTGCCTTTGCCATAGAGATCTTCCGATCCGCAAATGCAGCTGGCAAATCGTCCGGATTGGCCATTCGTTCCTTTGATGAAGCGGCGGACGACATCGCGATATTGGCCATTCCACTCCGCCCAATGTGCTCCGCCGAAAGATCCGACTTGATAGAGGCCTGCTGCGTCCCATGCTTCGGCGATGAGTTTGGTTTGAGACAGGAGGGGATCTTCTTGGATCGCAGCCAAGATGGGAGGATTCACGGCGACTTTACCTCCGCTTGTGCGATAGAAGATAGAGGCGAGGTCGAAGCGGAAGCCGTCGATGTGCAGTTCGCTGACGCAGTAGCGGAGCGAGTCGAGAATCATGCGCATGGTCACCGGATGGTTGCAATTGACTGTGTTGCCACATCCGGTAAAATCCAGAGGCTGTCCCTCTTTAGAGAGCATGTAATAAACAGAATTATCGATACCGCGCCATGAAATCGCAGGATGGGCTGCGTCATTTTCTCCTGTGTGGTTATAGACCACATCGAGAATCACTTCGATACCTGCGCGGTGGAGCGCGCTCACCATTGTCTTAAATTCTTTGATCTCTCCGCCCCAAGAAGGATCGGAAGCATAACGGCTCATGAGGGCAAAGTAGCTTAAGGAGGCGTAACCCCAGAAGTTGAATAGATTGGGATCGTGCGCATTGTCTTTTTCGTTAAAGAGAAAAGTCGGCAGAAGCTCGATGGCGTTGACTCCCAGCTCTTTTAAATAGGGAATTTTGTCGACGATGCCACTAAATGTCCCCTTTGCAGCAACTCCGCTTGAAGGATCTTGCGTGAAGCCACGGACGTGCATTTCGTAGATGATCAGCTGCTCCATCGGGATCTTTGGCGGATGATCCTCTTGCCAGTCAAACTCGACCTGTGAAAGGACTTTTCCATGCAACGTGTTAAAGTCTTCTTTTTTCCCCCACGACGTAGAAGGAGAAAGAGAACGGGCGTAGGGATCGATCAAATATTTCTTTTCATCGACGCGGTAGGCGTATTCGCACGGCTCGGGGAGGTCGGTGACAAGAGCATGCCAGATCTGGCCGGTGCGATTGTTTTTAGAATCAAGACAAATTTCCTTGAACGGAGCGGACTCTCCGGGATGAAATAGGCATAATACCACATGCTTTGCGTGCTGAGAAAATAGGGCGAAATTAGTCCCTTCAGGCCTCTTGGAAACACCAAGTGGTGTCGCATAGCCTCTTTGTGTATCTACCATCTAGATGCAGTCTACTTTTTTTTTGTTTTTTTTGTTGCGATTTTTGCACATCCTTGGGAAACTTCTTTTATTGCTAGATTTTAGTAGCGGAATTGGTTATTCTTGTGTTTGCCCCGGAAGCCAATTCTACTGGACTTTAGATCATAGCGCGAAAGCGGCCCTGAGCAAAGGCTAAAGTCCAGTCAACCAGTCTGATCGAAAGGAGGACAGTAAATGTCGTTAGAAAACGCAAAGCAGAACCTAAGGGAATTCGGAAAAGAGCTCAATCTAGAAGGGTTGGCTTTTGACGAGAATAACACCTGTATTTTAGGTATAGATAATACCTTTTCCCTTCACTTGACCTACGAACCCAACTCCGACCGTCTCTATCTCTACTCTCCGATTCTCGATGGTCTACCAAAAGACGACAAGATCCGTCTACGCCTTTACGAAGCGCTCCTAGAAGGATCGATGCTCGGCGGCCAGATGGCTGGCGGTGGTATTGGTGTAGCTGTGCCCGAAGAATTGATCCTGATGCACGCTGTTCTCGATATGGGACCAGGCGCTGACCAGCATCTTCTCCGTCGTTTTGCTCCTGTATTCGTCGATGCAGTAGAAAAATGGCGTGCTAAAGCAAAAGATATTTGCGAAGGCCGTGAAATAGCGAAAGAACCAGCCGCAACTCCATCCTCTCTCGGTGGAAAACCCGGCGATCGCTTCATCAAGATCTAAGAGAACAAAAAGAAATAAAATAGATAACAGGATATTAGGATGGACAGGATAAAAAATTATCCTGTCTATCTTAATATCCTGTTATTTATTTTTCTTGTTTAGGGCTAACGCCTTTTCAATTTCAAGCAGGGCGGTGGAGATTTCACCGCCTTTTAGTTTTTTCTCTTCGATCTGCTTAATGCTCGTCATCACTGTCGAATGGTCGCGTCCAAATAATCTTCCAAGCGCCTGAAAAGGCAGTTTTAATTTGTTTCTGCAGAGATAGAGCGCAATCTGGCGCGGCAGCGTAGCTTGGCGCCCCTGTGATTTTCCTAAAATGTCTTCGACCCGGATGCCAAAATAGGCCGCTGTGGCGGAAATGATCTTCTCCGGGGAGGCGGATTCTGCTTTTTCCAGGGCAATCAGGTCGCCAATTTTGCCCTCGATCTCTTCTTTTGTGAGAGAAAAGCTGCGTTTTGCGCTGCGCAGGATGAGTGCTTCGAAGGCCTGCATCAGAGCGGCTAGGTTGCCGCTAAAATTCTGTGCTAAAAAGGCGATCCCCTCATCGGAGAGGGGAAATTGCAGGAGCCGGCAGCGCTGTCTTAACACCTGGCACAGCTCAGCTAAACCGAGAGGATGGACTTCGAAAAATACCCCCCACTCAAAGCGACTGGTGAGGCGTGGCTCTATATCTTCCAATTGGCTCGGCGCCTCTTTTGCTGACAAAATGATCTGCTTACCTCGACTGTGCAAGGCGTTAAAGGTGTGGAAAAACTCCTCTTGGGTAGCGTTTTTGCGCGCCAAGATGTGGATATCATCGATGATGAGAGCATCGACGGCGCGGTAGCGCGTGCGCAGATGCTGCATCTGGGAGGAGCGGATCGCCTGGACGACATGGTCGGTAAAGGTGGAGGCGTGGACATACAGCGCTTTTAAGCCCTTTGCCGCCAGGTGTTGCGCTGCTGCCATCAGAAGATGGCTCTTGCCTACCCCCGCGCTGCCAAAGAGGTATACGGGATTATAAGAGGGGTTAGGCAGGGTTTTGAGGAGCTCGACGAGGAGCTTATTCTCCTCCGTGCAGATGAAGTTCTCGAAAGTTGCGTTCTTATCGAGGTTGTCACCCCGCAGTTCGATGGGCAGTGGAGTGGGAGCGGCTTTGCGGCTGCTGCCCTTTTGCGTGCCGGGAACCCGGATATGGACTTTGATCGGCTGCTGATTCTGATCGAGAAAGTGGGTCTTACAGAGCGGGCGGATCTGTTCTTCAAACCAGTGGGCTTGAAAAGGATCCGCTGCTTCCAGGTAGAGATTCTTGGCGTCGTAGTCGCAGACCTTAAAAGGCTTGATCCAACGATCTACAGCTTCTTTGCCGAGTTTCTCCTCTAAGACTCGCAAAAAGGCATTCCAATGGTCCATTAAGATATCGATTTGGCTTTCATTTGTTTGGTGACCCACCACTGCTGGAGGATGCCAAGTGACATGGAAGAGAGCCAGTAGATGTTTAGTCCTGAGGGGAAGTGGTAGAACATCACGGTGAAAACAATGACCATGATATTGCCCATAAACTTCTGCTGTCTCTGCTGGTCGCTGAGCTTACCGCCTTTTACCAGAGCACTTGAAGAGCTATACCACTGCTGGATGTACATCACTGCACCAAGCAAGATCGGCAGCAGGTGGAACGAGTTGCCAAAGAATGGCAGCGGATAGCCCCAGCTGAAGAGCACATCGGGTGCGGTCAGGTTATCGATCCAATAGGGGATGAAGGAGGCTCCGCGCAGATCGAATGTCGATTTGAGCAGGTCGAACATACCGATCAAGAAGGGCATCTGGATCAAGAGAGGCAGACAGCCGCTGAAAGGGTTGACGCCCTTGTCGCGGTAGAGCTGCATGATTTCAAGCTGCGCATGCTTCGGCTCTTTTTTGTATTTTTCCTGGATCGCTGTGATTTTAGGCGCGAGCTGCTGTAGCTTGAGCGTCGATTTGATCGACCAGGTGTTGAGCGGATAGAGCATCAAGCGGAGAGCAATGGTCAGCATGATGATGGAGAAGCCCCACGATCCTGTCAATTTGTAGAAGAGAGACATCAGGATGAAGAGAAACTTCGCAAAGGGTTCGGAAATGAAGGCGAACCAGCCATTAAAGCTTTGGCAGGAGATATAATTTGGGCTTTCGCCTGTATCTGGATCGGTGTAGGTGTGATCTACGCGCTCCAATATCGCCTTGTCAAACGGTCCCGCGAAAATACGGTAGTGCGTAGTCCCGGCTGCTGAATAGATCGGAAGGTGCATCTCATAGCCGGGGTATTTCTCGGCGGGGAAACGGTTGTATTCGCTATCGATTAGAGTTAGACGAGAGGGAACCACTTCTCCGGAGAGGGGGTGGACAGCAAGGCCAGGCATTGTTTTATAGAGAGGATCCATAATGACGCCAAAAAAGCCATTTCCGTTGCAGAGCCAGTCGATTTGAACCTGTGAAAATTCGACCAGTTGCTTGGGTGGGCCCACATTTTCGACGAACGATTTTCCAGCGCGGACCGCTTGATATTTTAGTGTAGGAGTAAAACTGCCTGAAATGAGTTCGACTTCAGGAACGCCTGGGGTCACGATCAGGCCTCGAGCGTCTCCCTCGATTTTAATCGCAAGATCTAAACAATAAGGAGCTGCGTGAGGATCGGGGGGCAGAGTGTAGGTCTTAGTGATTTTGCGGTTGCTTTGCACCAGTTCGAACTCGATTAAGTTCTTCTCCAGACGCGTTAGTGTATAAATAAAGACCTCGGGGACGGCTTCTGCAGTGATGATCGACATGCCATAATAATGAGGAGGGAAAGTCGTGGAGGCGCGGGCACCCGGGCCGATGATATTGCGACGCAGAAGGGGATAATAACCGCCCAATTGAGGCTGTTTGTTCTCTGGGACGTTATCGGCTCCTGCTACCTGATAGGGATATTGGGGAAAAGTTGCATTGGTAGGATACATCTTTTGCATGATGCGGTCGAAGTCAATAGCACGCACAACGCTATTGGTATTTTCTTTCGTTTGGAAAGGGAGATTGATCTCAGTGATAGCACCGCCTACCAAGGAAAAGACGATCTGCTGATAGGGCGTTTCGAGCGCATAATAGGGGTGCTGCTGTAGCTCGGTACTAATTTCTTTGCTTTCAGGATAGATGACGAGCGCGTGTGCTTCAAAATCGGGATCATCGACAAAAGCGGAGAGTTTTCCAGTAGTGGGATCGAACGTGCCATTAGGGTAATATTGATTATCTTTGGCTTTGTACAGAACCAGCATGGGGGTTGTGGGCAAGGCTGAGAGCGTAACCACGCCTTTATCGGTAGCTTCGCCAAAGATCACTTCAGGATTTTGTCCTTTAGGTGGGAACGAGACAAGCGCGATCGGGAAAGTACCCATAAGAGGAGCGTGTGGGATTTGCAGCTTCTGATTCGGGTAGATGGAATAGAGCACCGGGTCCCCGGAGACTTCTGGCTTAACGCGGAGAGTCAGCTGGTCGATATTGGCAGTCGCTGTGATGTCGTGGCGCGCATAGAGGTGCTCGGGGAGCTGTTCAGCCCAGGCCAAAGTGACGTAAAGCAAATTTTGCTGCACAGCGTAGCAGACAAACTGGGTCAGTTCTGGATCGGAGTAGAGGCTGACGAGGTTAAAGTCGATGCGGTCTTGAGCGGTGAGTTCTTTTGTAGGTCTTAGCGAAGGATCAATGGTGATCTGGTCGAGCTTGCTGGGTGCGCCTGCATTGCGATTGGCATAATCATTCCACTCATGGACGAGAAAAAACGTGGCGATTAGGGCAAGAAAATAGAACAAAATGCGTTTATTCATGAGGGCTCAAACCTTTTTTTGTGGCCCATGGTAACAGGGGAAAGAGAAGGCTGCAATAAAATTACGTGCCTGTGCCCGTGCCTGAAAAAAAGTCTAGCGATTGGAGCGGTTTTCCAGCGCATACACGAAGGCGCGGAAATCCGTCGTAGTGCGCAGGCCGTCGAGCCACTCGTCTTGCAAGAGCTCTTCGAGAGGAGGCAGTGCTTTAAAGGAGTCCGCCTTCATCAGGAACTGGAAGGACTTCTCATACTGATAGGTGAGGGAATAGAGACAGCTGAGCTGATAGAAGGCCTGTGCATTGCCGAGTTTGGCGGCAAGGGTCATCTTCTGCTCCGCCTCTTTGTAGAGCTGGTCGATGTCGACGAGAGGAGGCGCGTGCTGGGCGATGTTGATCAGCACGATGCCCCAGTCGAGGATCATCTGGTCATCTTCATCTTCATGCTTCAGCGCGAGGCGCAGGTGGTGGATCGAACGGTAGAAGTGGTCGACTTCACCCATGAGTTCGCCTAAATGGCAGAAGGTCTGGGCGAGGCGATGGTGCAGGCGCGGGAAATCGGGATCGATCATGAGTACGTGGGAGAGGATCTCGATCGCCTTGGTGTAGTAGCTCTCGTCTTCATGGAAATCGCCGATGAGGTCGAGGGTGCATGCATAGTGGAAAAGCCAGTCGGGGTGGAGATAGACGGCATTTTTCTGCAGATTGAGGGTGTATTCGAACTGCTGCAATGCAAGCTCAAGCCACTCTTGGTTGTGCAGCATTTCGCCTAGTTTCGCGAGCGCAAAGGCGTATTCGATAGCGAGGTAGCTGTTGCAGGGATTGAAGGCGGCTGCTTTCTGGTAAAATTTGATCGATCTCTCGGTCGCTTCAATATCGTTTTCCAAGTTCCCCACAGCGGCATAGCTCGTGGCAATCGCATACCATAGTTTGGGTAGCGAGCGGTTGATGGAGAGACCGGTTTGGAACTTCTCAATCGCTTGGTAGTAGAAGTCGAAGTCATTAAAGTAGAGCGCGCAGCTATGGAGGCACATGCCGCTTGAATACCAGACCTCAGGGTTGTCTTCGGCGATCTCGAGCGCATCTTCGATCTTATTTTGCCCTTCGTAGAGCAGTTCAATCCGTTCGGTGAGTTCTCCGAGAAGAGCGAGCGCTTCTCCCCATAGGCTGAGCACAAGAGGATTCTGCGGCTCGTGTATCTGAGCAAGGCCGCATTTTTCGATCGCAGAGCGCACTTTTTTCACATCGCGCATCTTACGTCCGCTCATGCAGAGAAGAGAGGCCCACTTGAGCCAGAGTTCTGCTTGCTCAGGAGCCAGTTTGAGTGCGCTTGTGTAGCAATCATTTGCCAGAGCAAAGTGCTCTTCATCGTGGGTGTACCAGTAGAGCTTTTCCAGAGCGTCGGCGAGAGTCGTGTGGGCTCTTAAAGAGGAGGGCTCTTGGGTGGTGGCATACTTTAAGCAGTTGATCGCCTTGACTACTTGGCGGATGTCATTGATCTTTTCTGCAACGGCCAGCGAAGCTATGCCGCAGTCGACCCAGAAGTCGGCAGGCATCGGGTGCATATGCGCAGCAGCTTTCTCATAGGCCTGCAGCGCACACTGCCAGTCGCATGCTTCTTCGGAGTGGGTGGCAATATGCATCCAGTTTACGCCATATTCCCAATGGATATCAGCGCTTATGGATGATTCTTGGCTGCTTGCCAGAGGCAGAGCCTTCTCATACTTTTCTTTTGCCTGAGCAAAAAAGTGAGGAATATTTTTAATCTGCCCTACTTGCGAAAGAGCGCTTGCCCAGTTGTGCAGAGTAGCGAAGGAGTCGGGTTCGATCTGATGGGCTTTTTTGAATGCTTGGCTGGCGAGAATAAGGCTCTTCTCATCCTTTTCCTGGCTGCCGTAATCGAGTAGGGAGAGCCCTTGGCGCAAAAAGACGTGAGCATGAGTCGGCGCAAGCGCTATGGCCTGTTCAAATCGCGTGTGGGCTTCCGAAAAACGCCCCCTTAACATCAGATATTCACCCTCTGAAAGAAGGGCTTCAACCTGATCCTCATTCGTATCTAAGTGATAATATCCTGTTATTTGCATAAGAGTAAAATAGGAGTATAGGAGGGGGGGTATTTTTCAACAATCGGTAGCCCTTTCTTGAACCCCATTTCGGTGAAATTTTCGGTGCCGCAGCCTTTTAGGCTAAGCGAGTTGCGCGATCGAAAAAATATTTTATTTTGACTTGCGAATCTAATTTTTTGCCACTAGTATTTAAAATATGTTTGCCGTTATCCGCACCGTTCGACTGAGAGAAACCGACGCCACAGGCGTAATCTACTTTACTGAGCAGCTCAGCTGGGCTCAGGAGGCATTTGAGGAGTATCTGATCAGCCGTGGATGGACTCTCGATACGCTAATGCCGATCGTGCATGTAGAAGCCAATTACACCGCGCCTTTGCACATCGGAGACCGCGTCGAAATACGCCTTTTCCTCGAGCAGATGGGTACGAGCTCTTTTACACTCTCTGCCCAAATGCAAATGGGCGAAAAAGAGGTCGGCCGCGTGCGCATCACTCATGTCACCATCTCTAAAGGTGCTTCGATACCGCTCCCGGAAAAAGTGAAGGATCTGCTAAAAAATCTTTAATTCGAGCTTTTCGTCTTAATTTCTGCTATTATTTACAGGAAAATAGGTGGATAATATGGCAATTAAAGAAGTTAATAACTCATCTGGTTACGAGGGCTTTCTTAGAGCGCTTCCTATTCAACAGGATGCTAAGACAGGGCGGATCAGAGCCCTTGTTCTTGAAATAATCCGACGTCATATCCCCATTACGACTCTATTCACACCAGAGCTCAAGGTTGACTTAAGTGTATTTATCAAAGACCAGATGCTTATGCACAGAATTGCGGAATTCCTCCTTCCACTTATTGGGGCCGGTTCGATAGATAGTCAGTTGATCGCAAAGCACTTTGAAAATAGTGAGCTTCTGGCAGAGATCAAGGCTATGTTCAAGCAAGATCCCACTCCTTATTTGCGCTCTTTTTATGAAGCGTGTGCAGATGTGCTTAATAAAAAACCCCCATCTTCGAAATCCTTAAAACAAGCGATGGAGGGACGTATTTTCACGATAAAAAACGCTCTTATTGCCCAGAACACTCCGGAAGCCATTCTTATTAATCAGAAGCAATATGAAATGACGCCGCAAGACACCCAAAGCATCAAAGAAGAGGGGGCATTCTTCATTCGAGAAATTCTCCGTATCCATCTACTGCAAAAGGACGAGAGCTCTTCTTTTCGAGAGATTCTCATTTCTACCGCCCGGCAGCTCATCCCCTTTGTTCAAAAAATCACGAGAATCTATCTCAGAGAAAATGGAAAGAGCTGTCCTGAAAATCCGCTGACCTTCCGAAATCCTAACGGCTATAACCATCATGGGCGTACTGCAGCGATGATCATGGAAGTGTGTTTGCATGCACTTGGATATAAAACACGACTATTGGGACGTGCCGATCTTGAACCAAAAGTAACGCTCGCAACAGCTCACTGTGTCGTAGAGGTTACCGCTCCTGATAATGAGAGATACCTTATCGACCCAAGTTATATTCAGTTCCATAAAGATGTGTGCGTAGATGATTCTATGCTTCCGACACCTTCTGTTCTTGTGCTAGGTGAAAATGAAATCGATAAATATATCGAGGATAATTTAATGGTCCATTGGAAAGCTAATGCTGAATTGGTTAAAAAAGGAGATGTTACAACACTTGAAAAATTGGCTGAAAGAGATCAACTCATTCCATTTAAGATAGATCGTCTGGGTTTACCGAAAGAAGCGATTCCTTCAAATGTCGAAATGTGGGTCAGAAGGGCGTTTAAACGAGTCTGGGAACTTTCAACATATAGCCCCATTCTTTCCAACCGAGGATTTCAAGAGGTTTTCTATGGGACTGGAACAGAACAAAAAACTTATCTCTATATAAAATCCATGGGTCTCACTTCTTTGTCCCCCCAGCTTTCCGATGAGGAGACCGAGAAGCGCTTGAGTCAGTTGCTCAATAGTTCACAGTTAAAAGGCCAAAATTCCTCTGAAGCTTTGTCGCTGATTGCGCAACTACCTACATTAAAAAGGACTAAATACGCATCGCTGCTTGATTTAGATCCACGGATAAAAGCTACTACGGGGATTCCAGTGACCTTAAACGCCTACTTCCGCTCTCTAAAAAGAGCTGTAAATCCTGAAGGAAAAGACAAAAGTGTTATCTATGGATGTTCTGGAGCAGATTGTATAAGCGTACTTTTGGCAACGGATGCTGGGGACTTCACATTTGTAGATATTACACACGTTCCTTACGAGGAATTCAAGGACGCATTAAGCCGACTTAAAGTGGGAGATTACTCGTCGATAAAGGATCAGCTCGAACAAAGTGACTCCTTTATTTCAATGCGATCATTTTGGGCTGGATCTAGCAGTACGACATCCTCCGAGGGTATACACCAGATGAATGATTTAGGTTTAAAACTCCTTTTTGATTTGAGGGAAGCAGGAGTCGATTTAGACAAGGTAGTTCTCACTCTTCTTCAAGATGGAGTGCGCATCGATTTTCCTTGGCAATATCATGGAACGGCCTCTATGCGGAATAGAAGTCTGACATTTGTGACAGCGGATATCACAAAGCCTGATAGCTATCCCGCTCTTTTGAAAACAAAATTACAAGAGGGCTTCGATATATTTTATATGAAGGCAGCTTATTTCGTGCCTCAATACTATCCACACTTTTTACCGCAAATTGCAAAATCTGTTAAAGAGGGTGGTTGGCTCATGACTGTAGACAAAACACTCACTATGGAAATATTCAGCCCAGAAGAGTGTTTAGACGGAAAATTTGAACTCAAGAAAAGAGAGGAGACTGCGCTTTTGGAAGAACTCATTTCTCCTCCCTTCGACCCTCTTAGTGTTATCCCTGTGCTTACGAGATTTCCCAATAACAGAGCAAGTCGCACGCCGGGCGGGGACTTAACCTATTGGTCAATCCTTAGCCTTCGACAAAAAAAATGAGGGATCATCTATAAACTCGACAGTACGAGGAATTTTATAGCCGGGCAGGCGCCTACGCAGAATGGCTTGAAGTTCTTCTAAAGGGATTTCCTTTCCATAGATCTGGGCTTTGGGCAGAAAGCCAAACTCGGGGTCACTCATGGGCGTTATATGCGCATGGAGAATGCCTGGAATGCGTAGTATCTCTTCTTCGATCTCTTCGGGCTGGATCGTTTCGCCACCTGCTTTAAAGCGGCGGTCTTTACGCCCCTTCCACTCGAGTTTTCCCTCTTCATAAGCTCCCATATCTCGTGTGGGGAACCAGCCGTCCACAAACGGCGATTCTTGATCGAGGTAGCCCTTGAAAACGGTCGGGCCGCGCACCCAGATCTCACCGTCTACGATCTTGATCTCTGTCTCTGGAATGGGACGAGAGTCAAACGCGATGAAGGAGCTGGTCTCTGTCATTCCATAGGAGATGTGTAGGGGTAGGCCCGGTACCTTTTCTCGCAGTGCAGCACCTCCGATCAGTAAGCATTTAAGATGGGGAAGGGCTTTATTCAAGCGGTAGAGTTGCGTGGGGACGTAGGAGATGTGCGTAGCGCTTTCTTCATCTTCAATAAGGGTTCCACCCGCAATTAAGCTGCGTATGCAGGCGGCAAGTCCTCCGACATGGTTGAGCGGGAGGCTGAGCAGTGTGCGACTACTTTGATCGAGCTGCAAAAGGCGGATGGCATGATGGGCGCTGATGAAGTGGTTGGCTAGTGTATGGAGGGCAATTTTTGCCTTGCTCGATGTGAATAGCAGCGTGGCATCGCTTGCCCCGTCCAGCTGCTGCTTCCATTCTCCCGCGTGCATCTGAAAAGCAGGGGTGAAAAGAGGAGTTCCCAGCTTCTGGAGAGCTTCCTGCACGGCATCCTGCGGAAGGCGCGGACTTAAAGGGCAGGCGATGGCTTGCATGCGGAAGCAGGCGAAGAAGAGCGCGAGAGTAAGGGGAGTGCGGTGTGCGATAAAGGCGATGCGCTTCTCCTTGATCTGGGACATGCAGCCTGTGACGAGCGCATCCAATGCCCGGTAGGTGAGGCCGTCTATTGCAAGTGCGTCCGGGGTGCGCGCGCTCCAATAGGCGATCGGGCAGTCAAATTTCAAGGCCATGGCAATAGTCCGTGAGGTTATAGGCATGCACCCACCGCTCTAAATGGGCGAGGCCGACAGGTCCTTCGTATGAGGGGCTAAGGATAATCGGCTTATTATAGGGGGGCAGGCGCCCCTGTAGGGTGGGTTTGAAAATCAGCGCGCGGCAATTCTCCAGGGCAATGAGATGACCAGCTTTCTGCTCGCGCAGAGTCTCGTCGAGGGCAAAGGCATGGGGAAAGTGGACGAGATCGGCAGGATCTGGCAGCGGCTCTTCAGAGTAGTCGAAAGCGTCTTTCGGAAAATGCGAGAAGAAGGCTATGACTTTCTCTTTGGGCCAGTTGCGATTGAAGTCCAGTCTTAAGCGAAAACGGCTGCGCAGCTCGCGCACTATGTCGATCGCTTCTTCCAGGCCTAAATGGCTGATTTTGACTTTGGCGGTGTCGTATCCTGGGCGGATCCTCGCGCGTATCTCTTCTGGAGTGCCGTAGAGAAAGAGGTGGCGTTTCGCACGGAAGGGTGGCTCGGGATGGGTGAGGGCCAGTCGCACGCTCTGCAGACCGAAGTAAACGGAAGGGTAGAGAACCGAAGCCGGAAGGTTTTGCAGCTGAACATAGGCTTGATCTACTGTCTCGTGACTATAGCCTGGAAGAGGCGAAACTTCGGCTTGCACCCCGGCATAGTCAATCAGCAGCCCCTTACGCGCAAACCGATTCTCGATCATGAAGGGAGTAATCTTCATAACATATAACTGCAGCAGAAGATGAAGGTATAGAGAAGCAGCAGCCGGCCTGTTTTTCCCAGCAGGGGAATATAGAAGGCGGGATTCTGAATCTTGAACACTTCAACGATCAACGGAAGGGCAGGAATAAGAATAAGCGAGGCAAAAGGCACGAAGGGATGCGTCTGCATAAAAAGAAGGGGAAGCAGGCAGGCCAGTAATATGGTCAGCGTATATTCCATTTTGCCAAACATGCTGCCAAAGCGCACGATCGGAGTCTTCTTATTGCTGATCCGGTCTTCCTGCTCATCGCGCAGATTATTGATCGACAAAATGGCACAGGAGATCAGGCCCGGCCCAAAACCTGCCAAGAGAGATTCAGAGGTGAAATGACCCGTGAGAAGATAATAGGTGCTAGCGGTTGCAACGGGACCTAGGAAGATGAGGATGAAGAATTCGCTAATGCCCAGATAGGCAAGGGGAAAGGGGCCTCCTGTATAGGCGAGTGCCAAAACCAGTGCAAACGCCAGAAGTCCGGCGATGACAATACCGCCTTTCCAGATGAGAAAGAGCCCGCAAAGGGCAGTCAAGCCCATAACGACAAGAGTTGCGCGCTTCATGTGGGAGGGGGAAACGAGTCCGCTTTGCGTAAGGCGCCGCGGGCCGATGCGCGTGACTCGATCGGAGCCCTTAACGCCGTCGAGCCAGTCATTGGCGATATTGGTGCTGATCTGGACTCCAAGACCTGTCAGCAATATAAAGCAGAAGGTGAGCAGATCAAAAAAACCATCCTTTAAAGCGATCGCAGTCCCGATTGCTATCGGGCTGATGCTCGCGGCGAGTGTTTTAGGGCGTGTTGCACCGATCCAAAGCGAAATTTTCATGGTCTTTTCGGGAATTTTTTAAAGTTGGGTCGGCGCTTTTCTAGGTAGGCACGGTGACCTTCTTGCGCCTCATCGCTCATGTAGTAGAGAAGCGTGGCGTTGCCGGCGAGTTCTTGTAATCCCACTTGCCCGTCGCAATCGGCGTTCATCGCAGCCTTGATGCAGCGCATTGCAAGAGGCGAATGGGCGAGCATCTCTTGGCACCAGCTAATTGTCGTCTCTTCGAGCTCTTCGTAGGGCACGACACAGTTGACAAGGCCCATCTCGAGCGCTTCCTGGGCGTTATAACGTCTACAGAGAAACCAGATCTCGCGCGCTTTTTTCTGCCCGACGATCCGTGCGAGGTAGCTAGAGCCAAAACCGCCGTCGAAAGAGCCGACTTTGGGTCCGACTTGCCCGAAGATCGCATTGTCGGCGCAGATCGTCAGGTCGCACACGACGTGCAGCACGTGGCCGCCGCCGATCGCAAATCCCGCGACCATAGCCACAACGGGCTTGGGGCAGGTGCGTATCTGGCGTTGGAGATCGAGGACGTTGAGCTTTTCTATCCCTTCGGCATCGGCATAGCCCGCTTTTCCGCGCACGCGCTGATCGCCGCCCGAGCAGAAGGCGTCTTTGCCTTCGCCAGTCAAAATGATCACTCCAATAGTTGAATCGCAGCGCGCATCGTTTAGTGCGTGTGACATCTCTTCGACAGTAAGAGGGCGAAATGCATTGCGCACTTCCGGCCGATTAATCGTGATCTTGGCGATGCCATCATGTTTCTGATAGCGGATATCTGTGTAGCTTCCGACATCTGTCCATGCGACGCATGTACTACTCATAAAACCAGCTCCTGATTATTCCTCGGCACACTTCCGGCGCTTCTTGAAGAAGCGCATGACCTGCATGAGGAATGAGTGTATGAGAAAATGCTGCATATTTCAAGTCTTGTGCGCCAGCTACAAAATGTGTGCCAGGAAATAGCGGAGGAGGCTCATGTTTGCCTAAACTGAATGCGCGCATAAAAGCCGCAAGCCCTGCTGGATCGTGCTGCATGCGCTTCTTATAAAAGGCAGCATCTTTCTTCAGCATGGCAAAAAGCGGCTGCTCATACCATTTCCGAATGAAATGCTTGAGATCGCCCTCTTCCAGCAATTTGATCCAGGGTTGATCTTGCTTCCAGCGCGCCTCTCTTTCTTCTGCAGAGTGGAGGCCGGGATGTGCGGAAAAAATAAGGAGCTTGTCAAATGCATCGGGATAGCGCGCTTTGAGCTGCAGGGCGACTCTGCCGCCTGCGGAATAGCCGACGAGATGGTGAGTACCCGGAGGAATGCGCTTTTTTAGCGAGCCGGCGATGTCTGGATTAAAAGGTTCTTTTCCATGACCTGGCAGCTCAAGTGCGATGCTGTCATCTGTAAGCAGTGGCTCCCAATCCGCCGGGCAGCCTAGGAACCCGTGTAGGAAAATGAGCATAACTCTTCCTCAATAGTCCGATGGAGGGCGACATTTTCCGCGCGGTCGGTTTTGATTTCGATGAGTTGCGTGCGCTCCTCTTCTAGACAGTGAATCAGCTCGTCAGAGCGCTGCACAGTGGAATAAGGGATATCAAACAGCGCTGCGGCTTTTTCAAAGTTGAATGGATGCGGGTTGGCAAAGAAGGTGTCTGCAATTTCGGGAATGGCAACAAATGAAAAGATGCCGCCACCGGCATTATTGATGACGATAAGAGAGACTCTGTGACGCGTTTTTTTGAGCTGTGCGAGAGAGTTGAGATCGTGCAGGGCGGTCTGATCGCCAATCAGCGCAATCAGCGGCATCTCTTGGGCGATCCCTGCGCATGTGGCGATATTTCCATCGATGCCGGAGAGGCCACGGCTGGCGAAAATGGGTCCGCATGGCTGCTCAGGAAAGAGAAAGCGGTCAGCGTCGCGGATCGGCATGCTGTTGGCTAAAAATAGCCCGCGCCCCGGTTCGAGAAAAGGCTTCAATTGCAGCACGAGGTTGATCTCATTGATCGGCCCATCTTCGGGGAAGAAACTTTCGAGCTTCTCTTCTACGCTCTTAGAATAGTCGAGCCATTCGTGCACCCAGCCGCCCTCTCTCTGCGGCAGATGCGGCAGAAGCTCTGTGCAAAGTGCAAGGGGGTCAGAGACCAGGCGATGGGTCACGATATGATGGGGATCGCAGCGCTCGGGGAAGGGCGAGGCGTGCAGGATGGGCTTGCCGGCATGAGCGGCAACCCAATTATTCATGACTTTTGAGACGCACTGGTTGCCGATGTGCAGGATGAGATCCGCGCGCTGGTTGGGCAGAGCCTTTAAGATCGTATCGAAATAGCGCACCATGTGCGATCGTCTGCCGAGCTGTCGGTAAGAGGAGATGATATCAGGCAAAATGGGCCAGCCGAGGCGCTGGGCAAGTGCTTCTACACCTCTATAAGAAGAGGGGTGAGCAAGAGCTCCGAGGATAATGACCCCGTTTTCCGCATCATTTAAGCGGTGCGCCCACTCTTTGATGCAAGGTGCAGTGGCAAAGCTTTCGGTTTCGCCATAAAAGCAGGGGTCTTGCGGTTGAAAAAAGGACTCTTTTTTACCGAAAAACGGCTCGGGGAACGGGCAGTTGAGATGCACAGGGCCGCTTCGTGCGCGGAATGCCGCTTGAGCCACCGTTTTAGCAAGAAAGTGGGGAGGAATCTGCAGCGTTGGCGTCGGAAGATCGAATGTATAGCCTACATAGCTGCCAAAAAACTTGATCTGGTCGCACGTCTGATTCGCCATCGTTTCGCGCAGAGCTGCGGGCCGATCAGCGGTCAATAGAACCATAGGCGTATGGGTGAGCGACGCTTCCATCACCGCAGGGTAGAGATTGCCGAGGGCTGTTCCGGAGGTGACGATAATCGCAGCAGCTCTTCCAGTAGCTTTGGCGTAGCCGAGGGCGTGAAATCCAAGACCCCGCTCGTCGAAGTGCACGAAGTGTTTTGCGCGAGGATGCTGGGCGATCGCCAGAGCCAACGGGGTGCAGCGAAAGCCGGGCGCTAGACAGAAGTAGTCGACTCCCTGTGCAATCAGCTGATCGATGATGTGGCGGCCCCATGAGGCGTTGCACTGTCCAATCTCTTCCATAATTCTATCTTGTGTTCGAGTTCATGCCATTCTTTGGCGGCGTCTGATCCTTCGACAATACCGGTTCCGGCAAATAGATGCATCTGTCCGCTTTTGATGAGGGCTGAGCGGATGGCGACGGCGAATTCTGCCTCATCGTCAAATGCGTAGCCGATGGGGGAGGCGTACCAGCCGCGCTCAAAAGGTTCATTTTTCGCGATGAAATCGAGGGCGGCTTTTCTTGGCTTGCCGCCAATCGCGGCCGTCGGATGGAGCACCTCGAGAAGATCGTTATCACTGACATCTTCTTTGAGCTGGGCTTCGAAGGCATTATAAAGGTGCTGCACAGTGGGTGTTGTGACAACGCGGTCATGCCCACTCCACGACCAGCTGACGCAAAGGGGCGCCATCAGTTCTTGGATCGACTCTTTAACGAGGGCAAATTCGCGCTTATCTTTGGGATGATTGACGAGTTCTTGAGCCAGGCGCACATCTTCTTCGGGCGAATTTCCTCTCGGCCGCGTAGCTGCGAGTGCATCGACCATGACGCGGCGGCCTTTGCGCTTATAAAGTCTTTCGGGAGTGGCGCCCATAAAAGCGACTGATGGGGAGAGCTGTAGCATGAATACCGTTGCGCGCCGGCTCTGCTGGCGCAGGGAACGCAATAATACAAGGGGCTGCGTCTCTATCAATAGGCTGGAGCGTCTTGCCAAGACAACTTTTTCAAATGTACCCTTCCTGATCTCTTCCAATGCATCCGAAACCAGCGTCTCCCATGCGCTGCGGTCAGGGAGATCGGTGCAGAAGAGCGGGCGTCTCTCGCCCAATTCTTGCAGTGCGACACTTTCCCTGCAGCGGTAAATATGACTAGGGGAGAAGAAAGTTTGGCGGGGGAAGCCATCCCATAGAGCATCTTTGGGAGGGCAATCGGGCATGAAGGCGTGACCTCCAACGGTGATCCCTGTTTCAAGAACCGAGAGACCGGCTGTGACAAATTCAAAGTCTCCGTCGCGCGAACGCCAGTAAAACTTGGGGAACTCCGTCTGGTTTTCCAGCCAATCAATTGCATCGGTCATGTGACGACTCCTTTGTATAGGGTGGCAATTCCGCCAGTTAAAGGGTGCGCCTCCGCCGAGACAAATCCCGCATTGCGCATAAGCGCCAAAAAGTTCTCCCCATAAGGAAAGCGCTCAATCGTTCGATTGAGGTAGCGGTAGGCCTGACCCTGATGGGTAATCAGTCCACCTAAACGAGGAAGGATATGACGTAAATAGAGTAAATAAAAAGGGCGAAGAAGCGGGTGGGGCAGAGAGAACTCCAAAATCAGCGCGCAGCCGTCCGGTTTTAGGACGCGGCGCATCTCCTTTAGGCACTTCTCGACATCACCAACATTCCGAATGCCGAAAGAGATGGTGGCACAGTCGAAAGAGGCATCGGCGTAAGGCAGTTCCAGTGCGCTTGCAGTCTTGAGTTCAGCCTTCAAGCCCTTCTTAGCGAGCTTAGCAGCGCCGACCTCTAGCATACGTGCGGCAAAGTCGATACCGACAGCCCGCAAAGTGGGATGCTGCTTCAATATAGCGATCAGTTGATCGCAGGTGCCTGTAGCGAGATCGATGAGCGACAGTGCCCCCTCAGGAACTGCTTTGGCGAGTTTATTGCGCCAAATAATATCGTTTCCGAAAGAGAGTAGGCGATTTGCCCGGTCATATTTTGCGGCAATCGCGTCAAACATCTGAGCGACAGATTGCTGATCCGAAGTCATGCAACGACGATAGCTCTTTGTGCCCGAGTAAAGCAAGAATTTTGTCTTTGAACCTATTCATAGATGAGATAAATTACTTGGCCGTAACAGGAGAAAAATATGGCTGGTTTAGCAAATGCGGGTTTTACTGCATATAAGTGGCTTGGGGAAACATATAAGTACTACACTACGTTCAGCCGTTTATATAACGCTGGTTGCTTAGTGTTACAGGGGTACAATACCTACATAACATGCAAGGAAGTATATAAACAGTTTAAAACATTGCAAAAACAAGACTCTCTTTGGAATTCAAAGAAGCAGGTAGCAGTGTTTGCGGTAACAGCTGGGGCTGCGCTTGTCAATGTGGTTGTCCTCGTTAAACTAACAGACATCAATTACAAATGTTATCAATATCACGATGCAGCAAATAAGATGGCTGCTGAAGAAAAAAAATTCATGCCCCTATTTGAAAAGAATAATCCTAAGGAGTCGTGGGTGGAATGTCCAATGGATGATGATCTAAGAGAAATCTTAGAGCTGTCCCCCGGACAGAAGATATTTATGCCCAATGAGACGGCAGCTTCATATGCAACACCTGAGTACAATCAGGCTCGTGGAGAGGGATTCGCACATGCTATAAATTTAGTGGAATCCCAAATAGATAATAGTTGGTGGGAGAAGGCAAACGCTGTACTCAAGCTGGCAAAAACTACGCTGAACATGTAGTAAAAGGAGATATCGATGGTTTCCAAGATAAGTATAGAAGCTCTGCAATGCCAGATTCAAAACTTACAAGGCACGCTCAAAGAAAAAGAAAAACAAATTCAAGAAATCGACGCTTTGAATACAAGAATTAACTCAGAGAATGTCGATTGGCAGCGTTTGCAAAGACAAGTCGAACTCGACGTCCAAGATCCTCTCAAAGCCAACCCAAAGAGCTTACTGTTGAAAATTGGGGAGCAGAGGAGAAAAATTGGGGAGTTAGAAAGAGAATGTAAAAAAATAGCAGAGGATTTTCAGAAAAGCGATAAAGACAACAACACATTGCTTGCAAGATTTCACATTCTAAATATAAACGTTGGACAACTCTCAAGCGAAAATGATGATTTGACAGCAGAGAACCTTGATTTAAAAAGTGAATTAGAAAAAACAAAATCTGAATTTTCAGATTTTGTTAAAAAAACAAAATATGAAAAAAGACTCGAGCAGTGCACCCAATTAGTTGCCCAGAATTTTAAATTTGACCGTCACCTATTCACGCAAGTCCTGGCAAAACAGCTAAGATTGTATCGTGAGATAATAAAAGCAGCACCAAGAGAATCTGTGCCTTACTACGCTTTCTCACGTTGTGGGGGAACTCTTCGATCAACAGTCATAGTTGTACAAGCGGCTAAGGGACTATTAGTAAATTATGATCCATTCCCTATATTTAGCGAGTTCGAATCTTGGGGTGAAGTTTACAGAATGGTGACCCTGCAAGAATTGCAAAACGCATGTTCTGAGAAGTTAATCCATTTAACGGATCTCGATTTGGAACAGGTAATCGAGCAGGCACTTATTGAGTTGCTCCAGAAGAAAATGCAAGAGCGAGGTTTTGACGCGCCCGACTACCCATTTCCCTCATTAAAAATCGTATTGAGCAATTTAGCAGTCCAGTCATTGCAACTACGATTATACATTATCCTCAGTGTTGTCGGAGAAACCATAACGGCATATACACATCAACGTCTGGGAAAAAGAGTGATTTCCTCTATAACATCTGCCTGGGGAGAAATGGGAGTGAAGCTTACGAGTTTCTTTGCCGCCTCAATGAGTCAGGAACAAAAAGCACGTGCGCAGGCAAGTTTTAATGAAGTGTGATGATCAGGGCTGAGATTATTGCGGTTTTGGATCGGAGTTGGTCTTGCTTAAGACAAATGCATATGCAATACTGTACATGTTTCTTAGAGAGATTATTCTATGACCAGAAAAGTTGCGGCTGTTATGACTGCAATCACAGGAGATCGGATTATCATTGGTGCAGAAGAACTTAAGCACGCTAAGGAAGAACACTTTTCCATGTTGCCGACGGATATTCTCCTTGAACTTATTGAAAGAATTCTGAAAGACCCAACGAAAATTTTAAAACAAGAGAAGCTTCATCAATATCTCATTTTTTATCGGCTTGACAATAGAAGGTATCTGGTTGTTATTATAAAGCAAACCGACACAGGAAATTATTTCTCGTCCATGTACAGTACAGGTAATTCTATCCGAAATAGTCATAAAGACTTAAAAGAGATCAAGCTATGAAAAAAGGAAAAGTGTTCTTTCATCCGATCGACGGCTCAGGTAGCTTGACCATTTCTTGGAGTTCGGGTCCCAAAGGAGATGCTGTAGAAGCAAAACGCGGTAGTGGAGTTGGTTTTTTTTCCGAAAGTGGAGATCTACTTTGTGTTATTTTTGATGAGGTCAAAGCTGTTAAAGATCATCAGATCCTTGAATTCGTCACTCACATCGTTGAGATCAGTGTAAAAAATGGTCAAACCACTTACACCATTAATCATCCCAAAAAGATACCTACAGCACGAACAAGACGATCCAAAACCAACTTGAAAACATAGCGAGTTTAAGCTCTCGAATCGGGAGCTTTATCCTCTCGCCATTTGGTTATGTAATCGAGAACCATCTTGACCCTTTCTTCGATTGAAGCAGGTGGAATATGAATAAGTTCATATCCCAACGCCCTATAATTCTGTTCTAAACACGCTGCTTTCTGTAGAGAATCTTGCAGGCTTTCATTGCGTGCAAGGCCAGGAACAACAAATCCCAAACTATCGATGAAGAAGACTCGCCTATTGAAATAGTACGTGTCGATCGAGTTCTGGACGCAATCGATCACATATGGGTAGAGTTTACGTTTCTGTAGTAGAATATAGGACAAGCCATCCAGATGCCCGCGATCAAAAAATACAATAGGTGCGGATGAATTTTGCACCTCGAGCTGCCTTTTGGAGATGAGCTTGTACATGCGGATGTGATAGTCATCTGCTTTCCATGGTCTTTCGATATTATTTTTTAAGCCTTCGTGAATAATATCTGTAGCAGCTTCGGGAACAACGAGATATCAGCGGTTTTCTAGAGCATTGATGATGGAGGTTTTGCCAGTTCCAGGTCCCCCTGTGATGATGTAGCGGAGTTGGTCTTGTTGAAGAGGATGATCATTGCCTTTAATTAGAGCAGCAATTTTTTCATCCTTCATCCCTCAACCTTACTTTCTACCCCTTTCTCTTCCTCTCGTTTTCAGTCAGATAGCGCTTGCGCAAACGAATGAAATTCGGCGTGACCTCGATGAGCTCGTCGTCGGCGATGAAGTCGATCGCTTGCTCAAGAGTGAAGCGGCGGGGTGGCGTCAGGATGACGTTTTCATCACTGCCTGAAGCCCGCACGTTTGTCAGGTGCTTTTCTTTAGCGACGTTGACGACGATGTCGTTATCGCGTGAATTTTCTCCGACGACCATGCCTTCGTAGACTTCATCGCCGGGGTTGCAAAAGAGCGTGCCGCGTTCCTGCAGGTTGAAGAGCGCGTAGGGTGTTGATTTACCTAGGCAAGCGGAGATCATCACGCCGCGGATACGACCCGGGATGGGGCCTTTGTGCGGTTCGAAACTGTCGAAGACGGATGTAAGGATGCCAAGCCCGCGCGTGACGGTCATGAATTCATTGCGGTAGCCCATCAGTCCACGCGTGGGAATGAAAAACTCCAAAGTGGTGATGTTGTGTTCGTTGGTACTCAAGGCGCGCATCTCACCTTTGCGGCGGGAGAGCTCTTCAATGACGAGTCCTGAGTAGGCGTGCGGAACTTCGATATGCGCGATTTCAAACGGCTCGAGGGTTTGACCCGCTTCTTCTTTGAGAATAACCTGCGGTTTTGAGAGGGTGAACTCAAAGTTTTCGCGGCGCATCGCTTCGATGAGGACGGAGAGGTGGAGTTCGCCTCTGCCCGCGACCCGCATGGCGTCTTCGCGGCCGGGAATCTCTTCGATTTTGAGGGTGATATTCGCGCGCTTCTCTTGGTAGAGGCGGTCGCGGATCTTATTCATCGTGACGTGCTTGCCATCTTTACCGACAAAGGGGCTATTGTTGACCATGATATCGATAGAAAGCGTGGGCTGTGCCAGGGTAATAGGAGGTAGCTGGACGATATGATCAGGAGCGCAGAGCGTGTCGCCGATCATGATTTCTGGGATACCTGCGATGTTGACGATGTCGCCGACGCCGGCTTCGTCCATCTCGACGCGTTTGAGGCCAAGATAGCCTTCGATGCGTACGACTTTGTGCTGGGTGGCAGCGCCATGGCTGTCGACGCGTGTGATTTGCGCGCCTTTGCGGATTTTTCCTTCTAGGATACGGCCGCACGCCTCTCTTCCCAAGAAGTTATCATAGGAGAGTGTAGTGGCTTGCATGAGGAATGGGAGGTCGATGTTGCCGGGAGGAGGGGGTACTACCTCAATGACCAGTTCAAACATCGGGCGCATGTCAACGCGGGGATCTTCGAGCTTGCGCGTGGCAAAGCCGGAGAGACCTGATGCATAGCAGATGGGGAAGTCGAGCTGTTCATCGGTTGCACCGAGTTCGACGAAGAGGTCGAAGGTGAGGTTGAGGGCGCGTTCGGGATCGGCGTTCGGGCGGTCGATCTTGTTGAGGACGACGACCGGACGCAGGCCGATTTTGAGCGCTTGAGAGAGCACAAAGCGCGTTTGCGGCATCGGGCCTTCATTTGCGTCTACAAGGAGGAGAACGCAGTTGACGAGACCGAGCACGCGCTCGACTTCTCCGGAGAAGTCCGAGTGCCCAGGGGTGTCGATAATATTAATTTTATAATCTTCAAAGAAAAGACTGGTGTGTTTGGCGAAGATCGTGATCCCGCGCTCCTTTTCTTGGTCGTAGCTATCCATCATTCTTTCAGAGACAAGCTCGTTGTCGCGGAAGATGTTCGACTGCTTCAGCAGGCTATCTAAAAGCGTGGTTTTTCCATGGTCGATGTGGGCAATAATGGCAATATTGCGGATTTTATTAGGCGTATACATGCGGCGTATTCTAGCGGATCTCTGGATTGATGAAAACAGCAGAAATCATGTAGACTGGGAGGATGGTGGAGACTGAAGAAGAAATTATCCAAGCGACTCTCGATGATCAGCTCCTCGAGAAGCTCGAGTGTGCTTTTCATAAGCCCACTCAAGCCGTTATTTTACATGACATCGCCAAGATCGCAGCCGAACATTCTGCAATCGACCTCGCTCACAATGCAAGCCGCCTGCCTCCACCCGCACGCGCTGTCCTCTTTCAAAATCTAGCTGACATCGAAGATAAAATTACTTTTATGACCAATACGGGTCCCAGCACCCGTATCGCCGTTTTGCGCGAGATTCCCGATGAAGAAGTCAAAGAATTGATCGATAATATGCCGCCCGACGAGGCTGTTGAAGTTCTTGAAGATCTCTCGGAGCGTAGAATGCGCAAGATTTTGGAGACGCTAGAGCCCGCCAGAGCCCGCCGCATCAGCGAAATTGAAAAGAACGCCCGCAATACCGCCGGACGCCTCATGACGAGTGAGTTTTTTGCCTTTGAAGTCGATGTGACGATTGGCGAAGCTTCCGACTATATACGCAACCATCCGGGCATCGACCTGACCCGCTGCATCTTTGTCGTCGATCCAGAAGGAGAGATCCAGGGGTATGTCCCCGCACGCAATCTGATCGTCAATCCTCCGGAGATGCCGCTTAAACAGGTGATGCGCTCTGTACTCCATAAGGTCAGCCCCGATATGCCGCGCGAAGAGGTCGTCGATCTCGTCGAGCGCTACAAAATTTCCGCCCTCCCTGTTGTAGACGACCAGGATCATCTCATCGGCGTGGTGACCTATGAAGATGTGCTCGATGCGATGGAAGATATGCTCGATGAGACGATCGGAAGCATGGCGGGTACGACGGAGAAGGTGAGTGAGTATGAGCCGCTCATGAAACGCTTTTTGTCGCGCAGCCCTTGGCTTGTTGTGACCATGTGCGCAGGTCTAATTAATGTCGGTGTCATCTCATCGTTCGAAAATTACCAGCGCGGGTTTTTGACCTTCGTGCTCTTTTTTATCCCCCTTATTACGGGGATGTCGGGCAATATCGGGCTGCAATGCTCGACTCTGCTCGTTCGCAGTATGGCGCTCGGTTTCCTCACACCGGGGAATAGACGCGAAGCGATTAGAAAAGAGCTACTCACCGGGACTGTAACGGGACTTGCATTTGGACTTTTAACGGGCTGTCTAATCTACTTCCTCGATTTTGCAGGCCTTGGCCAGATGGGCGCGAGTCCTTGGGTCATTGGACTTATTGTTTCAGTCGGTTTATTCGGCGCCTGTTTAACCGGGACAATATTAGGTGTGTTTTCGCCCTTTTTCTTTGCGCGGATTGGCGTCGATCCGGCTGTCGCTTCCGGCCCGATTGTGACGGCTTTCAACGACTTCCTTTCCATGACAATTTATTTCTTAATTGCTGCTGGTTTGAGCTCAATTATTTTTTGAAAGTCGCTTGTTATAATATTGCAGTTTTGGCGCAAAAAACGTATGATTGGATTATGCTCCGCAAGTCAGAAACAGAGCCTACGTCAAAGCCTATTGGCAAGCTTTTACCGCGCATTTTGAAGGACATTGGCGCCTTGCAAAAGGACCGTCCTGACTTGATCGTAGCGGCCTGGGCAGAGCTTATCGGCGAGCGATTCGCACCCATGGCTAAAGCCTCCTCTTTTGAGGGGGGAGTACTCACAGTTAAAGTAAGAAATTCTTCTCTTTTGAGCCTGCTGGTTCAACACGAAAAGCCTAGGCTTTTACGGGCGTTAAAAGAGAAATTTCCATCCGTCGCAATACGCGACATTCGGTTTAATATAGGATAAAGGCATGCCCACCATGACTAAAGAAAGGGAATATGACGCTAGTGCAATTACCGTTTTGGAAGGTCTCCAAGCGGTGCGCGAACGTCCTGGTATGTACATCGGCGACACCAGTTCGAATGGACTCCATCAGCTAGTCTATGAGGTGGTCGATAATAGTATCGATGAAGCCATGGCCGGCTTCTGTAGCGAGATCACTGTCATCCTTAATAAGGACGATAGCGTCACTGTCATCGACAATGGCCGCGGTATTCCAGTCGGTATCCACGCAGGCGAATCGCGCAAACAGGGACGCGACGTCTCAGCTCTCGAAGTCGTTATGACGATTCTGCACGCGGGTGGTAAGTTTGACAAGAACACGTATAAGGTGTCGGGCGGTTTGCACGGCGTCGGCGTTTCATGCGTGAATGCGCTCTCTAAGAGACTACGCGTCGAAGTGTCGCAAAATGCCAAAGTGTATGCTATGGAGTTTTCGCGCGGAAAGGTGAGCGTACCCCTTGCTGTAATCGGCGAGACGAAAGCCACCGGGACAACTGTCCATTTTTACCCCGATGATGATATTTTCACTGTTACTTCCTACGATTATGACATTTTACAAAAGCGCCTAAGAGAACTCGCCTACCTCAACCGTGGAATCAAGATCATTTTCCGCGACGACCGCAATACTGAACATCCCGAGCAGACCTTCTTCTTCGAGGGCGGAATCGTCTCTTTTGTCGACTATCTCAATGAGAATAAAGGGCCTCTCTTTCCTCAGCCGGTTCATATCCGCGGCTCCCGCCAAGGCGATGATGGCATCGTCGAATTTGAAGTCGCCATGCAGTGGAACGAATCTTTTTCTGAAAATGTCATCTCTTACGTCAATAACATATCGACGCGACAAGGTGGCACGCATATGACCGGTTTTTCGACCGCGCTCACCCGTGTGCTCAATAACTACATCAAAACCGGGCAGTTTGCCAAAGCGGATAAAGTCGCTCTATCAGGCGATGATATGCGCGAAGGCTTAACTGCAGTGCTCTCGCTGAAAGTCCCCAATCCGCAATTCGAAGGACAGACGAAGCAGAAGCTGGGTAATAGCGATGTGGGTTCGATTGTTCAGCAGATCGTAGGCGAAGAGCTGACCACATTCTTAAACGAACATCCCGCTATTGCGCGCATTGTCGTCGAAAAGGCGATGCTTGCTGCTCAAGCGCGAGAAGCCGCGCGTAAAGCGCGTGAACTCACCCTGCGCAAGACAGCACTCGATGGTGCACGCCTTCCCGGCAAGCTCGCCGACTGCCAAGAGCGCGACCCCAAATTATGCGAGATCTATATCGTTGAGGGAGACTCTGCGGGTGGTTCTGCCAAAATGGGCCGCGATCGCAGATTCCAAGCGATCCTGCCGATCCGCGGTAAGATCTTGAACGTCGAAAAAGCGCGTCTCGAGAAGATCCTGCAAAACACCGAGGTGGGTGCGATGATCGCAGCCTTCGGGTGTGGAATAGGCAATGATAACTTCAATATCGAGAAGCTGCGCTACCACAAAATCATCATCATGACGGATGCTGACGTGGACGGCTCGCACATCCGCACGCTCTTGCTTACCTTCTTCTATCGCCACATGCCGCTTCTCCTCGAACATCAATACGTCTATATTGCACGTCCTCCTCTCTACCGCGTCACACGCAAGAAAGTCAAACGCTACATCCACAGCGAAAAAGAGATGGACGACTACCTCATCGAGCTTGGCTCCTCAGACGTGAAAATCCGCCTTGCCGGCCATCAAGAGCCGCTCGAAAAAGAGCAGGTCAAAGAGCTTCTGCGCGTCACTCGCGATGTCGAAGTGTTCATCGGCTCACTTGAGAGAAAGGGGATTCCTTTCCGCACCTTCTTAGATGAGAAAAATGCTGAAGGCCAGCTACCTCGCTACATTGTTAAATACGAGGAGCGTACCCAGTTTGTCTACTCCGATGAAGAGTTTGGCGCCATCAGACTGGAGTATGAAGAGTGGCAGCGCGAGCGCCATGCGCGTACAGAAGCTTCTATGCCAGAAGGGGAGAAACCTGCTGAGGCTACGCCCTTTGTCCCACAATCTTTAAGCTGCATCGAGCTCTATAAAGCGGATGAGCTCCATGATTTAAAAGAACGCCTAGCAGCGTTTGAATTCGCCCTCGACAGCTACGTCGTTGCCTCAGGCAAACTCTTCGATATCATCGAGGAAGATGAGACTGAGCACCCGATCTACACCTTGAAAGAGGGGATCGAGATACTACGCACTAACGGCCGCAAAGGCATCGAACTCCAGCGCTACAAGGGTCTTGGTGAGATGAACGCGGATCAGCTGTGGGAAACCACAATGGATCCTAGCGCTCGCACTCTGATCCGGGTTACAATCCCCGATGCGGTTGCCGCCGACCACATGTTTACTATGCTAATGGGTGAGGAAGTCCCACCCCGCCGCGCATTCATTGAGCAGCACGCTCTTTCAGTCAAAAACTTAGACGTTTAACGAGAAAGTATGAGTTATACAAAAGATGAGATCATCCTCCCGCGCAACGTAGAAGAAGAGGTCAAAGAGAGCTACCTACGCTACTCGATGTCCGTCATCATCTCGCGCGCTTTGCCCGATGTCCGCGACGGTCTCAAGCCCTCGCAGCGCCGCATACTTTATGCGATGCGCCAGCTGAACCTCTCCCCAGGGGCCAAACACCGCAAATGCGCCAAAATTTCGGGCGACACCTCGGGCGACTACCACCCGCACGGCGAAACGGTCATCTACCCCACGCTTGTGCGTATGGCACAAAACTGGGCGATGCGCTACACGCTTATCGACGGCCAGGGTAACTTCGGCTCCGTTGACGGCGACCCACCAGCCGCGATGCGTTATACAGAGGCCCGCCTCACTCATGCGTCTATGGCGCTTATGGAAGATCTCGAGAAAGAGACCGTCGATATGGTCTCCAACTACGACGAAACCAAGCTCGAGCCTACCGTTTTCCCCTCAAAATTCCCCAATCTGATCTGTAACGGCTCATCGGGTATTGCCGTCGGTATGGCGACCAATATCCCTCCCCACAACTTAGCGGAACTCATCCAGGCCACAATCCTCGTCATCGATGACCCAAAGGTCAGCATCGAAGACATCATGGCTGTGATGCCCGCACCCGACTTCCCCACTGGCGGAATCATCTGCGGCTACCGCGGGGTGAAAGAAGCCTATCACACCGGCCATGGCAAGGTGATTCTGCGTGCAGTCATTCGCGTAGAAGAAGATGAAGATGGCGACCGCAAGAAGCTTGTCGTCGATGAGATCCCTTATAACGTCAATAAAGCGTCGCTTATCCAGAAGATCGCCCACCTCGTCAACGAAAAGACGATGAACGGCATCTCGGATATCCGCGATGAGTCGGACAAAGACGGTATGCGCATCGTGATCGAGCTCAAACGCGCCGAAATCCCCGATGTGACGATCAATCAGCTCTACAAATTCACCGAAATGCAGGTGACATTCGGCTGCAACATGCTCGCCCTCGACAAGGGCTTGCCGCGCACCATGAACATCAAGCAGATGATGCAGGCGTGGATCGAGCATCGCATCGAAGTCATCCGGAGAAGAACCCGTTTTGAACTGGCTCGTGCAGAAGCGCGCGCTCACATCTTAGAAGGTTACCTCAAGGCGCTCGACCATCTCGATGCAGTCGTCAAGATGATCCGCGCAAGCGGAAGCCGCGACGAAGCGCGCTCCTCGCTGATGAGCCACTTCACGCTTTCGGAAAGACAGGCGAATGCCGTCCTCGACTTAAGACTCTACCAACTCACCGGCCTCGAGCGCGAAAAAATCGAGCAAGAGCATCTCGAACTCCTCGGTAAGATCACCGAATTCCGCGCGCTGCTGGCATCTGAAGACCTCGTGCGCAATGTGATCAAGGAAGAGCTCCAACATCTTCTGAAACACCACTCTGCGCCGCGCAAGACCAAGATCATCGCCGCAGAAGGCGAATTCAACATCGAAGACCTCATCCCCGATGAAGAGGTGGTGATCACCATTTCCGAAGATGACTACATCAAGCGCATGCCTGCTACCACCTTCCGCGAACAGCGCCGCGGCGGTCAGGGTGTCATTGGTATGGACATGAAGAAAGAGACCGACGTCCTCAAGAACGTCTATGTCGCTTCTTCGCACGACTACCTGCTCATCTTCACCAATTTCGGTAGATGCTACTGGCTGAAAGCGTGGCAAGTGCCCGAAGGCACGCGCCGCTCGAAAGGCAAGCCGATCATCAACCTGCTCGAAGACCTAAGCGCCGGCGAGCGTATCGCAGCCGTCCTTTGCGTCGACAGTTTTGAAAAAGATGCTTCCATCCTTCTCGCGACCAAATTGGGCGTTGTCAAGAAGACGATGCTCAACGCATTTGATTCGCCGCGCCGCAAAGGCGTTTACGCGATCAATATCGACGAGGGCGACGAGGTGATCGCAGCACGCCTTTGCCAAGAAGGCAAGCAGGTTATGCTCTTTACTAGAGCCGGTATGGCTGTCCGCTTCGACCAGTCAAAAGTGCGACCTGTAGGCCGCGTCGCTCGCGGCGTCCGCGGAGCGACTCTGCGCGGCGAAGGCGACTATATCGTCTCCTGCGAAGTCGTTTCTGAGGATGACAGCGTGCTGATCGTCTGCGAAAATGGTTTTGGCAAGCGCTCAGCAGTCAGCGACTTCCGCCAGACCAATCGCGGTGGCGTCGGCGTCCGCTCTATCATCGTGAGCGAGCGCAACGGCATGGTCGTTTCGGCGATCGCTGTCACAGACAATGATAGCGTGCTGATCATGTCTCAAGCCGGCCAGACCGTGCGCATCTCGATGCGCGATGTCCGCGTCATGGGACGTTCTACACAGGGCGTACGCCTCGTGAACCTGAAAGAAGAGGACGTCGTAGTTGCCGTCCAGAAGATGGGTGCAATTGAACAGAAAGAAGAATCCAAATAGCCTCTTCATCACCTTTGAGGGTGGCGATGGCGCCGGAAAAAGCACCCTTATTGAGGAGCTCAACAAAGAGCTGCAAAATAAAGGCCATCCCGTCCTCAAAACGCGCGCTCCGGGCGGAACAGCAGCGGGTCAGCTGATCCGCGCTATCCTCCTCAATGGGGGTGAGATGCCGCTTGCAGCCCGCTGCGAACTCTTCCTCTACTTAGCTGACCGGGCGCAGCACGTCGAAACCGTGATCCAGCCCGCCCTCCAAGGCGGACAGATCGTGCTCTGCGACCGCTATAACGATTCCACCATCGCCTATCAGGGCGTAGGACGCGGTTTTGGCGTAGGGACGGTTGAAAATCTCTGTGCTTTTGCCACCAACGATCTCAAACCCGACCTCACGATCTATCTTGACGTCGATCCGCGCATCGGCATGAACCGACTGCAGCACCAAAGGAACGGCAAAGACCGCATCGAAGCCGAGGATATCCACTTTCACGAGAAGATCCGCGCCGCGTTCCTCGAAATTGCGCACCATGAACCCAGCCGCGTCCACGTCATCGATGCATCCAAGTCCAGGGAAGAAGTGCTTGCCCAAGCGAGGAGCCTGATCGATGTGCGCTTGGCCCGCTAACGCGCAGACGCTTCTCTTTTCAGGCCCTTCCGAAGCCGTCAACCTAGAGCTCGCTAAAGAGTGGGCGCAAAAACTCATCGGCCCCAGCCCAAAAATCGACGCCGGCACCCACCCCGACCTGCATATCTATGCTCCCGAAGGCAAAGCCTCGCTCCATACCGTTGCCTCCATGCAGACTATCGTCCACGAGATGGCGCTGCCGCCCTTCGAAGCGCCCTATAAACTCTTTATCATCTGCGAGGCAGAGAAGATGCAGCCCGCCGCAAGTAACACGCTGCTCAAAACCCTAGAAGAGCCACCCGCCGACACCCGATTTCTGCTCCTCTCCAGCGCCCCCGAAGAACTCCTGCCCACCATTCTTTCGCGCTGCACAAAGATTCCCTTTCACCAACCCATTGAGCGCGCGCTTTCTCCTCGTCTCGCAGCCCTGATCCAGCGCGCCGAAGCGGGGCAGTGGGCCGAGCTCCTCAAAGAGCTCACCGAAAGCGAAGAAGAGCTGAGCGCTATCCCATCGGACCAGCTCCTCGAGCAGCTTCTGCGAGCCACTGACACGAGCACGCTATTTTCTTACCAGAGCGCCTTTAAACGCATCGAAGAGGGGCGCCTTGCCCTGCAGCACAACGTCAAACTGCGCACCGTGCTTCTGCAATTGCTATATAAATAAAATAACAGGATATTAGGATAGACAGGATAAAAGTTTATCCTGTCTATCCTAATATCCTGTTAATAAATCAAAAAATCATATTGACTGTTATTAAAGATCTTGTAAAATTTCTCTCTAAAAATAGGAGGCCATTATGCAAGACATGCGCATTGAGAATTCCCCGATCCACACACCCACATCACCCATCTCAACTCCACAACCGATTCATCGCTCCACTGTTTTTTCATCCTCCATTGAATCAAAAGACCAAAGCTGTTTAGGAGGCATCTGGAGCACTTTTACCTCATTTATATCGAGTATATGGCATGCGCTCCTCAGATGTTTTGGACGTGCCGAAAAGGGCCCTGATGGTAATACAGGAATCAATGCCGCTGACAAAGAAGAGAATAATAAAGCGAGCCCGCGAGAAAAAGAAATTAAGGAATTTGTTGATGTTCAGCTTCGTAATCTACAGGGGCATCTTGACAATGTCTGGAATGCGGTGTGGATAGAAAGAGGTTCTGATAGGGTCCTGCCTCATTCTGGGCTTTATAAACCTGGACTGGAAAATGAAATTACTAAAAACATCACAAATGAATCACTCGCAAATCAAGGAAAGGCGATTAAAATCGTATTGATATGGGTCTATTTTGATCAGGAGAACAAGCAACTCATTCTCCAGGAATATCACCGAAATGAACATGGTTTCATGAGTGCCGTTGGCAATTCCTTTACGCGGCATTATCAGACTGACAGTATTTTAGAAGCTGTAAACTCTATGTTTGGGCCTGCAGTCCCTCCTCATTTTAGGCAGGAATTAAAGAATTTCGTGGGTTCCTATCAAGGTAAGCTCTCTAAAGAAGGATATATCGATCCAAGTAATTTGGATTTTTAATAGCACTTTGTCTATAAAGATGGTGTAAAATTTTACCTTAAAAGGAGTTTTTTATGGAAGACATGCAAATTCCGAGATCTAACATTAGTAGACCGGTACCAACAGCTGCACATTCTATTAAAGCTATTCAATCTTCTTCTGTTTTTTCGTCTTCTTCCATCGAGTCAAAAGACGCGAGCTGTCTAGGAAGCATCTGGAGCTCGTTCACCTCGATGATCTCCAGTATATGGAATGCGATCAGGAGCTGTTTTGGATGTGCTGCTGAGAAACCCGGCAATGATACAGGGATTAAAGATACTATCGACGAGAATGACATTAGAGAAATTATCGACGAACAGGCGCAATATCTTGAGGACATGATAAAAGCGAAACAGCCTTGTTTTCACATGTTGTGGGTTGAAAACGCTTCTGGCGAGCGTCGTGTAGTCGATCATAAATACTATGGAGAGAAAGCAAGGACTGATGATTTCAAAGAACAAACTGCTCGGAGAAAAATCGCAGAGATGTCAAATGGCATGTTGGAGAAAAAGGCGCAGCTGATTCAAGTAAGATGGTTCTGGATGGAATTTGATGAGTTCAAGAAGCAATTCGTGCTCCTAGAGTATCACAGGGCATTATATGGAAAAGAGGCGCTTGTGCATCAGGGCAACCACGTAACAAGATGCTTTCAGCATGAGAATATCCTAAAAACAGTTGATGGATATTTTGGGGGAAGAGTTCCTCCAGATATCAAAGCAGGACTGGTGGCTTTTGTAGGTAAATATACACAATCCCTTTCTAGCGAAAAGGATATCAATCTAGAGAACCTCGAATTCTAAAAATGAAATAACAGGATATTAGGGCGTGTCGTCAATTGCTAAAAAGTGCTGTTTTGGGTCTTTTTTTATCAATTGACGACACGCACTAGGATGTGCAGGACATTTATTATCCTGTATATTCTGCTCTCTTTTTTACGCCTCGATTATTTATTTCCCGATAACTGGCGTAGGTAGCACGGTAGAATGCTGCATTCAGTCTGTGATCAGATTCTGGCTGAGAAAGAACGTTTCTGCGATCGGGGAATCTTTCGGTTAGGTGAAAGCAGCCTTCGGCAATTAATCCGATCGCTGTAGAGAAAAGGAATGTCATCCCTTGTGAATAATAAGTTTCTGGTTCAATGCCGAGAAAAGCAGCTGTATTCACCAAAAAAACTACTCCAGCAATATTCCATGCTCTATTTGTATTAACCTCTGATGACATGAAGCCCCCTTATTTATGAAGTAACACAGCCATGAGTAGGGCATTTTCTTCTGCCCATCCTGCTACCTTTTCCAAGTGGTCGAAACAAGTTTGTACGACGGATGTTAGACTCCAGTAATCTTCAAGAGTCTTAGGCTCGGCAATAGGCCGCTTGATTTGGATATAGGCATTGATAGCACGAGCTCTTTCTTCTGCAGTTGCTTCATCATTCTCAAAGCAACTCTTTGCATAGGCAACTTGTGAGATCACAGCCGGAGATCCTTTGATCTCCCATATTTGTCTTGCGATAGTTGTTTGAGCATCTGGGCATAAGCCATAACCTTTGGAAAGCAGCGCATTCCCTTTCGCATTGTCTCCAGTAAAAAAGGACTCTGCGGCTTGGGTGAAAATCGATAGATCGGTTGACATATTCCTTATTTCTTTTCTTTTATGCGCTGCAATGCTGATTGTTCTAACTCTGCAGCCTTTCTTTTGCCGTATTCAGTTTGAGCATAAGCAATTTGCAAGGGATTGGTACTTCTGTAGAAAAGTGGATCCATTTTAGGATCTAGTCCTGGTTTGGGTTGATAGGTTCTATCATCAGCCAATCTTTCGGATAAGCGAAAGCAGCCTTCGGCAATTAATCCTGCGGCTGTGGAACAAAGGAATGTCATCCCAGCGGAATAAAGGGTTTCTGGTGTAAGAACATAAAAAGCAGTTGCATTAAAAATAATAACTGTACCAGCAATTGACCATGCTCTATTTGAATTAACTTCTGTTGCCATGCATACACTGTACCTCAGTCGCTTAATTATTTCACACTAAAAATAATTGTAATAGTTTATTTGGTTTTGAAGATAAAGAGTGGAGCAATGCAGAAGAAGAGCATGCCGCCTATGAGGGTGAGCTCATAGCCAAAGAGATTCGTAATAGGCACTTGAGAAGCCGACGAGGATCACGGTGACCCAGCAGAGGATCCCGAGCGAGCAGGTGACCCAGATTCCGGGAGTTTTGCCGGGAACGCGGAAAGAGCGCTGGACATGAGGCTAGGAATAGGTGGATTTTTATGGAATAAATAACAAGAAATTTTTGAATATTTAACCCTCGACAGTTTTTTCTTCCTCCTTCGAGTCGAAATCGGAGAGCTGTTAGAAAACAATTGAAATCTATTACAGTTCAGTTTAAAATGCTTGTTAAAAATGGAGTGTTTTATGTGTTCCCCAATAATCAATAATAGCTCGAAGTTCGAAAGACCAATCCCATCGTCTTCTAATCATATTTTGAATATTCAATCGTCGACTGTTTTTTCTTCCTCCATCGAGTCGAAATCGGAGAGCTGTCTAGGCGGCATCTGGAGCTCGTTCACTTCGTTTATCTCCAGGATATGGACTGCGATTCTAAGTTGTTTTGGATCCACTATAGAGAAACCCAGCCAAGAAAGGGAGAATAATCCTACTGGCAGCGGGGATCATAGTATAAGAAATGTTGTTGAAACACAGGCGGGATTTCTTGCGGGTAGGATACAAGTGAAAAAGCCTTGTTTTCATATGCTATGGGTTCAAAATGCTTCTGGCGAGCGCCAGATAATTCATCATAAATACTACGAAGAGAACGCTAGAAGTGATGATTTCAATGTACAAACGGCCGAGCGTCAGATCGCAGCGATATCAAAAAAAATGCAGGAAAAAAAGCCAGAGCTGATTCAGGTGAGATGGCTCTGGATAGAATTTGATGCATCTGCTAAACAATACGTTCTCCAAGAAGGGGTTGGGATTCGGGTGACCTCTGAACAAAGACTATATCAGTCAGAGACTGTTTTTGGGAGAGTTTTACGTTATTTCGGGGATGACGAATCTCTTAAGCGCGCTGCAATTAAATTTGCAAACAGATATATCCCTCAACTTTCTAATAACCAAGATATCGATATAGAAAAGATAGAGATGTAAAGAAACAAGATATTAGGGCGTGTCATCAATTGACGACACGCCCTAATATCCTGTGAATTTTTCATTTGTTCTGTCTATTCAGGCAGTTTTTTGCATAGGTGACTTGAGAAATCACTTCGGGTGAGCCTTTGATCTCCCACATTATTCTTGCAATAGAAGTTTCAGCCCTTGTGAGTAAAGGGTTGATGGATCAAGAATTAGAAAAGCAGCTGAATTAACAACAACCACAACCCCAACAGTTCTCCATACTCTATTAATTTCTGATGCTATATCAGCATTATAGGAAATTAAAGCCATTCCGTGAGTTAAAATAATTTATTTTGATTTGAAAATGAAAAGCGGGGCGATGCAGAAGAAGAGCATTCCGCCTATGAGGGTGAGCTCATAGCCAAAGAGATTCGTAATAGGCACTTGAGAAGGCGGGAGGAAGCCGACGAGGATCACGGTGACGCAGCAGAGGATCCCGAGCGAGCAGGTGACCCAGATGCCGGGGGTTTTGCCGGGGACGCGGAATGAGCGCTGGACGTGAGGCTTGGAGTGGTGGAGCTTGAGGGCGGCTAGGAATAGAGCAACGTAGACGAGAAGAGCGAGTTGGGCCGTCATCGCGGAGAGCAGCCAGAAGGAGCTGCTCACGGTCGGCATGAAGATAAAGGCGAGGCAGAGAACAGAGACGAGGCACGCTTGTATGAGCAGGATGGGCACAGGGGCGCCGCTCTTGTTGGTGCGCGAGAGAAATTTAGGCAGGCTGCCGTCTTGGCTGGCGACCTGCAGGCCTTTTGTCGGGCCGATGATCCATGCGCCCACGCCAGCTAATCCACCGATGACGATGGCGAGCGCGATGACCGGTTTTAACCAGGGGAGCTGGAAAGCGTCGATGAAGATGGAAAAGGCTTGCATGACCCCGACGACGAGGCTGAGGTCTTTACCGGGAACGACGAAAGCAATAGCCAGCGATGCGAAGACGATCGATCCGAGGATGATGATGCAGGCGATGAAGAGCGAGCGAGGGTAGTCGCGTTTGGGATTGCGCATCTCAGCGGCATGGGTCGCCGCCATTTCTAGGCCGAGGAGTCCGAAGAGCACGTTCGTGAGAAAGGCGAGATTGCCCATCGAATTGGCTTGAGGGAAGAATTCTTTCCACGAGAAGGTGATCTGCGTGGCTTTGTCGGTGCCTAGCCAGACGATGCCGAGGCAGATGATCAGCAGCATAGGGACAATGGTGCCCAGGAGCGCGCCAACCGCACTGAGGATGCTAGAAGCTATCATGCCGAAGCAGTTGATCAGTGTGGCTCCCCAAAAGAGGATGAGGACAGCGGAGGCCATATAAGTGCTGTTTTCGGCGTAAGCGGGGTTGAAGAGATAGGTGAAGGTGCCGGCAATCAGTGCGAGAATGGTCGGGTACCAGATGATGTTGTAGATCCAGTTGAGCCAGATGACAACAAAGCTAAAGCGCTTGCCAAATGCTTCGCGCACCCAGACGTAGATGCCGCCGCGGGTGGGCCAGCCTGTGCCGAGCTCGGCAGACACGAGCGCTGTAGGGATAAAAAAGGTGAGGGCAGCTAGCAAGTAGAAAAAGACCAGACTGAAGCCGTAAACCGCCGAAAATGGCAGCGTGCGGATGCTATCGACTGCGATCACGTTGATCATGACGAGTTGAAAGAGTCCGAGTACTTTTTTGCCTTTTATCATCTTAGTTTACCTGACCAGTTGAGCTTGGAGCGAAGGGTGGAGAAATAGTCGCGTCTTATGAGATGTACCATGCGGAAAACTTTTTTGCCACGTCGTATTTTGAGCACATCGCCTGTTTTCAATTCGTGGTGGGTGATGCCGTCTGCACTGACGGAGAGGGCATCGTAGGCGCTCAAGTATTGGATCTGGATCGTCTGGTCGGCAGTGAGCACCATGGGCCGATTGGAAATGGTGTGGGGGCTGACAGGAGTGAGGACAAAGGCATTAAGCGATGGAGTGACGATAGGGCCGCCTGCAGCAAGTGAATAGGCAGTCGAGCCATTCGGGGTGGCGACAATTATGCCGTCCGCTTCGAAAGTATTTAGGTAGAGATCATCGACGTGGATCCCCATTTCGACAAGCGAGGGGTTGACACCGCGGTGCACGACGATGTCGTTGACGGCAAAAAAGGTCTCTCCGGAGGGAAGCTCGCCTTCAATGCTAAGGCGTTCGTCTATCGCATAGTTTCCACTGATGAGATCTTGCAGGCTGGGGTAGAGGTCGGTGAGGGGAATATCCGCCATGAAGCCGAGATGGCCGAGATTAATCCCGATAACGGCTGCGTCGAGTTCGGCGTATTTATGCACAAGGCGCAAAATGGTGCCATCGCCGCCCATGGAGACGATAAAATCGATCTCCTTCGGATTGACTTCAGAGAGAGGAATCGCGCCAATCTGAGGTGCTTCCTCATCTTCTGCAACGACCTGCGCGCCGCGCGTCGTGAGAAACTCTTGGATGCTAATCGCAAGATGGCGCGACTCTTTTTTCTGTGAATGGGGGAAGAGAGCGAGCATCATAAAATCGGTGCGAGCTCCATGTTGTATTGCTTGATCAGAGTGCGAGCAATCGAAGCTGCATCAAGGCCAATCTCATTGATGAGCTCAGGATACGTGCCCTGCTCGACAAATGCATCGGGGATGCCGAAATTAAAGAGGGGAATGCGGAAGCCGTTGCGCACAACAAAGGAGTTCATGATCATCCCTAGTCCGCCGCTGACCGAGTGCTCTTCAATCGTGACGGCGCACTTATGGCTGGTGAAGACCTCATAGAAGAGTTCAGCATCGAGGGGTTTTAGGAAGATCGGATCGATGACGCTTGCGCTGATGCCCGCTTCGGCGAGCAGGTCGCGGACGGCAAAAGCCGTGCGCGTCATATGGCCAAGGGCAATCAGGGCGATATCGCTGCCATGGGTGAGGATTTCTCCTTTTCCTAGTTCGCGCCGTTCAATTGGTGCGTCTCGTTCTTCTGTCGCCATATTCGGATAGCGGATGGCGGTGGGGCGTCCCCAGCTGAATGCGCTTTCCAGCAGCTCTTTAAGGAGATGCCCATCGCGCGGCTGGCAGATCACCATATTCGGCATCGTATTCAAGAAAGAGATGTCGTAGATGCCATGGTGCGTAGAGCCGTCTTCGGCGGAGAGTCCTCCGCGGTCGAGCGTAAAGACGACGGGAAAACCGGGGAGGCAGACGTCTTGGAAGAGATTATCGAGGGCGCGCTGGAAGAAGGTGGCGTAGATCGCGCACACAACCTTCATTTTTTTGCCATAAGCTAAGCCCCCGCTAAAGGTCACGGCATGCTCTTCAGCTATGCCGACGTCGAAACAGCGATCGGGGAATTTCTGCATCATCTCGGTCAGGCACGAACCATAGGGCGTCGCAGGAGTAATCGCAACCAGGCTCGGATCGTTCTCTGCCATTTTTAGGAGATGGCGACCGAAAATCTTGGGGAAGGTGGGCTTGTTACTGCCGCCTTCAAGCATTTTTCCCGTCACTTTGTCGAAGGGTTTACAGCCGTGCCAAGAGATCGGATTTTGCGTGGCGCTTTCCATCCCCTTTCCTTTGACCGTGATGAGGTGGAGGAGAATGGGACGCGTGCTATCTTTGCAATCCTCTAGGGCTTCGATCATCTTCATGATGTCGTGACCGTCGATCGGTCCTACATACTTCAAGTTGAACTGTTCGAAGAAGGTCGCCGCAGGCTTGGAAAAAGTGCCGCTGCTGAGGATCTGGGCGATGGCTCCGACGTTATAGGAAATCGACATGCGGTTGTCGTTTAAGACGAGGATAAAGCGTTTCAAGGCTTTGGGGAGATTGTTTAGGGCTTCTAGGGCCATGCCGCACGAGAGCGTCGCGTCGCCAATGATCGGAAGAACATATTCCGAACGGCCGGAGAGGTCGCGGTTTTTGGCAAGGCCGAGGGCAGAAGAAATTGCGGTTCCCGCATGACCTGCGTAGAAATGGTCGTGAGGGGATTCAGCGGGGCAAGAGAAGCCGCACAGGCCTTTGTAGCGGCGGATCTGCGCAAATTTTGCTGCTCTGCCCGTCAAGAGTTTGTGGGGGTAGCTCTGGTGGCTGACATCGAATATGAATTTATCTTCGGGGGAGTTGAATACGCGGTGGAGAGCCACCATCATTTCGACGGTGCCGAGATTCGATCCAAGATGCCCGCCGTTGACTGCCATCACATCGATGATGGTTTGACGCATCTCAGCGGCAAGCTCTTCGAGCTCAACTAGAGTAAGCGCCTTCAGATCGCGAGGAGTGTGGATCGAAGACAAGAGCGTCATACGTTCAGAGGGGCTCCGCGAGTGGGTTGAAAGGCTTCAGTGACAGGCCGTCCGCTCTCATCAACAACGGTTGCGCCGCCCTGGTTTTTCAGCAGAATTTCGATCTTCTGTTCCGCTTCTGAGAGGCGTTTTTGGCAAGAGGAGATCAGCCCATCGGCTTCTTCGTAGAGTTGAAGCGCTTCATCCAAAGAAATGGAAGAAGAGTTCATTTTCTCGACGATTTTTTCGAGCCTTTCATAGGCCTGTTCAAAACTAAAAGAATTCATAATACTTTATCCACATGGACGAGAATTTGCCCGTCGCTAAGCTGTACACGGAGGGCCTCTTCAGGCTCTACGGAACTTTTCGAAAGAATAACTGACGGCTCCTTTTCGCGGAAGACAATCGCATACCCCTTGGCGAGGAGGTGGCGCGGGTCGATTCCGTTGAGATGCGAGGTCAACCCCTGCAGCCGCTCGGCACGCCTCTGGATCAGCTGGCGCATGCGGCGGACGATGATCTCCTCCTCCTTTTGGAGCTTGGTGCGCATCTGCGCAATTTTGGCGGAGGGCTTAAGGAGTTCGCGCTGGCGAGCGAGCGCCCCCACCTGTAGGCTTCTGCGCTGGACAAGAGTGCGCAGAGACGTGATAAGAGATTCTTTGGCGTCGTCGAGCATTTGGGCATAGCGGGCTGTAATATGGCGGGGGGTGGATTTTATGAGCTGGGTCAGTGAGCGCCGCTGGTTGCGCACGAGCCCTTGGACAGTCTGAGAAAGCCGCAGAGAAGTTTTCGCCAAATGCATGAGTTCTGCGCTCTTTTCCACTGTGGCAATCTCGGCTGCTGCCGATGGAGTGGGGGCGCGCACATCGGCGACAAAGTCGGCGATGCAAAAATCGGTCTCATGGCCTACTGCGGAAATGATCGGGATCTGCGACATTCTAATCGCCCGGGCGACGATCTCTTCGTTAAAGGGCCAGAGGTCTTCTAAGCTCCCACCGCCTCTTCCGACAATCAGCACATCTGCCAGCTCATAGCGATTAAATTCTTCAATAGCACAGGCAGCGAGAGCGGTAAACGAAGGGGCGATGAGCGCTTGCGGTTTTTTCTTTAGCCGCGGCGTGATAGTGCGGATAAAAGCAGATGGAATTCGAGCGTATCCGGGAAGGTGTAGTCGAGAAAAGAGGCGCGCGCTGCGCTCTCGCCGATAACGCCGGTCCGTCCGACCTCAAAGGGGCGGAGGCCAAAGACCAGGTAGGGCAGCTGCTGGTTCAGAGTCTGGAAGGAGTTGATGCGCGGTCTAACGCGCAGAGTGCCAAACGAGTTGTCTTCGCTATGGACCACTTGAAAATAGGTGCTCTTCTGCGTATTGACCTCAAAGTCGGGATCTTTGAAATCGCTGACCATGCGGTCGTCGCTCATCTTGTCCCACTGCAGGTGCACTTCTGTTTTTTCATCAGGGCTGACAGTGGTCAAAAGTCCTTGCAGGCGATAGCGGCGATTGCCCTTTTCATTTGGAAAACTCTTGTCAAAAGCACCATAGCTGCGCGTGACAAAATAGGTGCGGTCGTTGGGAGAGATGTACTCCGTTTCAAGCGCCGCGCCGGGTCCCAGTTTGAGACGGTAGTCTAAGCGCAGGTAGGCGTTGAACTCCTGCCAGGAGAGAAAGCGGTAACGCGCCGAAATGCGCGGGCCGATCCCCTTATCCCAGAGTACGCGGAAGCGCAGAGGGGCGTCGCGGAAGAACTTCAAATTGCTCTTGAACGAGGGCAGCCAGAAGATCGGGATCTGAGCGAGCTTGAGGCGGATATTTTTTGCAGAGAGGATGCCTCCGGGGGAGATCTTCACAGCGCCCGCCTTGAGTTCCCAGGCGCTATCGGCGTTTTCACTCGTCGTGATATAGCCGCCATAGACGACAAAACTGCCGTCGGGCTTGAGTTCGATCTTTTCCCCGCCGATAAACCAGATATCGACAAAGGTCTTCCCGTCGATCAAAGAGCCGCGATTCTCCAGAAGATCGTATTCGAGCCGCTCCCCAATAAAGACCTGCTCGCCATATTCGATCATCAGATCGCCTTCTGCAACGATCTTTTGGACGCGGCGTCCCTCTGTGACTTTATCGGTGTAAGAGATGTTTTTGGCTTGGATGCGCAGGCCCGGAGCTGTGACCACGCCGCCCTTGTCGGTCTGCAAGACACCGTGAGAAAATTCCGGGTCTTTCAAATTGACGACAAGACCTTCTTCAGCTTGAAGAGGAGCAATCGCACAAAGGGCAAAAAACAAAAAAGGTTTCCACATCAGAGACAGAGTATAACACGAAACTTTGTTATTGCAAGGCGTGGAGAAGCAGGCCTGCTAAGACCGAGCGATTTTTCGGATTCCCGCTCTTGATGGCGCTGAGTAAAAGATCGATGCTCTGAGGATCGTGGCGGTCGGCAAGCGTCTCATACGTTTCAATGAGCAGGCGTGAACTATCCTCTGGTGTGAGCTCATAGCGGCTCGAGCCGAAGCGCTGATCGAGCGAAACAGGAGCTTTTAGGCGAATGATTTCACTGGAGAGATTGCGGGACAAAAAGGCGCGCAGATTGCCCTCGTAGGGCCCTTCTACATTCAGCCGATAGAGCGCAAGCGTACAGTAGCCCCTCACGAAAGGAGCGCCGGCTTG
>Ga0207093_1003_pt1 | contig 93279 bp, 94 predicted proteins | sample Alteio_BWMinHeat_89_FD_153519 | JGI IMG/M metagenome (GOLD analysis project Ga0207093, IMG submission 153519) | Enriched cells from forest soil in Barre Woods Harvard Forest LTER site, Petersham, Massachusetts, United States -... | ecosystem: Environmental > Terrestrial > Soil > Temperate forest >... | reverse complement strand
TTCGAGATCGTGCATCCAGTAGATCGATTGCTTGCCCATCTGCTGCAAGATGAAAAACCATGCGCTGAAAAGCAGTCCGAGGCCGAGCAGTGATTTAAGTGACATGCCGAGAAATACGATCTGCACTTGTGGAGCTAATCGATTGGCGATGCCGAGAAACATTTCGCACATCAGAATCGACACGAGCGAAGGAGCTGCGAGCTGTATGGAAACAGCTGTCAGACGTGTGAGGAGCCCTACGATGGTTTTCCAGAAGGGCGTAGCTAAGTTGAAAAACGTTATCGGGACGAACTGATCTACCGGCAGTACCGTGAATGAGTAGATGAGCACGTTGAGGAAGACGAACAGTCCACCCACTTGAAAGAAGACGAGGATCATGGTGTAGTTAAACAGGTTACCGATCGATGAGGTCTGTGTTTGCATGAAGGGATCTGTCACCTGGAGCGACGAGGAGCCGCGTTGGAAGTCGATGAGCGATCCCGCGCTGGTGGCGATGTAAAAGGGGATGGTGGCGAGAAAGGCGAGCATCACGCCGATGAGAAGCTCTTTCAGTGCGTATCCGACGTAGAGCATGTTAAAGTCGAGTGTCGTCGTGACGGTCTGCATGAGGTGAGGAAGAAGGATCAGCACGAGCGAAATGGCGAGGCCGATTTTCACGCCGCCGGGCAGCCGCGATCCTAAAAATGGGACCATCGATACGATGGGGGCCATACGCATCAGGCCGAGGAAAAAAGCGGATAAAAGCGCCATGGGCGTCATGTTCGGAAGGCTCAGGAAGAGGGAGACGTAATCTTCTGTAGGTGAGCCGGGCATATATCAGCTTGAGGTCCACTTGGGGAAATTGGTGAGGATGTTATTAGCAAATTGGAAGATCTGGGCGCCGAGCCATCCACCCATGAACAGCAGAGTGAGAATGACCGCAAACAGCTTGATCATGAATGAGAGGGTCTGCTCCTGGATCTGTGTCGCCGCCTGGAAGACCGCCACCATAAGGCCGAGAATGGTGCTGATCAGAATGGGTGGTCCAGAAAGAATGAGGATAAGCAGCAGCGCCTGATAGGAGAGCTGGTAGATTTCGGCTGTGAACATCTGAACCTCACCTAAATGATAATACGAGTCCCTGAATGATCAGCGTCCAGCCATCGACCATCACAAGCAGAAGTAGTTTTAAGGGTAGCGCGATCGTGAGCGGTGAAAGCATCATCATACCCATGGCGAGCAGGATGTTGGACGTCACAAGATCGATGACAAAGAAGGGGAGATAGATCAGTACACCGATTTCGAACGCCGCTTTGAGCTGAGAGGTGATAAAGGCGGGGACGAGAATGATGAAGTCGGTCGGCTTGAGCTTCTCTTTGTATTCAGGAGGAAATGTTCTATAAGCAAGCTGGTAAAAGCTGGTCATGTGCTTGCCGGAGGTGTTTCTCTGCAAGAATCCGCGGAGCGGCTCTTTGGATTTGTCAGCGACATTCATGATATAGGTTGCCGTTGGACCCGATATCAGCTCAGTGGGGGCGTTCTGCTCGATATAGGCGCCGCCGGCTTTATACATGGCGAGGCCTGTCGGGAACATCACGTAGATCGTCATCAAGAGAGCAATGCCGTTGAGCACAGGGTTGGGGGGTGTCTGCTGCACGCCGAGGGCGTTGCGCAAGAGCGATAACACGATGATGATCTTGACATAGGAAGTGAGCAGCATGATCGCGAAGGGCAATATGGCAAGACCGGCGAGGACGGCGAGCTGGGTGAGCAGTTTGGGCTGTCCGACTTCTTGTGCTCCGCCTGGGATCGCGTTTAAGAGCTGTTCTGCGGGGTTTTGTGCATAGAGTCCTGCGGTGCACAAAAGAGCAAAAAAAAGGAAGATAGCAATGCGCTTAGGGGTCATTTGTCGCCATTGTGAAAGATCGATCGATTAAACTCAAGTCCACACAAAAAATCGTGCACGTACATACATCGGGTTAAAAGGGAAATAACAGGATATTAGGATAGTCAGGATGATTTTTATCCTGACTATCCTAATATCCTGTTATTTCCTTTCTATTGATTTTTAAAATATTTTTCGAAGGCGCGCTCGAGTGCGGTCCATTGGTTTTCTAGCTCGGCATTGATCATGCCCTTCTCGGTCTGGATGATGCATCCTCCAGGGGCGATGTCGGCTCTTTCCTGGATGTTTAGCACTTGGACGTGCGGCAGGATCTTGGCGATCTTGGGACGCTCTTTTTCGATCAGCTCTTTGTCTTTTTTGCTCACAAAGATCGTGACGCGGTAGCTCTGCGTTGCAGGCGCGAGCGCTTGCATGACGATATCGACGATCGTCTCAGGGGATGATTCAAGTTCGTGTGCGACGATTTTTTTTGCCGCGCTCATTGCCAGGGGAAGGACCATGCGCTGCAGCTCGTGCTCCATGCGTTTAACGCCGCCGTCTAGAGTCATGATCGCGTCGTTTAGTTTGGATAGGCCTTCTTCAAAGCCCTCTTGGCGCGCTGCTTCGCGCATTCTCTCGCCCTCGGCTTGGGCTTCTTCTATAAGGCGCTTGGCGTCTTCCTGCGCCTTCTCCAGCACTTGCGCCGCATCGAGCAGGGTGCTGTAGCTTTCAGCGGGGATGATCTTTTCATCGGTGGAAGGGTGGACTTCGCCTTGATAAATGAGGGAAAAGAACTTCATATATGTCCCAGGTAGGAGAGGATTTTGAGATATTGTTCATTTAAGCGCTTGAGGGCGCGGGCATTCTGTGCTCGAGTGCAGTACTTGAGCAGGTGCGTGGCGCGCAGCATCTCCATCTGGTGCGTCAGGTACCAGAGGAAATTGCTGTCGCAGTCATAAAGCGCTGCTCCCAGGCGCTCGAGTCCGCGCTCTTCGACTAATTTGGCAAGCGTAGCGGGTGTGCCATCCCAGCCTTGTAGAAAGAGGCGCTTGAAGATCAGCTCTTCCGGCTCTAGCATCTCTTTTTGTACGAATTCCGATTGGCGCGGGGGCAGTGCATTGAGGATCTCTTTGAGTATGGAGGTTGCGATGATCTGCCGCATCTCAAAGGCGAGGTCGTAGAGGCCCAAGTAGACAATCACTTCGAGGAGCTGCGCATCGTTTAGGCGGAGGAGGATATTGTAGGAAGAGGGCGGCAGGAGTTCGATGGGCAGGAGTTCGCTCGTTAGTTGTTTGAAGAGATGGGAGCGCAGGTAGCCTCTCGCCGGTTTTGTGAGGGTGGGAAGATGGTTGGAGAAGCGGAGCTGCTCTTGCAGACCTTTCACTTGGGCGGGGCCGAGAGCGGCGAGAAAAAAGCGCAGGTCGGATTCGCTCAAGGTGCGCAAAAAGGGCGCGAGCCAGGAATAGTGGATGCGTTCTAGCTCATCTTCTTTGATGAGTTTTTCCTCACGCGAGAGTCCTGCGGAGGGCAGTGATTCGATCTCTTTCTGGTCATCTGTGGATAGCAGGGCGAGGAGTTTGCTCTGCTGATCTAGGTCTACGCTCTCTAACAGAGCCTTACAAACCATCAGGGGTGAAGGCCGCATGCAATCACCTAATCTTTGGAGGATCCGTCAAATGGAGCAGGGCTAAGCAGCTTTTTCCATCCTCCTTTTTGGCGGATGATGGGATAGACTTTCCAGATCAGCCAGGCGACGAACAGGGCAAACGCAATGGTAGCTGCAATGAGGATGAAGAAGACGGTGCGGAATCTGGCAGCGGATGTTTTGTTGATCACAATCGACCAGATGCTGACGTACTCTTTGCCTTTGGGTGTGATCTCTTCTTTGAGCTCAGTCAGAGAAATGTCGGTGAAGCGCGCGCGGTCGGCAATGACGGTTACGTCGTTGACATCGAGCCCGGGAATGCTGCCGGCGACGAGGCGCTTGATCTTGGTCACGAGATGGCTGTTGGGGTCGTCGAGAACTCCCTGGTGCTTGACATAGACGGCTGCAGTCACGCGTTTAGGCGTAGTGGCCGCTGTTCCAGGAAGACCGGTTTCCTCCGGTGGGATGGAGAGCTCTACGTCGGCATCGATCACGCCATCGATCTTGCGGATCGTGCCGGCGATCTGCGCGGCGAGACCTGCCTGGTAGCGGATCGTCTCTTCTCTTTCAGAGGAGATTAGGCCAGACTTGGCAAATAGTTCGAGGAGGTTGGGCGATTTTTTACGCGGCAGGCCGTTTCTATTCAAGATGGCCATGGCATCTACCGAGCGATTCGCATCGACGGCGATGCTGTATTTCATAGTGACTTCAGGTCCGGCAGCGGGTCCGGCAGTCGTAGGAGATGGGGTTTTCAGCGCGGTAATGCCTTTGCTCGCCAAAAAGACGACGATTTCATTGGCTTCGCGTTCATCGACATCATTGATGATGACCATGTTATTTTCGCAACTCGCCATTACAAGGCCGAGCATCACAAATAGGAGGAATCTTCTAATCACTTTAAACATACCCTCAAGCTCAAGCATGCAAGAGAAGACAATTTGTATCAAGCTGTAAATTCGCGTAAATAGCTTTGGTAATCAATAAGTTTTCCCTTGAGGCCTAACTCTTTCTCAGCTTGCCGTAGTGCTCGCTCTTCACGTGATCGAGTGAGAGGATCATCAGCTTCCCAAGCGACTTGGATAATTTCATGATTTCCCTTGAGATCTTGCGTCACGAAATCAATTTCATAACCATCTTCAGTTAGATAATAGAATATTTTTTTCCCTTGTCGCAACAAATCGAGAAAAACTTGATTCTCGAGTAATTTGCCCGTGTTATCAGAAAGATTGAAGGTATTTGCCCCTATCAATCCATTATCAATCGCGTACATCTTTTTAGGTGTGGTTTGCCTATGGCGCAATGACTCAGTAAAGATAGGCGCTGAAAAAATAAGAAAAGCATCTTCAAGATAAGCGAGATAAGAATAGAGGGTATCTTTTCCGACCTTGTAGCCTTGACTCTTGATATCGTTGTAAAATTTGTTGATCGAAAATGGGGATGAAACGTTTTTAAGTAAAAAATGGATAAAATACTTCAATAGAGCAATGTTTCCAATTTGATGTCGCTCAACAATATCTCTAAAAATAACCGTTTCGACATAATTCTGCAGAGTTTCAAGTTGTTCGTTAGAGGGGATTGCTTGAATGCCAGGAAATCCGCCTATGCGAAAATAGTCCAGCAGATAACTGCGCTGCAAATCTAGAGTTTTTCTTCCAAGGGGTTTTACAGGGGGGTCCAGATCATGAGCAGCCAAATATTCCTTGTAACTATAGGGGAAAATTTCAATGGATATTGAGCGGCCTCGTAAAGAGGTTGCGATTTCTTTGCTCAGCAATTTAGCTGAAGATCCAGTCACATAGATTTGAATGTTTTTTGTGTCTAGGAGTCTTCGTAAAACTAATGGCCATCCCTCGATATTTTGTACTTCATCGAGAAACAGATAACAACAGTGGTTGTGATTATTTGGATGGAGGGTGTACCAAGCATCTATCAATTGGCCCATTGCTTTGTGATCTATAGGTAAAAGCCGGTCGTCCTCAAAATTGATATAGAGAATGTGCTCTAAGGGCACTCCGTCGGAGAGTAATTTGCGGACAGTCTGAAATAAAAAATATGTTTTTCCGGATCGCCTCATTCCGACAGCTACTTTGATCATATTTTTGGCTTCTGGAAAGCTGTAATCTCGCGGGATGCTTCTCTCGGTTTGCACAAGAGCGGATCGAAATTCTTCCTGTAAGGTCTCTAAGAATGCCAGCATGCTATCCTTCTTTATAAGGATAATAATATCACTTTCCGTCCTTATTGGAAAGGACAGAATGTAACTGATTGACAATTAGATGCTTACTTTTTAAGGAATCGTTCTACAGAACCAGCGCCGAAATTACGGATGAGGTAGTCTTTAACTCCACAGGTGCAGGCGCGGTAGTTGGCGATGCGCGCCTCTTTTTCTTTGGTGGGTTTGCCGCGCAGGCGAGCAATCTTGAGTTGCAGCTGGCCTAATAGGGTGAGTTTGTAAAGTGCAGCGGCCCGCATCAAAGTCTGTAAAGAGGGGCGGATGCGCTCTTTAAACGGCAGATTGCGCTCAAGCCAGAGCAGCTTATTTCTCCAGAAGAAGTAGCTGGTGTGGGGCTTTCCGCCTACGAAAGAGGCGGAGACTTTATGGCGCAGCTCGGCTTCGGGACAGTAATAGACGCCGAATCCCGCTTTACGGGCGCGAAAGCAGAGATCGCTCTCTTCCCAGAAGAGAAAGAAGCGCGGGTCGAAGAGGCCGACCGTTTCAAAGACTGTACGTTTGACCATGATGGCCGCTCCGCAGACATAGTCGAGAGGGATCATCTCTTGCCATTCGGAAGCCGGTGCGCGCTGGCCGATAAAGTCAAAGGCGCCCTTTTCTTGATTCCACATGCCGCCGAGGTGGTCGAGGATCTTTGGGTCGGAGTAGAGAAGGATCTTGCCTCCCAAAATCCCCGCATCGGGCTGTTTTTCAAAGCCGCGAAGGAACTGAGTGATGAGATCGGGAGAAACTACTGTGTCGTTGTTGAGGATGAGGATGTAGGGGAAGCCTTCTTTGAGGGCCCACTCGATACCGGCATTGTTTCCGCCGGCATAGCCGAGGTTTTGGCCGGTTTGAAGGAGTGTTATATGAGGAAAGGAGGCGCGTATCGCCTCCACGGAACCATCAGTTGAGCCATTGTCGACGACGACAATGGCGCCTTCTTTGCACGCCTCAAGCGAAGCGAGACAGGAAAGCGTATCCGCTTTCCCATTCCAATTGAGGACAATGACAGCGACTTGTCGCTGTATCATGATTGTTTATCCCCCTGCTCAAAGTTGAGGGTTTTCGCAGTTTTATCGACATCTCTTGAAAGTTGATTTGTCTGATTGATTAAGCTGTTTGTGCCTCTTTGCAAATCCATAAGAATTTTTGTTGAAGGAGAGGCCATTGTAGAACTGGAATTTGACGGTGCATTCGAGATGGGCCTAAGGTCTGTACTAGGAGGAGTTCTCGCTTCATGTTTTGGATCTGTTGAGCTCGGACCATCAGGTGTTTGATCCGGCACGAGGCTTGTTATAAGAAGGAAGGCGTTTTTAACCTGTACCTTGCAAGCTTTCCAGGCAGGTTGGCACTGGGTAGGAAGATTAGGCCATTCTTGGAAAAGGTCGTTCCTCTCCAATAAGCATACTCCAGCATATAACTCTCGAAAATTCATTCTTTCGACAAAAGCATCCAGTGTCGTTTGGAGTGTGTTGGCAATGTTCTCAAGTTGAGCTCTCAATGTATCTGGATCGATAGAAGGGGTTTGTTGTAGTTGCGCAAGTTCGCTCAGGGCTTTTGATTTTTCACTCTCTAACTGCTTAGCCGTTTCTCTTTGGGCCATGTCGATTTGGCGGGATTTAACAAGAGCTTCGTTCAACTTTTCCCACGTGCCATTCAGCTGCTCAGGAAATTTCTTCTCTACGAGCACGCGTTGAGAATTAGAAGGGAGTAGTGTTAAATTCTTCCCGCGCTCATCGTTGCTGCGATTGAGCGGAGCAATAACCCCTTCCAATAGCTTTTGATAAGACTCTTGAGGCAAGTTGTTCTTTGCTTGCTCTAGAATGAAAACGGTCTTTCTCAACTCGTCCCAAACGGGGCCAGCGTCAATGTCATCAAATTCCCTGGGGTTCATAGCACTCGAACTGATCGTGCTGCTCAACTGATGTTGAAGGCAGGCTGCAATAGGCTTGAGGTGCTCAAGGAGTTCGGAGAGGGCTGCTTTGTTGATCTTTTCTTTTTGCTGTACATACTCTGTTTTAGTAGTAGTCTCGGCGAGGATCGGTGTCTGCGCAATTTTTTTGTTGGACCAAAAGCCTTTGAGTACATCGAAAACGTTGTAACCAGTCACGGTAGCGGCTCCAAGAAAGACGCCCAAGAGGCGTTTATCGTCCCGGAAAACAACTGCGCTAGTTACAGATCCAAAAAAAGCAAGGGTGTTAACAGTAAACAGCCTAAAGTAGCTGCTGTTGTAGGTAGGGTATTTAGGTCTTAAAGGGTCGGCTTCTCCGCTCATATGCACACTCCAAATTGTTCAAAAATCCGTTTATCTGATACTCTTTTCTCGCATAAGGGGAACGTTTTCAAAATGTTTATCGTTTTTTCTTTAGTCAAAACCCCGCGGTTGAGATTCTCGCAAAAGGGCTAGTATTAATGCAATACAAGCCCTTTTGCGAGAACTCAACCCCGGGAGTTTTCACGCTAGAAAAAACGGAAACATTTTGAAAACGTCCCCGCTACAACGAGGTTTACTATGCTTAATTCGATTTCTATTGATCGCTCCACTGTTTTCGCTTCCACGCCCCTAGTTGACAACTCCTCCTGCCTAGACTGGAAGAAGGTCTACCTAGTCACCACAGTTGCTCTGATTTTAGCTGCTGTTGCACGATCCTTCTTTCTCAACATGCCTCTTGCGGGGCTTGGCTTTAGTCTGCTCGCTCTTGGATATCTTGTGCTCTACTATTATACCACAAGCGGAGATAGTGAATTGCCTACAGTTGAGGATTACAACGCTTTGAAAAAATCAAAAGCTGTAGCGGAGCAAACGCTCAATACAGAAAGGCAAGATCATAGCGACCAATTGAAAAAGACTCAAGAGCTTGTTAAAGCAGCCGACTCAGGAAATTTAACTCAAGCATTTGAAAAACAGGCAAAGGAATTGAGAGAAGGTTTCGAAAAAGACAAACAGCAGTTAAAAACCGAGAACGACGAGCTCAAGAAAAAAGTAGACTTGAGAATCACATCGAAAACTATGCAGGATGAAATTGGAAAGCTTGAGAGTCAAACCAAGTACAAGAAAGAACAGTTACTATTAGCTGAGGCCACTGTAGGAAATAAACTAAGGGAGCTCGATGCTAAACAAAAATCACTGGTCTTGGAAATTGCAGCACTTGAGAAGAAAAAAGCAGCCCTAAATATTCAAACCAAAGCGTGATTATAGAATAGCTCTAGAGCCGCTTGATAGACAGCGTCGGGACTGATCTGCAGTAAGCAGAAAGGCTCGGCGCATTCTTTTTTTAGGCAGGGGCGGCAGGTTTTGGCTACCGAGAGTACGCGCACATGCTGGGCGTGGTAGGGGCCGCAGAATGCCGGATTCGTTGGACCAAAAAGCGCCACGGTGGGCGTGCGCATCGCAAAGGCCAGATGCATCGGGCCGGTATCATTAGAAACAAATAGAGAATAGCGTTTTAAGAGGGCACTGAAGCCGCCGAGGCTCATCTCGCCTGCAAGGGGGATGGCGCCGGGGATCTGGCTGGCGATCTCATGGGCGAGCATCGCCTCAGAGCGATCGCCGCTGACGATGATCTGGCAGCCCATGTGCTGGTAGAGGCGCCTGCCGAGTTCGATGAAGCATTCCGGCGGCCACTGTTTGAAGCGTTTCTGCGCGCCCGGATGGAGGCCGATGAGCGGGATGTGCGAAGGAATCTTGCGCTGCTGGGTAAAGTGCGCTGCTTCGCGCTCCTCTTCGCGGCTCAAAGGGAATTCGAGGGCGTAGTCGCCGATATGAGCGCTGAGGAGTTTGGTGAGCTCGAGACGTCGTGCGATTTCATGCTGCTCTTTATAGGGAAGCGCATGGGTCAGGAGATCGTCGAGACCTTTGTGCTGGCCCGCTGTGCCGATGATGCGCGGAGCGCCGGTGAGAGCGCACAGAGGCAGCGTGACGCGCTGCGAACTATGGAAAAGGAAGATGGTGTCGAAGGTGCGCTTGCGCAAGGCCGGAATCAGCTTGAAAGCACTCCAAGCCAGAGGCTTTTCTAGAACGAAGATCTCGTCGAGGTGTTTGCTGCGGCGGAGCACTTCGTGGCCTACGGGAGAGGTGAGGGCAGCGATATAGCTGGAGGGATAGGTGCGGCGGAGGGCGCGTATCGCTGGGGTGCCCCATAGGGTGTCGCCGATGGCGGTTGTCGAAACGATCAAGATCGACTGGGGAGATTCAGGAATCGGTCGCTTTTTCGCAGGTAAAAGAGCAGCGATTAGCCCTTTGATCAACTGGTTTTTCAGATCCATTCCCGACTAGTATACACAAGAAAGAAAAAAAGAGGAATAACAGGATATACAGCATGATTTTTTCATCCTGTCCATCCTAATATCCTGTTAAATTTAGGGTTTTACTTTGTGGCCAGTGAGGTTGCTTAGGCCGTCGTAAGCTGCATACTTATAGAGGTCGTGCAGGGTTGGATAATTGAAGACCGTCCCTATCACGTCATAGAGATTTTTCTTCTCTTCGACGAGGGCAAGGCCATAGTGGATCAGCTCGGCCGCGATGTGGCCGATGATGTGCACCCCAAGGATCACATTGGTGTCGCGGCTAAAAATGATTTTTAAAAAGCCCGCCTTTGCTCCCATGATTTTTCCGCGTGCCATGTCGGTATAGCGCGCCTTGCCGATGCAGTAGGAGAGATTTTTTTCTTTTGCCTCTTCTTCGGTGATGCCGACCATCGAGACTTCCGGGACGGTGTAGATGCCATAGGGGAAAAAGGAAGGGAGGTGCTCGAGGTCCTGGGTTTTGAAAATGTGGGCAACGGCTACTCTCCCCTGATCCATGCTCGTGCTGGCCAGTGCGGGAAAGCCGATCACGTCGCCAACGGCGTAGATGTGCGGGATGTTGGTGCGGTAGGTCTCGTCCACCAGAATTGTCTCGCGTTTACCTGTTTTCAGACCGATCTTATCGCAATTGAGGGCTTTGATATTGCCGCTGCGGCCTGCGGCAAATAGGAACATGTCGACTTCGATCACTTTGCCGTTTTTAAGGGTGACGCGGATGGGATCCTGTTCGCGCGGGGGAACTTCAATGGATGCTACGCTGGTATCGAAGAGGATTTCGATGCCGCTGGCCTCCATCTGGTCGACGAGATCGCGCGAGATCTCATGGTCGACGAAGGGCAGGATCTGGTCTTTGTCGTTGATCAGGTAGACTTTGGTGCCTATGGTGGCGAAAATGGTGGTGTATTCACATCCGATGACGCCTGCGCCGACAACACAGAGGCTTTCGGGGAAGCGGGTGAGTTGCAAGATCGTGTCCGAGTCGTGAACGCGCTTGCCGTCGAAGGGAATTCCAGGGGGATGGTAGGGATAGGAGCCGGTGGCGATGATGATATTGTCTCCGGAGATGCGTTCTTGAGAATCTCCTGAAACGAGGATGGTGTGGGGGTCTTCAAAAGATGCGACGCCGCGGAAGATGTCGATGCGGTGGCGGCGCAAGTTCGCCTCTACTTCCGCGCCTTCGGTTTCAGTGACATAGTTTTTGCGGAACATGAAGTCTTCGACCGAGGCGGTGTGCTGCAGCGCGCGGTCGATGCCGTAGAGGCCTTTCTCATATTTGCCCGAGAAAAAAAGGGCAGTTTCTTTGAGGGTTTTGGAGGGGAGTGTGCCCGTGACGACTTCAGCCCCGCCATAGCGCGCCTCCTTTTCGACGATGGCGACTTTATGGCCGAAGTAGCCCGCTTTAACAGCTGCTTTTTCTCCGCCCGGTCCTGTTCCGATCACTATCAGATCATACTTCTTCATATTCATCTAATATGTTAAAAAAAAATTATGTACAACCAAGTTGACGCTCTTTCTCATAAAATCAAACACTATCTGATCACGATGATGGGTGTGACCATCGACGAAGCCACTGACGAGGAATTTTACCGCGCCTTTTCTCTCAGCTTGCGCGAAGTGATCATGAGCAACTGGACCGCGACGCTCCATACATGGAATGCCGCGCGGCCGCGCACGCTCTATTTTCTATGCATGGAGTATATGCCCGGACGCCTCTTGGAGAACAATATCTCCAATATGCACGCGGGTGCGCTGGTAAAAGGTGTACTACAGATGCTGGGACGCGACTATCTGCGCACGATCCGCATTGAGCATGACCCGGGTCTGGGCAATGGCGGCCTGGGGCGCCTCGCCTCGTGCCTGCTCGATTCTCTTGCGACTCAGTGCTACCCGGCGATCGCTTATGGGCTGCGCTACCAGTATGGGATCTTCGATCAGGAGATCTGGGAGGGGCAGCAGGTCGAGCGCCCGGACTTGTGGCTGCAGCTCGAAAACCCTTGGGAGTTCCGTCGCGACATGCGCGCTCAGACGGTGACCTATTCCGACCAGGAGGTGCGCGCGCTGGCATATGACATTCCCATTATTGGCTATAGCGAAACGGATGATTTCAATGTGGTGCCGCTGCGTCTATGGACGACCAAGGAGTCGCCCCGCAACTTCGAGCTGCAGCGCTACAATGCGGGCCTGCTCGACCAGGCTGCAGAAAATACGATGCTTACCGATGTGCTCTATCCCAATGACAATAATGAAATGGGCAAGCGCGTGCGTCTCAAGCAGGAGTTCCTGCTGGTGTCCGCGTCGGTTCAGGATATTATGGCGCGCTACCGCCGGGCGTATAGCGATATCAGCCATTTCGCAGACAAGGTGCGCATCTCGATCAACGACACCCACCCAGCTCTTGTGATCGCTGAGCTCATGCATCTTCTCATGCGCGACTGGAGTGTAGGCTGGCAGGAGTCGTTGGAGCTGGTGCGCACGGTGTGCAACTACACGAATCACAGCATCTTGCGCGAGTCTCTCGAAGAGTGGAATGAGCAGCGCGTCGCGGCGCTTCTGCCCACCCACTATCGCATCATCCAGCGCCTCAACGAGGAGTTTTGCCAGGGGATTCGCCAGCGTTATCCTGGCGACGAAGAGCGCGTCCGCCGCCTCTCGATCATCGAAGGGGGCCAGATCCGCATGGCGCACCTGGCGGCTTTAGGGTCGCATCGGGTCAATGGCGTATCGCAGATCCACACTGATATTCTCAAGCAGCAGATTTTTAAGGACTTTTACGAACTATTCCCCGACAAGTTTGTGAATGTCACAAACGGCATGACGCAGCGGCGCTGGCTCTACCACTCCAATCCGCATTTGGCGCAGTTTCTCATGCACCGCATCGGCAAGGGCTGGATCACCGACTTTAAAGAGATCGCGAAGCTGGAGCGCTTTGCGGATGATCCGGAGAGCCAGAAGGAGTTTCTCGCGATCAAGAAGACGTGCAAACAAGCGCTCATTTCCTACCTAAAGAACTACAATCCCGAGAGAAGCCGCGAAGGGGATATCATTGGACACAGCAACCCCCTTGGCGACGATGCGCTGTTCGACGTACAGATCAAGCGCTTCCACGAGTATAAGCGCCAGCTGCTCTCTGCGCTGCACGCCCTCATGCTCTATCAGGAGCTGAAGGCTGACCCATCTGCGCGCAAGATCAAGCGCATGCTCATCTATGCCGGTAAGGCCGCCCCCGGATATGCCATGGCGAAAAATATCATCCGCTTGATCTATTGCCTGGCGCGCAAGATCAATAACGATCCTGCTGTGAGTCCCTTTTTGCGCATTATGTTCATTGAAAATTACAACGTCTCGCTCGCGGAAAAGATCATCCCTGCGGCCGATCTCTCTGAGCAGATCTCATGCCCCGGCACAGAAGCGTCGGGAACGAGCAATATGAAGCTCGCTGTCAATGGGGCTCTGACGATTGGAACGGAGGATGGGGCCAACATCGAGATGCACCGCGATATCGGCGATGCGTGGTGGCCATTTGGCTTTGACTCGGGTAAACCGAGTGAACTACCGAATGCGCTGATCGACCGTTCGCTTGTGCAAGACGAAGAGGAGCACCTTGCGCTCTCTGCCATCTACGATTCGCTTAAAACAGATCGCTATTTGGTTTTGCAGGATCTCATGAGCTATTACGAGGCGCAGAAGAGAGTCGAGGCGCTCTACGCGCAGCCTCTTCTGTGGGCGCAGACTGCTCTGCATAATATGGCGCGCATGGGGAGCTTCTCAACGGACGAGTCGATTCACGCCTACGCCAAAGAGATCTGGGGTCTTGAGCCCTGCCCTGTAAATCTAGCAGAGCTGTCTCGTGTGAGAGGTCAATTCAATGACCACTTCTGAAGAAGGGTAGTATAGGCGCCGCTTGTCTTCATCTCTTCAAGCCCTTTATTGAACTTTTCGATCAGTTTGGGGCTCATATCGAAGAGCGTGATGAGGCGCAGCCCCTCGTCAATGAGAGGGGTGCTGGTCACTTTGAGTTTAGTTGCAAAGAGATCGCGCACGTAGCTTTTGGCGACGAGTGAATCGATCAAAGCGCATTGGATGTGCCCATTTTCAAGAGCATTGAGCGCTTCGGGAACCGAATCAAACTCGCGCACGACGACGCCGGGTACTTTTTGCACGAGCTCGAGAGCCGCCGAACGGCGCATCACGCCCACTTCTTTGTCTTTCAAGGACTCTAAGGAATCAATCTTTGAATCGAGTGGTGTCACGATGACGGGGCCCGTCATCAGATAGGTCTCTGAAAAAGTGTACTCCTGTCCATAAAAAGCGTAAGGGGGTAGCGCAGAGAGAATGGCCTGGTATTTCTTCCCTTTCAACCCCTCCAGCAAGTTGTCCCAGTTCATCTGGACGATGGTTAGATTGAGTTTTTGTCTCTTGCTGATCTCTTGCAGCAGTTCAACGGAAAAGCCGAGCACATTTTTTTCACGGCCGGCGACCTCAAGGGGATACCAAGTGGGATCGACGCCGATGGAATAGCCATTTTTGCTCTTACCGCCGGAGCAGCCACAAAAGACCATGGCGCAAAAAAGAAAAATACTGATTATTCTAGAGGACATAGTTTTATTCTAGGTGGAGAGGTCTCATGAAACAAGCAAAAAGCAGCCTGCTGGTCAATTTCGGCGGTCCGCGCTCCCTAGAGGAGGTGCAGCCCTTTTTACGCTCCCTTCTCACCGACCAAGAGGTGATCCGCACGGATTGGCCCGCCTTCTTGCATAGACTTCTCTTTAATCGCGTGGCGGACAAGCGCGCTAAAACCGTCCGGCACGACTACGCCGCCATCGGCGGAAAGTCCCCCATATACGAGGATACGGAGGCGCTAGCTAGAGCTCTCGAAGAGGAGCTCGGCCACCCCGTCCTTAGCTTCCACCGCTACCTGCCGGCCACCCACGAGGAATTTTTGCAGCGCCTTGCAGCGCTCCCGGGCGAAATCGAGGTGTTTCCGCTCTTTCCTCAGTTTAGCTATGCGACAACCGGAAGTATTGCGCTCTGGTTCCATGAGAAGGCAGCCCCCGATATAGTCCAGCGCATGCGCTGGGTACCCTCTTATGCCTCCCACCCTCTCTACATCGCCGCCTTTAAAGAGACGATCCGTACCTTTTTGCACGAGAAGCAGATTCCCGAAGAAGAGGCCCTTCTTTTCTTTTCTGCGCACGGTCTGCCGCAGTCTTTCATCACAACGGGGGATATCTATCAGCGCGAATGCGAAGCCACCTACAATGCGTTAAAAAGCGCCTTTCCGCACGCTTCCAGCCTCATCGCCTACCAGTCGCAATTTGGCAAAGAGGAGTGGCTGCGCCCCTACACGCGTGATGCATGTGAAGAGGTGACGCAATATGGTAAGCAGCATGTCATATTCATTCCTCTTAGTTTCACGTCAGATCACATCGAGACGCTCTTTGAGATCGAGGAGATGTATCTACCGGTGGTTGCAAACCAAGGAATAAAGGCGTGGCGCTGTCCTGCGCTCAATCGCCGGCCCGACTGGATCCGCGCAATGGCAGGCATCATCCGCGAAGAGCGTCATCGCTCAAGCACGGCGATGCTCATGCGGCATAAGTGAGCAGATTTCTAATGGTTACCCTTTTCCCAGACTTCTTGAAAGACAATCCTAAGGACTTGCTTTTCGACAAGAGGAGCGGCCACTTTGCTAAAATAACGGATCCATATGGGTGAGACCCAAAGAAGTGTTGTACCAATGGTAAGCAAGCTATCGTAATAGGTGCTCTTGGTTTTTTTGATCTGTTCTATAAGGCGCGCATTCCAATTGTCTCTGTTCGATAGCGCATCTTCGAGTTTTCGTTCAAAAAGATCAACACCCTGTCTGGATTGATGACCCTGCTCACTCCAAAAGCGGATTTCTCTTGTAAGATCATCACTATCAATGGTTGTTCTAGGATTATCAGGGAGAAGTCGATCTCCCTGATAAAATAAAATTGCACGACATTCTTCACTCACAAAGCGCATATTTCCTCCTAATAGTGCCAATTCCTATGCACCACCCATCCCGCTGGGCAACTGAGGGAAGCCATAATACCAGAGGCCGCCTATACAAAATAGTGCGATTCCACCTATAGCCATGACCTTGATATTTGGGGAGAGACTACCAAGAGTCCATTTTCTCGCTTCTTTAGTAGCTGGCAGTCCTGCCTCTTCTAAATCCTTTAGAGTCATTTCCCCTTTTTCGACTTTTGCTATTTTTTCTTGCTGTTCTTTTGTTAATAGCTTGAGCATTACTTCATGAGTCTTCGTTGCTTTTGTGCCAGTCTGCTCAACTAATACTAGCTTGGCATTTAACGCAGAAATTTGCTTGGTGTGATCTGCTTTTAATTTTGCGATTTCACCGGATAAATCGGGTGTAGGTGCAGCCGCGATAACCTTTGGTTTTGCATCGACTTGTTTTTGAAGTGCGTCTATCTGCTTTTTAAATTCGTCGAATTGTTTTTGTTGCTCCGAAAGCAATTTATTTTGCTCGCTGAGCAGTTTGTTTTGTTCTTTAAGAGCATTTAATTCTTTCTCGAAATTCTCTTTCAAAGAAGCAATCTCTGTGTCTTTAGCTGTGATGCTTTCCTTGTGCTGTGTACGCAAAAGTTCAAGTTCTTTTGCTTGTTGTGTCTTTAGAGTATCGATGGCAGCGGCATGATCTTTTTTAAGAGCATCTATTGTTTTTTCTTGCGCAGCTGTGGCTGTTCGTGTTCCCATTGAAGATCTTTGAATGCGCTGGAGTGAAGTTGTTTGCTCGCTTGCATGTTGTTCATTAAGCGCTTTGAGCGTAGCGGCATGCTGATTTTGAAGATCTTGGATCTTTTTATCCTTGTCTTGATTTTCTTGTGTTAGAGTTTTATGGATTTCAGCATATTTTGCGTTTCGATTTTGCACGTCTATTGCAACGCTCTGAAGGTTGGTGATTTGTGAAGTTGCTCTCGACAGTTCACTAGTGAGCCGTTCGTTATCATTCTGTAAGTTTTTGATAAAAGGGAAAAGATTATTGTCTTCGTCTGGGGTTACTTCAACTTTTTTGAATCCAGCTTCTGTTAAAGGCTCTGGAGGTTTGCGCTCTGTATGCTCTGTCGGGATAATAGCGGGTGAAGAGTTAGCGGGTGTCGTAGAAGCGGGTAGTGGTGACGAAGTAGAGGGTTTTGCTCCCCATATTGAACCAAAGTAAGACATCTTTTCTCTCCTTGAGGTTAAGACTGGATAAAGATGAAAACATCCTAAAAGGTGAGTAAAATTTTGTCTAGCTATTATTTTAAGGACGCGCCGTAAGATTGCGCCAAATCACATCCCAAGATCTGGGCTTGGTAGCAACGAGAAGAGTGCTTACAAGGATGCCACCGATAAAATACCTGGTCGCTTTGCGAATGAAGGTATCGGTTTTTTTTAGGTCATCAATTAGATCCTTGGCTTCATTTTCATCCTTTGTCTTAACGGGGTCGATCCTCTCAACTAGCCTAGAAGTTTTTTCAGAAAGTCCTCTCTCTATTTCTTGTCTAGAGAGTGTTTCTCTTAAAAAGTCATCTAAGGGTAAAGCCTCCACTTCAGAGATGCTCTGTTCATGCCGTTTGAAGGCGAAAGATCCGGGTATTATTGCAAATGGGTTTGACATACGACAAGCGTATTCCTCTTGTCAATTTTATGTAAAGATCGCTTTGAGTAGGTAGTAGCAGAGGATGCTCATCAGTGCACTTGCGGGGATCGTGATGATCCACGAGAGGATGATATCTTTGAGGGTGCCCAGGTTGAGGGCGCGGATGCCGCGCGCCATCCCGACGCCAAGCACCGCTCCCACTAAGCAGTGGGTGGTGGAGATGGGCATGCCGAGTTTGGATGCGATCAGAATGGAGAGCGCTGCGCCAAACTCTGCGCAAAATCCTCGTGTGGGGGTAAGTTCAGTGATCTTTTTGCCGATCGTCTCGATGACGCGCCAGCCCCATGTGGCAAGACCGATGACAATGCCGACGCCGCCGAAGGCGAGCAGCCAGACCGGAATGGGCGAACTCGCCTGAACGGCTCCATGACTGAGAGTTGAGATGACCACGGCGACGGGACCAATCGCGTTGGCGACATCGTTGGCACCGTGTGCAAAAGCCACGAAGCAGGCGCTGATGATCTGCAGGGAGCCGAACCACTTCTCGACGACAGCGTATTCTGATGTGCGGGCCGAAAAGTCGGTTTTCTCGCGCATCTGCTTGGCGAGCACTTGCATTTCATTGAGGAGGCGGCTGATCTCGTCCTTCGACCCTTCATCAGATGCGGCGCGTACGCGTCTTAAATGTTTGATCGCCTTGTCTATACTGATAAGTGTATGGGGAAGATGGGCTACGGTTGCAAGTGCAGATGCAGGCTCTGGCGTGCGACGCACAATAAAAAGGGAGATGAGCGTAGCGAAAACTGTGACGAGAAGCGAGATCAGTAGAGTCTGCGGGAAGGTGAAATCAATCGAAAGTGACCCCAATCCGTTAAAGAGCAAGCTGAGGGTAAACGTGCCAAAGACAACCCCGATCAGATAGGGCAGAAAGCGCCGCGTTGCCATTGTGGGATTCATCGCAAAGAGAATCTTTTTCTGCAGCAAGCTAAATAGAAAGTAGGCGACGATACCGCTAAAAATGGGAGAGAGGATCCAGCTCAAGGCGATCGACCCGACTTCGTCCCAATAGATGCCTTGCATGCCCCCCATAAGACCGCCGAATCCGAGCATCGCCCCGATTATGGCGTGTGTTGTGGAAACGGGAAGTCCGAAATAAGAGGCAAATTGTAACCATAGACTTGCGGCGAGAAGGGCGCCGCACATCCCGATGACGAGTGTCGTCGGATCGCCCATTAACTGCGTGGTGTCGATGAGGCTGCTCTGGATGGTTTCCGTGACATTCGCTCCTAGGAAGAAAGCCCCGCTGAATTCCAAAATGGCCGCGATAATGACCGCATTGCGCATGGTAAGAGCGCCAGAACCCACTGAAGTGCCCATGGCGTTGGAGACATCGTTCGCACCGATATTCCACGCCATGTAGAATCCGATGACAAGAATAGCAATATCTAAGAAGGAAAATAGTTCCATTAAGTAACTTCGAGTAACATCCGTATGCGGTTAGCAAGCCTTTCAGATAGTTTAGCCAGCTGCCCCACGCCTTCAACTACTTTCAGCCAGTGGATGAAAGAGGGTGGGGGAAGCTTGTCGCCTTCAGAAAAGAGTTTTTTCATCAGGAGGCGCTCTAAAAGGGTTGATTCATATTCTTTAAAGGCAGTTTCTTCGACAAGCGATTTAACTTTTTCTGCCTCGATTCCGCCAAAAGAGGATTCGAGGAGTTCATCGATCTCTTCGATGATCTGCTTGGCATTCCAGAAAACTTCCATGGTTTTACTGTAGAAGAAAGAGAGGTCTTTCTGAAAATCCTCTAAATAGTCGAGCGGCCGCAACGTCAGCGTGATGCCGATATCTTCGGCCATGTCGGCAATAGAATCTTGCAGGGAGAGAATCTCGAGAAAGTGGGTCCTGTCGATCGGCATGAAGAGGCTTTTAGGCAGGTGGTTGCGGATGTCGTTTTTTGTGAGATCTGCCTCGTGCTCAAGGCTGGAGAGGTCGGCGACCAGGCGTTCGATTTTTTCGCGTTCATGATGACTTAAAGCTTCGAAGATCTTGGTCAGCTTTTCCATGCAGCTGGCCACTTTGTTCATGTGGCTTTGGAGAGGGGCGAAGGGGGATTTGCCAAAAAGGCGGGCGATTGTCAGCATAGGTTCTCCTGGTGCTTGAGAAGAGTAGCGGAATTAACCATTTTTTTGAATCGAATCTCTTTCGGCAGCACTCATTGGGCGATAATCTCCTTGGGCAAGTTCTCCAAGTGTCAGCCCGCCGATGCGGATGCGCGAGAGCTCTTCGATCGAAAGACCCGCATTTTGCACCAAGAGGCGGACTTCGCGCTTCTTGCCTTCCATGACGGTCACTTTTATTGTGCCGCGGCGCACCTTCACCACTTTGACGGGCTTCACAAAGGTGTCTTCGATGAAGGCTCCTTTAGAAATTTCTACTAGGTGCTCGTGGGTGATCTCTTGCTGGGTTTTGACTAGATATTCTTTTGAGATGTTGAAAGAGGGATGGATCACGTTCTGGGCGAAATGGCCGTCATTAGTCACTATCAGGAGGCCCGATGTGTCGCGATCGAGGCGGCCGACAGTAAAAAGGCGGGGCTGAGGGGGGAATAGATCGATCACAAGCTTTTTGCTGCCGATGCGCTTATTGCTGCAGATGTAGCCGGTGGGCTTGTTGAGGATATAGTAAACTTTTTTTTCCTCTTTATTGATCCTGTCGCCGTCGACGCGAATATCTTGCGTGTCGATGTCAACGAGAGTTTGAGGGACGAGGATGATCTCGCCATCGACTGTGACTTTGCCTGAAAAGATTAGCTCTTCACATGCTCTACGAGAGGCAACACCAGCTGCGGCCATTACTTTACTGAGACGTTTTTTTTCCATGGCGGTAGTTTACCAAAGAGGAACCTTTCCCAGTAATATCTTTTGTCGATTTTCGGGATTATTTTGGCCGATTTTCGATTCAAATTGCAGGGGTCATATACGAAGTTGATATTACCCCTGCAATTTGAATCGAAAATCGACTCAAAAGAACCCGAAAATTGACTGAAATATATTATTGGGAAAGGTTCAGAGCTAAAAAAAGCTCCATCTTGTATACTGATTTCATGAGAAAATTAATTTTACTGCGCCACGGCCAATCTGAATGGAATAAAAAAAATCTTTTCACAGGCTGGGTCGATATTCCCTTGAGCTATGAGGGGATCCAAGAAGCGCTCCAAGCGGGCAAGCAGATCGCGGACATTCCCATCGATGTGATCTATACGTCAACGTTGATTAGGGCGATGCAGACTGCCATGATCGCCATGAGTGTACATCGCGGCGGTAAGATTCCCGTCCTCCATCATAAATTGGAAAAAGATCAGAAGGATTGGGATAAGGATTACAACCCCAATGTAGACAAACAGCTTATCCCCGTCTATGAGGCGTGGCAGATTAATGAGAGAATGTATGGCTCCCTGCAAGGGCTGAACAAAGATGAAGCAAGACGCTCCTTTGGCGAAGAACAGGTGCAGATCTGGCGTCGCAGCTACGATGTCCGTCCGCCCAATGGCGAGTGCCTTGCCGACACCGCCAAACGCTCAATCCCCTATTTTGAACAAGAGATTTTGCCCCACCTGAAAAATGGAAAGAATGTTTTGGTCTCCGCACACGGCAATTCCCTACGCTCTATTGTGATGAAACTCGATGGCTTAACAAAAGAACAGGTATTAAAACTGGAAATCCCGACGGGCGAGCCGCTCATCTATACATACAGCGATGGGGTGCTAAAAAGAGCATGAATTTCATCTCTCTGAGCAGCCGAGCCGAGGCTAATTTTCAGCTGCTCTTTACTTTAGCCGTCGACGATGCGCGCGAAACAGGCCGCACGCACTTCTTCTATCCTGCAGGAGAAGATCCGACGATTGTTTATCCCATCCAGCGCCTAGAAAAGATCGGCATACGCGGGCGCCCTCTCTCCTTAAACTCTCAAGGTCAGCTGACCAGAAAAACCCTCCAAGAAACCCTCAGCCCACGCACTGCGCTCCTCTCCCTCTCTTGGGCAAATGAATGGACCGGGGTGATCCATCCGCTGCACGATCTCATAGAGGTTTGCCGGGAAAATCAGGTGAAGATCCATGTCGATGTCACAGCATGCAAAGGGAGTTTGGATTGTACCGACCTGGGCGTCGATTATGTGACGTTTGACGGCGGGATCCTTTCGCGCACACCTCTGCCCATTATGACTACCTCTAGCGCCGCAACGAAGATTTTGGCGCCTGAGGCGCATTTTGAAGCCGCACGCCTGCGCGCATTTTTTGAAGAGAGCATTCCCGCTCACATCTTTTTCCGAGAAGCGGAGCGTCTGCCACACATTAGCGCGATCGCCTATCCCGGCGTGCACCATGAACTGCTCGCTTTTCACCTGCAGCGACTAGGGGTGCATGCTTCAGCAGGTCGCCTCGCAGCTCTACTACAAGCCTCCGGTGTGTCTCCAGAACTCGCTTATTCCGCCCTGACGTTTGACTTCTCTCAGAAAAGCGAGGAGGAGGTCCTCCGCCTCATCGACATCCTCCGTACCACCATGAAAAAAATGGAACCACTGATCCTATGAACCGCAAAATGCTCTTTCACATTCTCGAGCCGACAAGTGCTGGAACATTAACAGCGCATGAGGGCTTGCGCCTGGTGAAGTCGGGCGCCTCCGTGCAAGAACATAAATTTGCCCTCTACCTGCTCGTAGATGAGAGCGACGGCATCATCGCCGATGCCAAGTTCCAAGCTTTTGGTCCTCCCGAGTTAATCGCCGCCGGCGACGCTGCGTGTCTACTGCTTGTGCGCAAGAGCTACGAGGGGGCGAGGCGCATCACTGCCAGCCTAATCGAAAAGCAGCTTGGCGCGGAGCTTCCGCTCGTGAACCTCGTGCTTGAAGCCATTGAAGGCGCGGTGAATCAGTGCATGGATATTCCTCTCGAAGAAAAGCTCGTAACGCCAGATGCGATGCAGGAGATGCTCGCCGAAACGGGACAATACCCCGGCTGGGAACAATTGCAGCCATTAGAAAAGAAGACGGTCATCGCTCAGCTCATCGCGCAGGACATTCAGCCTTATGTAGCTTTAGATGCGGGGGGAGTGGAAGTTCTCGAAGTGGAAGGAGATGAAGTGCGGATTGCCTACAGCGGTTCTTGCACGACATGCTATTCGGCGACAGGGTCCACACTCGACGCGATCCAGCAGATCATGCGCGCCAAGATCTATCCATCGCTCACGGTGATCCCTCAATTAAGTTAACGAAAAGAAATTGTAATTTAAAAATATCTCCGGTAGAGTTCCTCACTTGAGAATTTCGTTGAGGAGGAAATCGTGAGACGTGCTTTTCTTTTCTTTCTGCTATGCATTTCGAGCCTAAAAGCGGAAGTGTATGATTGCTTCACATTTTTTAACGAACTAGAGTTACTGCGGCTGAGGTTGGAAGAACTGAATGGTGTAGTCGATCATTTTGTCCTAGTAGAATCTCCCATCTCTTACACTGGCAAGTCTAAGCCCTTATACTATCAGGAAAATGCACACCTGTTCGACAAATTCAAAGATAAGATCATCCACATCGTGATTGATCAATTCCCTGATCTCACTTCCGATGAAGAAAAAAATCACTGGTATAGAGAAAGCTATTCCCGGGATGCGATTCAACGCGGACTCAAGAATTGCAAGGATGATGATGTCATCTTTATTTCGGATTTAGACGAGATCCCGAAAGCCGATGCTGTTATTCGGATTAAGCAGTATTTAAATAGATTCAAGGGAATATCAGAGAAGCAGAGATCAAAAATCGATAATTCAAAGCTTGTATGCGGTTTGGATATGCGCCTATTTATGTACTCGATGAATCGAGAGAACCGTGCAGGCTGGTATGGGGGATCAAAAGCGACATTATATTGGGTAGTACGCAAACATAGTCCGTGGGGCATCAAGATGTTCCATCATAAATATGGCATGCATAAGATCCCTGATGCGGGTTGGCATTTCAATACGATGGGTGGAAAAGACTTAAGTCTCTACAAATGGATGTGTACTGGGCCTATTTATTACCCAGGTAATGAAAATGCCCTCCTTGAACTGGGAAATCATCCGGAACTTTTGGAGCAATCGTATAATGGGCAAGTAGCGACAAATACAGTGATTGTCCCTATTGATGCCTCCTATCCTAAATACTTTTTGGATCATTTGGAACACTTCCGTGAAATTGGGTGGATTGATGAATAAATTAAATGCAGTAGATAAGTTTATGAAGATGTTTATATTTTTATATCTGGTGGTAGCCTCAAGCGTAGTATTTTGCGAGGATATGATCTCAAATGCTTCGATATTTTCTAGCATTTATGAGAGAGGCGAGTGGGGAGTTGATGGGAATAATAAAGGCCACTCTGGAACTGGCTCGGATCCACAAAACGCAAAAATGTACATCACATTCCTGCAAAGCTTTTTGGCAGAAAACAACATCAAAAGTGTGGTGGATTTAGGCTGCGGGGATTGGCGCATTGGGAAACTGGTTAATTGGGATGGCATTAAATATCTCGGCGTCGATGTGGTCGATTCTGTGATCAGCCAGAATTCCAAGAACTTCGCCTCTCCAACCGTTACATTTGTAAAAGCAGACGGCACAGATTATGTATTGCCCAGCGCTGACCTTCTGATATGCAAGGATGTCCTGCAACACTTGCCCTACAAAGATATCCAGAAGATTATTCCACAATTCAGTAAGTTCAAATATTGCCTTGTCATCAACGATGTCGATCCGATCAAATTGACCTGTGAAAACACGGATCTTCCAAGAGGGTATTACCGCTGTTTAGATATGACTAAAGCTCCTTTCTCATTGTTAGGGAGAAAGGTCTTAAGTTATGCGTCCGGCAATGAAACAAAGCAAGTATTGCTGATCAAGAACTAGAGCAGAGAGATATGCGAATGAAATTCAGCAAGCGCGTTTTGATTGTAGTTTGTAGCCTGGTGGCTTTGCTCGCAATTTTTCCGCTTTACAAGTCTTTTGCCCATCGGGTTGAACGACCCGACGTAACCATCCATGGACCTATTGTGATGGCCGATGGGATCGGTAGGCAAACGGTAGAATTAGCGCGCGCATTGGCAAAGAAATTTAAGGTGCAAATTAAATCTAAGCTGGTGATAAAAACCGACTTGCCCATTTGCATAAAAAATATCTTAAAAACAAAATATAAAAAACCCGCCCAGGTCGTTATTGTTGAAGAGGGCTTATGGGCGCCGGGAGACTCTCTTGATCGCTTCTTCCGCGAAGCAGACGCAAAAGATCAGATCCGTTTTGCCTATTCCATGCTTGAGTCGACTCGGATTATCCCCGAGTGGGTCATGATGATAAACCTATATTTTGATGGAGTCATCGTGCCCGATCCATTTTTGGTCGATGTCTATCGCAATTCAGGGGTCACTGTTCCCATATTCCACATCCCCCTGGGCATCGACATCGAGGATTTTTTAAACGCTCCCCTCAAAGAGCCTAAAACAAGCGGGCCTCTGGTTTTTGCAAGTCTTGGCAGTGGAATTGATAGAAAAAATCATAAAATGATCATCCAGGCTTTTGCAAAAGCTTTGGGAAATAATGAGAATGCGTGGCTTTATATCAATTGCCGATCCTCAGAACCTGAGGTGAGGGAATCCATCATCGAAGAGATCGTCAAGCAAAATTGCAATAACATTAAATTCACTGAGCTTTGTTTAAGGAAGGATGCCTATTTAAAGTTCTTTAGATCCGTGGATTGCTTGCTCAGTTTTTCAAAAGGGGAAGGATTCGCTATCCAACCACGAGAGGCAATGGCTTTAGGGATTCCCGTCATTGCTACAGACAACACCGCACAATCCACTATTTGCAAAAGTGGCCTTGTGAAAGTGATCTCCTCAATGGTTGCAGAACCTCGCTATTATTATGGAAGACTCATTAACGATGGAGAGCAGTATAACTGCAGTCTGGATGAAGCAGCTGAAGCGATTCGAGACGTCTATTGGAATTATAATGAATATGCGAAAAATGCGCCGTTAATGCGCCAATGGGCTTCTAACTATCACTATAAAAACCTTGCAAAGTATTATAAAACGCTCGTTTCCCCGAAAGGGGTAGTGCTGGGTGATGTCAATGAGATTACAGCAGATGGCATCATAACTAACTCTCAAAGTCTACATGATAAGTATCTTAGGTTGGTGAAAGGTAAAAATGACTAGGGTGTTAGCGATCTGTGCTTTTCTAATCGCATTCTGCATCGCCCATGCAAAAAGTGATAGTGATATTCTTGCAGAAAAAATCCACGCGGGCATCCCCGAGTGGATGAAAGAGCAAGCCGAGCGAGATCTTGCCCATTTTCGCGGCTATCCTTTATCACGAAAAAAGATCTCTGATTTTTACGAGAGTTGCCCAAAAGAGCACTATTTGATCAGATTTACCATCCATAACAATCGAGTGACGACCGAGTGGAAGGAAAAAGACACTCCTGGAATGGATTATCGAAGAGAGATTTTTGAACATGCGTTGAAAAAGCTTGCTAAAGCGGTGCAGTTGCCTAACACCACTTTTTTATTGTCTATGCACGATGCTTATACCATATCCGGTGACGTTCCCGTATTCAGCATGTGTAAGCGCGAGCAAGATTGTGGGGCGATTCTTTTGCCGGATTACGATGCGCTTCAAGCAAAATTTCAAGTTCTGCCTAAGCGAGACCTGACGTCATACGAACCTAGATGGGAAGAAAAAGCGACACAACTCGTTTGGAGAGGGTCGTCAGCACAAGCTTCCCTAGATGGCGAACTCATGCGCGCAGATAATGTGGATCGATTTTCGCGCGTCATTTTGTGTAAGCTCTCCCAGCAATATCCTGCATTGATCGATGCTAAATTCACATTTTTAGCACAAGGAGGAGAGCATATCCCCTCCTTAAAGGCTTTCCTGGTTCCCTTCATGTCTTTTGAACAGCTGATGCAATACAAATATCAGCTCTTTATCGATGGTAATGTAACTCCTTATAGCGCGTCAGGCTGGAAGTTCTTTTCCAATTCGTTGATTTTTAAAGCAGATTCTCCCTGGTACCAGTGGTATTTTGCTGCTTTGAAACCATTTGAACATTACATCCCGGTACGTGCCGATCTCGCAGATTTAGTCGATGGAATTCTGTGGGCGAAAAGCCACGAGAATGAAGCGCGCATGATTGCTAAAAGATGTAGAGAATGTGCTATTTCCAGCATCACTCTCCCAGACAATCTTCTCTATCTGTATTACATCATCGATCAGTACAGCCATCTCGACTTCGTCGAATAAAAAGGTAGTTATGCTAAAGAAAATCACAACAAAATGTTCAATAGTTCTTCTAGCTTTGCAGACGCATTGCTTCGGCGCCTTCTATAGCCAATGTGGGCAGGATGCCTTTGTTTATGAAAACTATTTCAAAAATTATACAAATGGTGTTTTTGTCGACATTGGTGCTCATAGTGGGGTTGTAATCAGCAACTCCTATTTTTTTGAAAAAGAACTCAACTGGTCGGGGATCTGCATTGAACCCATTCCGGAGCTCTTCCGCGAATTAAAAATGAATAGAAACTGCATATGCGTCGAAGGGTGCATTTCAGATGCCATTGGAACGAAACAATTCGTTCGATTCCCGGAAGGAGTGGATTGGTTTTCTGGCCTTAAAGACAAATTCGAGCCCGGTCGTTTAGAAGTATTATACGCTCATGGGCTAACTTCGTATGAAGTAATCGACGTTAATTGTTATTTGTTAAATGATATTCTGGCGGAGAATAAAATTAGCCATATTAATTTTCTGAGTATAGATACTGAAGGTGGAGAGCTCGATATTTTAAAGACAATCGATTTTTCGAAATTCACTATCGATGTGATTGCTGTTGAAGATAACTATAACGATATTAATCTGAGTAATTTTCTTGTTGGCAAGGGTTTTCGGCTTACAAAAAGACTGGATCAAGATCTTATCTTTGTAAGAAGAGGATTTATCCCCTAAGCCGAGCAAGCTGTGGAGAGCGGGCGGAAGGTGTGCACTTCGCCCGAGATGAGGGATTTCAGCCCGCCTTCGCAGAGCAGATTCAGGCGCCCATCTTCAGCCACAGAATGGCAGATACCCGTGATAGTTTCATAACCCGTCTGGCAAGAGATCTCTTGGCCGCGGAAGGCGAGTTTTGCGTCTAATTTTGCATGGAAAGCAGCAAAGCCGTGCGATTGGAGAAGCTGCAAGTCGTTTTGGAACTGTTCGAGAAACCGCTGTAATAGTTCGCGGACTGGCCATGGCTGCCCAGTGATTTGCGAGAGCGAAGTAGCCGGTTGGTCAATGGTGTCTAGATCTTCCAGAGCCATATTGACATTGAAGCCGATTCCGACTGCAACGCCCATGCGATTTTCTAGGGGGACTGCTTCTGCGATAATTCCCGCACATTTTTTTCCGTCATGGAGGATATCGTTCGGCCATTTAATCTGCAGATCGATGCCCATGCCTGCGAGCACTTCCACGCACGAGAGGGCGATGACTTGTGGGACGTTGGGAAGGATTTTGGAACCATAGGGAAGGCAGAAAAAAATCGTCGTGTAAAGATTGCCGCGTGGAGAATTCCATTCTCGGCCCAGGCGCCCTCTCCCTGCAGTCTGCTCATGCGCAGTAATGCAGGTGAGATGTTCGGGGTCGAGAAAAGCAGCATTCTGCTTCGCCCACAAACTGGTGGATTCTATACAGTTGAATTGTATCTGAAAAACCTTTTGCATCGCTCTATCCCATAAGATAAGATGAGTGAGTATAGCAAATCGCCAAATAAAATCAAAATTGAATGTTACAGAGACTGACAAAAATCGACCTGCGCGTCATCCCGCTCCTGATTGCGCTCATGGTAATTAGTTTACTTGTCATCTCTGCGACCACCCTGCCCCAGGGCGATGTAGAGTTTGAAAATTTTTTTACTCCCCGCGTGATTGGGCAATTGCGCTGGTTTGGTCTGGGGTGGGTTGTCTACTTATTTTTTAGCAGTATCGATTATCACAAACTGCGTCACTGGACGTGGCTCTTATACGCCGTTATGGTCATCATGCTCGTAGGCCTCTTTTTCGCTCCAGCCATTCAGAATGTGCATCGCTGGTACCGTTTTGGCGGGTTTACCTGCCAGCCTTCTGAATACAGCAAACTGATCGTTGTGATTACCCTCAGCTGGTTTCTGGAGTATAAATCGCATCGCATGCAGCAGAGCAGCACGGCCTGGCAGGCGATTGCGATCACTCTCGTGCCGTTTGCCCTTATTTTAAAACAGCCCGATCTGGGCACTGCCCTTGTGATCTTTCCGATTGCGCTCGTGATGTTCTATTTTGGCGGTATGCGGCGCCGCGTTATCGTCGGCATGACCGTTCTGGGTATTGCGGGCATGGTATTTGTGAGCATGATGTTTCTCGGCTTGATCTCTCACGAGCAGCTGCAGCCCTATGCGACGAAAGTGCTCAAAGAGTATCAATATGAGCGCCTCAATCCCAATACTTACCATCAGCGCGCGGCTCAGACAGCCATAGCTTTAGGAGGTGTGACCGGCAGCGGTTGGCACAAGAGTGAATTCACCGGAAGGCAGTGGCTTCCGGAGGCTCATACCGATTCTGTCTTCGCCGCGTTTGCAGAAGAGTTTGGGCTTGTGGGAGTTACAATCCTTCTCGGCATTTTTTTCCTTTTGATCTATTTTTGTTTTCAAGTGACGGCAGTGGCCAAGGATCGTTTCGGGCGGCTGCTATCGGCCGGGATAACGGTTTACCTGGCTGCGCACATCCTCATCAACGTGGGCATGATGAGTGGGTTTTTGCCGATCACCGGAGTGCCCCTAATTTTAGTCTCCTATGGAGGGTCATCTGTTCTTTCGACGATGACGGCTCTAGGGATTTTGCAAAGCATTTATAGCAGAAGGTTCATGTTCTCATGAGTGAACAACAGCAACACGCGTTTTTATTATCCCCTTCAGACTGGTTAGGCGAAGGGAAGATCCAACTCTCGATGGTGGAAGAGGAGCTCCCTTTCCACACCCGCTGGACTGCGACAAAAAAGAATCCCAGTGGACTCATCGAATGCCTGCAAGAGATACAGATTAAAGGTCTCTCTGATGTCATGCAGAACCAGTTTGCCCTTTTCGATTTTACTGTGAACAACTTCCTCATCGAGCTTGAAAACTTGACTTTAGGAAAAGTAACGGGAAAGGGTATCATTAAAGACAAATTGATCGCCTGGGAATTCCGGGCAGCAGATATTGGCTTCGAAGGATATGAATTTTATGAGAAACAGAGCGACGGCACTTACATCATGTGCGGCGAATATGCGACGAGCGATCAGCTGCGCACGACAATCAAAGGCAAGATTTGGCGCAAGAACCTATCTTAGTAATATCTTTCGTCGATTTTCTGGTTCTTTTGAGCCGATTTTCGACCCCATTTTGGGGGGTTATATACTGAGGTCGATATTACCCCCCAAAATGGGGTCGAAAATCGGCCAAAATAATCCAGAAGATCGACTGAAATTTATTACTAAGATAGGTTCAAAGGTGAAAAATAGTTTCCTCTTCTCTCTAATTCTGCTCGCTTGCGCGTGCAACTCCTATTCTTCTGCGATGTCGCGCCAGCAGTACGATGACGTGTTACTTGGTGCTTCTATCTCCGATCTGATGTGTCTGCTGGGTGAGCCCTATTCCGTTCGCTGCCTATGTGATGGTGTGGAAGAGTATCAGTATATCGAGCGCGTCTCTCAGAATGACGAGCTCGCCTATGAAAACCACTACTTCATCAAGGTCGTCAATGGCCAGGTGGTTTCCAAGCGCATGAAGGTCGAAAGCCGCCCTGCCTACGATCTAATCTACGAAGCAGACCCTAATTATCCTAATTATCCTCCATATTAATTAGTATTCATGCTATAATTATTGCATGACTATTTTAAATTCTTTATTATTTGGTTCTGGTGGGGAGTACACTGTGTTAGGTACCCCTGTTGAATTTAAAGAAGCAAGCAATATCTTTAATAATTCAAATTTATCTTTTGCCTATATAGTAGAATGGTTTGTAACTGATCCTTTTATCTCCGTCATAACACTGACCCGCCTGCACGTCTTGATCCACGAAATGGGTCATGCGATAGCCGGCTGGTTTCTTGAAGGAGTTCGTTCAAAAATTACTATATATACAAATATTTTTGGCGGGATGACGCAGCCCGTTCCTGAGATATTTGAAAAGAGGCCTCTATTTTTTTATTTATCAGGTCCATTAGTGGGAATTGTTTTTGAATCTGCAAAATTAGTCGCTGCAGCCGCGTCAGCGATTTTTTTACCCCTTCCCATCGGTATTCCCCTGGCTGCTCTCGTGGGCTTTGGTTCCGTCGTGTGGATATCCATTGAGCTCTATAATATCATAAACAATTGGGGCGACTGGACACAAATCTATGAAGCTGGAGCATTGCAATACTATTTTTCCGCACTTCTTATGCTCTCGGCCGTGGCTTTAAGTGCAGCGGCTATAGCCGGAATGATTCTCCTGGTATAAAGAATGATGTCTGTAACAAGCGCCTATCCTCATAATCATGAAAATCCTCTACTCCACGGAGTGGAGTGGATGGGTCGTCGGTTGACAGAACCTCTTGCTTTAGCGGCGACACAACTGATTCGCGTCACCAAACCCTGGAACCCCGGGTATTACGATCATGAGATGAGTCTTTTTAACGAGATGATCCGCCGCGTTTGTCTGGTAGCTCAAGTCCTCTTTTTTCTGATCATCGGATTGCTCCCATGGCTTGTGGGTAAAGGCATACTTGCCTGCGTCTCTCTCTTTCGTAATGATTTTGTCATCAGGCAGCTCCAGCATCCCCCTGCAGTGCAGCCTTCCGCATTGAAACTCGTTACGTATAATGCCTCATTAGGCCTTGAATGCGTCGATGCGAGTTGGTATTTGAGATCCGGTAAAGAGAGATTGAATACCATTGTTGAAGCAATCGTCGAAACAGATGCTGATGTGGTTTGCCTCCAAGAAGCCTTCGATGAAGATTTGGCAGAGTCTTTAGTGGGAGAGCTGCAAAAGAGAGGACACTACCCCTACGCGATCTATAACGTGGGCCATCACGCATGGAGCCTCAATAGCGGTCTTCTCATGCTGAGCAAATATCCCTTAGAAAACCCCGCCTTCTTACCGCACAATGAAGCCACAGGCGCCGACTATTTTGCTAACAAGGGCGTCTTAGCTGCAACAGTTGTCATGCCTGAGAAAAAAGCGGCTATTTTCAATATCCATCTCAACGCGGGTTTCTCTATTCTCCCTTGGGTAGAGAGGGATATGGGGCAAGTCCATGCGTGTCGCTCGAGGCAGTTGCATGCATGCAAAGAACTGATCGACAAGTATGTCAGTCAGCATGCTCTAAAGTCAGATTCTGTTATTCTTAGTGGTGATTTCAATGACAGAAGTCCATGGTTGCAGGGATTTACAAGACTTTCATGCGAAAATGAGAACGGAACCTTTTTTGCCCTTCTTCCAGAACAGGATCCCGCCCGTCCTAATGTAGGATGGGATCTCTCCTATGACAAATGGCCCGTCTATTGGGGATGCCTCGATCATATTCTCCTCCCTGAAGCGAAAATGTCTCAAGAGGCTAAGATTCTGCGCATGCGCGGGGCGTCCGACCACCTCGCCGTCCAATGCTCGATACCTGTTTAAGAAAGCGATTTAGTTCTACGTCGTCTTCCAATTAAAGAGCGGATCTTTGGCTTTTGGCTACGCAACGACCATAAATCCATTGCCATCTGAGCATTTAGCCAGAAATCGGGTGTTGTGTTGAATGCTGCGCCTAGTTTAATGGCCATTTCAGGAGACACGCTGGCTCTCTCATTGATGATCCGATTGATCACTTTATAATCGCAATTCAAATGCTCAGCTAACTCTTTTTGAGTCATATTCAAGGGTTTTAAAAATTCTTCGCTAAGAATTTCACCAGGAGAAGTAGGTTTTCTTTTCATAATTTGTCTCAATGGTAGTCTATGATTCGAACATCATATGGTTGTTTATCCCAGCCAAAAACAATTCTCCACTGGTCATTTATTGTTCAATCCTATTATGCTTTATACCTTGAAAGGGTATACGATACAAGGATTATTCGCTAAAGATTTTGGTGTGGCTCAAAGTCTTGACGCGGATCCAAAAAAGCGCTAATTTGGGAGCAACATATGAAAATGCGGACCTTTTTACAAAACAAAATGTGGCGCGATCTGGCGGTCGAGCAACTGGAAGCGCAGGGCTCTGTTGTCCACTGGAAGCGCCTTGATGACGCGAAATATGATGAGCAGCTGCGGTTGAAACTCGTTGAAGAAGCCAAAGAGGTTATCGCCGCGAAATCACGGCAGGAGCTTTCTGTTGAATTAGCAGATCTATTGGAAATGATTGAGGCAGTTTGTGCTGCACATGGAATTTCGATGGAGGAAATAGAAAATCTGCGAGTTAAGAAGCGCGCTGAGCGCGGTGGATTTGAAGGGCGCAAGTACGTAACTATTGCCGAGCATCCGGAGGGTAGCTTTGGTGAACGCTATTGTCTTAATGATCCGGACAAGTATCCTGAAATAGAAAAACCCCGACCATAAAGCCGGGGTAGAGAGAATAGGTTATTTGTAGGTTTTTACATAACCATCAGCCCAATGGCCTGCTTCTCCCCATTCAGGTGTGCCTGAAAAGAAATAAGTCTTACCACTCTCAATTAAGTGATTTCCAGCGTAGAAAGTTTGGTTGGCGCGGAAGAAAAAGGTGATATTAGGATCACTATTTGCCTTTTCGTAAGCTTGTTCAAGTGTAAGGCCGTTTCCTGTTTTGACGAGATGACTCCAATCCCCGCCGCCATATTGTGCCTTGCCTGGAACTTTTTCATAGGTAGGTGTCTGCTTGGGTGTAGGCTTAATGGCTTCAGGTTGGAGAGCCGCTAAAACTTGTTGAAGTTGGCAACTGCGTATGTAAGCCATTCCTAAATGAGCGAAGCCTTCAATGTTGTTTCCTTTATTGAATTCTTTCACGGCATGATATAGACCAAGCGCGATCTGTGTGGAGAGGGAGGCGATTAAAATATTTACTGCTCCGTATCCTGAAAGAATGAGAGCCGCGTAGAGTCCTCCGTTCACGATATGTGCTATGCTTTCGAAAGCTCGAGTATAATCTTCTTTTTCAAGGTGTTCTATAAGCTGAAATGTCTCTTTTAGTAGATCATGACCCGTGGTAATGAGCATTCCAATAGGCAGAGAGAAAATCATCAAGGTAAGCGCTGAAACAGCAAGTGTAGTCTCCAGGGCGGCGTAATTAAAATCTTCATTAGAGCATTCATTTAAGTTATTGATCGAGTTATAGACGCGCAGAGCACTAGTTACTAGCATGATAGGAGCGGTAAATGGTTTATAAAGGGCTAAAAATGGAAGTGAACTGACTGCTAAGCGTTTAGCAAAACTAGCAGTTTGATCTGCAGTAAAATCGTTTTTATATTCACGATGCGCGTAGTTTAATGTAATATTTGACATATATAGTTAAAACCTCATTATTTTTGCAATAATAGAAGTATACTAAATAGCAGTTTAATTATAAAACAAATAAAAATGTAATAAAGATAGCTTTTTTTTGAAAGAGCAAATAGGTGATTAGAATGAAAAAAGGCGCGAGAGATGTCTCGCGCCTTATTTATTTAGGCTTTGATCTTGATATCAACGCCGGCGGCGACAGGAAGGACTTTCAGTTTGTCGATCGTGTCGGGTGTCGGGTTCAGGATGTCGAGAAGGCGGATATGTGTGCGCATCTCGAACTGCTCGCGCGACTTGCGGTCGACGTGAGGAGAACGGAGGACGGTGTAGATCTCGCGACGTGTGGGCAGGGGAATAGGTCCTGCAATACGTGCGCCGGTGCGCTTTGCTGTCTCTACGATGTCTTCAGTCGCTCTATCCAGAACGCGCTGATCGTACCCTTTCAGGCGGATGCGGATTTTTGATTTGCTGAGCGGCTTCACGCCAGGCTGTGGTTTAGCAGGCGCTGCTTTAGGTGCAGCTTGCTTAGCTGGTGCTGATTTTGCTTTCTTTTCGGCCATTTTACCTCTTTCCTGCAATGACATCTTGTTCAATCTTACTTGGCACGCGCTCAAAGTGGCTCGGCTCCATGACGTAGGTCGCGCGGCCAGAAGACATCGAGCGGAGTTGTGTGGAATATCCAAACATCTCGCTTAACGGGACTTCTGACTCGATCTCGATCACTCCACCTTTCTGGGTGTTTTGTGCAAGAATCTTTCCACGGCGGCGGTTTAAGTCGCCGATGATATCGCCCATGAACTGTTCGGGTGTCGTGACGACCACTTTCATGATCGGTTCGAGGAGTATCGCGCCCGCTTTGCGTGCTGCGTCTTTTACGGCCATAGATCCGCAGATCTTAAAGGCCATCTCGCTCGAGTCAACTTCGTGGTAGGAACCGTATACGATCGCTACTTTGACATCAACTAGGTTGTAACCTGCGAGTACGCCGGTTGTAAGACCTTCTTCGACCCCTTTGATAGTGGGGTTGATAAATTCTTTCGGAATGACACCGCCCACAATCTTGCTGACGACTTCGTTGCCTTTGCCTTTTTCGTTCGGTTCGATTTCGAGTACGACGTGAGCGTATTGACCACGGCCACCGGACTGCTTAACGTATTTGGTTTCTGACTTGGCGGGCTTCGTGATGGTCTCTTTGTAGGAGACTTCAGGTTTACCGACATTCGCCTCGACGGCGAATTCACGGAACATACGGTCGCGGAGGATGTCGAGGTGGAGTTCGCCCATTCCGGCGATGATGGTTTGCCCTGTTTCTTCGTTGGTGCTGACGCGGAAGGTGGGATCCTCTTCCGATAGCGCGCTGAGCGCCATGGAGAGTTTTTCGCGGTCGGCTTTTGACTTTGGCTCGATCGCCATGGAGATCACAGGCTCAGGGAATTCCATTTTCTCGAGGAGAAGAGGGAAGTCTTCAAAGCAGAGGGTATCTCCTGTACCAGCAAATTTCAGGCCGATGCAAGCTGCAATATCACCGGTAAAGAATTCGTCACGGTCTTTGCGCTGGTTGGCGTGCATTTCGAGAAGGCGAGAGACGCGCTCTCTTTTGTCTTTCGTCGTGTTGTAAAGTACGGTGCCTTTGTGCAGAGTTCCTGAATAGATGCGGATAAAGGTAAGGCGGCCGACATAGGGGTCGCTCATGATTTTAAACGCAAGCGCAGAGAAGGGGCTGTCATCTTTCGGCTCGAGGAGAATGGGTTCGAGTGTATCGACGTTCATGGCTTTGATGGTGCCGCGGTCGAGAGGCGAGGGCATCCAGCGCACGACGGCGTCGAGGAGGGGCTGCACGCCTTTGTTTTTAAAGGCTGTACCACAGAGAACGGGGTTGATCTTGTTTTCGCACACGCCTTTACGGATAACGGCGTGGATTTCGTCCTGAGTGAGAGATTCTGGATTTTCCAGAACTTTCATCATGAATGCTTCGTTTTTCTCGTCGATTGTCGCGAGTTCTTCGAGGAGCGCCTGGCGCATCTCTTTGCACTTAGAGAGTAGGTCGGAAGGAACTGGAACAGTTTCGTATTTTGCACCGAGAGTTTCGTCGAGGAAGAGGTAGGCTTCCATGGAGACCAGGTCGACCATGCCTTTGAAATCGGACTCGGATCCAATAGGGCAGTGGACTGCAATGGCGTTTGCGCCGAGTTTGTCGCGCATTGTTTCGATGGCCATGAAGTAGTCAGCACCGACGCGGTCCATTTTATTGATGAAGGCGATACGGGGGACGTTGTAGCGAGTGGCTTGGCGCCAGACGGTTTCAGACTGGGGCTGAACGCCTGCGACCGCATCGAATACAGCGACAGCGCCATCGAGGACGCGCAGTGAGCGCTCTACTTCGATGGTGAAGTCGACGTGGCCGGGGGTGTCGATGATGTTAATTTTACAGTCTTTCCAGTAGACGGTAGTGGCAGCTGAGGTGATCGTGATCCCGCGCTCTTTTTCTTGCTCCATGAAGTCCATGGTAGCGGCGCCCTCGTGGACCTCGCCAATGCGGTGTAAACGACCTGAGTAGTAGAGAATGCGCTCTGTAGTTGTCGTTTTGCCTGCATCAATGTGGGCCATGATCCCAATATTGCGGACATTCTCTAGTTTGTCGGTCTCAGCTCTTTTGCCCATGATCTACTCTTCTCCTGATTACCACTTATAGTGCGCAAACGCACGATTGGACTCAGCCATGCGGTGTACATCGTCTTTTTTCTTAATCGTTGCGCCCTGGTTTTGGAAACAGTCGGCGAGTTCGTTAGCAAGACCTTCAATCATTGAGCGGCCCGCTTTTTCTTGCGAATACTGGATGATCCAGCCCATCGCCATGGATGTACGGCGATCTGCGGGGATTTCTACAGGAACCTGATAGGTAGCTCCACCGATGCGGCGCGATTTAACTTCAAGTGTAGGCTTCGCATTTTCTAGTGCTTGTTCGAATGCTGATAGCGTGTTTTCCGCTTTCACTTTCTGAGAAAATTTCTCCATTGCGCCATACACAATGCGTCTTGCGACAGATTTTTTGCCATCGATCATCACTTTATTGATGAATTTAGCTATCAGCGTACTGTTGTATTGCGGATCTGGTTCTACTTGGCGTTTAACTGCACGTCTTCTTCGCGACATGATGGTTGTTCCTTTGTAAAAGTGGATAGATTATTTAGGGCGTTTTGCTCCGTATTTGGATCGGCTCTTTTTGCGATCTTGTACTGCTGCGCAGTCAAGAGCGCCGCGGACGATGTGGTAGCGCACGCCGGGTAGGTCTTTTACGCGTCCACCGCGTACGAGAACGATGCTGTGTTCCTGCAAGTTGTGACCTTCTCCGCCAATGTATGCAATGACCTCTTGGCCATTAGATAGCTTAACCCACGCGACTTTACGCAAAGCCGAGTTAGGTTTTTTCGGAGTTTTGGTCTTCACTTGCAAGCAGACGCCGCGTTTTTGTGGGCATTGCTGCAGAGCGGGTGACTTTTTGCGTCGCACCTTAGGACGACGGCCCGCACGCACGAGCTGACTAATTGTTGGCATCCTATCTCCTTAGTATCGAATCAAATGAGATGCTTTCTCCAGGTATTTTCTGGGAATAGGTCAAACTATATAGGGGAGCGAGCTTTTTTTGCAAAGCTTATGTGGAGAAAATAATTTTTGATTCCTGTAAGAAGAAAATATGAAGCGAAGAATATTAATTGGGGCGGCTCTGCTTTGCCTTTGTGGGATGCTGCAGGGGCAGGATCGCGTCTTGCGGGTTGCCGACCTGAAAAGCACGATGGAGGAGATGCTCGCCTATCATGTGGAGCATAAAGAGATCTCCCCAACGCTCATGCGGCGGGCGTTTAAAATTTATATTGAGCAATTTGACTCCTCCAAGATGTACCTCTTGCAAGAAGAGGTGGAACCCTATTTATCGCCGACCCCTGCCGCTTTAGAGCGCTGCATTGCCAAGTATAATGAGGGGGATTTGAGCGACTTTATCGAGCTCAATATGATCATGCAGCAGGCGATCCAGCGCGTCCGCACGTGGCGCCGCGAAATCCAGAAAGAATTAATTTTAAATAGCGACCAGCCGGAAGCACCCCAGGCGGAATCCTATCTCGCCTATGCCAAAAATGAAGAAGGTCTAAAGGCCCGCCAACACAAACTCTTGATTCGCTGCCTCTTAGAAGAAAAGAGGCTGAGCCAGCTGACCAGCTGGACGATCGAGCAAAGGGCGCAGATCATGCAGCTCTGGCAGCGCCGGTTTCAGCGCAAGGAAGAGCCCTACCTTATTTTCGACGCAAGCCGCAAATTTCTCGACAAGGAAAAGGGGCAGCATGCTCTATGTGTGAACACACTAAGGGCGCTAGCAAAGAGTTTGGATGCACACAGCGCATTCTATAGTCCGCAAGAAGCAACCGAAATGCGCTCTTCCTTAGAGAAGCAGTTTGATGGTGTGGGTGTCGTTTTGCGCGAAGGGATCGAAGGGGTAGTCGTTGCGGATCTCATTAAAGGGGGGCCTGCTGAGCGCTCCGGCCAAATCCTGCCCGGCGACGTCATTGTGGAAATCGAGGGCAAGTCGGCGAAGGGACTTTCTTACGAACAGGTGCTCGAGGAGATGAAAGCAGGCGGCAAGCGCGAGCTGCAGCTTGGCCTCGTCCGCAAGGGCCATGAGGCGCCTTTACGCGCCTTTCTTACGCGCGAAAAGATCGTGATGAGCGACGAGCGCTTGCAAATGTCCTCTACGCCTTGCGGCAATGGCATCATCGGCAAGCTCGTTCTGCCCTCTTTTTACGAAGGGGGGCACATTTCGAGTGCGGAGCAGGACATCCGCGATGCGATTAAGAAGCTGAAGAAGCAGGGTGAGCTGAAGGGCTTGATTCTCGACATGCGTGAAAATGCAGGTGGGTTTTTGAGCCAGGCGGTGAAGGTCGCCGGTCTATTTATTACCCGAGGGGTGATCGTCATATCCAAGTATGCCAAGGGCGAAATCAAGTATCTGCGCGAGATCGACGGACGCATGTATTTCGATGGACCTCTGGTGATTCTTGCCTCAAAGGCGTCAGCCTCTGCCGCGGAGATCGTTGCACAAGCGCTGCAAGACTATGGCGTCGCACTTATTGTCGGCGATCAGCGCACCTATGGTAAGGGCACGATTCAGTATCAAACCGTGACAGACGAAAGTGCCAAGGCTTTCTACAAAGTAACGGTAGGACGTTACTACACTGTTTCCGGGAAATCGACTCAGATCGACGGCGTGAAGGCGGATATCATCGTCCCCACCGAGTTTGCTCCCTACAATCTGGGCGAGCGCTACCTCGAATACCCGCTGGCCAACGACCAGGTTATGCCGGCGTATATCGATCCTCTAACGGATGTGGAAGAGCGCAATAAGGGCTGGCTGCAGCGCAACTACCTACCCAATCTGCATAAACCCAATGCGACCTGGCAAAGGATGATGCCTTTTCTGGTGCAAAACAGCACAATGCGTCTAGAGAAGGACAAAAATTTTCTTCTCTTTATGAAGGGTCACGGCAGCTCACAAGGGCTTTCGATCCGCAGTTTCCAGCGTCCTGCTAATCCCGCGTGGGGCCAAGAGGACCTGCAGATGATCGAAGCGGTCCAGATCCTCAAGGATATGATCGAGATCAAAAACGCGGTTGCAAAATAATCACATTTCTTTCTATTGTGGTGCTCTTTCGTATGGCCGGGTAGCTCAGTCGGTAGAGCAGAGGACTGAAAATCCTTGTGTCGCTGGTTCGATTCCAGTCTCGGCCAAATTACCCCCCTTTTCTAAAAAAAAAGACAAATTAAGCATACCAATGTTTAGTTTGTCTTTTTTTTTAGAAAAGGGGGGTAATTTAGCCGAGAAGAAAGCAAAAAGTTTTGCTAGGAGGGTGCCTTCGAATCAAGGCTTCGTCGATTTTCGGGATTATTTTGGCCTATTTTCAACTCAAATTGCAGGGGTCATATTCGAAGATGATATTACCCCTGCAATTTGAGTAGAAAAGAGGCTCAAAAGAACCCAAAAATCGACAGAAGCTTGAATCGAAGGCACCCTCTTCGTCTGGAATCGAAGCGCCATGCTTGGCGTGAACCGGATTCCACATTTATCCTTGACTTTTCCCTCCTCAAATTTTATCCATGGGATTTTAAACTCGCGCAAATGGAGAGTTATATGAAGAGTTTTTTATCAAAAGTTATCGTTGGATTGGTTTTCCTTGTTCCTTTAGCTGCACAACCTCAGGCACGTTCTCAGGGACAACCTCAGGCACAAACGAATGGAAAGCAATCAAAAATGATCCAGCTCGTTTTGGAAACAGACGTCAACGGAAATGCCAGCCCCATGCTGGTCGATTCGAATGGAACAAAGATGCCTTTGACTCTAGGCGTCTTGATGAATGCTGTGGCTGAAGCGTGGATGATGGGCGCGTCAAACACCCCCGCCTCTGTTCCAAGAGATCCTAATGCCATTGCAATGATTAAAGTAGAAAAAGGTGCTCAAGGGATTAAGACCTATCTTGTAGGGGTGAAAAACCAGTATGATCCAACAGGAAGAATGGAGCCGCTTAATTTGGGAAATCTGATCAGTGCAAGTGCTGTAGCACACCCCGGTTGTACAGCTGACCAGATCAACGGGCAAACCGTAAATTTAAAGCTGGCCTTTGCAAAAGATAAAAATGGCAAAATCCAAACTTATTTTGTAGGTGATAAGGGTAATGAAGATTTCAATCTCGGGACTCTTATTAAGTCTACCACGCTTCTTTTGAACCAGTGCGAAGCTGGGGAGCACCAGCAGTAGTAGTCTTGGCCGCAGGTTGTAAAACCTGCGGCTTTAGCTATCCTCAACTAAAGCTCGTTGCCTGTAGGCACGGTTTGAAACAAGTATAGGTTGTTCATTCGGATGCTTAAAGGATCTATGACGACATGCTTGATCATTTGTGTTTTATCTCCAGCCTTGAAATCTGATGCGTAAGTGACGTGGATCTTCCCATCTTTACTCAAAATTGCAGCCGGAAATTCCCCAGACTTATTGTCTATGATTAGAGGGTCTGACCAGGTCTCACCGCCATCACGTGATACTGCCATGTTCAACTCTTTCCGAGAATGAGCATTAAAAAAACAGACGGTAATGCCGCTCGGTATTTCCAATCCTTTGATCAAGGCTTGGCCTAGGTTAACGATATCAAGGCCTGAATCTTTGTTGCGCAGGGTTTTGCATACACTTAAGTGCGCAGGCCATGTTATTCCGCCATCCTTAGAAACAGCAGTTAAAGCAAAGCCTTTAATTTCTTCTTGATTGCTGCGATTGCGGGCGATTAAGCGGAGTTCATTTTTATTCCAAATAAGAGCGGGTTCTAATCCTCCTCGGGGTCCATATTTTTGTTCTACTTTCAAGGAGGGAGAGCGGCTCCACGTTAACCCGCGGTCTTTAGATATTTCTACGTGAATAGCTGTTTCTTTTTCTGGGCCTGTTTGGGTGGAAGATCCACAAAAAATAAATCCTTCAGGGGTAACAGTCGGTTGTGTTTTCGTAGGTCCTATAATGTTTTTTGGCAATTCTTTTAGGTCCCATCCTTTGCTCCACTCTAGGGTTTTATCTAGAGGACGTCTAAGGATATAGCTCTGCATCTCGTCTGTTAAATGTGAGCGGCCTGCTCGGAAAAACACCAAAAGTTCTCCGGAAGGCGCATGTTGACAAGGAGGCAGTGTGCAGATAATGGGGCTTGAGCAATTAGACAAAGACTGATCGGGTTTCACGATCTCAATCGGCGTCATCCACTTTTGGGTTACTTTATCAAACGCTGTAAACCAGACGCCCTTTTTTGTTTTTTCTTCGATGTCTTTATTTCTGCCATTGAAAACGACACAAAAACCGGTTTCAGTTTCCACAATCCCCGAGCTATGTCCAGAAATTTTATCCGTAATCCATTCACTGGAAATAAAGCCGTTGTTTGAAGAGATTTCTTGCACTTCTGTTTTGTTTGTTGTGGAAGTTGTAGTGAAATAAACAGGGGTTTCTGTGGTAGTTGTAATTGGTTTTGCCATGATAATGCCTAATAATATTAGTTTTAATAGTATCACAAATATTATCAAATATGCTTATTCGGGTCAAGCATGCTGTACTATAACCCGTTGTTGATGGTATAATTCTTTTAAAAAGGAGTTATTATGAGTATAGTTGATACTTGTTTGAATAATAAAACATTTTTTGAGAGATCAGATGGTCATCATGGTTTAGTTGGCCATTCTGAATTGTTTGACCTAACCGAAAAAAGGCCTTCATTCGTTCGTGATGAAAAGGAATGGGTTCCATTGGAAAAGGTTGGTGATTTGTCCAGTGATAGACGGTTGCGATTGGCAGTTGGTTCTCAAGGCTTAATCGACTTTGAATTTTTAACACAAAGAATGTCGGGATATATCCCCATTCTTAGTTTTTATAGTGCATTTGACGAATTTCGTGCCGGATGGAATTTAATTTTTGAAAAAGGCATAAAAAATGAAAATATGTTTGTATGGGCAGAAAATAAATTTCAAGATAGTAAGGGGAATCTTTTCTGGAATTTAGTGAGATATAAAGCGCATCTGACTCTGACACAAAGAGTCGCATTGGTTGCAATAGGCGTTGCATTGATCTTTCGCGCATTCATTAACTTCTTACAAATTGGAATTATCTTTCTCCCATTTGATCTGTTTTTTGATTTTTGCATAAGAGGTAATGGTGCATGGCACAGAACAGAATTCAAACGCTTGAGCGATGATAAGTCAATTCGCTTCACTAAAGATTTCAATTGGTCGCAAAAAGTCGTTTAGTGTTGCTTCAGTTTTAATATCTTTTTCTGCATATACAAAGTATGCAGAGAAAAGCCATCACCCACTTTTTTTTGGACGTCGGCGGTGTGTTGCTCACCAATGGGTGGGATCACCACTCGCGCAAAGCTGCCGCACAGCATTTTAAATACGATTTTTCCGAGATGGAAATGCTGCACGGCCTCGTGTTCCCTCTCTACGAGATGGGAAAACTCTCTCTGGATGAGTATTTAAGTCGCGTGGTTTTCTACAAAAAGAGGCCTTTCACTAAGGCGCAGTTCCGCGCTTTCATTTTTGCGCAATCAAAGCCCTATCCAGAAATGCTCGATCTGATCGTTCAATTGAAAAAGCGCCATGGACTGAAGATTGCTGTGGTCAGCAATGAGGGACGCGAAATCAATGCGCATCGGATCCGTAAGTTCAAGCTGGATCGTTTTGTCGATACGTTTATCTCTTCCTGTTATGTCGGGGTTCGTAAACCCGATCCGGACATTTTTCGCTTGGCGCTTGACATCACACAGGCCAAGCATGTTGTCTATATCGAAAATACTCCGCTCTTTGTCCAGGTGGCAGAGGAGCTGGGGATCCGCACTATTCTGCACACAGATTATCGGTCGACAGCAAAGCAGCTCGCAGCGTGGGGACTGAAGTGAAATACAAGGTTGTCATCGTAGGAGCTGGTCCAACGGGTCTTGCACTTGGGGCGGAACTGAAGCGGCTGGGTATCTCTTCTTTGATCCTGGATCGATTGGAGGCCGGCGCTAATACTTCAAGGGCTGCAGCCATTCATGCACGTACGTTGGAGGTGCTGGAGCCGCTAGGTGTAACAGCAGACCTGCTTCGCGAGGGCCTCATCATCCCCACACTACACGTGCGAGATAGAGATCATATCCTTGCTAATTTGAGCTTCAAAGGGCTCAAAACACGCTATCCCTTCGTCCTGGCCTGTTCACAAGCGCGCACTGAGGCGCTTTTGTTGGAGAAGTTGCGCTCTCTTGGTGGGGATGTGCAGCGGCCATGTGAGGTGATTGCCATTAGCCCGGGTGAACAATCTGTCCAGGTGCAATTCCGCACTAGCAAAGAGCTCAAAACAGTCGAGACAGAGTGGCTTGTCGGTTGTGACGGGATGCACAGCTTAGTGCGGCAGCAGGCGCATATTTCTTACGCGGGCGGAGAGTACAAGGAAGCTTTTGTGCTCGCAGATGTGGAAATGGATTGGCCATTCGGAAGGGGAGAGGGAAACCTTTTTCTCTCAAAGGAGGGTCTAGTTGCCGTTATTCCGCTGCCGGGCGCTATTTTCCGCATCATCGCGACGGTGACGCACTCTTCACCTTCACTTGGCATTTCAGACTTTGAGCAGCTTCTTAAAGAGCGCGGGCCTGAGAGTCCTACGGATATTCACCGCATGATATGGGCCTCGCGCTTCCACATCGAGCACCATGTGGCCAGTGTCATGCGGAAGGGAAGAATCCTTCTAGCAGGCGATGCCGCGCATGTGCATAGTCCTGCCGGTGGCCAAGGCATGAATACAGGGATTCAAGATGCCATTGCTCTCGCTGCTGCATTGCGCGAGGGCAGCGAGGAAGCTCTAGAAAGCTGGCAAAAAAAGCGGCTAGAGATTGCGCATTCTGTTGTCAAACTCACCGATCGATTAACCAAAGTCGTGGCAGCTTCGTCACCGGGAGCGCGTCTTGTGCGCAATCTAGTCATCAGGCTAGTTGCACGCATTCCTTTCATAGAGCACGCACTAGTGAGGAAGCTCGCAGAACTAGATATTAAGAGTTCGCAACAGTAAGCTGATCGTCGACGCTTACCACTCCAGAAACACCTTTTACCATTGCAACCACTTTGCTGCGTTCTTCTTTGTTTGCAACCGTTCCGGTCAGTGTAACAACACCATTATTTGTAGTTACTGATGTCATTCTAGCGCTTGCCGATAAAGAACCATCAATCATGAGGGTTTTTTTGACCCTTGCCGTAATCTCCCAGTCGGGCATGGTCTGAGCATTCTCAGTAGAATTGTCAGTAGATTCTGCGTTGAGATTCCCCGAGTTGCCACCGCATGAGACGAGCATTGCACAAATTGAGCAAAGTGCTGGAATTAATAAATTTTTTTTCACGACATCCTCCGTATTAAGAGACTTTATCTCTTAGCCGGAGTCTAGAAGAGGGCGGTTGGGTTGTAAATAAAAATTTTAACTTCAACGTGTTTCGCTAAATAGAATCCCAGAGGCGCTTTCCACCTCTTCGACGGAGGAAGCAAACTTATCAAGGGGAATCTCTGCAGAAATCGCCTGGTTGGGGAGGATAAAGGCCTGACTGAGCAGTTGGTGCGCCGAGGTTTCAATGAAAATGAGAGCAAAAAAGTGGGTGGGCACGGCCACGCAGCTGTCGCCGATCACCTGATAGCGGACAAAGCGTTTGCCGCCCTGTGCTTTTCCGGGCAGATAGAGCGGTCCTGTGAAGACGTGGACAAGCTGATGGTCTTCGACGAGCTGGCGCAGATGCCCTTCTAACTTCTTCCAGTAGCCGCGGTTGAATTGAGGGGCCTGTGGGGCGATGTTCGATAGGAGAAAGCTCTCGTCGAGCGCCTCTTGCGAAGAGGAGCTGTCTAGAGCGGAGGCGAGATGGCCGCGGTCGAATCCCGAGCCCTCATAATCTTTGTTGGTTGCGCGGATGTGCTCGGGGATCTGGGGGTCTTCTTTGAAGCTGCTGAGTTCTCGGCTCGCCTCTTTTTCAAAGATTGCAGGCGTCAGTGTGCGGTAGACCCAGAGCGGATTGCGGTTTTTGCCGTCGTAGGCGAGGGTGTATTCTTTGTGCGTGATGACAGGAGCGCTGGTGGGGAGAGGAAAATTGCCTTCGAGGGCGCTGGGCTGGCCAAAGCGGGCATGGGAGAACTCGAAAGGGGAGAAGGTGTGAGCGAGGGGGAGTGAAAAGAGAGCCGCCCCAATGAAGAGGCCGACTAGGAAAGCTTGAAAGCGGTTGAACTTTAGCGAGCGAGGCTTAGGCATAATCCACGCATCGAATCAACAAGTTGAGTGAGTCCTTCTTCGTGGAGTGCGGATATCGGAATGAGTGTGGCAGGATCCAAGGTGTACTTGGCGCGAAACTCCTCTAGATTTTCCTGAGCGTTCTCTTTGTCCATTTTGTTGAGGACGACGATGAAGGGCTTATCCAAGAGATCGGCGCGGTAGGTCTCGACTTCCTTTCTGAGCAGGAGGAAATCTTCATAGGGGTTGCGCCCCTCTTCTCCGGAGATGTCGATGACAAAGACGAGGGCAGAGGTGCGTTCGACGTGCTTCAAGAAGGAGAGCCCGAGACCGCGGTTGGCGTGTGCGTCTTCGATGATTCCGGGAATGTCTGCAATCAAGATGCGTGTATAGTCTTCAAACTGGATGTAACTGAGGTTGGGAGAGAGCGTTGTAAAGGGATAGGGGGCGATTTTTACGGATGCGTTGGTGATGCGGGAGTGAATGGTCGATTTGCCTGCATTGGGCATGCCGACGAGGCCGACATCGGCGATCAGTTTGAGTTCGAGTTCGACGGCAAGAGCCTGACCGTCTGCGCCGGGAGTGGCGAAGTTGGGAGCTTGATGGGTCGGTGAGCGGAAGAAGGCGTTGCCGAGCCCGCCTTTGCCACCGGTGCAGGCGGTGTAGCGCGGCGTTTCCGGCGTGCAGTCAAAGAGAACTTCTTTTGATTCCGCGTCTTTTATGAGCGTGCCGAAGGGGATCTTGACGACGAGACTTTCTCCTGATCCGCCCTGTCTTAGGTTAGGACCGCCGCATTTGCCATTTTGAGCACGGAGTAGGCGGCGGTTGCGGAAGGATTCGAGAGAAAAGAGATTTTCGTCTCCTTCAAAGACGATGGAACCGCCTTTGCCCCCATTGCCGCCGTATGGGCCGCCCTTGGGGATGTACTTCTCCCGTCTCCAGGCGACGACTCCGTTGCCTCCAGCTCCAGCATTTAGCGTTAAGCGAACAGAATCGACGAACATATAGACTATGTGGTGGGGAGTACGGAGACGTATGTATGATTGCTCTTGCGGAAGGTCACAATGCCATCAATCAGAGCAAAAATAGAGTCGTCTCGAGCTCGTTTAACATTTTTAGCAGGGCGCCATTTAGTTCCTCGTTGTCTAACGAGAATGCTGCCTGCTGTCACAAACTGACCATGGGTCGCTTTGATGCCAAGTCGTTGTGAATGGGAATCGCGGCCGTTGCGCGTAGCGCCTTGACCTTTCTTATGTGCCATATGCCGTTAACCTATGATTTCTGTAATTCTCACCTGGGAGTAGGTCTGTCTATGACCTACCTTACGACGGTAGTTTTTGCGCTGCTTGTATTTAAAAGCAATGACCTTAGGGCCGCGCACTTCTTTTACTAACTCGCCATGCACGGTGCAGTTGCCCACATGGGGCTGGCCTACATGTGCAGACGACTTGCCTTGGAAAAAGAGGACCTCTTTAAAAGCCACTTTTCCTTCTTTATCAGCTTCAAGCAGTTCGACGTTGATCACATCGCCTTTTTGTACACGGTACTGCTTGCCACCGGTCTCAATAATAGCGTACATCTGTCCTCCGGATTCCTAATTAAAACGGCGATCATATAGAAACACGTGCTTCTTGTCAAATCTAACGTGCCCGTGCCCTTGCCCGATTAAGAATGTAAGATTACTAATTTCTAGGCACTTAATTATATTAAATAGATTAGTTAATTATATTAATTGTAATTATAATCATTAGTTTATAATATAAAGTTAAGGAGCGGGAGGTGTTCTATGCGTCCTATTAAGGGGCACAAAAGAAGGAAAAATTCGAAAGTCACAATGAAGGTGCATCGTAAAAAACAACCGCACAATAAAGAAGACTTTCAAAAGATCTTTCGCGAAAGATTTTTTGTATGAACAAGAGTCGAAAAAAAGAACGGCGCCAGGCTCCGCAGAAGAAGGAGATCAAATCTCCGCAAGATACTGTTGTAGAGGCGCCTAAGAAAGAAAGCAAATGGCAAGCTTTTTTAAATCGCCATAGTGGGATCAAACAAAAAGACCAATAAGGGGGAAGTATGAAAAAGAAGAGAAGTCATCACAAAAAACATGCTAAAAAGCGTCACCACCACAAAGGTGGATGGGCTGGTTTTAAAAACTGGTTTAAACGCTACTGCTCTTTCTAAATAAGAAACGCGCAGCGTAAAGCAGTGCAGCAACAAGAGCAATGGTGGCCCCCGGCGGCCAGTTGAGTTGATAGGCCGCCGCTGTGCCCAAGAGGGTGCAGAGGCATGCAATCAGTACGGCGAGTGCGACCATTTTGCTAAATCGATAGGTATAGCTGCCTGCCAATGTGGCCGGAATGGCCAGGAGCGCGATGACTAGGATGGATCCGACGACCTGGATGAGCAGGACGACGGATAGGGCGATTAAGCAGAGCAGCAAAATATAAAAGAAGCGCACGGGCACTTTTTGCAAATACGCTTGTGTTTCATCAAAACAGATGGTTAGAAATCGGTGCCTGAAGAGCGCTGTTGCTGCAATTACGATCAGATCGAGTCCCACGAGCAGTCCTATGTCGCTATGGGAGACCCAAAGAAGGTTTCCAAATAGGTAGTTCATCAGCTCGACATTATAGCCTGGGCTGAGAGCAATAAACACCACTCCCAAAGCCATTCCTGTGGACCAGAGGGCGGCGATTGCCGTGTCCTCACGTTCTTTGTATTTTAGATGGATCCATCCGATAATTAACGCAGAAAGCAGCGCTGCCGCAACTGCGCCATGCATAGGCGTGATCCATTCGATTCCTTGCGTGCGTCTCAGCCAGAGGCAGAAGCCCATTCCGCCTAGTACGGAGTGCGCGATCGAGCCGCTGATGAAGACGATGCGCTTTATCACGACAAATCCGCCCATGATGCCACTGGAGACAGAGGCAGCGAGTCCCGCTAGTAGGGCCATCACGAGAAAGGGAGAAGTAAAAAGCGCTTCGATCAGATTCATCGCGGTGGTGGGGGGTGATAGAGTCCAAGGGCAAAGTGGCCGCACATCTCTTCTTTTGCGTAGAGCGTGAGGCGGCGGTTGATGCAGACCAGTCTTGTGGCTTTTTCCAAAATCGGTTGCAGGTCGTGCGTCACCATTAAAATCGTCATCTTTCCTTTCATTTTCAGCAGCAAGTCATAGATGAGGATCTGCGTTTTCTGATCGACGTGAGCCGTTGCTTCGTCGAGAAGGAGGATTTCGGGGTTGCCGACGAGTGCGCGGGCGATCAGCGCGCGCTGCATCTCTCCGCCCGAAAGCGTGCCGAAAGCATCTTTTTCTTTATGCAGGAGGTCGACCTGTGCAAGTGCGGCACGGGCGGCATCTTTTGCCTCTGGGGGATAGCTGCCCCACCAGCGCAGCTGAGACAAGCAGCCTTGTAGCACGAGCTCGAGCACGGAGATGGGGAACTGGCGGTCGAAACGCTGTACTTGCGGGACATAGCCGAGTTTATCGCGCACTTTAGCCGGTTCTTGTCCCATCAGAGCAATTGTTCCGCCGGTTGGCTTCAATCCACCGATCAGCAGCTTTAAAAAAGTCGTCTTGCCCCCACCGTTGGGGCCAAAAATCACCGCATAATCTCCACACGCAATCTTAAGCGACGCGTCTTCTAAGACTGGGCTCTTGTCATAGCTAAAGCAGAGGGCGTTTACATCAACGGTCATTGGGCGATGAGCCTCGCTATGTGCATCATGTTATGGGAGTAGTCTCTATTGTAGGGGTCGACTTGATGGATGGGCAGATGGAGCATATGCGCAATGAGCTCAGCTCCCTTATTGGCGTAACCGGCTTGCGTGAAAACGGCTTGGACTTTCAGCTCTTTTGCTCGTTTGACCAGTGCATCGATGTCTCGAGGGAGCGGCTCCTTCCCTCCGCACTCTATGGAGAGCTCGATGAGTCCATATTCTTGGCAAAAATAGGCAAAAGAGGAGTGGGAGACGAGAATGGCTCTGCCTTTAAGAGGATCGAGCAAGGTATGCAGTTCTTCATCGAGGTTCGTCAGTTCATTTTCAAGGCTCTTTAGGCCTTTTTCGTACTGCTCCCGATGCTCGGGGAAAAGGCGTATTAAGGCAGCAGCAATCTCCTGGCACTGCATGAGCGCAAGTTTGGGACTCATCCAGTAGTGCAGATCGCGCGCCTCCTCATGCACGTGGTCTTCGCCGCAGCCTTGATGGGCCAGGAGTGGAATACCCTTGCCGAGGTCGAGTACCTCCATGCCCGGATTTTTCTCTTTAAAAGCGGTGAGGATGCGCTCTTCAAACGGTTCGCCGAGCTTGAGCCAGAGTTTTGTATGAGAAAGTCTTACGAGTTCGCGGGGCGTTGGCTCGAAAATGTGCATATTGACCCCAGGTGGGACCAGCTCTGCGATTTCTACGGTATTACCCGCTATTTTTTCGACGAAATAAGCATAGGGGGCGATAGTAACAAGGACCTGCGCGCTTTTTTCCGCTTGCTTTGGCTGGCAAGCGCAAAGAAACAATAAGGCTAATAACTTAGTTAGCATGAGTTTAAAAGGATCCTATAAAAAGCGGAAAAACTCAAGATGAATAACAGGATGGCAGGATGGACAGGATAAATTTTTTTCTCAACCCTCATCCTGTTATTTCTCTCACGACTTGAGTTAAAACACTCCTTGGGGTAGCATGCTCGCTGTTCCAGAGGAGGAGTGTCCGAGCGGCCGATGGAGCACGCTTGGAAAGCGTGTAAACGTGAAAGCGTTTCGTGGGTTCGAATCCCACCTCCTCCGTTTATTATAGCCTTTCGTAGCTATATTCTTTTTTTCAGATGAGTTAATACACATTCAGAAGATTCGAAATTTTTTCATGAAAAAACAGATATTAAAAACTGCGGAGAATGACGTCGGGAAGAAAAGAGTGAAATTTAAGTTTGCCTGGTTCGCAACCAAATTGGAGAAGCGATGAATATAGTTTTTATGATTTTATGCGCCCTTTTCACCGCGGTAAGTTCTCTCTGTAAGCCCTTACAGGCAAATGTTGCACCAATCGAACAAGGTTTCGATTCAACGATTGTTTCAATCGATAAAAACAGTCCTTCTAGAAATGCGGTGATTCGCGATCTCTTAGCTCTACAAAAATCTCTTATTATCTCTATACAAGAACCGATTCCTGAAGATCGCGCGAAAACCGGCTTTTTACTCGTACCGATGACAATGGAATATATTTCCGACCTCCTCGAGCACAAACATGGATGCATTGTCTGCGCCTATAAAGACCAAATATTAGTCGGATATGCCCTTCTTACAGATCCCTCTAACTTTAAAGAGTTGTATCAGGATGAACATATAGGACGATTTGAAACTTCTATTGATGAGGCATTCTTGAATGTTTGGCTTGGAGAGAAAGGCGTAGGCTATATCGAACAAATTGCAGTGAAACCGGGTTATTCAAGAATGGGTATCGGTTCGCGATTAATGTCCGAGAGCAAAAAGCTGAAGGCCGAGGGGTTGATCGCTGATGTCTTTATTTATCCTGTAAAGAATGAGTCTTCTCTTAGCTTTTTTTCTCATCAGGGTTTTATGCCATCCGGCATCCTTTACCAATATCCTACAGCCAATGCTAATTTCCGCCATGAGCACCGAACACAGGTGTTTTTCTGGAATCCATAAGGAGCCTTTAGAGACGGGAAGGGGGCGAAAGCCCCCGCTTTGTTATGATTTGGTTTTGATGTAGCCGTCGGCTAGGCCTTGAGCTTCTCCCCAATGAGGAGTTCCTGAGAAGAATACGACATCCCCCAAATGGAAGACGCGATAATCGCTTTCGGGGTTGCCTAGGACCATTTGTAAGCCAGTTGTATAGAAGAAATAGCTGATTTCTGGATTGCTATCCGCAATGGCGCACGCTTCTTCCATGGAGATGCAGCGGGCAATGGCTACTGCTTGACTCCAGTCGCCGTCGCCATATTGCGCCACTCCGGAAACTTGCTCGTAGCCATGGGCGGCTGCGACGCTGGTTTCTGGGAGGGTAGAGTTGAGGTCTGTTGCAAAAGCTGAGACTGTGAGTGAGAGGGAGGAAATAAGTAGTGCAAATTTTTTCATGTTCATTCTCCAGTTTAAGCGCATTGATGTGCGCGCCTTAAGAATATAAAAGCAGATGGCCAGAGGGGGCAATAAAATTAATTTTTTTAATGCTTCTTAAGCTTCTCTGGGGCACAATAGAAGCCCAAGAAATTTCCTTTTACTTTTTTGAGGATTTTTTGGAATGTTACCGATATGCACTGTCCGTTTTGTAAACATGAAGAGCTGAAAGTCACCGACTCGCGCAATGCGACCGAGTCGAACGCTATTCGCCGCAGACGCGAATGCCTCAAGTGTTTGCGCCGGTTTACGACGTTTGAAACGATCGACTTGACCATTCAAGTACATAAGCGCGATGGGCGATACGAGGATTTTCATCAAGACAAGCTCGTCCGTGGATTGGATTCGGCTTGTCGCCATACGCGCGTCAGTCACGAACAGGTTCTCGCGCTCGCATATAAGATCACGGCGGATCTGATGGAAAGACAGGTGCGCGAAATCGAAACAACAGAACTCGGTGAGATTGTAATGAGGCATTTACAAACTCTAGACATGGTGGCATATATCCGTTTTGCCTGTGTCTATCGTCGTTTTAAACATGTTGATGAACTAAAAGATGCACTTGAACATCTAGCTCCGCAAGGTGAGGGTTGAAAAATGAAACTAAAAAAAGCTGAGATTGAAGAATTCCGCAAACGCCTAGAGAAATTGCGCCGTGAGATGACCAAAATGGTGAAAGTCGTAAGCGATGATGTGAAATCTGAAGGGGAATCTAAAGGCTATTCTCAGCATCAGGCCGATGAAGGGACTGATGACTTCGACCGCATGGTGAGCTTGGAACTTACAGATAAAGAAATTAAGGTGTTGCGTCAGATCGATCGCGCCTTAGAAAAGATTAAAGAAAATACCTATGGTGTCTGTGATATCACTGGCGAAGAGATCCCTCTCAAGCGTTTGGAAGCGATTCCTTATGCGACGATGACCGTAGAAGCACAGGATAAGTTTGAAAAAGGGCTCTTATAAGATTTTTCTCGGCTTGCTTGCCGCTGCGATCTTTTTCCTCGATTTTTTTACAAAACGCTGGATTGTCTATCATGTGCCGCTGTTTCCCTATGGAGGCATTAGCGTTTTTGAGAATTTTTTTGGGGTCAAGTTTACGATCGTCCACGCGATCAATAAGGGTGCTGCATGGGGGCTCTTCGATTCCTTCCCGCACCTGTTGCTCATTGTCCGCTTTATTTTAATCGGCGGGCTGCTCGCCTATCTCGTTTTGGCAAAGCCTCAGAAGCGCGTCGAGATTCCGCTCGTGATGTGCGTGGCGGCTGCCATCGGCAATATCACCGACTTTTTTCTCTACGGGCATGTCGTCGATCTCTTCTATTTTATTTTGTGGGGCTACTCTTTCGCGATTTTCAACGTCGCAGACAGCATCCTCTGCTGCTCGCTCATCTTTTTGGCTCTCACGAGGAGGGCGCATGCGCCAAAGCACGCCTGATGTCGAGGGGGTTCTGCGCGTTTCAAAGGCGTTGAAACATCAAGTCCTCCTCGATGCAGACGAGATGGAGGCGCTCTTTGCCCACTTAAGTCCTTTTCATATCTACAATGTGAGCGAACCCGTCACAGACGGAGAAGTCTCCAAAGAAGAATTTCTCGAAGGCTACGCCGCCTATATCGCCAGCTTAAAAGAAAATCGCACCGTGAATGTGAGACGCCTGTTTTCAGGTGTGTGGAGTGTAGATCCCGAGGCGGTGTATGCGATGCCCGTCGCGGGAGGGAAATTTCTCATCAAAACGATTCAGCCGGTGATTCAACTCCAGGAGCATCGCTTCATGGCCTCGGAAGTAGACGGCAAAATCCATCCCATGGTTCTGGGCGAGGGAAGCATCAGATGGGGCATCCAGTTCTCCTATCCGCAGCTCTATCAGCATCCGCAGACGCAGGATATCGCCAAAGTGACCGCAGCGCTGCCCAATACCGCTCTCTATAGCGCCCTCAGCCGCTGGCTGCGTCACAATACACTGCCAACCCCCTTCCTTTTTCAGGGAAAGCGCACGAATTCTCCGATCCGCATAGGGAAGCGCTGTTTCGAGTGGATTGCCACACATCCCGACTTAAAGAATATACAGGTGGTCCATGGAAATTGAAATCATTGCTATCGGAGAGGAGATCGTCAGCGGGGCCGTCGTCAATACGAACGGTGCGTTTTTGAGCAGGGCGCTTGGGTTGGAGGGCTGGAAGGTCGTCAGACAAACCGCAGTCAGCGATGATCCCGATAGATTGAAGCGGGCTGTGGAGAGCGCGCTTAAAGAATCGGATCTCGTGATCACCACGGGAGGACTCGGACCTACGCTCGATGACCGGACGCGCGAGACTTTGTGTGAGATCTTTCAGACAGAGCTCGCTTTGAATCTCGAGGTGCTCTCTCGGCTTAAAACGCGCTATGGCGACCACGTTTCAGTTGAGGATCAGGCGCGGGTGCCGCGCTCTGCCCATATTTTTCCCAACCCCATTGGCACGGCATCGGGACTTCTCTTTGAAAGAGGCGGCAAAACTCTGATTGCACTCCCCGGAGTGCCGCTGGAAATGCAGACGCTTTTTACACAGGAAGTGCTGCCCTATCTCCGCAAGCGCTATGCTTCTGTCCAGCGCTATAAAGAGGTCATCCACTTCTGCTTACTCACCGAGAGTATGCTCGATCCCTTTTTGCGTGAATTGCAGGAGAAATCACCGCTGCTCGACATCGGCATCTATCCCGAATATGGCCAGCTGACGATCGTGCTCGCATCGTTGCATGTGGAGATGGTGCGCGCTGCTAAAGAGCAGCTGGTCAATCTCTTCCCGACCCACTATTTCAAGGGAGAGCGCATTGAGATGGCGATCCACGCCTGGATGTTAGAGCATTGCAAGACGCTTGCTCTTGCCGAGTCCTGCACGGGCGGAGCGATGGCTGCGCGGTTCACGGCACTTGCCGGCGCATCCGACTATTTTCTCGGATCGCTTGTCGTTTATTCTGCTGCTTGGAAGCAGAAGCTGCTCGGAGTGCACGCACTGGACAATGGCGCTGTAAGCGAGCAAACAGCCCTTGAGATGTGCGAGGGGCTATTCAAGACGACAAAGGCCGATTACGCCCTTGCCTTAACGGGTGTTGCGGGTCCGACTGGCGGGAGTGCAGAGTGTCCGGTGGGGACGGTCTATCTGGCGTTTGGCGAACGCGGCATGAGGCCGCAACTCATCCACAGTGTCTTTAAAGGTGACCGCGCTAAGATCATTCAACTCGCGACTACCCACTCTTTGGCTTCTTTTTACCGTTTTTTGGCATACTAGTGCTCTGTAACAAAAGTTTTTAATGTTTCGGCTGCGTCAAAGCCCAAACATCAAAAACTTTTGTTACAGAGCACTAGCAAATCACTCAGTTTCAAGACTTATCACCAAAAAAACTCCCCATCCAAGATATTTATATAACTAATATTTGAATAGTATCGATTAATTTAGAGATAGTATATAATAGTGGAAAATTAATTATTGAGAGAAGTTAAATGTGTATTACACCTAGAGATATTTATGAATTTTTAATCGCATTTCCTGGAGATCTTGCTGAATGTATATGTGCATTTCCTCGCGATATGGGTGAATGCATTGCCGATACCTGTTGCTGCTGCTGTACATCATCTCCTCAGCGAAGATATCGGCGGATGGAGATGGACGAAGAACATCGAGAACCACCCCATCCCGTTTATTCCATTTCAGAACAAATCAAGCGCCATCTCCCGCCGAATTTTGATGTAAATCGTCACCCCGAACTGCCCAGACAAATTACGGTAGCTTTATCCCAAAACAAACCATTCGAAGTACGTATGGGTGACGACAGCCTGCCTTACGTCTATTTCCCTTCCACAAACGAACCAGGTGGAACCGTAGATCTTCTGACCTCTTTATTGGATGAGATCCTGCTTAATATCTTCTCATTTTTAGATCCCGCAGACATCCATCGTCTACGCCTTGTTTCAAAACGCTTTTCTAAATTGGCTCGCGACCCACGCGTATTCGCCATTTTCTTAAAAAAGTGCTATCCTCACTATTCCTTATCTGCCCAAGGTGATTTCAAAGCGATATGGCTAAAACTCCGCAAGCCTGGTTCGTTCGAATTCAAAACGGCTAAATTAAACCTTCAGGGATTACCCGATCCTATGAAATTTGAGTTCCGACCCCTGCAGGCAAAATTGTCTTGTGATCAGTCCTATCGGCCTTTTCCCGCCATTTTATCGACCTACGACTTTCCGCCCTTAATCCAAAATTCGGATCTTTTAAATCTTCTTCCTCTTTGCTTCCCTTTATTACAAATATTTCCTCGATTGAAGGGTTTGAATCTTCAGCAGATTCAGATGGTGCTTCAAAATATTCCTCGGCTCCCTGCTGTTGTAATCTACGCCTCAAATAAATGTATTCTCACTGTTCATTATGAAGGATTGGAAAGTATCCGCTGCATGGTTTGGAACATTGAGAGCCAGCCCCAAAAAACAACAGAATTTTCCGTCTCATTTACACTGTTTCCGATTATTGCTGAGTTTAAGGCTATCTTAGCAGCAGGCTTGCCCATTACGGCTGGAGAAGTAATACATAAACTATCTTTACCAGAAGAAGAATTCCCTTTATCTATCTATGAGGATTGTAAAGGGAAATTGATTATACTCTATTGCAATAAGGGATGTATTTATCGAATTGATGAAAATGGACTCACTTTATTGGTCGATTTGCAAAAAAATCTTAAATCAAATCAATTTTGCATACCAAAGCGCCATGATGAAGAAGCGTGCTTAATTTATAAAGAGGTTAGGCAACATTTCCTCCTGCATTTTGGAGAGGGAGGTCGTCTATTACATCATTCCCCTATCGATCCTTCTGTTCAACTTCCCGAAAAACTAGATACTTATTTTGATCCCAAATTTAACGCACTTCTTGTTTGGGATACAAAACCTAGTTGTCATCAGAACGTATATACTTTAAACCTCTCTGGGGATTGTACAAGAATATACGAGCTTGGTTTTAGTATTGATTGGATAAAAGCTGCAATAATACTCGATGACTTATCTATACTTGTCATTTCGAACTTTTCTGCGACCCATTTTGAACCAAATGGAAAGCGGAAAATAGCAAAATCAGAATTCTTGATTGCAGGAGTAAAAAGAACAGCTCCGCATGAAATTTTAAGGGTCGCAGATTTCAAAAGAGGCCCTGGCATTATTTATGACTAAGAGAGACTGTTAACGGATTTAGTTTCAGTCGATTTTTGGGACTTTTTACCGCTTCCTGGCGTACCAAAAGAAAGTTTCCGAATCAATGGATTGAAGTCCAGAGTTTCAAAGAGTTTGCGGCCTGTCTTTGTTTGTAGCATTCCCATGAGTCTAACGATTTGCGCTGCTTGGGGGGGCTTTGAACCATTATGTTTCTGGATGAGAACTTGGGCGACCTTCTCGGCGCGGATGTGCGCGTAGAAGTCGATCATGCCGCAGGTTAAGATGCAGACGATGCGCTTGAGCCAGCGTACCACGAGGTGGTCCTTTTCTTGAACTTGCAGTTCGCCTTTTGGAGTGATTGTCAGCCAGTAGTTGGAGTAGTCGTAATTCAATAAGCTATTCATTCTGATTCCCAAGGAAGAGTAGGGATGCCCCACTCCTTCCAATTTTTTAGTTTGTCTACGATCGGTGCGGCGCAGGTTGTCCACATCGAACCCTTTTTGCAGCAGTAGAGTCCGGCTTTTTCCAGCCCATCGATAAAAGAGTTAAATATCCATGCGATAGCGGCATTGCTGACATAACAAGCGACATATCTTTTCAATTCGCCGCTCGATTCGCGCACCTTCCTGCGGCACTCTTCGGAGGGTGTTTCATCGCTACAAGGATGGATGTCTACTAGTAAAATGTGCAGCCTACCTAGTGTCTCTTCCGTTTCTTCCTGCTCATTCAAGCAGGCGTGGCAGAGGGCTTTGCCCAAGAGCACGGAGTCCGTCTCTTCGCATCTTTCAAATTCTATTAGCGCTGATATATAGTCTTTATTTTCAAAATAATTTAGCGCAGTTTCTTCTGAACCAAAAAGTGAAGAAAAAATGACAAGGAAAAGAATTACTCGCATGGGGATAAAAATTATAATGAACTGTGTTTCTTTTTCAACCACTTTCTGGTAAAATCTTCGCATGCATCGATACGAATTACTAGATAGCGGCAACCAGGAAAAACTGGAGCGCTTTGGATCATACGTGCTCATCCGCCCCTGCGCTGCAGCTGTGTGGAAGCCGGCGCTTCCCCAAGAAAAATGGCGTGCAGCCCACGGCCGCTTTTCGCGCGACGACGAGGGCAATCGATGGCAGTGGCGCACCTCGGTTCCCGATTCATGGACTGTTGAAACACATGGCATTACTTTCAAAGTGGCTCCCACCGATTTTGGCCATCTCGGCCTCTTTCCCGAACATAGCCTGCTCTGGAAATGGGCGGCAGAAAATATCAGCAAGGGCACGCGCGTCCTCAACCTCTTTGCCTATTCGGGGGCGGCGACGCTCGCTTGCGCACGCGCAGGAGCGGAAGTGTGCCACCTCGACGCTTCCAAGGGCATGGTGAGCTGGGCGCGCGAAAATGCCGCTCTCAACTCTTTGCAAGACAAACCGATTCGCTGGATCGTTGACGATGTGCTCAAATTTTTGAAGCGCGAAGAGACACGGGGCCGTGTCTATGACGGCATCATTCTCGATCCGCCGAGCTTTGGCAGAGGGAATCAGGGCGAGGTCTTCAAGATCGAACGCGACCTGCTTCCTCTTCTTGCGCGCTGCCGCGCACTGCTCTCAAAGACGCCGCGGTTCGTGGCGCTCTCGACCCACACGCCCGGCATGACGCCGCTTGTGATGCGCTATGTCATGGAAGAGATGATGCAAGGAGCTCCCGGAAAAATCGAAGAGGGCGAAATGGTGATTGAGGGTGCGCGCCCTCTTCCCAGCGGCTGTTTTGCGAGGTGGTCATGCTAACGAGTTTACAAAATGAGCAAGTGAAAGCGGCGATCCGCCTGCAAGACCGCAGAGAGCGCGATGAGACCGGCCTATTTCTGATCGAGGGCTATCGCGAACTATCGCGCGCAGTCAAAGGTGGCGTCGTTATTGACAAGCTGTTCACCTGTCCTGAACTATTCCTCGGCGAGAATGAGCGAGCGCTGATTATGGCGTGCGAAGCAAAAGTCCTCCCCTGCTCCGAGGCGGTTTTTCGCAAGCTCTCCTATCGCGATCGCCCCGATGGACTTCTCGCCATTGGCGTGCAGATGAAGCGCGCACTTGCGAGTCTGCCGTGTAAGGACGATGCGCTCTTTCTCGTCGCAGAAAGCATCGAAAAGCCTGGCAATCTCGGTTCGATCCTGCGCTCGGCGGATGGTGTGGGTGCCGATGGCGTGATCGTCTGCGACCGCTGCACAGATATCTACAATCCGAACGTCGTGCGCGCCAGCGTAGGAACCCTATTTACACTGCCTGTCGTCGAAGCAGACGGGAGCGAAGCTTTTAATTGGCTCAAAGAACATGGCGTAAAGGTCGTCGCAGCTACTCCTGCTGCCAAAGAGGAATTCACAGACGCGGATCTGAGGGGCAAAATCGCGATTGTCGTTGGGACGGAGCAGCTCGGTTTGACCGATCTCTGGATGAAAGCAGCCGATATTCAAGTGCGCATCCCCATGCGCGGTGTGGCGGATTCGCTCAACGTTTCGACAGCCGCCACTCTACTACTATACGAGGTGCTGAGACAACGGTATGGTCCTTAACAAAAGTTTTTGGCGTTTCGGCTGCGTCAAAGCCCCGGGGTTAGTCCCGCGTAAAAGGGGTAGTATTGAATTAATACTACCCCTTTTACGCGGGACTAACCGCGGGAGCTTTCACGTCAGCCCAAACGCCAAAAACTTATGTTAAGGACCATTAATGCGCGTCATTCATTCTGACAATCATATTCTTATCGTCGAAAAGCCGGCCGGCATCGAAGTGCAGCCGCAACTGTGCGATGAGGCAAAAGCCTGGGTGAAAGAGAAATACGCCAAGCCCGGGGCTGTTTTTCTCGAGCCTATCCATCGCCTCGACAAGCCCGTCAGCGGATTGGTGCTCTTTGCACGCACAAGTAAAGCGCTCACGCGCCTCAATGAAGCGATGCGTCAGCGTAAGATCCGCAAATTCTACCTCGCGCGCGTAGAAGGCAAAGTAGATGAGGGGACTCTAGAGGACTACCTCATGCACGGCTCCTTTCGCGCAGAAGTGGTTGCAAAAGACCATCCTGAAGCCAAAGAAGCGCGCCTTAGCTACCGCGCCCTTTCCCATGACAAGGACACCACCCTTGTAGAAATTGAACTCCATACGGGGCGCTACCATCAGATCCGCGTGCAATTTGGCCATCGCGGGCATCCAATCGTGGGCGATGAGAAATATGGCAGTCGCATTGCTTCTAAGAAAATTGCCTTGCATCATCACAAGCTAATGGTGACACATCCAGTCACTACAGCGGAGCTTGTATTTGAATCTCCCTGTGCATTATAATTTTTCCTTATGGAAATTCCACCGATCCAAAAGTCTATTCCACCCGTCTTTGAGTATGAACCCGTCAAACGCGCGTTCGTCCATAGTGAAAGCAGTATAGAAAGCAAAGGCTATTGCAGCTCTTGCTTCGATATGATCTGGGCATTTTTGAAGAAAATTTTCTTCTGCTTTGCAAGGCAAGAGCCAGATTACATGGATCTTTATGAAAACGATCGCGCTGAATTCCTCAGGTACAACGCACAAGTTGCAGAAACGCTTCTTAAGAATCCTCAATTCGGAGCGATTTTTAAAAGCTGGGATTCCAAGCGCTGTGCGGTTTTTCTCATCGCTAATCAAGACAAAGTGCCGCAGATTGAGGCGCTCATCAAAGATGAACAAGGCGTCGATTTCGATCAAGTGACCAAGCAGCTTCTCGACATGATGGATACGATGCCGAAAAAGCTCGCTCTCTATTACTCATTTCCCTTCCTCCATGACTCAATGGTTAAGGCTCTAAAGCCTCACAGAGAACAGGTGAGAGGGTCCTATATCTGGCTGGCCAAGCAAGAGAGAACGGAGAAGCAAAAGCGCATGCTTCAATTTTTACAAATTATAGTATCTTAATAACTTAAGACGTGGATGCGGAGAATAATCCTCGTAATCTCCGCACAATATGCGGAGATTAAATTGGTTAGGCATTCTTCTTGATTAGAAAAAGAGCAGCTAAAAACCCTACGAACATCACCGCTATCCCCAGCAGATTAATCACCGCAAAAGCGCTATTGTTAGCCAGCTCAAAACTCTTCGTAATAAACCCCTGAACCGCCTCTGGAAACTGCTCTAGAGCGGTAACTGCAGATGGCGTCTTGGCGAGAATCCCCGTGAACTGTTCGGGTGCTACCGAGGCTGTATCGGGATTTTGTGCAAAAGATTTGATCAGGTTGATATGCATGCGGCTCAAAAAAAGTGAGCCGAAGACGGCGAGTCCGAGCGTCGAGCCGAGCTGGCGCAGCATGACGAGGGTGCCCGATGCTAGGCCACGCTTGTGAACGGGAGTGTGCTGTAGAGCGGAGGTCATGCAAGGGGTGATAATCATCGGAATACCGCAGCCAAACGGGATAACTGATGCAAGAATAAGCGGAATACTTCCTGTGTCATACACCTGATAGAAGAAGAATAGAGCCCCGAGCACGAGGCAAAACCCGATAGTGATCGGCACGCGCGGGCCAAAGCGGTCGAGCAGATACCCGCCTAGAGGCGCCGTGATAATGAGGGGAGAGTTGCCGAGCAGACTGAGCCAGCCGCTTTTTGCAGGGGAAAAGTCTAAGCCCGTCTGGAAGTAGATACTCCAGAAGACCGTTAGCATGATCATAAATTGTGTGCAAAAGATGGCGATAAGCGTTCCCAGAAAGGTCCGCTCCTTAAATAGTGAGAAGTCGATGTAGGGCTTTTCCGCATGTCGGTCGACGTAAATCAATAGAGCCAAAAGCACTAATCCAAGAGCGAGCAGACCGAGTGTCAAGGGAGAGCTCCAGCTCCAGACATCTGCCTCCATAAGCGCAACTACAATGGCGCTGACACCAAGAGAGAGGGTGAGAAAACCGCGTACATCGAACGACTCCTTCTTTCCCGGCGTGCGCGGCACAGAAAAGTAGGCGAGGATAAAACCGATCAGGGCGATGGGTACGTTGATCCAGAAGACGAGACGCCAGGAGACATATTGAGTGAAGATGCCCCCGACAAAGGGGCCAGTAGCGAGAAAGATCGACCCCACGCCGATGTAGATGCCCATCGCTTTTCCCCGCTCTTTATAGGGAAATGCATCCATCAAGATGGCCGTCGTGCAGGGGAGCAGCAGCGCTCCGCCTACGCCCTGGAGAGCGCGGCTTGCGATGAACCACCATCCGCTATTGCTGAGTCCACAGAGAGCTGAAAAGAGAGCGAACATCGTAAGCCCCCAGAAGAAGACCTTGCGGTGGCCCAACATGTCGCCAAGCCTTCCGCCGGGGAGGACGAGCACCGTGAGAGCGAGGGTGTAGGCGTTGACGATCCAGTGCAACCCTGTCTCCGAAATGCCGAGCAGGCGCTCGATCGTAGGGAGTGCAACGGGGAGCACGGTAATATCGATAAAGATCATTGAGATGCAGCTCGTCATCGCTGCTAAAATCCACCATTTATTATTCACACAGTGCTCCTTAACAAAAGGGTTTGCTCTTTCGGCTGCGTCAAAGCCCCGCGGTTGAGATTCTCGCAAAAGGGGTAGTATTAATTCAATACAACCCCTTTTGCGAGAACTCAACCCCGGGAGCTTTCACGTCAGCCCAAAGAGCAAAAACTTTTGTTAAGGAGCACAAGTCCTTCTGCTATTTGAATATTATTGAGCGCTGCGCCTTTCAGGAGCTGGTCGCCAACGACCCACATTTCCAGCGTACGGACTTGAGACTGATCGACGCGCAGGCGGCCGCAAAAGACCTGCTCGCTTTCTGTTGCATCGCTAGGCATAGGGAAGCGATTATTTTCCCAATCCTCGAGGAGAGTAACGCCGGCGGTAGTACGCAAAAGTGCGAGCGCCTCTTCTTTCGAGAGTTCGCTCCGGAATTCCACATTGAGCGCTTCTGCATGCGCACGCAGCACGGGGACGCGCACACATGTCGCCGTCACCTGGATCGACTCGTCGCCGAGTATCTTGCGCGTCTCGTGGAGCATCTTCATCTCTTCTTCGGCGTAGCCGTGCGGCAAAAGGGGAGAGTCGTGCGGAAAAAGATTAAAAGCGTAAGGGTGAGGCATGACGGTGCGCTCGAAAGGAGTATTGCTGAGGTGCGCGCGCGTCTCTTCCTTGAGCTCTTCCATGGCGGCGATGCCTGCGCCGCTGGCTGCCTGGTAGGTCGCAGCGACGATGCGTTTGATCTTGGCCCTGCGATGGAGTGGAGCAAGCGGCAGAAGCATTATCGTCGTGGTGCAGTTGGGAGAGGCGATCATCCCTTGATGCGTTTTGAGGGTGTCACCATTGATCTCGGGGATCACAAGCGGCACATCGGGGTTGAGGCGGAAAGCGGAACTGTTGTCGATTACGATAGTTCCTGCAGACCGTGCAAGAGGCGCAAGTTCTATTGAAACCGTTCGCGAGGTGCAGAAAATCGCAAGATCAACTCCATGAAAATCGATTGGCTCGACGGGAAGTAGCTCACCTTTGAAAGAGAGTTTTTTCCCGATAGACGCGGGAGAACCGAATAGGCGCAGGCGTTTCAGGGGAAAGGCGCGTTTCTCGAGGAGCTTCAAAAGCTCCATGCCCACCGCGCCCGTGGGACCGACAATTGCCACTTGCATGACGATATTCTAGATTATGGAGCGTTTTCTTCATACTTAAGAAGGCGCAGACCGTTGAGCACGACGACGAGAGATGCCCCCGTGTCTGCGGCAATCGCCATCCAGAGCGAAGAAAGCCCCACCATCGCCAAGATCAAAAAGAGGGCCTTCAAGCCGAGTGAGAGCGAGATATTCTGTTTGATGATCTTCAGCGTGCGGCGCGCATGGCGGATGAGGCGCGGAAGATGCGAGAGATCATCGGCCATGAGGACGATGTCAGCAGTCTCGAACGCTGCATCGCTGCCGGCTCCGCCCATCGCAATGCCGAGATGGCTGGCGGCAAGAGCAGGTGCGTCGTTAATCCCATCGCCGACCATGGCGATGACGCGAAATTCTTTGGTCAGCTCGCGTACAATTTGCACCTTGTCTTCCGGCAAGAGCTCCGCGCGAAACGCTGTGATGCCGACCTCTTTTGCGAGGGAGCTCGCGGTTGCCTGGTTGTCGCCGGTGAGCATGATCAGCTTTTTTGCACCAAGGGAGCGCAAGGCCTGCAGCGTCTGCTTCACAAAGGGACGCGGACTATCTGCTACGCTGATCAGTCCACAGATGTGGTGGAAATCGCCGATGGCAACGACCGAGTGGCCTGCATCTTCCATCTCCAGCGCGTGTTTGTGCGCCTGAGGAGTTTCACCTCCACGGTCGTGCATGAAGCGGTGGCTGCCGATCCAGTAGCGCGTACCGGCCACAGTCCCTTCGGCTCCGAGGCCTTTAAAGATGCGAAACTCTTCAGCGTGCGGAACGCGGATATTTTTCTCAGCGGCTTTTTTGAGGATGGCTCTAGCGATCGGATGCTCGCTCGATTTTTCCAGCGCAGCAGCAATTTCAAGCAGCTCTTGTTCGGTGTGCTGATCGAGAGGGATGACGCGCTGCACCACGGGGTGGCCCATAGTGAGAGTGCCCGTCTTGTCGAAGGCGATCGCGTCGACGCGTCCGGCTGCTTCGAGGTAGACGCCGCCTTTAATGAGCAGGCCTCTTCGGGCTGCCGCAGTCAGTGCTGAGACGATCGAAACAGGCGTAGAAATGACGAGAGCACAAGGACAGGCGATGACGAGAACCACAAGAGCGCGATAGACCCATGTAGCCCATTCGCCGCCGAAGAAAAGCGGGGGAAGCAGGGCGATGAGGAGGGCAAGACCCATCATTAGAGGCGTGTAGACTCTAGCGAAGCGTTCGACCCACTGCTCGCTTTTGGCTTTGCGCGCTCGCGCTTCTTGCACCATCTCGATGATGCGCGCAAGCGTCGTGTCGCTAAAGCGTTTCGTGACTCGGCATTCCAGCGCTCCCTCTTCGTTGAGCGTCCCGGCAAAAACGGGATCGCCCTTTTGCTTGGGCGCGGGCAGCGATTCACCGGTGATGGGCGCCTGATTGACAGACGAGCTGCCTTTGACAACTAATCCGTCGAGCGGGATTCTTTCGCCAGGGCGGATTAAAATAATTTCTCCCTCCTGGATCTCCTCGACATGTTTTTCAATAATTTGCTCGCCTTTGATGACGCGTCCAAGAGCAGGAGTGAGATCGAGGAGAGCCCCAATGGCGCGCCGCGCGCGTTCGACGCTCCAATGTTCAAGTAGCAGTGAAAGCGAAAAGAGAAAAGCGACCGTGGCGCCTTCGAACCACTGACCCAGGATCATCGCGCCGATGATGGCAACGACCATGAGAAGGTTCATGTCGGGGCGCAGATGGCGGATGCTTGCATACGCTTTGGGAAGGACATACCAGCTGCCGGAGACCATCGCGCTTAAATAAAGCAGAATAACGGGTATGGGAAGAGATTCCCTTTCTACCGCAATCCCTAAAATATCGGAGAGGGAGGGGTGGGAGATCCAGTGGGTGATCAGACCAGCGAGCAGAAAAAGAGCGCTGAGCAGGCAGAGCAGGGCGCGTCCATGGGAGCGCTCGCTTTTTTGGTGCGCCTCCGTGGCGCGCATACCGGTAGAGTGGATGAGTTCTTGGATGCGCTTCGAATCGATCGCAGATGGATCGTAAGTGATTGTCACACAGCCACTTATCACGTCATAGCTGAGCTCTTTGATCCCTTCTTCGGGTTTGAGTGCCTTATCAAGAAGAGAGCACTCCTCCTGGCAGTCGAGACCTTCGACTTTAAAGATTATTTTTTCCATTTCTTTACTTTAGTATATTTAACAAAAATTTTTAAAATTGTTTAGGATTTATTTTCGGCCTCTATAGTCATGTCGGAAACACGTCACTGCGTGTACGCGTTTCCCGCTGCCTTCTTGAGCCTCATCTCGCTTTGCCAAATCGCGTCCATCCCACAACCAGAGTGAAGACTTTCACTCCATTTTTGGGATGGACGCGATTTGGCGAAGCGAGGAGGGGCCCGCAACCAGAGTGAAAGTCTTCACTCTGGTTGTGGGATGGGGAGGCTCAAGGGGGCCAGCGGGGGACATGCCAACGGACATGTCCCCGACTTGTGAAATGGAAGCCCAAAATCAACCTCTTTTACTTAAAAACTTTATTGACTATGTACTAGTTTGCATTTTCCTCTAGTGTCAATATCGAAGCAGCAAATATCATAGGGGGTCATGAGAGCCGAGATATTAAGTGCAGTGGAAGACGGGGTGCGCGCGATCGAGCATCTCAAGGATCCGCAAAGTCTAGATTTTATTGAACGCGCCAGCCAGCTCATTGCCAGTTGCTTTGAAGAGCGCTGCAAGCTGCTGATCGCCGGCAACGGCGGAAGCCTCTGCGATGCGATGCACTTTGCCGAAGAGCTCACCGGAGTCTTTCGCGCCAAGCGGCGCGCGCTTCCCGCAATTGCCCTTTCCTGCCCCGGCCATCTGACGTGCACGGCGAATGACCTCGGTTTTGAAGATGTCTTTGCACGCGGGGTCGAAGCTTATGGACAGCGCGGGGATATCTTCGTTGCCCTGACGACGAGCGGAAACTCGGCGAATCTGCTCCAGGGCGTCCGCTGTGCAAAAGAAAAAGGACTACAAACGATCGCCTTCCTGGGTAAAACCGGTGGCAAACTCAAAGGAATCGCCGATTTGGAGTGGATTGTCCCAGGATTTCCCTACTCCGATCGCATCCAAGAAGCGCATATGACAGCGATCCACATCATCATCCAAATGGTCGAGAGGCGCCTGTTCCATGCTTGAAATGAACATCGTTGACATACTTGAAGGCCGCAAGAAAGCCCCTCCCATGGCGCTGGGGTTCCTGCGCGTGCTCAGTTACGGCTATGGAGCCGGAGTCTATTTGCGCAATGTCGGCTATGACATCGGCCTCTTCGAGACAAAAGAGCTTCCCGTACCCGTGATCAGCGTAGGCAATATCGTCGCCGGCGGTGCGGGCAAGACCCCCTTCGTCCTCTATCTCGCCAAGGCGCTCATGCCCTATGGCAAAGTCGCAATTCTCTCGCGCGGCTATCGCAGCCGTGTAGAGCACATGGACAAGCCGCTTGTTGTCGATGAGAAGGTCGAAGCGGAGGAGTGTGGGGATGAACCATGTCTGCTATCGCATAAGCTCCCTGAAGCGATCGTGATCGCCGGAAAAGACCGCATCCGCTCTGCCCTGTACGCTCTCCAGCTAGGCGCGGAGATCATTCTGCTCGACGATGGCATGCAACACCGCAGACTCGCGCGCACCAAAGAGATCGTCGTGATGCATGCGCGCTCGCTCTTTGGCGGCGGCTGCTATCTCCCGCGGGGTTTCTTAAGAGATTCGCCGAGCCGCCTGATGGAAGCATCCCTCATCGTCGTGAGCGGCGTGCACGATGAAGCAGAATTCAAGGGGATCCAAGAGACTCTTGCTGAATATACGGCAGCGCCTGTCGTCGGAATGGGTCTTAGTCTTTTAAATGGGGAAACGCTTGCAGGCAAACGCGTAGGAGCGTTCTGTGCCATCGCAGCTCCCGACCGCTTTTTCTGCACCCTGAAACAGAATGGGTGCCAGCTCCTGGCGACTGAAACACAATCTGACCACGTCGCTTTTTCCCTGGAATTCCTCACCCAATTTGCACGCCATTGCCGCGCCCTTGGCGCCGATTGCCTCGTCTGCACCGAAAAAGACCGCATCAAACTACCTGAAGAGCTCAATCTCGAACTTCCCGTCCAAACACTAGAGATTGAAGCCGTGCCGCATTTTAATAGCGCTGCGCTTGAAATACTAATCGAACAAATGAGAAAGGAGACTTAAAACCATGAGTCAAGATATTCCCGTCACCCTGCCCAAGCTTGGCGAAAGTATCATGAATGCCACCATTGTCCAATGGTTTAAAAAAGTCGGCGATCATGTCAAAAAGGATGAGCCCCTTCTCGAAGTTTCGACAGATAAGGTCAATAGCGAAATCCCATCTCCTGTATCCGGCGTCCTCAAGGAGATCCACGCCGCCATCGATCAGGACTTAAACGTCGGCGAGCTGCTCGCTATTATTGCTAGCACAAGCGCAGGAGCCGAGCCCATCGCCGCTGTACAGGCGCAAAAACCCGCTGCCGCATCTGCAGATATGCAGGAATTCTACTCGCCAGCCCTCCTGCGCCAAGCAAAAGAGCAGGGAGTGCCCTTAAGCGAACTAGAGCGCATTGCGGGTACAGGCGCGGGCGGCCGCATCACCAAGAAAGATCTCGAAGATTACCTCGCTGCCAAGCGCAGCGGCACGCCGACCTGTGGACGCGCCCTGCCGACCGCCGATGTCGAGCGCGTTAAAATGTCGGGCATGCGCAAGGCGATTGCCGATAATATGGTCCGCTCCTTCTACGAAGCGCCTCATGCCTCGCTCATCTGCGAAGTCGACGTGACGGGCATCACCCGCCTCGTCCAGAAAGAACGCGATGCCATCCTCGAAAAACAGGGCATCAAACTGACCATAAGCTCCTTCGTGGTGCGCGCCATTACCCGTGCTCTCCAGGAGTTCCCCTTCCTCAACTCCTCCTTGGATGGCGACACCATCGTCGTGAAGCGCTTTGTCAACCTAGGCGTTGCCGTGAGCGTAGAGCAGGGCGTCATGGTGCCCGTGATCAAGCACTGCCAGTCGCTTAAACTGCTCGAAATCGCCAAAAACCTCGCCGACCTCTCCCAGAAAGCCCGCAGCGGGACCCTCTCCCCCGACGACGTGAAAGAGGGGACCGTCACCATGACCAATTTCGGCATGTCGGGCATCCAGATCGGCATCCCCATCATCCGCTATCCAGAGGTGGCCATTGTTGGGGTCGGAGCTATCCAGAAGAGGGTTATACCCTTAGAGGATGACCTTCTGGCCGTCCGTTCGATGATGTCGATCTCCCTGACCTTTGACCATAGGGTCCTTGATGGGATGTATGGATGCGGATTCTTAGCAGCCCTTAAAAAGCACCTTGAAAACGACTTAATTATAGAATAATTAAAGTTTTTATTGATTATTATCAATATTATTATTATAATTGGATTGTTATTTATAATAATCCAAGGAGATAATAATATGTCAACCCCCACATCCCCAGTTACTAGTATCAAGCATTTGCGGGACAGTGCTGATATCTTTAAAAGCGACGATCATCCAATAGTGAGAGAATTGGGCAAAACCATTGATAGATTAGTCCAAAGTAAAATAGCAAAAGCTGCTCCATCCCTACCCCCTACACCCCCTCCTTCACCTGCTCCATCAACCACTCAACCTAAAAAGGTTATCCAAAAGGCCCCAGCTCCCCAACCCGCACCGGCACCAAAAGACGAAACTCCTGTTCTGGTTAAAAAGCCTTCCGCAAGGAAACTTAGATTAGAGCAAGCAGCACAGAATCTAGCAAAATATGCACAAAACGATGTAGGTGCCAATCAATTATTGCAATCGATTACTATTTATACAAAGTTAATACAATAGGTCTATTCAAAAGCAGTAGCTTAATCCTACTGTCCATCCCTGAAGAGTTAAATCGCCGAGGTTGCTTAAAAACAGCCCCGGCGTTTCTGCATCTACAAACTGTACCATTTGATTCTGGCCAAAAAGCTGTGTCAGCTCCCAAGCCGCGTGAATGTCAAAGCAGGAAAAGCTCCAGCAAAGGCCCAGCGCCATCTCTCCAACAGCTCGCATCTCCGTCTTCTCATCGAGGAATTTCATGCGCCCCGCTTTTTTATTGTTTTTCTCCTGTTCATCCTGGTGGATGTAGAAGCTGCCGAGAAGAAGAGAGAGATCCCCCTTGGCGTAGAGGCTAAGCGAGCGCCAGAGCGCTTGTTCGATCACGAGCCCAAACTGCGGCCCTATTCCCCAAAACTTGTTCTTATTGGAGAGATCTTCCACCTTTCCCGAAGGGAGCGTATATTCCACCCGCGTCTTGAAGCGCACCCCGGCGAAACGCACGGCGATAAAGGGGGTGATGCAGGGGGCATAGAAGGCGGTCCTTGCCAAGAAGAGGTCGACAAACCCCAGATGCAGGCGCCAGCGGCTAAAAGCCTCAGTCGCCAGATTAATCCCCCTTAGGGGGTGCGGCTGTGTGGGTACAACGGCAAAGGGGAAGTTATCCGTGGTGCGCGCATGGAAGTGCGTGAGCTGAACCCCCACCCTCCAGGCATCGTGAGACATCTGCCACGCGCCCAAAAGACGCACTCCCAGATGATAGTCAAAATCCGGATAGAGAACCTCGCCCTCATTGAGGGCAATAGCAGTCCCATCCTCGCGCGCTTGCCAGTAGAGAAGGTCGCACTTGACCTCAAACGGTACTGTCGGACAGCTCGGGCTTTCTAAAATAGCTGCGTGACTCAAGGATCACCTCTCTAGAATGGCGAGCCACTCCAATCATATTCGTTGTGAGCATGAGCGAAATCGAAATATCCGCAAGGAGCCACACCATGTTGACATCGACAAGTGCTCCAATAGGGACAGTCGCAATAAAGAAGTACCTGAAGCGCTTCACGGCGTTTTCATTAAACAAGAAGCCAACAGCTCTCTCTGCGCAGCACGCCCAAGCGAGAATCGTCGTATAGGAGAACAAGAAGATCGCCGTCACCACAACAAAGAGACCCAGCTGGTTGCCGAGACCCTTCTGGAATGCCGCTGTGACCATGTTGCTGCTTTGAGCGCCTTCCGTCCACACCCCTGTGACCATCAGCACAAGACCTGTCGTCGTGCAGACGATCATCACCAGAACCGGTGCGATAAGAGTCACCACGCCGTTGGTGATAGGGCTTTTGGATTTAGCAGCCGATTGCAGAATCGGCACAATGCCCGTTCCTGCGTCAGTAGCAAAAATGCCGCGATCGAAGCCGGTGGTAATCGTTTTAACCACACCATACCCTAGTGTACCCCCGACCACGGCAGAAGGAGCAAAAGCGGCTTTAAACATCAAAATAAGAGAAGGCAGAATCTGGTCGTAGTAGATCCCCAGAATGACGAGAGCTGAGCCGAAATAGAGAATCGCCATAATAGGCACAATAGAAGAGGAAGCCCTGGCAAAACGCTGCATACCGCCTAGAATCACTAGCCCCACCAAAGCTGCAGTGACGAGAGCAGTTAAAAGAGGAGGAACGCCCAGCTGTTCAAAAGGAAGGCAAATCGAGTTGACCTGGGTGAAATTCCCAATCGTCAAAGCACCCAGCACGAGGAAGCAGGCAAAAAGCTTGCCCATAGGCTTGCTGAGGTAGTACATAGGGCCGCCGAGGATCTCGCCGCGGCTATTTGTCTGGCTGCGCTTGGCTCCCAGGACACAGCTGGCGTATTGGATAGCCGCGCCTAGGAAGGCGATGATCCACATCCAAACAAGCGCTCCGGGACCGCCGGCGGTGAGGGCGATCGCCATACCGGCAATATTTCCCGTCCCGATGTTACCGGCTAGAACTGCCGCAACTGCCTGATAATGAGTGATTCCCTGGCCCTCTCCCGGTAAGCTCTTGGTCATCAACGTCTTAATGCTGAGTCCCAACTTGGAGAACTGCAAAAATCTCAGCTTGATCGTGAGGTAAAGCCCGAGCAGGGCAATCCCCGGAAATATCAGATAAAAGGTCACCGCCTCATTGAAATGGCGCAAAATAGCTGCGATTGAAAATTCCACGCATCCTCCTAGCAAAGTCGAAGAATATAGCGGAGGCCCGAAAAAAGCGGAACTCAAATCGTTTTTAAATACCTTATTGTAATCATGTTATAACGCATTTAATTACAGTTATTTACAAATTAATTTTGTTAATTAAAAATTTAATTACAATTAAATATTATTTTAGTTATAATAAAGATATAAATAAGGTGAATTATGACTATAGAAAGAAAATTAACAACAGAACAGATCTCAATAAGTGACGGTTTACGCATTAGCAATGATTTGCGTATTGAGAAGCCAAGCTTATTAGATCGTATTTGGGCATGGTTAGGTTTTGGTAACTACGACAAGATCGTTGTCGCAGGCAACGTATCGCGTTTAGTTGATGCGTACGCAGAAACTTATATTCGTACTGATGACCTTTCAAGGCGAGTGCTTACAAAAAACGTTGAAACAATTATGAAGAAGCTTACTCCCAACACCTCTCATGACGAAAAAGGGAAAGCGTTTGTGGAGCGCGCCTTAAAAGCGGCACTTAAAAAATTAAACGCGTTAAATCCTAATGGCATTGATCAAGAGACAACTGGCGGTGGAGGGTCGACAACACATAGTAATGAATCTCCCGAGAATACGCCCCCGGGAACGCCAAAATCTCCGGCGCAAATCTATAGAGAAACGCCATTTGTGCAAAAGCTTGTGTCGAAATATGGCCAAGACATTGTTGATGCTTGTTTTAAAGCCAATCCGAAAATTAGGAATGGAGAAGAAAAGGACAAGGTCGTTGAAGATGTATGTTATACTGCATGCGTTAAAAACCTAGCAGCTCAACAATCAGATGTCGACGTCGCAAATGTTGTCAGAGCGGAGTTTTTTAAAACTCCTGTTGAAACTAAATCCCCTCTTGTAAATCGCTTTAATGCGCGATACAAAGAACTTAAGGATAGAGGTGATAAACAGAAAAATACGCTAGAATCTCTTGAGAAATTCAACTCTGATAGAGTGTTTGCCTTCATTCGCGAGTTCAATCCGAAGTTAAAAGAACTATCTGAAGCGCAAATAAGACAGCAAGCGGTAACAGGAGTGTTAACGTTGCCGTCTGATACTGCGTTTAATAAAGAAATGGGAACTCCCTTTACAGAGAGCAAAAACGAATTGGATACGACCGTGCAAACTTTGATCAAAGCAAAAGAAAATAGAGGACTTCTCACATCTTTTGCCCGTGGAGTAAGTACTCAGAATTTGCATAGTGAAGAGGCGAAACAGACGGTATTGTCTGCTCTTGCTAAAGCTGAAGCGGGGTTATCTCCAACTATGAGACAAGTGTTTTTCGAAACCCTGTTTGGTAATTTGGAAATCAAAGTGGATCGTAGCTTCTTAAATTCAGAGATTCCTGGAAAATTCAGTAAAGCTCAAGAAGAGTATTTCCTTGGGACGTTTGAAACGTTTGCTATTAGAGGCGAAACCCAATTCTACGTGGATTTCCAAAAGGCTTTTAATGACACTGTCGATCGATTATCCCTCTGCTGACGAATAGCCCGGCTTTCCGTCGATGAGGTAAAGGTTTTCCGTTTTAATGATCTCAAAGCCCGCATCAGTTAGGGCTTGAAGGGTGGCAAGCAGCTCCGGTGGAGTGGCATGCCGCCCTTTTTCTTTGTGCATATAGCGTCCGCGGAACTGGTCGACGCAGAAAGTTTCCGGCTGTCCGCCGGGCCACACGCGCACGCCGCGGTTGCTGATCATCGTTAGATTGAGCTTTGTTTGAACCATAGCGAGCTGCTTCTGCAAATCGAGAGGCGCCATTTTGCTGTGAAGAAAAATGTCGATACCAACGAGCTCGCGCTTGACTGGGCGTGGAAGCGCGGAATTAAGTGCAGAGATCTTAGCCCCCGATTTGTAGCTGACCGGTTTGAGTGTATGCGGCTTCTCGCCGAGGAGTTTCGCGACTGCGTGAGCAAACGCCTTTGTCCCCACCTTTTTCTTGCTGGTCCCTTCTTTAAAAATGTCGTAGGTGTGGATTCCCTCTTCGATGGCTTTCAGCCATGCGTTGTGGATGCGTGTGGCGACCTCATGTTCTCCCAGGTGCGCGAGCATGAGCACCGCGCCCAAGAGCAGACCTGAAGGATTTGCGACGTCTTGACCTGCTCTACGAGGAGCAGAGCCGTGGATCGCCTCAAACATCGCTCCGCGGTCGCCGATGTTGGCAGAACCACCCAAGCCCACAGAGCCCGAGATTTGCGCAGCGACATCTGACAAAATATCGCCATAGAGGTTGGGAAGCACAATGACGTCGAACTCTTCCGGAGAATCAGCGAGTTTGGCGGCGCCGATATCGACGATCCAATGCTCATTGACGATGTCGGGGTATTCTGCGGCGATCTCGTCAAAAATTTTATGGAAGAGACCGTCGGTGAACTTCATGATGTTATCTTTTGTGAAGCAGGTGACCTTTTTGCGGCCCTGCTGGCGCGCGTATTCAAACGCATAGCGCACGATCTTCTGTGTCCCGGGTCGCGAGATTATTTTGAGAGACTGGCACACTTCAGGAGTCTGCTGGTATTCGATCCCTGCATAGAGATCCTCTTCGTTCTCGCGGACGATAACCAAGTCCATTTTGGGGTGCTTGGTGGGGACAAAAGGCGCATAGGAGCAGCAGGGACGGATGTTCGCATAGAGGCCGAGTGTCGTGCGGATCGTCACATTGAGACTTTTAAACCCGCCTCCCTGGGGAGTCGTGATCGGCGCTTTCAAAAAAGCTTTCGTATGGCGGATCGTCTCCCAGGTCGAATCTTCGATGCCCGTAGGGTGGCCGCCGAGGTAAACCTTTTCTCCAATTTCCACGCGGTGGTAGTCGAGGTTAGCACCGGCTTCCTCCAGGACAAATAGAGTAGCTTCCATGATCTCCGGGCCGATCCCGTCACCGTAGGCAATTGCGATAGGAATTTTTCCCCTTGTCATGAACACTCTCCTGGCTTTAACCTTTTATTAAAGAAAATGACCTGATCATTTCAAGGGAATTGTGAGTGAACTCCATAGTTACAGTCAATTTAGAGCAGCTATTAAATGAGCAAAAGCGTTATTTAATGCATTTTTATTCCGCGCTGGACATTGAGCAGGCGGAGCAGTGCGTCGAAGCGTGCGTGGAATGCAAAGGCGTTCTCATCTTCACGGGTGTGGGCAAGAGCGGCATCATTGCCGAGAAGATCTGCATGACGCTCGTCTCAACGGGGACGCGCGCAATTTACATCCCGGCGATGAATTTCTTGCATGGCGACATTGGCGTTGTCTCAGCGGACGATCTTGTCGTCATGCTGAGCAAAAGCGGGGAGTCGGATGAACTGCTCAGTTTAACCGGTCCCATCCGGCGCAAGGGAGCAAAAATCGTTGTCTGGACGTCGAATCTAGCCAGCCGCATGGCTCAACTCGCTGATGTTGCTGTTTGCCTTCCTGTCGAAAAAGAGCTCTGTCCATTCGATCTTGCGCCTACTACATCGGCAGAAGTGCAACTTCTCTTCGGCGATGCGCTGGCTATTGCACTGATGCGCAGCAAGGGATTTTCCATCGAAGATTATGCGCTCAATCATCCTTCGGGATCGATCGGAAAGAAAGCGACAGTTCGCGTCAGCGACCTGATGATAAAAGGCGAAGGGATACCGCTCTGCCGTCCGTCCGATTCGCTCATGGGAGTCATCGTGGAGCTCTCCAACAAGAAATGCGGCTGTTTGCTCGTTGTGGATGATGAGCAGCGGCTCCTCGGTGTGTTCACCGATGGTGATTTAAGGCGTGCTTTACAAGCCGAAGGCGCTAAGGTGCTCGACACAAAAATGGAACAGCTCATGACGCGCACACCACTTGTGGTGGCGGAAAATCTGCTAGTGTGGGAGGCTGTGAAAATCATGCAGAAAGACCCCAAGCGTTACGTCATGGTACTCCCCGTTGTAGATCAAGGAAAGGCAGTCGGTCTCTTGCGCATGCACGACATCGTCCAAGCGGGGTTCTAAATGAGTAGTGTGATCCTCGCTCTTTTTGGGATTGGATACGCTGCCATCATCTTGGAATACGTCATCAAGATCAACAAAACTGCCGCAGCTCTTCTCACAGCTGTTTTGTGCTGGACACTCTATTTTCTTTACAGTGCATCTCCCATCAGCGCGAATTTAGATCTCCTCAGCCACCATCTCGCCGACAATGCGCAGATCATCTTTTTTCTCTTAGGCGCAATGACCCTGGTTGAACTGATCGATTCGCATAAAGGTTTCAAAATTGTCACCGATCTGATCCACACCACTTCTAAGCGGAAAATGCTCTGGGTGGTCTGTACGCTTACCTTTTTTCTCTCAGCGATTCTCGATAACTTGACCACTACAATCCTCATGATCTCACTGCTGCGCAAGATGATTCCACAGCGCAGTGAACGACTTTTGGTCTCGTGTATGGTCGTCGTGGCGGCAAATGCGGGAGGCGCATGGACGCCCATTGGCGATGTCACCACCACCATGCTCTGGATCAATTCCCAGATCACTAGCTTAAAAATAATGGGAGCGCTCTTTGCGCCAAGCGTCATCTCACTGCTCGTTCCGCTGCTCTATTTTAGCTTTACGCAGAAAGGCAAATTTACGAGCCCAAAAACACAAGAGAATAGCCACGAGTTAGAGCCCGGAGCTAAAATAGTTTTTTACCTCGGCGTAGGCGCCCTCGTTTGCGTGCCTATCTTCAAAGCGCTGACCGGGCTGCCTCCCTTCATGGGAATCTTGATAGCGCTCGGCCTGCTCTGGCTGGTCACTGACCTGTTGCATCACAAATATGCCCAGCGCGAGCACCTCCGCGTCCCGGCTGTCCTGACGCGGGTAGACACCTCAAGCGTCCTCTTTTTCCTAGGGATACTTCTCTGTATCAATGCCCTGGAAGCCGTAGGCCTCCTCACCCATCTAGCGGAATGGCTCAACACGACCCTGAAGAGCCAAGCTCTGATTGCGACCGCCATAGGAGTCCTTTCCTCCATCGTCGATAACGTGCCCCTGGTGGCCGCGACCATGGGCATGTACCCGCTGGCCCAGTTCCCCACCGATTCCTCCCTCTGGCATATGATCGCCTACGCCGCCGGAACAGGGGGTAGCCTCCTCGTCATCGGCTCCTCCTCCGGGGTGGCGATTATGGGCCTGGAAAAGGTCGATTTCCTCACCTATATGCGCAAGATAACCCTACCCGTTTTGGCCGGGTATTTGGCCGGAATGGGGGTCTATCTGCTCCAAAAGGCCCTTATTTAACCTTTCCCAAAAAGTCGAAAAACAGATTTTTCCATAGAGGAAAATGAAAAAGATTTGCGGATAATTCACGACTTTGTGTATGTTGTTGGCTTCCTTCAAACGCAGAAATGCTAAGAAGTGAATGCACCTGCAAGTTAAGCGGTGCGAATGCTCTTTTGACAGCAGTGATGAAGTGATGTGACCTATTTAAAACGTTTGTGTAAATAGGAACTCCTCGTGAGTTTCTATTTTACCTGTCAATAACAAAATATAAGAAAATCATAGATTTTTTTCTCTAATTGAGAATTTGATCTTGGTTCAGATTGAATGCTGACGGCGTGGATGAGGCATGCAAGTCGAACGAGATTGTAGAGCAATCTGCAATCTAGTGGCGCAAGGGTTAGTAATACATGAATAACTTGCCTTTAACCTGGGGATAACGGCTGGAAACGGCCGCTAATACCGAATGAGGTGTCATAAGGGATCTTATGCCATCAAAGTAGGGGACCGGAGAAATCCGGCCTTGCGGTTAATGAGAGGTTCATGGGATATCAGCTAGTTGGTGAGGTAATGGCTCACCAAGGCTAAGACGTCTAGGCGGATTGAGAGATTGACCGCCAACATTGGGACTGAGATACTGCCCAGACTCCTACGGGAGGCTGCAGTCGAGAATCTTTCGCAATGGGCGAAAGCCTGACGAAGCGACGCCGTGTGAGCGAAGAAGGCCTTCGGGTTGTAAAGCTCTTTCGCCTGGGAACAAGAAAGGTTAGTGAATAACTAGCCAATTTGAGGGTACTAGGTAAAGAAGCACTGGCTAACTCCGTGCCAGCAGCTGCGGTAATACGGAGGGTGCAAGCATTAATCGGAATTATTGGGCGTAAAGGGCGCGTAGGCGGTTCTGTAAGTCAGATGTGAAATACCGAAGCTCAATGTCGGTGCTGCATTTGAAACTACAAAACTTGAGGGTAGGCGGAGAAAACGGAATTCCACATGTAGCGGTGAAATGCGTGGATATGTGGAAGAACACCGGTGGCGAAAGCGGTTTTCTAGCTTACTCCTGACGCTGAGGCGCGAGAGCAAGGGGAGCAAACAGGATTAGATACCCTGGTAGTCCTTGCCGTAAACGATGTATACTTGATATAGTTGGGCTCAACCCTGACTGTGTCGTAGCTAACGCGATAAGTATACCGCCTGGGGAGTACGCTCGCAAGAGTGAAACTCAAAAGAATTGACGGGGGCCCGCACAAGCAGTGGAGCATGTGGTTTAATTCGATGCAACGCGAAGAACCTTACCCAGGCTCGAAATGCAGTGGACAGTACCAGAAATGGTATCTCCCGTAAGGGCTGCTGTATAGGTGCTGCATGGCTGTCGTCAGCTCGTGCCGTGAGGTGTTGGGTTAAGTCCCGCAACGAGCGCAACCCTTATCATTAGTTGCCAACAGTTCGGCTGGGAACTCTAATGAGACTGCCTAGGTTAACTAGGAGGAAGGTGAGGATGACGTCAAGTCCGCATGGCCTTTATGTCTGGGGCTACACACGTGCTACAATGGTCGGTACAGAAGGCAGCAAGAGCGCAAGCTGGAGCAAATCCGTAAAACCGATCTCAGTTCAGATTGTAGTCTGCAACTCGACTACATGAAGTTGGAATTGCTAGTAATGACGAGTCAGCAACACCGTCGTGAATACGTTCCCGGGCCTTGTACACACCGCCCGTCACATCATGGGAGTTGGTTTTACCCAAAGCCGCTGACTTAACCGTAAGGGGAGAGGCGTCTAAGGTAAGGCCGATGACTGGGATGAAGTCGTAACAAGGTAGCCCTACCGGAAGGTGGGGCTGGATCACCTCCTTTAAAGGACGAATGACAAATGTCGTTCCTTAGGTTGAGACAAACGTCTTAAACTCACATCACTTCTTTACTGTTGTCAAAGGCAGCAGAAATTTTCTGGACAATTGCGAATAAAGTTAAATCTAGAATGTCACTTAGGTGACAGAGTAGATTTGACTATCTCAAATATAGAGATATTACGAAGGTAATATCTCGAAGCGCATATTTTAAAGAGTGTAATTTCACTGATGTAAAATAGCGCTTGAGAACATATTTTTTACTTGAAGTTTATGGCAAATAAAGCAGCATCACAAAATGATTTTTGTGGTCAAGCTGTTAAGGGCTGCTGGTGGATGCCTTGGCATCGAAAGGCGATGAAGGACGCGCTAACCTGCGATAAGCTCCGGAGAGCTGGATAGAAGCATTGACCCGGAGGATTCCGAATGGGGGAACCCAGTGGGAGTAAGATCCCACTATTCTTGTCTGAATACATAGGACAATGAAAGCGAGACCTGCTGAAGTGAGACATCTCAGTAAGCAGAGGAAAAGAAATCTAGAAGAGATTCCCATAGTAGCGGCGAGCGAAGTGGGAAAAGCCCAAACCAGAAGTTTTCTTCTGGGGTTGTAGGGCTAGTCAATAAAGTTCATGAAAATCATAGCAGAACCATCTGGAAAGTTGGGCGATACAGGGTGATAGCCCCGTAAGCGAAATGAGGATCATGAGCGAGATTAGTACCTGAGTAAGGCCGGGCACGGGAAATCCGGTCTGAATCTGGGGGGACCACCCTCCAAGGCTAAATACTTTTCGATGACCGATAGTGAACCAGTACCGCGAGGGAAAGGCGAAAAGAACCCCTGTTAGGGGAGTGAAATAGAACCTGAAACCAGCAGCTTACAAACGGTCAGAGGCCTATGTCCCTTTTAGGGAAATGGCTGATGGCGTGCCTTTTGCATGATGAGCCAGCGAGTTAAGTTATACGGCAAGGTTAAGGGACATCCGTTCCGGAGCCGAAGCGAAAGCGAGTGTGAATAGCGCGTTTAGTCGTATGGCTTAGACACGAAACCAAGTGATCTATCCATGACCAGGATGAAGCAAGGGTAACACCTTGTGGAGGTCCGAACTAGTGTCTGTTGAAAAAGCCTTGGATGAGTTGTGGATAGGGGTGAAAGGCTAATCAAACTTGGAGATATCTTGTTCTCTCCGAAATAACTTTTGGGTTAGTCTCAGTGTATTCTTCTTGGGGGTAGAGCACTGGATCCACAAGGGAGCCTACCGGCTTACCGAAGGGAACCAAACTCCGAATACCAAGAAGTTAACTGGGAGATAGACTGCGGGGGATAAGCTTCGTAGTCAAAAGGGGAACAGCCCAGATCGTCGATTAAGGCCCCTAATTCTATGCTAAGTGAGTAAGGAAGTGAAGTTTCAAAGACAGTTGGGATGTTGGCTTAGAGGCAGCCATCATTTAAAGAGTGCGTAACAGCTCACCAATCGAGAGACTTCGCGCCGATAATAGACGGGACTAAAGCATAGAGCCGAAATCACGGGTTCTAATCTTATGATTAGAGCGGTAGGAGAGCGTAGTATGTGCGTCGAAGATGTACCGTGAGGAGCGTTGGAGCGCATACTAGTGAATATGCATGGCATGAGTAAACGATAAAAGGAGTGAAAATCTCCTTCGCCGTAAACCTAAGGTTTCCAGGGTAAAGCTCGTCTTCCCTGGGTTAGCCGGACCCTAAGCTAAGGCAGAAATGCGTAGGTGATGGGAAGCAGGTTAAATATTCCTGCGCCGTCTAAAACTATGACAACGGGATGACGAAGTAAGTTAAGCGTGCGGACAATTGGAAACGTCCGTTTTGCTATGAGGCTGACCAGTAGGTAAATCCGCTGGTCTCGAGCTAGGTAGCAGACAAGGGGAACCCTCGGGGGAACCGATGACGTGGCGCGACACTTCCAAGAAACAATCTCTAGTCGTTGATGACGACCGTACCAAAACCGACACAGGTGGGTGTGAAGAATATTCTCAGGCGCGCGAGATAACTCTCGTTAAGGAACTCTGCAAATTATCCCCGTAACTTCGGGAGAAGGGGAGCCACCCGTCGTGACTGACTTCGCGTCAGGAGCGAAAGGTGGCCGAAGAGAAATGGCCCAGGCGACTGTTTAACAAAAACACAGCACTATGCTAAGTCGTCTAAGACGATGTATATGGTGTGAAGCCTGCCCAATGCCAGAAGGTCAAAAGGAGGTATCAGCCGCAAGGCAAAGTACTGAATCTAAGCCCTGGTGAATGGCGGCCGTAACTATAACGGTCCTAAGGTAGCGAAATTCCTTGTCGGGTAAGTTCCGACCTGCACGAATGGCCTAACGATCTGGGCACTGTCTCGACGAGAGACTCGGTGAAATTGTAGTAGCGGTGAAGATGCCGTTTACCCGCAACAAGACGGAAAGACCCCGTGAACCTTTACTATACTCTGATATTGGCTTCTGATTTTTCATGTGTAGGATAGCCGGGAGACTATGAAAGCGACTCGTTAGGGTTGCTGGAGTCATCCTTGAAATACCGGTCTTGAAAAGTCGGAAATCTAACGATGCCCCATGAATCTGGGGGTCGGACAATGTCAGACGGGTAGTTTGACTGGGGCGGTTTCCTCCTAAAAAGTAACGGAGGAGTCCAAAGCTTACCTCATCGCGGTTGGCAATCGCGAGTAGAGCGTAAAGGTATAAGGTAAGTTAACTGTGAGTCCAACAAGACGAACAGATACGAAAGTAGGGCTTAGTGATCCGGCGGTAGAAAGTGGAATCGCCGTCGCTTAACGGATAAAAGGTACTCCGGGGATAACAGGCTTATCGCCACCAAGAGTTCATATCGACGTGGCGGTTTGGCACCTCGATGTCGACTCATCGCATCCTGGGGCTGGAGAAGGTCCCAAGGGTTTGGCTGTTCGCCAATTAAAGCGGTACGCGAGTTGGGTTCAAAACGTCGTGAGACAGTTTGGTCCCTATCTGTTGTGGGCGCAGGATACTTGAGAAGAGCTACTTCTAGTACGAGAGGACCGAAGTGGACGAACCAATGGTGTGCCGGTTGTTCCGCCAGGAGCATAGCCGGGTAGCTAAGTTCGGAAAGGATAAGCGTTGAAAGCATCTAAACGCCAAGCCTCCTTCAAGATAAAGTATCCCTATGAGACTCCCTGAAGATGACAGGGTTGATAGGTGAGATGTGTAAGCACAGCAATGTGTTGAGCTAACTCATACTAATAAGTCCATTGGCTTGATCACCTTTTTTTCATCATCGACCCGGCTCTTAAATTAAGAGTTGAGTCAATGATGGCTGCGCCAAGAGACTTCTTGTAAAAATGAAGTTCTTGAGCGCTTTTTTACCTCAGTGAGAGATTTGAGAAATTCGCAATTGATCTAGATTTTTGTCCTGGTGGCAATAGAGAAGGGGAAATACCTGATCCCATCCCGAACTCAGAAGTCAAGCCCTTCATCGCCGATGGTACTATACTCAAGAGTATGGGAGAGTAGGTCGCCGCCAGGTTTTTATTTCCGGCCCTAGCTTATGCTAGGGCCTTTTTTATTTATGATGATCAAAATTTTGCTCGTGGGCCTTGGGTTCATGGGCTCCAATCACCTCAAAAACCTGCAAATCCTTGAAGCGGAAGGAAAGGTTCAAGTCGTGGCACTTGTCGATCAAGATGCCGAACGCTTAAAAAATCCATCCCTTCCCACCTATACAGACCTTACACAAGCTTTTCTAGAAACCAAACCCGACATCGTCTGCATCGCTACTTCTACGAAATCCCATTATCAGATTCTTAAAACACTTGCGGAGCTTTCTTCCTCTACTGCTATTTTGGTGGAAAAGCCGCTCACTGCAACCTCTGCTCAAGCAGAAGAGATCATACCTTCGTTAAAGAATCGCGTTGTTTCTTGCGGGTATCTTTTTCGCGAGTCACCTGCCGTCGAAGAGGCGATTGAATATCTCCGAGGCCATCCGATTAGTAAAATTCAGACCATTTGGCAGAAAAATCGCATGGAAAAGGGACCGCCAAGGCCTTCTGAAGGCGTGCATATCGATGAGGCTACCCATCCGATTGATCTTGTAATGAGCGATATTCTTCCAAGACTCGGCTACACAGAGAAAGTTGTTTTAGAAAAATGGTCATCGAAACGCGAAAGTGAAGTGGGTATTTCCATTGTAGATCGAAAAATGCAAGAAGCTCTCTATGCCGATGAACCATCTAAGCTCGATCCGGTGGCAGAAGTCGAAGCACTGCTTAGAGTGGGTACTATTCCTATTGTGACGTTTAGTTCGTTTGCAAAGGGGCCGCAGAGGCGCGAAATCCAGATCACATGCACCGATGGAGTGCGATTGGTTGTGCGTTTTGACGAGAAGGGAAAAGATTGGCTGGAAACGCCTATCGGCGTAAAGAGTTATCCCGCTGGAATGAAACTCTTAGATGAGTGGCGTACTTTTTTGCATACCTATGAGACGGGTGAAAAGTCACCTAAAAGTGCTACCTTAGAGGATATGCTTGTAGATATTCAGTTCACAGAGAAGTTAGCAGAACATTAAGACAAGCCGCGGTTCACACGGAAACCGCACACATAGTATAGGGCAAAATTGATCCCTATAAACGCCGCAGTTAATCCATAAGCGACCCAAGTAACGGGGATTACGACAGAACCCACAACCACTACCTCATAAAAACCTAATGCCTTTAGGGCAATATGAGTCACTGCGGCGATATATGGTGAGAAGACAAGAGGAACGACAACATTTCCGAATTCTGCGATAAAGCTAACACTCGGATGATTGACACCATCAAAACAAGCTATGCACATAGGGCCTCCAAAGCCAAAAAGTGTATGCGAATACTATTTATTTGCCCACAAATTCTCCTATGTAATAGAGAGAAGGAATGGATAGTCATGCATGGCAACAGATCATCTCCTCAGCCGTGGTGCCGGTTGTCATCATTTCAGCGTGCGGACTGCTCTGCCTGGCATTTTACAATCGCCTCGCCTCGATCATCAGCCGTCTGCGCACACTTCAGCGCGAGCGGCTAACGGAATACAAGGAGCTGTTTGCTCTGGAAAAGGGGCATGAGCTCCAGCGCGGTGAAGTGGAGCTGCGCCTGCGCTTTTTAGAGCAGCAGACGGCAGAAGTGCTCAAAAAAGCGCATCATATCCGCAACGCGATCGCTTGCCTCATCGGCGCGATCGGCGCTCTGATTTTGTCGTCGCTGGCGATTGGCGTCAGTCTGTTTTTCCCTTTATTTGATATCCCTGTGCTTTTTTTCTTTGTCGTGGGACTCGTCCTACTGATCTGCGCGCTTGTCTATGCGTTTGCAGAAGTGGCAATGTCGCTCAATCCCATTCGGATGGAGTGCGCATTTCTGCAACAACTCATCGAAGCTATTAATCGAAAGTAGAGCGGGTATAGTCCGCATACTGCTCGCGGAGCCAGCGCGTGCGCTCTCCCACGGTGCCGTCGCCAATCATCTTGCCGTCGATCGATATGAGCGGGACGATCTCTTTGATGCTCGAGGTGAGGAATGCTTCGGTAAGGGAGGGGATTTCGCTCTCATCGAGGGGGCGTTCTTCGATTGAAAAGCGCTTGGCGGCGAGTTTGAGCACCAGATTGCGCGTGATGCCGCATAGGACTTCGCTGCCACCGGGTGCAATAAGATGGTCGCCTTGGAAGACGAGCAGGTTGCTAGCTGTTGCTTCGAGCAGGTGCCCGCGCGCATTTCTGTAGATGGCTTCCTGGGCGCCTTTCGCTCGCGCTTGCTCTAGGGCGATGAGGGCCGGGAGATAGTTGAGGGTCTTGACTTCTGGAAGGAAGCGCCGCGCTTCTGTCGTGATGGCGTGAATGCCTTGGTAGAGGTGGGCTGGTGGAGGAACGAGGGCCTTAGGGAAGATGTAGAGCGCGTTGGTGCCGGTGGGCGCCATTCCGTCTTGGCTCACGCCGCCGGTTAGCACGATGCGAAAGGTCGCTTCGCCTTCTTTAGGCAGGAGCTTCTGGATGATCGCTTCGATTTCTGAGAGTGGGTGGGGGAGGACGAGGCCGATGGATTTCGCTGAATTGCCTAGGCGGAGGAGATGTTCGTTAAGGAGGAAGGGGCGCTGCTGGTAGGTGCGCAGGTATTCAAAGACCCCATAGCCTCTTAAGAAACCGAGATCCTGTGGAGAGATGCGCGCAGCTTCTCCTTGAGCGAAGGAGCCATCGATGTATGCGGTGTCCATAGTTATAGTCTAGCGCGCTTTGCCAATCCGATGCAACCGCAGCGCATTCAAAATGACAGAAAGAGAGCTGAGGGTCATGGCCGCACTTGCGATCACAGGACTTAAAAAGCCGAAGGCGGCAAAGGGTATAGCTAGGGCGTTGTAAATAAAGGCCAAGAAAAGGTTTTGTTTGATGTTGCGCACGGTCTCACGGCTTAAAGTAAGCGCCGTTGCAATGCCGCGTAGATCGCCTTTGACGAGCGTGATGCTTGCACTTGCCATGGCGACATCTGTACCTGTGCCCATGGCGATCCCTACGTCTGCTTGAGCAAGAGCCGGAGCGTCGTTGATCCCATCTCCCGCCACACCGACCTTGTGGCCTTGGCTTTGGAGCTCTTTTACGATGCGCAGCTTATCTTCAGGCGATGCTTTGGCGATAATTTTGTCGATACCAAGAGTGCGTCCAACAGCGTCAGCGGTCGCTTGTTGATCGCCTGTGAGCAATGTCAGGCGCACTTTCTGCTTATGGAGCTGCTCTAGCGCGGATGGAGTCGATTCCTTGATTGCATCGGCTACGGTGATGGTTCCTTGGACTATTCCATCCACTGTTAGTGTAATAGGGCTGCTGCCTACGCTGACCTCTTTGCCGTCGATGATGCCGGTGACGCCTTTTCCTGGAATGGAGCGAAAATCGCTCACTTTCAGCAGGGGGATGTTTTCTTCTTGAGCGCGCTTGACAATAGCTCTAGAGATGGGATGCTCGCTGAGGACTTCGAGGCTGGCGGCGAGCTGGAGCACGTCGCCCTTTATTTCGGTCACACGCATCTTGCCCTCGGTAAGCGTGCCGGTTTTGTCGATGACGAGCTGGTCGATTTTGGCGAGCTGTTCGAGCGCTTCGGCATTTTTGATCAGGATGCCTCTGCGGGCTGCTGCTCCGACGCCCACAGTGATGGAGAGCGGGGTAGCCAGGCCGAGTGCGCAGGGACAGGCGATGATCAGCACAGAAATAGAGCTCATTAACCCGTGAGTGAAAAGAGTGATGAGTGCGATGAGGATGACGGCAGGAACAAAATAGCCCGCGACCTTATCTGCAAGGCGCTGGATGGGCGCTTTCGATGCTTCGGCGCTGCTTACCATGTGGATGATCTGAGAGAGGAGGGTTTCGCTACCGACGCGTTCGGCTTGCATGACAAGACTGCCGAATGTGTTGAGCGTGGCGCCGATGACTCTGTCGCCTGTGCTTTTTTCTACAGGGAGCGATTCGCCCGTCACCATCGACTCATCGACACTGCTCTTCCCTTCGAGGATGATGCCGTCGGTGGGGATCTTCTCTCCAGGGCGGACGCGCAGCTTGTCGCCTTTTTTCACCTGATCGAGAGGAATTTCCTGCCCATCGATGCGAAGAGCTTTTTGCGGCGCTAAATGCATCAGAGCGCGGATGGCGCGGCCTGTTTGCCTGCGCGCTTTGTGTTCAAGCACTTGTCCCAGCAGCACGAGCGTGGTGATGATGGCTGCCGCTTCGAAATAGAGATCGCCCGCTCCTTTAAAAAAATTCACGCAGCTATAGATGTAGGCGGCGGCTACTCCGAGTGCAATAAGTGTGAACATATTGAGATGTTTATAGCCGCGCTGAAAAAAGGGGAGAGCGCCCCAAAGCACAATGGGGGTGGCAAAGATCAGCTGGAAGAGAGGATTGGAAAAGAGCAGCGGGAGTGTCAGTATTGCACAGATCCAGAGGCGAAGGATGAAGGGATCTTTCGTATCTTCTTTGGATTCTAAAGTCATCCCACAGATCGGACAGAAGCCAGGTGTGGCTTGTCTAATCTCGGGATGCATGGGACATGTATAGGTCATTTCCTATGTATAACAGATTTTTTTTAGAAAAAGAAAAAATTTTATTGCGACAAATATGCCTCAGGTCATATGCACATGTAATGTAACCTCACCAAAAAGGGAGTGCATATGGCATTAAAATCAACAATGACAGACATGAAAAAGCTGCTTCAAGAGATCGGACATGATCTAGATAAAGCTGAAAAAGGCAATCGCGCTGCTTCACAACGCGTTAGAACTTGTTCTATTAAATTTGCTAAAATTTCTAAAAATTTCCGCAAAGAGTCTATTGCTGAACATAAAAAAGGCGCTGGCAAAGCGAAAAAAGCAGCTCCAAAGAAAAAAGCTGTTCATCACAAAAAGAAAGCAGCCAAAAAAGGCCGCAGATAAACAAATTCTTTTACAGAGAGGTCATCTTGACCTCTCTTTTCATTTCTAGTAAACTAGGCAGCCTGTGTCTACCGCTGTCTCTTCAGATCAAAAAGTCACTATCGACCGCCTTTCCTCAAGGGGAAAAGGCATGGCGCGTTTTAATAACTTATCCGTGGAAATCGCAGGCGCCTTGCCCGGTGAGGAAGTACTTGTCGAACTCGGACGCCGCAAGCAGCACGGCTGCGTAAAAGGATTTTTACGTGATGTCATTACGCCCTCTCCCGATCGCGTGGAGCCGCGCTGTAGCCATGTGCCGCAATGCGGCGGGTGCCTCTGGCAGCAGATGGATTACGCCGCACAGCTGCGCATCAAAGAAGAGGCGGTGCGCAAACTATTTGAACCCTTCCCCGAAGCGCGCTTTCACCCTATCCTCGGCTGCAGTGATCCGTGGCGCTACCGCAACAAGATGGAATTTTCCTTCTCGCAGAATGCTGCCGGCAATCGCTATTTGGGACTGGTACTCGTCGGCGGCAACGGGCGCGTGCTCGATCTACAGGAGTGCCACCTCACCTCAGAGTGGTCTATCGACCTGCTGAAGGCCGTGCGCGGCTGGTGGGAAGAGAGCGGCCTTGCCGCCTATCGCCACAGCCAAGATACCGGCCATCTGCGCACCCTTACCGTGCGCGAAGCAAAGCAAGGACGCGGCAAACTCGTGATGCTGACCGTGTCGGGTAATCCCGGCTTTGCGATGCCTAGCGACCAGATTAAGCGCTTTGTCGACGTGGTGCGTGCGACCGGCGAAGATATCAGCATTTTTGTGCGCGTGCACCAGATCCTCAAAAAGACTCCGACGCAGTTTTATGAGATGCATCTATCGGGACCCGACCATATTGTGGAAACGCTCCATGTTCTTGGCCGCACACTCCACTTTAAAATCAGCCCCACCTCCTTTTTTCAGCCCAATACGCTTCAGGCGCAAGAGCTTTACAGCCGCGCTCTCGGCATGCTCAAATTGACACCGGAGACGCAGGTGTTTGATCTTTACTGCGGCACTGCAACGATGGGCATTTCTGTTGCACACATGGTAAAAGAGGTCGTAGGCATTGAACTCAACCCCCATGCGATTTTTGATGCGACCTGTAACATGGAGATGAATGCCGTGAGCAATGTCGCGCTGCATCGCGGCGATGTGGGGGAAGTCCTTGCCAGCCTAGGCGCCAGCCGCCCCGAGGTGGCCATTGTCGACCCGCCGCGCTCTGGTTTGGATGAAAAAGCAGTAAAAAATTTAATCGCCTTAAGGCCCCAGCAGCTGCTTTACGTCTCCTGCTTCCCCAAAACCCAAGCAGAGAATATCGCCCTTCTCAGAGAGGCGGGCTATGTCCTTCAAGACGTGCAGCCTGTCGACCAATTCCCCCATACCGTCCACGTTGAGAATATAGCCCTGTTGACTTGCACGGCTCCATAGGGCATAATGACTGCTCATCCCAAAAGGAGCTCTAGATGTTTAAAAAATTATTTTTCGGTCTACCACTCATGGCAACGGCTTCTCTCTTTGCAGAAGGCGAAGCAGCACAGCCAGGCCGCAGTGGCAACCTGATCCAGACACTCGTTACGATTGGCGTGGCGGTTCTCTTTTTCTACTTTCTCCTCTGGCGTCCAGAGCAGAAGCGCCGCAAAGCGATGGAAAAGCAGCGCAGCTCGCTGAAAAAAGGCGATCGCGTGACTGCAATGGGTATCATTGGAACAGTCTCAAAAATTCAAGACACGAGCATTATTCTACGTATGGTGGATGGCGCTAAGATCGAAGTATTAAAAGCTGCGATTACAGACGTTCAGCCCGGCACAGAAGAAGACGCTAACAAAGCGGACTAATCTCGGGACCCCTATTTTTGCGCACCCTTGATAATTGTAACGAGGGTGTGCAAATTATCTTTCAAGCCTTTCATTTGCGGCCAAAATTTCTTTAATAGATTCTGCGCTTCCGGTGAATCCGTGAGCTTTCCATCTTTAATCGCCCTATCAAGGAGAGAAAGGAGATGTTCAAAGGCGACGATTTCTCGTGCCCAGAAAGGAAACTCTTTAGAACGGATAAGGCCGAGAATCTGCTTCTGGCCTTCAGGAGAATTTAAAGCACCCAAATCTTTAAAATCCTGTGTCAGCGCCATCAGCTTGGAAAGCTTGCCGGTGATCTGACCGCTCAAGTCGAAAATCCTTTTTAACGTTGCTTTCCATGCATTATATGGAGTGGCACCAGGAGAGAAGTGTCTCGGATCTTTGCTCTTGATAATCCCCATCATTTCGTCGTAACGCAATTTAAGAAAATGATCATTTTTGAACTCATCTTCGAGTGTCTTTGGATTGCCCACTACACCAAGTTCCAGAAGGCGCATATTCGCTCTGAACGCGTTTTCGAAATCTTTTGGAATAGTGAATTTTGCATTGAGGGATTGCAGGGCAATAGTCGCGGCTTCAAGATGCTGATTGAGCTTAGACACCTGCTTTTGCTGCTCTTCCATAGAAGGAGTGACTGGAGAACCTAGAGGAGCTTTCATCGGAGAAGAGTCCGGGGTTACGAATTCGACTTCTTGTTTATTTTTCCTGCTCATTTCAGCTCTTCTATTCTCTTCTGCCTCTTGCTGCTGCTTGCGCATCTCTGTATCGGTTTTCTCTTGGGCGACGCGCTGATCTTCTTTTTCCTTTTGAAGCCTTTGGAGCTGATCTTTTAACTTTTCGGTTTCTTGTGTTGAAGCGCCCTTAATTTTTTCGATCTGATCGCTTGTTTTCTGCTGCGCTGAAAGGAGGGCATTATTCTGGCTTTGTAGCTCTGCAATATCCTTAGATGTCCTTTCCAATTGCTCTCGGAGCTGCGCGTTTTCTTGCGTTAGATTTAGATTATTTTGCTTCAACACTGCGTCCGCTTCGGTCAAGGACTGATTAGCTCCTTGTAGCTGCTGCACTTGGTTTTTGAGTTCAGCCTGAGCTGTAGTTAGCCCATCTAGTTTGTCTTGCGAAGCTTTTTTAAGCGCGTCTAACTGCTCTTTCAGTTGTTGCTTCTCATTTGCGAGTGTGCCTAAGCGCTTGTTGATATAGGCTTCGGTGTCTTTGCGGTCCTGTTGGCGTGCTTCTTTTTCAAGTTCGAGTTCGCCTCTCAGCTTGCTTAGCTCTGAATCGGCCTTCTGCACTGTTTGGAGTGCATCCTGATTATCCCTTTGTAATGCATCAATCTGTTTCTGTTTCTCTTGGAGCTGCTTTTCTAGATCGTCGATCCGTGCTGCTTCGACTTCTAAGCGCTGATTTTGCTCTTTAATCTTCTCCACTTCCGCTTGGAGAGGCCCGAGGATCTGTTGATCCAACTCTCGTTGCTGCTCGAGGGTACTCACTCTGCTTTTAAGGACATTGTTTTCATGTGCAAGTGCATTGGCAGAATCGGTTGCTGCTTTGAGATCGCTAGTTAATTGGGTTTTATCTTTTTCAAGATTCTGGAGCTGTTCTTCGAGCGCAGACGTTTTTGATTGAGCGGTCTTTAGACTACCTTCGAGCTGGCTAATTTTCTGTTCTTGTGTGTTCAAACGCGCTTGATCTTTTACTTGCTGCTGATGGAGGCCTTCAATGGTTTTTTGCTGAGAATCGATGGTTGATTGCAATCCATTTTGCTTAGATAAGGCGTCTTGCAGTGCTTTTTCCAATTCCAGTTGGCGCTGCTCGTGGGTGCTCAATGAAGCACGGAGGCTTTCAAGCTCTTTCTGCTGATCTTTAAGTTTATGGAGTTCTTCTAATTGCTGCTGTGACAGCTTGGGATTTTTCTCAAGCTCTTCAATGCGAGCTAGGAGGATAGGAAGCTGTTTTAATTGCTCTTTTAACTGGGTGTTTTGGCCTTCTAAATCTTTGAGCTGGCTTTCAAGAGAGCCAATCCTTGTCTTAAGCTGCTCATTTTCCTTTTGGCTACTTTGGAGTGTTTTTTCGAGGTCGCGTTGAGTAGTTAACTGAGCACGGAGCTTTTCAAGCTGGGTTCGCAATTGCTCAAGTTCTTCGGTTGAGGGCTGCGGATGTCTCTCAAGCTCTGATATGCGTGCTTCAGTTTTTTTGGCTTTCTCAGAGAGTTCCTGAATTTCCGTTTTTAGGCGGTTGTTCTCTTTGTCAAGATCGCCAAACCGGCGTAACGTCTCTTTTAAGGCCGATAATTGATCCTGCAGATTTCTTTGTATTTCTAATGCTTCTTGGAGCTGTTTCTGGACCTGGCTGGAATCATTCTTCGCCTGATCCAATTCTTGCCTGAGTCGTTTGATGTCTTGTGCATTCTTCGCAAGATCTTGGTGAAGTTGCTTATTCTCTTCGGTGAGCCTTTTTTCCGCTTCTCTAGATCTTCGAAGGTCTTCACGGAGTTCTTGAGCACCTTGGCGTTGTGCGTCGAGGTCTTTTTCTAATGACACTACTTTTTTGGAAAGCTCTTGAAGCTGGCCTTGTAACTTGCCTTCATTATTACGCGAATGCTGAAGCTGCAATTTCACTTGCTCGAGCTCTTCTCGCGCACCTTTTAGGGCAGCGAGCTGCTTTTCCAACTCATTGATGCGCTGGTGGAGCTGCAGAATGATCTGTTCTTTTTGACGAAGATTATCTGTTAAGAGCTGAAGCTGCTGATTCAGCTGCTGAAAAGCACGCTGATCGTGCGTCTTTAGATCCTGCAATTCTCTTTGGAGGGATTGGATCTGATCTTTAAGCTGGGCCGTCTCTTTACTTGCGCCTTTTTCAGACTCTCTGAGCTGGGTGAGTTCATCCTTACCCCTACTGTGACTTAAAGGTATCTCATTGCACTCGCCGTCATGCTCGCCCCAGAACTCATTTGCTTTGTCGAGGATATTCTGCACGCATCTTTGTGCCTTTGCATCTGTTGGTTCGTAGGTTTTCTGAACGCTTCCTGCGTGGACCGTAACCCGGCGCTTGTAGAAGCTGAAGGTGATTCTCGAGTTGTCTTCGAGATGGAAATCAGGGCACACAGTGGTGCGGAAGAAGTCGGTCTTAGTCAGGTTTTTGACGTCAGGAGAGATCGCCTCCTCAAGATCCTTGAGGTGGTCGCAATGGTCCGTGCCGGCAAATGAAAGCCTTTTAGGACCACTAAATATAGATGTATCTGTAACTTCTCTCGCCATTCTTTAATTATTATAATAAATATCTTTGTCTTTTATTAATATTATAAAAAAAATTTAACAACAAGTCAATTAAATAATTCCCATTAATTATAAGTGTGTTATATTGAAGGAAGAATGAAGCCATTTCGCATCTTATTGGTTTTGATCGGGTTAGCTGTTTCGCTCATAGCGAAGGAGCCAGCTAGCGTCTATGTCACTTGGACTGATGATCCCTCATCCACTGCCCGCGTCATGTGGCAATTCGAGGGTAATGGGCCGGAAGAGCTTGATTATCAGAAGGTTGGAGCAAAGGAGTGGCAAAAGGCCCAAGGCTCGGGGGAAATGCTCATCGAGGGCAAGCGGATGGTCTATTCGGCCCAGCTTACCGGCCTGGATGAGGATAGCGACTATCTGGTGCGCTTTGAGAAGAAGACCCATCGCCTGCACACGCTGCCTAAGGGCTTGAAGCGGCCATTAAGGGTTGTTACAGGGGGCGACGCCTATCTCAAGCGCGACCTATTCGAGGCGATGAATAAACGCGTGGCAGCGATTGCGCCCGACTTTGTGATCATGGGCGGCGATATCGCTTATACTGAAGGGCTTAGGACGGTGCTCAAACCAAAGGGCTGGCAGGCGATGCGCTGGGGGGAGTTCTTTGAGATATGGAGCAATCAGCTAGTTACGGCCGACGGTCGGATGATCCCTATTGTACCTGTGATCGGCAACCACG